>RCUQ01000802.1_pt1 | contig 13146 bp, 21 predicted proteins | sample 2166351 | NCBI WGS metagenome assembly RCUQ01 (sample SAMN09932597, study PRJNA488358) | compost metagenome | feature: garden; material: soil; isolation source: compost soil in acetonitrile-enriched culture | place: Germany: Experimental Botanical Garden Goettingen | collected 2016-01-27
CGGCCTCGCCGGCACGCGCCCTTGGCCGCAAGCTGGCCGGCGCCTTCTCTGGCAACTCGGCTATCAAGGTCACGAACGACTGGCAGGAGTTCTGATGGGCCTCGGTACAGCCTTCCCTCGCGGCCGCGCGGTGCCGAATTGGGGCTCGACTATTTGCCGTAGTGGCGTCCTCATCAGCGCACTGTTCCGGACTTAGCTCCTCTTGAAAACGCACCCACCAGTAGGTGGGTGCGACAGATAAGCCATATTCCGTAGGTAGTTGGCAGAAGGGCCGTCATAGCATGTCGGACGGAGGCAGGCTCTTGCAACGGATCGTGCTGTGCGAGGCGCAGGATGATCTGATATCGCCTGTGCACAAAGTGGCTTCTCAAATCGGCTGAGTTTTAATGCAAGGTGCTTTTCAGGAACCGGCCTTGTGAAGCCCAGGCATTCGTAGATCGAGGCCGTTTTTGAGCTATTGTCGGCCCACGGATGTCTTAAATCACTACCCGTGCCCGACCCCTCCCTGTCATTTTCTCAACCCAGTTCCAAACGATCCGCTGCGCCGCCTGCGGCGTGACCTCTAGCGTTTTGGCTACCGTCCCAGCTGACACCAACGGCTTTTGCCATCCCCAGCTCGACCAGTTCTGGCAACTACGAGGACGGCACCTTCCCGACGATCAGCGCTCCATCAGATCAGCGCTCCATCATCTGCGTGCCGGCACCAGCTGGTAACGCTTTTTCATGCCGATCTCGGCGGCCGCCAAAAATCCGTGGCTGACTGTCAGGATCCGCGTCGCGCGATCGCAATGCCGATCGACGGTAAGGTTTTGAGGTCAAGGTTAGTGCCGCGAGATGGGCGCCGGTGGCGGTTCATCTACCGCAGGTCGCGTCACCCTCTGCAGCCCGCAGTTATGTTCGCGCGGTGATGACATGGGCGCGGACCTCGCCCTCGATCTCGCCCGGCCCGAACCGCTCCGCCAATGCCGAGGCAACTGCCTTTGTTACCGCCCATAGCTCGCCGGGTTGGCGCGCCTCGATCTCGCCGCTCAAAGGACTGCCCTGGCAATAACCGGCTGCCGCACTGGCAGCGCTCTCGGCGCGTGAAATCTTGTCGGCGGTTTCAACCTTGACTTCGGAGAAGCCGGCTTCGTGCAGCGTGTCGATGATCGCGTCGGTGTCAAAGTACCCATGCGGCGTGCGCTCCATGAACCGCGGTGGGTCGGCAGGAAACCGCTTCGCGAGAGCGTCGCTGACGGTGGTGACGAATGCATTCGCGGACACCCTGTCCCAAACCGAAAACAAGTAGCTGCCACCCGGCTTCAGGACCCGCCTGACCTCGCGATAGCCCTGCAATTTGTCGGGAAAGAACATCACGCCGAACTGACAAACGGCGACGTCAAAACTGCCGTCATCGAACGGCAGTGCCTGCGCATCGGCCTGTCGAAACGTTGTCTTCCCACCGCCTCTCTGCAGGTGGGCCGCTAAGTCGAGCATCGGCTGGTTGAGGTCAGTCGCTATGATTTCTGCGGTGTCGCCAAGCCGCGCCGCCAGCGCCCGGGTCAGCACGCCAGTTCCGGCGGCGATCTCGAGCAGTGTTTGCGGTTTCAGCCGCGCAACTCGGCCGGCCATCTCTTGCGCGTAAGGTTCAAACAGCATCGGCACCATGTGCTGCTGGTAGAGCGCCGGAATGTTGCCGGCAAACACCTTGTCCGCTTCCGTCATTGCGGCCTCCCCTCTGTGGCGGCATTATACGCCTGAGATGTCGGAGATGGAAGGCGATGAATTCCGCGCAGCGCTTGCGGGACTACACGCGGTCATCACGGCGCCGGTTCATTGCACGGGCAACTGGGATGATCATACCGCCAGGCAGCGAGCAAGGATTTTCGGCACGTTACACCTCATCTGATTCCGCCATATCTCGCGGATTTATGCGGCTCGCTGCCCAACACCGATCACTTCCTTAAGCTGCTCATGCAGGCGGACAACCATGTCTCGTCCAAAGCTCCGAAGGGTGGTTCTGGCAGCTTCGTCCATGTCTTCTGCTTGCAGCGCCGCCAAAAGAGGGAGTGAACGACGCCGTAAAACTCGTGTTGACGAAGGCGATCAGCGGATGCACGTGATCAGCCTCGCGCGTACCGGGCTCGAAGCTGATGCGCCTTTCGGGATCGCGTTGCTTCAGCCAACAGAGCGATAGCCATTGTTTCCGTGAGTAGAGGTCTGTCAGTTATGAGGAGTAGTGCCTCGATCGCTGCGTGCGTTGAGGTCAGCACGTAAAAATTCGCAGCCGTGCGCGGCGGTTGAACTGAAGCTTGACGACTGTGAGCAAAGGCATTCGCCTGTGGTGACGTTGGAACGAAATGCAGGCATTGTAAAGAGGCGCCTGTCGCTGCGATCCTCGATTTTTCCGCAGCCTGGCCACAATAGGGGATCGGAATGAACAAGGATTTGGAGCTGTTGCGCCGCCTTTTGCGCGCGAAGGACCACATGGACCGAGCGCCCCATCAAGTCTGGTCGGTCGCCCGGCTGGCAAGCGTGAGCGGCACGTCGGAAGCGCATTTCGCCCGATCCTTTCGGCAAGCCTTCGACACCCCGCCACATCGCTATCTGCTTACACGAAGGGTGGACCGCGCGGCATCTCTTTTGCGAGATACGGAAATGGCCGTAACAGACATCGCCATGCAAGTCGGCTGGGAGAGCATTGGCACGTTTGGCCGGACATTCCGGGATATCATCGGCGAGTCTCCCACGGGAATGCGCCGGCGGCTGAGGGCGGAAGCAGGCTCGCTGCACCTGGTACCCCCCGCTTCATAAGCACGGCGGAGCGCCCACACCTGAAAATAGCAGTTTCGGAGAAGCGCCGCCGACTGAAAGCGGATAGCCAGAAAGGGTAACACGGAGACAAGCATGAAACATGGTGTTCAAGTCGCAGGCATCTATGTCAAGCCGCTGATCGATGAAGCGACCGCGCGCGGTCTCGAAGAGGCGATCGCAAAAGGAGCAATGCCACCATCGGATCTCGTGGGGGAGGATTGCGTGAAGGCCTTCCATGGCATGCGGGAGCGGGGAGTCGAGTTTGTTCAGGAACCCACAGCCCAATATGGCTCGGTCGACGCAAGCTTCCGTGATCCTTTCGGGAACGGGTGGATGCTGGTGCAGGTGCAATAAGCGCGATGCATCTGTCTTGATGCGTAAATCGTCCACTCATGGGAGAAATTCATGATCTCGCAAGAATCCAGACGCCGGGCGCACCGCAGTATCCTGCCAACACTCCCCATTGCGGCCAATTTGGACGCGATGTCCTTCGGTACACCGCCCCCTTCATCCTGTATGCGCCACTTGCCCGGCTCATGGAACAGCACGTCATTGGTGACCACGGTTTTTACCTGGAACCGCTCCGCCATGTTGGCAAAGTCGTGCAGCCGCATCTGGTCGTTCGGCCGCCGGCGCAGCCAGATCGACACATAAGTACGGTCGCCGAACACATCGGCCAGTTTCCGCATTTGGAGAGCACAGGTATCATCGCCGTGATCAGGCACCATAATGCCTATTATTCTGTCCGAATAGGCGATCACATCGTCCCAATAGAGAATGCAGTTGTTCTTGCCGCCGCGGCTTTTTCCGAGCGTGATCAGTCGCGTCAGCCGGGAATGGGGGAGGCGATCTGTGGGATAAACCAGCACCCACATGCCGTCCTGCAGATCGAGCGGGCAGCCGACGACTAGACGCAAGCCGGTTGCTCGCGATGCTTCGAGCGCCAGGACAATCCCCGCGAGACTGTTGCGATCGACGACGCCAATCGCCTCGATGCCAAGCTCGCTCGCCTTCAAAAACAGTTCTTCAGCCGACGATGCGCCGCGAAGGAAGGAACAATGCGTAGTGACCTGCAGCTCGGCGTAAGTCATGCGCAGATCCCATGACAGAACCAGCGGTGGTCTCCTGTCTCTGGGTCGACACCGTCGCCGGCTCGAAACACCCAGAGCCGCGCGCCAGTTTCGCCCTCGATGACAAAATAGTCGCGCACCGCCTCCATCTCGGAACCGCGCTTCCACCACTCGCCAAAGACACGCTCAGGACTATCGGCGCATTTGACCTTGCGGCGCTTGCCGCGCCAGGTGATTGAGGCTGGTGGATGGTCGGGCATCAGTGCGATGACCGTGATCAGCTCGGGTCGCGGCAACAACCGGACAGGCCGGCGCCAGTGGCTGACCCAAGCCTTGGCAATGGCACAAGATACCGCGGCAATCCGTTCAACCGAGCGTTCAGGCACATCCGATGCAACAGGGGCGATGCGATAGACGCGCTGGCCGCGAATGCCATAAACGTCGATCAAGGGGGTAACATCGGTGGTTTCGTCCTCAACCAGCGACGAGACCTTCTGAACGTCACTGAGCGGCTCTGCCATTACGGCGACATCGCGAGCCGGCTTTGCCGTGCCGGCACGGATGGCCTGCCTCGTGCTATCGACCTTCTCGACGATGAGATCGGCGCGGCGCGCACCGAGACCGCGTTAAGCTCGGATGTGCGGATCGGATCGACCGTGGATACGTTACATGGCCGCTCAGCCAAGACTGCAGGCTGGTCCTGAATATGCTCACAGGCCATCGGGTACTGCTGATGAATAACCGGCTGGGTCGATGGTCAGATGGAGACAGGTTCCATGATCTGCTTCAGGTTCACGGGCGTGCGCACCCCGAACAGCCACCAGTTTACCAGTTCCTGAGCCATAGCCTCGGCTTGCGGAGCCTTGATGTCGAGCTCCTTTTCCTGGCACAGCTCATCCAGAACGCCCCGCAAAAGCGTCAGATCGTCGGAACCCAATACATCAAACGACGAGAAGACCATACTTTTACCCTGCCCACTACCTTTGTATCGAAGCCGGCGTGAGTGCATAGATGCTAAATTTAGCATTCATGTGTTCGTGTATGACGCGCGATTGACTGAAATCTCATCTGCGCTGCGACAATGCATGCAATGGTGCTTCCCGTGATAGACGAGAGAACTGCGGCTGGGGTGTTAGGAATAGGTATTTTCCGGTTCACGATAATCTCGGATGGATTTATTTCGTGTCACAGACGACGGACTTTGTTGCTGAGCTGATCTACGCTGCCAATACGATCGACGATGTCATGCCATTTGAGCGCAGACGGCTGCTGGAGAGGAGCATGGCGATCGTCGCAGCTCAGCGAGAGCTCCTGGAGAGGCGTGGCAATATTGTTCCGCTCCAACCGGACTTCATGCAGGCAATGGCCAAGCTGGCGGAAATGCTGCTCTGACCGCCGCTGCCGTATGATCTTGCCCTGATTTGACTCTTTGCATGATTGTTCTTACTTTGTTCTTTCCTATGTGGAGAGGATACGGATGTGAGTTGGCTCAAACTCGATCCTGCAAAATCGCCGATGCCAGTGCTCGCCAGCCGCTGAGATCGCATCGAAGGACGCCATGACCTCTCCCACCACCCGAAAGATTATCCACCTCGACATGGATGCCTTTTACGCGTCGGTGGAACAGCAGGATAATCCCGAGCTGCGCGGTAAACCGCTTGCGGTCGGCGGTGCTGCGGCAAGAGGCGTGGTTGCCGCTGCCAGCTATGAGGCGCGGAAATTCGGTGTTCATTCTGCCATGCCGTCGGTCACTGCCGCGCGAAAGTGCCCCGAGCTGATCTTCGTAAAACCTCGCTTTGAGGTCTATCGTGCCGTCTCGCAGCAGATCCGGGAAATCTTTGCTGAATACACGCCACGGATCGAGCCACTGTCGCTCGATGAAGCCTATCTCGACGTGACCGAAAACCTCAAAGATATGCCGATTGCGACCGAGATCGCGCTGGAGATCCGAGCGAAGACCAAGGCGGTCACCGGACTGAATGCGTCAGCCGGCATCTCATACAACAAGTTTTTGGCCAAGATGGCCTCCGACCTCAACAAACCGAACGGTCAGGCTGTCATCACCCCGAAGAATGGCCCGGCCTTCGTCGAGGGGCTTGCCGTCAAGAAATTCCACGGTGTCGGGCCGGCCACGGCCGAGAAAATGCATAAACTCGGGATCGAAACGGGTGCCGACTTGAAAGCCCAGTCCCTGCAGTTTCTCTCACAGCATTTCGGAAAGTCAGGCCCTTACTTCTATGGCATCGCACGTGGCATCGATGACCGGCAGGTTCGGCCTGATCGAGTGCGGAAATCCGTCGGTGCCGAAGACACGTTCAGCCGAGATATCGACGATCTCGACCGCGCAACCGGCGAGCTGAAGCCGCTTGCAGACAAAGTCTGGACCTATTGCGAGGCCAAACGCATCTCCGGCAAAACCGTAACGGTGAAGATCAAATATTCGGATTTTACACAGGCCACCAGAAGCCGAACCGGCACCCTGCCTTTTACGACCGGACAAGACGTTCTCGATGCTGCCTCCGAGCTGCTGAAGACGGTCTATCCGTTCAGGCGTTCGGTGCGATTGCTTGGGGTGACCCTTTCATCGCTCACGGGCACCGAAGATAATGGCGACGGTCACGAGCAGCCGGAACTGGATTTCAGCATGTAAGGGAATATGAAAAAGCCTGCCGCGGGAGGAGGAGCGGCAGGCTTTTCGAAAAGAACCGAACAGCGACTGGGAGGAGGAGTGCCGCTGTTCACTCAGGCAACCTCGGGAGGAGGAGTGGGTCGCCTGAAATACGAAGCTCTGTGGGAGGAGGTACATCGCTTCGTTGGGATTGTTTATACAGCGTCCGGCGAAATGGGTTAGATAGCTCGCCGCAGTCCAGCCATGCGCCAGATGCAGATCTCCAACGTCGACTGCCTAATTTCGAACCGTTAGCCGCGAAACCGGTCGAAGGCGGTCAGGAATCTGGTCGGTGGATCCGCTTCCGGATAGCGGTAGATCTCGGTGCGCAGATAGTGAAGCTCGCCGGCAAGATCGATCTCATCCACCTCGATCCACCAGGATTTCGGCCGTCCTTCGCTGCCGTCCGACCATCGATAACCGCGCGCCTTGAGGTGATCTTTCAGATCGAATGGGCTGTTTTCCGCAAAGATGCGGACGCGGGATTTCTGGCTGTTGAGATACAGCTCCGCAAATGGAGTGAATGGATCACGATCGGTCTTTCGATCGAGGACTTCGAGCAGGGCGAAACAATCGTCGACCGCCCTGTGGCCCTCGTGGAAATAACCGGCCTGGCCGATCAGGTAGCCGAGCTTGGTGCCTTCAAAGCCCCGCGCCGACCAGTCGATCTCGGCGTTCGAACACGCCCACGCCTTGTCCGAAAATACCGACGAAAAAACCTCACAGAACGGCCGGTCAAACCCGGCATTGTGGGCGATGATGAGATCGGCCGGCGCGACCAGCGCCCGCACGGCCTGCATGTCGATCATCTGCCCTGAAACCATCTCGTCAGTGATGCCGGTCAACTTGGTGATTTCTGCCGGGATCGATTTGCTGGGTTGCTGCAGGCCACCGTAAACACCGGTCACATCACCAACCTCTCCTCGCTCGTTGAATGTGAAGGCAATCAGGCCGATCTCTATGATCTCTTCGTTGCGATAACTGAGGCCCGTGGTCTCGGTGTCGAGGATGACGCCATTCAAAGGGAAACCGGGCCGGACAAAGTCCGCCGTCTTGCGCGGCTCGAGCTTCTGCAGGATCCGATAGCGTCCAGATGCTGTAAGCTGCGCGACCATTTCTGCCTCTGTCATCTGTCGGGTGATCGAACGCCCGATCGAATGACGGAGTGCAGGCTCAGATCCAGCCGGCGGCTCGTCGGAAAACATATCGAACTGGGTGGGCAAATCTGATTGTCCTATCGCAGAATACGCGAACCGCTATCATGATGAGGGACCACAGTCATCCTGTGAGATACACTCGTGAAGTTCGAGCCTACGACTCTGGCTACACTTCTCCGCACCCGCGTTCTCCTGACAATATCGAATACCCCAGCCACCAGATCGTCTCCTACGGTAAGGCGACTTCACTTTCGCAGTATCGGAAATTTCGACACGAGGGGCGAATTCAGACACACTGGTACCGTGACCTATCGCCACCTTACAAATTGACTACACCAGATTGACAGCCTTCCTGCTATCGGCAGATTTGTGCTCGGCGAATCTTCGCCGGGGTAATGGGGAAACTATGAAAACCAAAGTAATTATGCTGGCGCTCGCGCTGGCCCTGTCTGCGTGCGCGAAACGACCTGACGCGATCGTCCCTGCCGACATTCCGATGGCTGCCTATACCAATCTGTCGTGTGAGCAGTTGGCTCAGGAATATCTGAAGGAGCAGACCAGCCTCACCGCGGTCTCCAAGCAACAGCACGACGCCGCAAATGGTGACGCCTTCGGCGTGTTCCTGATTGGTGTGCCGATGTCCTCCACCTTTGGGGGCGACAAAGAGGGCCAGGTCGCGGTTGCGAAGGGCAAAGTGCAGGCAATCCAGTCGGCCATGATGAGCAAGGGCTGCAACGTGCCTGCCACTCCATCGAAAAGCACCAAGAAAGCTGCCTGAAACGAAAGGCGCTTTCCGCAGGCAGCGGAGGCGCAGAGATGTTGAAATACCGCCAGCAATCTCGTATTTTCTTCGAGACCTCGTGGGGACGATTGTGGCCGGAGCATCAGATAAGCTGCTCTGGCCGCTTCCCACGGAACGAATTCGCGTATGCGGTGTTCTACGCGCGTCGCGAGAGTAACCCCCGTCCCCCGTACGAGTTTAAGTCCCCTCTCAAACTCACTTTCGCGACACCCATCCCCTCTGATCGCATTTTTCCTTCCATATTGACTCAACGCCAAAACGGAACATAATAAGAACAAATGGAGCCGCTTGGCGGCAGTCGCTCCCTTGCCCGCATATTCGCAAAGGAGAAGAGATGTTCAGGATAGGCGAGGTGTTTCCTCTCGAAGAGGAGCCTGATCCAGACCTGCTTGTACAGATTGGCTGGAAGGCCGACCTTTACGACTTCGAATTCCTTGAAGCTGATATCTTGGCCGATGAAGGTGCGACCGCCTCGTGGGTAGAGATCGCATTCAGTCGTCAGCTGGGCGGTGCTTTTGTTCTGTGGCGCAGCGGAGTGTCCGCGCTGGAAGCTGCGAGGAGCGCCAGTTATGGCTGGATTGAAGGCAATGACGTTGTCTCATTACCTCAAGGCATAGAGGCAAAAGCCAAAGCTTACGGCCCTCCCCTGGATGGCTACTATTTCGACACGCTGGAGTTCTACCGAATGTATCCCGGTGAGTTCGGCCGGAGGAATGGCATCCAGCCGACAGGAGATTGTCCAACCACATGAGCCTGCCTCGCCTCAAAGACTACCACGCTGAGAGTATAGACATGTCCTGCAGTCGCTGCGACAGACATGGTATCTACGACCGTAAGGCGCTGGTGAAGAAGTTCGGCGCTGCCATCGAATTCGTCGAGCTGCGGCGCATCCTGGCGATTGGCTGTGATCGACGTGGCACGGATGGTTGTGCAGCCTGCTTTCCGTGCTTGCTGACAGCAAACATTCTGATCGAGTAACGCCATGAGCGATGAAGGACGAACCGTCCGCTCAGGCGGGCATCAGATCGTGGAGCATTACTGCGAATCCGACGACTGTAAGCAATGGGGATGCTATGGTTTTGAGGAAAGCCGTACCGTCACGCGCTGGTTCTGCTCCGAGCACCAGCCTCGCCTTTATCGCGGGCTGCCTCGGCATGGTGAGGCAAGGCTCGCTGCAGCCGATATCGTCGACATGCTGAGGTGAGTTTCCCACCAGGCCGGAGAATTGCGTGGACTGGGTTGTTTAAACGCAAGCGCATGTGCCAACTTAAACAATCGTCTAGGAGGAGATGAACAGATGAAACCATGGATTTTGTCTGCGGCTTTGGTTGCCGCGTTGGGAACGTGCACTGTTGGAGCGGTCCACGCCGAGCAAGTGGCGACGACATCGACAGCGGCCGTGAAGAGCGACCTCAACTACCTGATGTACACGCCGGATGGATATGAGGCATCGAAAGACACCTACCCGCTCGTCGTATGGCTCCATGGAGGGGATCAGGGCGGAAACGACATCGAGAAGGTCAAATCGAGCGGCATCCCAAAGCTGATCGCGGGTGGAAAGCAATTGCCGTTTCTTGTCTTTTCTCCTCAGAACCCGAGCGAGGAACTGCTCTATCCGATAGAAAAGGTGGAAGCGGCGCTTGAAGAGGTTATCTCGAAATATCGCGTCGATAGCTCCCGCATCTATGTCGTTGGCTATAGCCGGGGCGGCTTCGGGGCATGGGCCTTGGCTGAGCAGTTTCCCGAAAAGTTTGCCGCCGTGGTTCCAATCGCAGGCGGCGGAAACCGCCACTATCTGAACAGGACGAACGAGAAGGCTGCGTTCTGGGTCTTCCACGGCACAAACGATGACGTCATTCCGCTGTCGGATTCTGTAGTCATGTATGAGCGCCTCAAGGCCCTGAAGCGTGATGTTCGGCTTTCCGTCTTGGAAGGTGTAAGCCATTCTGACGTGGAAATGTCCGCGCTTAATGACCCGGAACTATGGGATTGGCTGCTGAAGCAACGTCTTGCGGTTGCCCCCAAATAGCTGCCCGCCCCTGTCACTGCTCTACGCGGCTGGGAAAGTTCGAAGTCGATTTTCTTCTCTGGTAGCAAATCCTACAAGGACGGTGCCAATTGCAGTCTCTACCCATGGGTTTCCGAGCAGTAGTGATCGGCGCAAGCGGAGGGATTGGTTCGGCTATCTGCAAGCATCTAAGAGCACAGCTAAACGTCGGCGACGTCGTGGCCTTGTCTCGAAACAGCGGCGGCCTTGACCTGCTTGATGAGGGAACGGTTGCCGCTGCGGCTGAAAAGCTATCTGGGAAGGCATTGGATCTTATTGTCTGTGCGACTGGAGCCCTTACGATACACGGCCGCGGGCCGGAGAAGTCCCTTCGGGAAATAGACCCCGAAGCAATGCTTCGCCAGTTTCATATCAACGCAGTTGGTCCGGCACTTGTCGCAAAGCACTTCTTACCAAGGCTCAATCGTCAGAGCCGTAAGCGCACGGTGAAGGCCGTCTTCCGATGACGGCCTGCTGACTGCCAGTCCTAGTGGTAACGCTAGGAGTAGTCATATGACGAAGCATCCAATTGAGGTGATCACGTCCGTAGAGCGCCGTCGGCGCTGGTCACCCGAAGACAAAGAGCGCCTCGTTGCGGCCTGCTTTGAGCCAGGTGCGGTTATCTCTGAGATTGCTCGCGCGGCAGGTATCCATGTCAGCCAGTTGTTCCGTTGGCGCAAGGAGCTCTGCCGAGTCGAAGAGCAGAGTGTGTTTAAGCATGGAATGTTGACCCCATTGGCGGGGTGATACTTATCCAATTTTGACCCCTCCCTGATTTCATCGGACCATCCTGCTTTTGAGCGGATGGAGTGGGGAGTTGAAGAGAGTGGATACGATTGCGCGTGTCCGGCGAGCCTTCCATGTTCAGGGTTGGTCGGTAAAGAAGATCGCCAGAGAGCTGAATGTTTCGCGGAACACGGTCCGCAAGATTGTCCGCTCCGATGTCACGGAGTTTACCTATAAGCGCGAGCGTCAACCTTTGCCCCGGATCGGAGCCTGGAGAGGTGATGTCGAGCGGTTCTTGATTGCGAACGAAGGCAAGGCGTCTCGCGAACGGCTGACACTGATCCGGATTTACGAGGAGGTCCGGGCGCTTGGCTATGATGGTAGCTACGATACTGTCCGTCGTTACGCCAGGTCCTGGGCCAAGGCACGCGGAACGGTCACATCCGAGGCTTACGTTCCGCTCTACTATGCACCCGGCGAGGCCTATCAGTTCGACTGGAGCCACGAGATCGTCCTGATCAACGGGGTGACGACGACCGTGAAGGTCGCCCATGTCCGGCTCTGCCACAGTCGGATGATGTTCGCGCGGGCCTATATGCGTGAGAGCCAGGAGATGGTGTTTGACGCGCATGACAAGGCTTTCGCCTTCTTCCACGGCACCTGCACGCGCGGCATCTATGACAACATGAAGACGGCGGTGGAGGCCGTGTTTGTCGGCAAGGAACGGCTCTACAATCGCCGCTTCGTGCAGATGTGCAGTCACTATCTTGTCCAGCCGGTTGCCTGCACGCCCGCATCCGGTTGGGAGAAAGGACAGGTCGAGAACCAGGTCGGCCTTGTGCGCGAGCGCTTCTTCACGCCGCGCCTGCGGGTCAAGAGCCTGGAGGAACTGAATGCCTGGCTGCTCGACAAATGCGTTGCCTATGCCAAGGCTCATAGCCATCCCGAACAGACGGGACAGACCATCTGGCAAATGTTCGAGGCCGAGCGCGTTAGCCTCGTGCGTTATGTCGGGCCATTTGATGGCTTCCACAGTGTTCCTGCCTCGGTGTCTAAGACCTGCACGGTCCGCTTCGACAACAACAAATACTCGGTCCTGTCGACTGCCGTCGGCCGTCCCGTCGAGGTGCATGCCTATGCGGACCGGATCGTCATCAAGCAGGATGGAATCAATGTCGGCGAGCACAAGCGCTGCTTCGGCCGCGGCGAGACCACCTACAATCCCTGGCATTATGTCCCTGTTCTGGCTCGCAAACCCGGCGCGTTGCGCAACGGCGCTCCATTCAGAGACTGGGCACTGCCAGCCGCAATGGAGAAGGTCCGCAAACGGCTGAAGAACGCCGACGATGGTGATCGGCAAATGGTCACCATCCTTGCATGCGTGCCCGTTGACGGACTGACGGCCGTCGAAGCGGCTTGTCAGGAAGCGCTCGATCACGGCGTCTGCTCGGCCTCTGTGATCATCAACATTCTGGCGCGAAGCCGCGATCCGGCTCCCGCTGCAACCCTGCAAATCCCGGATGCGCTTCGGCTGACCCATGAGCCGGTCGCCGACTGCGCCCGTTACGACAGGCTCAGGACCTCACGCGCCTCGACTTCATCATCCTCGACGAACTCGGCTATCTGCCGTTCGCACAGGCCGGTGGCCAACTCCTCTTCCACCTCATCAGCAGGCTCTACGAGCGCACCTCGATCATCGTCACCACGAACCTTGCCTTCGGCGAATGGCCGTCGGTGTTTGGTGATGCAAAGATGACGACGGCTCTCCTCGATCGCCTGACCCATCACTGCGAGATCGTGGAAACCGGAAACGAGTCCTGGCGCTTCAAGAACCGCTCTCAAAGCTAAAGCCGAAGATACCCATCACCCGCACTTGGCCTACC
>RCUQ01000808.1_pt1 | contig 13103 bp, 10 predicted proteins | sample 2166351 | NCBI WGS metagenome assembly RCUQ01 (sample SAMN09932597, study PRJNA488358) | compost metagenome | feature: garden; material: soil; isolation source: compost soil in acetonitrile-enriched culture | place: Germany: Experimental Botanical Garden Goettingen | collected 2016-01-27
GCGGGCCGGAGGTACGCGCCCGGATCATCGCTTGGCTGGAGAAGCGCCCCGGCGACAGATGGTTCTATGCAACGGGCGACAATTACGCGTTCGAGACCGCCGCCGACGCAGCGGCCTTCAAGCAGTGGTTGATGAGTGCAATCGTCGCCTGAACAGGCGAACCAAAGGCACGCCCCAGACAAAGCGAAAGCCCGGCGTTGCCCCTCTCGGGGTGCGCGTCGGGCTTTCATTGGGGGCTGGGCTTCACCCATTTCTGAGTGATGATCCTAACCTCAACCGTCCGATTTTCATCCGGCGATCAGCACATCAACCCTGCAGCTCAATAGAAGTTCCTCCAGATCCGGGCGATATCGAAGGCTCTCGGAATGCTGCTGAAGCTAGCTCGCAAGCGCCGCAGTCGGGGCCCAGTGTCTCCTCAACGATAGGGACACCTCAGGAACCTGCATAAGCAGGCTGGACCTCCGCCGCTCGGAGATACGCCCTACCCCGTGATCTCAGGTTCCGTGCCCGCCTGTCGCTCGAACAGCCGACGATACTGCCCATCCACCACGGCCAGCAGGTCATCGTGGGCGCCGTCTTCAATGATCCGGCCCGCCGAGAAGACAAGGATGCGATCCAGCGCCCGCACCGTCGATAGCCGGTGCGCTATGACCAGGGCGGTTCGACCGACCAGCAACCGCTCCATGGCCTCCTGGATCGCAGCCTCGCTTTCCGAATCCAGGCTCGACGTGGCTTCGTCGAGGATCAGGACCGGTGCGTCCGCCAGGAAGGCGCGCGCGATGGCCACGCGCTGGCGCTCGCCGCCCGACAGCTTGACGCCGCGTTCTCCGACCAGGGTGTGATAGCCCTTCGGCAGTCGCGAGATGAAGTCGTGCGCATTGGCCAGCCGAGCCGCCTGCTCGATCTCGGCCGTCGTCGCGCCCGGGCGGCCGTAGCCGATGTTCTCGGCGATCGACCGGTGAAAGAGCACAGGCTCTTGCGGCACGATCGCGACTTGGCTGCGCAAGGAGGCCTGGGTCGCCAGGGCCACGTCCTGTCCGTCGATGAGCACCCTCCCCGAGTCGACGTCATAGAGCCGCTGGATCAGCTTGACGAAACTGGTCTTGCCCGACCCCGAACGCCCCACTAGGCCGACCCGCTGACCAGCGGGAACCGTGACGTCGAGATGCTCAAAGAGGGGCTTGTCCTGCCCGGCGTAGCGGAAGGTCACGTCCTCGAAACGGACCTCGCCCTTCTCGATCCGGATCGGCAGCGCATCGGCACGATCAGCCACGCCTAGTGCCTCTTCATGCAGTTGCACCAGTTCCTCCATCTCGTTGACCGAGCGCTGGAGCTGGTGGATGTGCATGCCGATGTCGCGAAGATAGCCGTTGAGCACCAGATAGCTGGTGATGACATAGGCCATGTCGCCGGCGCTGGCCTGGCCGCGCATCCATAGCCACAGGGCCACACCCGTCACCGCCAAACGGATCAACCACAAAAGCGCGCTCTGGCCTGTGCCCGCCCAGGTGAAGGCCATCCAGGTCCGGCGGGTCCGCTTGCTCCACTTGGCCAGCATCTTCGCCAGCAGGGCTTCTTCACGCGTTTCGCCGCCGAAGGCCTTGACCACGGCGTTGGCGCCGATCGCATCGGCGAGCACGCCGCCAACCTTGGTGTCCCACTGGTTGGACAGGCGCGCGATCGGCGCCAACACCCGGGTCGCGAGGCTGACGGTCAGGACGATATAGGCCAGGGCGCCGACGCCCATGACCAGGCCCAGGATCGGCCAGTGCAGCGCGAGCAGGATCACGGTGCCTGTCAGCACCGTCAGAGAGGGCAGCAGGGAGAGCAGCAGCACGTCGTTCAGCGTATCGAGCGCCCACATGCCGCGCGTGATCCGCCGCACCGTCGAACCTGAAAAGGCGTTGGCGTGCCAGTCCGTCGACAGCCGCTGGACCCGCGCGAAGCCTTCCTGGGTCACGTCGCGCATCATCTTGAGGGTCAGGGGCGTGATCGCCCACCAGCCAAGGTGGCGCAGCACCACCATGGTGCCGCCCAGGGCGGCGATGACGGCGAAGGCTCGCCAGGCGCCGGCGATATCGCCGCTCCCAACGGCGTCGATGATGCGGCCGGCGTAGAGCGGCGTGAAGACCTCGGTCAGGGTCGCCAGCAGCATGACGCCGGCGCAGGCGGCGGCCAGGAGCGGCGTCCGGCCCCACAGGCGGAAGGTGAAGCCCAGCACCTTGCGCAGGACGGAGACGCGCGGCGGCGCGTCCGTTTCTTCTTGGTCAGTCATGGAAGTCCACCGCGAAACGAGCGCGGTCCTTGTGTCAGCAATGATCGGATCGCCTCCCGAGGAGGCGTGAAGGACGTCAGCGGCTGTGGCCGCCGATGCGCTTCAGGAACCCTAGGACGGGCATGGTTTCGTCAATCATCACGCCCTCCTTTCCCTGACCAGTTGGACAGCGCCGCTATTAGCAGTTCTGCGCTTTCCAAACAAATTTCGTTCGACCGCGGCCTGTCAGATGGGAAGTATCGACGCCGGTTGCGACCGTGAAGGATCAGGCCAGGCGCTCGATCCTGTAGCCGTCGGCCCCGAAGCCGTTCACGGCGATGATCTCCTCGACGCGACGGCCCGAGGCCGTCCGCCGCATATGGACGACGCAATCCACGGCCTCGCCGATCATGCGGCAGGGAACCTGGCTCGCAACCTCGCCGATCAGGTCCTCAATGCGCCGCAGCGCTTCGGGCGCCGAGTTGGCGTGGACGGTGGACAGACCGCCAGGGTGGCCCGTGTTCCAACTCTTAAGGGTCTCAAGCGCGGCCGCGCCGTCGCGCATCTCACCGATGACGATCCGATCCGGCCGCATGCGCAGGGCGTCGCGAACCAGGTCCGCCACGCCGATGGCCATGGGCTGGCGGCGGGTCACGACCGACACGACGTCCCAGGCAGAACACTGCAGCTCAGGCGTATCCTCGATGAGGAAGACCCGAGCCTCGGCGAAGGCCGGATCAGCCAGAATCGCATTCGCCAACGTCGTTTTTCCTGAACCTGTACCGCCTGAAACCAGTATGTTGCGACGTTCTGATGCAGCGATACGCAAGGCGTTGGCCTGCCCCTTGGTCATCACGCCGTCGCGCACATAATCGTCCAAGCCCCAGATCACTGCGGGACGCTTGCGGATGGAAAAGGCTGGGCCGACAGAGACCGGCGGCAACACCCCCTGGAACCGCTCGCCTGTCGCAGGCAGGACGCCGGACAGCCGCGGGTTCTCCCGCGTCACCGTCTCGCGGACATAGTCCGCGATCAGCCGAATGGTCCGCTCCCGCGCCTCAATCGACAGAACGCACCCGGTATCGCAACGCCCCTCACCGACCCGATCCAGGATCAGTCGTCCGTCCGGATTGGCGAGGATCTCGACCACAGTCGGCTCCTCGAGCGCGGCGAGCACCGTCGCCCCCAGTGCGTGACGCAGCGCCTCAAGCTTTCGCTCGGCGATTATCGGATGGGGCGCCACCTATCTGGCGGCCGCGAAGGACCGAGGCTCTGCTGAAACCACAGCCCGCTCTCCGTCACGACGACCCGAGACGATCCGGGCGGCGGTCTCATCCAGCAGACGTTCGATGCGCCGCTCGACGGCGGCCTGCACCGTCGGATCCTCGTCCGCGACCGCGTCAGGCAGGCGCAGGAAGAAGGCCCTGGCCAGTTCGATGAGGAGTTCCTGGACGATCTGCATGTCCCGGCCGGTCGAACGCATGTGGTCGCGCAATGATCGCTCCAGGTTCAACAGCCTGTCCTCGGGGTCTACCTTCGGGTTCCGGGCCAGGCCCCGCATGATGGCCTGACCCGCCGCCTGGCTCAGGGCGATGCGCCCGACCCTGGCTTCCCGGTTGAGGCTCGACACCACCTTGGGGTCGTTGAGATAGACCTGCACACGCGTCGCCAGCTTTTCACCTCTAGCCATCGCTCCCTCCTTGCAACTGATCCAACACCGCCTGCTGCGCCGCCATTTCCTGGGCCACCCGGCCATAGATGTCGGCGGCGCGCGCGGCGGCTCTCCGGTCGTCCATGGCGCCCGCGACCTCCTTGAACAGGGGCAGGCTGGCCCCATCGTCCCGGCCGAGACTGCGCCGCCCCAGCCAGGGATGAGGCGAAGCCCCCGGCGCGTCCACGCCCAGCGCCTGGTCCGGAAGCCGTCCATGGGCGCGGCTGCGAAACGGCTCGCGCCGGTCGTAGAGCAGCTTCTCGGAGCGGAGCGGACGCTGGCCGGCGACGAAGACCAATTGCAGATGATCCGGCAGGGCGCGGATCTCGCCAGGCTCCAGCAGGGGCCGCTCGACCTCGGACCGCGACACCGTGCTTCGCCCCGCGCCGAACCCTGAGGGCGAACTGCGGCTGGTCCGGGTCTCCGTGACCGAGCCGGTCAGCTTCGACACCTTGTCCTGGGTCAGCGGGTCCAGGGCCGAAAAGGCGGTGTAGACATGACAGTTGTCGAGGATGGTGTTGTGGGGGCCGTAGGTCTCGACGATGTCGTTCAGGGACTGTGCGACGAACATGGCCTTGATCCCGTAGCCGCTCATCAGGCGCAGCGACTTCTCGAAGAAGGCGAGCCGTCCCAGCAGCGGGAACTCGTCCATGATCATCAGCAACTGGCGCCGCTTGTCTCGTCCGGCGGCGTCACGCTTTTCCTCAGCGGTCAGGGCCTGAGCCGCCGCATAGAAGAGCAGCCGCACCAGGGGCCGAAGCGCCGCCGCATCCGCCGGCGCCACCTGGACATAAAGCGATAGGGGCGCGTCGGCGCACATCAGATCGCCCATAGCGAAGTCCGAGGCGGACAAAACCCTTTCCACGTCCTCGCCCGCCAGCCACTTCAGATAGGACCGCGCCGTCCCCTGGACCGAGGTGCGGAACCGGTCATGCATGGCCGCATAGCCCTTCACCGCGGTCTGGATGAAAGGATGGGCCTGCGGCTCGCCGTCCGGTCCAAGGCGATGCAGGGTCTTGAGCATGACGTCCGCCGCCTCGTCGAGGTCGGCCAGCAGTTCCTTGACCTTCAGCAGGGTCTTGTCCTGATCCTCGGCGGTATAGAGGACATGCAGGATCACCGCCTCGAGGATCTCCGAGGCCGCCTTGTCCCAGATAGCCTCCTCGTCGCGCGTCCCGCCGGGATCGGACAGAATGGCGACCAGCCTCTGCACCTGGGCCAGTTCGCCCGCTCCGGGCCGGATCTCCGCCAGGGGATTCCACCGCGCCGAAGCGGGATGCCGGGGCGCCAGATAGAGGGCGTGGGAAAACCGCGACCGCCAGCCGGCCGTCACAGCCCAGAGCTCGCCCTTGGGATCATGGACCAGGACGCTGCCGCCCCACGACAGCAGGGTGGGAACCACATGCCCCCTGCCCTTGCCGCTGCGCGTCCCGCCCGTCACCAGGGTCGGCCGCAGGTCCGTCGTCGCCAGCAGCCGCCCGCGAAACACCCCCAGGACGGCGCCCGACCTCGCGAGCAACCCCGCGCGCCGCGCCTCCGCCAGACCGCCCCAGCCGCGTCGCCGAACTGTCCGGCCCTGGCTATCCGCCACGACACCCAGGCTCAATCCGCCCAGCGCCCCCGCCAGGATCGCGACGCCGCTGCGGTTCAGGGCATCGCGGGCTTCCGCCCCGTAGGTCTTGCGCCAGACCAGGATCGACCAGGGCGGATAGACGACGAGCGTCGGCCCGGGCCGCCAGGCCGGCCCCAGCACCGAGGACCATCCGTAGGTCCAGGCGAACATCTGTGTTCCCGCGCTCAGGCCGACAAGGGTTCCCGCCGCCAGGCCTATGAGCCGCCCCTTCACGGCGTATCATCCCCAGCGTCCGACGGTGTCCCCGTTATCGCTTCGAGCACCAGCAGCGCCGCCGCCTCCATGCGGCGATGGTGGTAGCGGCTCAGAGCAATCTCGAGCGCCTGGATATCCGCCTGGGCCAGAAGGGTGGAGATGCCGGCCGCCTCATCGTCGAGGTCCGCGAAAACCTGTTCTTCCGCCCCTCTGATCTGCGCCAGTCGCGACGACACGCGCCGAAATGCGTCGAGAAGGGCGTCGCTGCCGCTGCTCTGGACCAGACGGTCGAGGTCGCGATGGAGCATGGCCCGGACGCCCTCCTCATCCGGCGCCGACGCCGCCGGCAGACCCGCCGTGCCGTCCAGGCTCAAGCGGAGGCAATGAAGGCGAAAGGCCAGACGATCCCGGACCGTCGCGGGATCCAGCTGAAGCGTGACGTAGCCGCCAAGAGGAGCGCGTTCGACCAGCCCCGCGCCCGCAAGCCAGGCCAGGGCCTCCCGCACCGGCGTGGTCGACAAGCGCAGGCGCCGCGCCTCCTCGACGATGACGACCGGCTGGCCCGCGCCATAGAACCCCTGCTCCACGCGCAACCTCAGGCTGCCGAGCGCCTGATGGAACGGATCGCGGTTTCGGGTCAAAGCATCCTCTCCCCTCGCATGAGAAAACTATTGAACAGCGACGCCGGCTTCTCCAATGAGTTGAGAACACCAGCGTTCTCTCGCGCCGAAGAACGTCGCCAGCCCCGCCGAAAACCGACGGCGGGAGCGCCGGAAAGCGGCGCGGTCTTCGTCGCCATGCGTCGTTCCGGCCCTGCGGGGCCGCAATCTCGGGGTGCGAAAATGGATGCGGAAACGAAAGGCGTTCCGCCGGCTTCCAATCATGACGGGGCGCTTCTCTCGGCGGCGCTCCGGGCGGTGAGGCGTCTGCGCGGCATGAGTTCGCGCGACACGGCGGACGCCATGCACATGCCGCTGCGCACCTACCAGCGCTTCGAATCCGGCGAGACCCGCCCCAACCTCGACCACATCCATCGCTTCGCCCGGGCCACGCGCAGCGATCCCCACGCCCTGGTGATGGCGGTGGCCATCGGCGCGCCGGAACTGGCGGTTCACACTGCCGACAATCACCTCGTCACCATCCTCACGGTCGGCCTTCAGACCTACAACCGGACGCAGGGCGACAAGATCGCCGATCTCGACGTGCGCGCCATCGTCAGCGCCGTAACGGCGATGTTCGATCAATTGGCCGATGCCACAGCAGCCCAGAACGAAGCCCGCGCCTGGATCCGAACGGGTCAGGACGCCCTCGCCAAGGCGCGGCCCAAGCCCGGCCGCTGAGCATCCGCCGCGTGCAGATATACTCCAGATATAGCTTCACCGACCGTCGCTACGGGCGCTCACTGGGTCCGCCACGATAGGTGGCGAACTGAAGCAGGAGACTGACATGCAGACCCAAATCCTGAAGCTGGTGCGCGTCGGCAGCGCGCATGATCTCACCCGCCTGGAGATCGAGGGCAAGTACGTCGAGGCCGCAGGCCTCCGCACGGACTTCCCCATGTAGGACGGACCGGGCGGCCGCTTCCGCGACCGCCCGTTTGCCCTTGTCGAGATCTCTCATGACAGCCCTAGCTGAAGCGGATCTGGTCGCGGGCGTTCATTTCGCCTGGGTGGACGAGGACATCGTCGTCCTCGACCTTCGGTCCGACGCCTATATTCTGATCACCGGCGCCTCAGCCTTGTTGCAGCCCGTCCGCAACGGCGGCGGCGTCTGCGGCGCGGCGGCCGTTGTCGATGATCTCGTGACGGCAGGGCTGGCCGCCCGTACCAATAGGCTTTGGCGGACACCACTGCCGCGAGCCGTCAGCGACATCCGCCTGCCCGGCGACGCCCCTCCCCTGGCCGCCCTTTCGGCCCTGGCTCACGCCCTGGCCGCCACGGCCGCCTTCAAGCGTCAAAACCTGGCGGCGCTCGTCGAGATCGCGCGTCGGCGCCGAAGCCTCGCGCGCCCCCACGATCTGGCTGAAGCCGTGCGCCAGGCCGGCGCCTTCGAGGCCGTTCGTCCCTGGGTCCCTTTCGAAGGCGACTGCCTCCAGCGGTCCTGGATGCTCCATGACCGCCTTTGCAAACGCGGCGTCGACGCCGCCTGGGTTTTCGGCGTGCGCACCTGGCCCTTCTTCGCCCACTGCTGGGTCCAGGTCAGAGATGTCGTCGTCGGCGACACCCTCAACAGGGTCGGCGGCTTCACGCCGATCATGGCCGTGTAGTGGGCGACTTCCTCCTGTGGAGCCGACGCGCTGAGGACCTCTCTGGCGAGCGCCTGGCCCGCGCGGTGTGTGACGTGGCCGAGCGCCAGGGCTTCATAGCCCGCCGCCTGTCCCCTCTGGTTGGGATGATCACCTGGGGCCCACGCCCGCCGAAAGTCTCCAGGATCGGGCCCTGGACCCTGTTCGGCGACGTCTTTGATCGCCGGCGTCCGGTCTTCCCGTCCATCGATGACCGGGATCCTCGCGCCTACGACGCCAAGATGATGGCCCGCATCTGGGGACGCTATGTCGGCGTTCTGCTCGATCCGTCAGGCGCAGCGACGGCTGTCCTGCGCGACCCGTCGGGCGCGCGCGAGGCCGTCTACTGGACAGCCCACGGCCTGACCTTCGTGGCGTCCGATGTTCCTGACGGACTCGTGACATCCGTCGCGCCTGATTGGAGGATTTCGAACGAGCGGCTTTCCGCAGCCGTCCGGAACCCTCTCGCCCTGAGCGCCTGCCTTCTTCTCGACGGCCCGGTCGCCCTTCTTCCGGGCGAGATGCGCGATCTCGTCGCCGAGGAGACGATCCCGCTCTGGTCGCCGGCGGACCATGTCCATCGGCGCGATCTGACGTCCCTGTCCACGCCTGACGCCGCGGACCATCTCCGCGCCGCCGTCGCGGAAGCGGTGGATGGACTGGCCTCGGCGGCGGAGGGTGTCGGCGCCGAGATATCCGGGGGTCTCGACTCCAGCATCGTGGCCGCTGCTCTTCATCCCCGCCATAAGGTCCGCCTCTGGCTCAACGCTTCTGGTCCGGGCCCCGCCGCGGACGAAAGCGCCTTCGTCGCAGCCCTCGAAAGGCAACTCGACATAGACGTGACCCGGTTCAACCGTCGCGCGGCGGCCCTGGACCGCGACGCGCTCGAGGCGGCGCCGCAGCGCTTGCGCCCCTCCCTCGCGGCCCTGGACGGGGACTTCGACCAGGAATGGGCGATTCGCTGTTCCAGCGCCGGGGTCGACGCCCTCTTCACGGGAAAGGGCGGCGACGGCATGCTGATCCAGCCTGCGGCGGCGAGGGTCTTCACCGACCTCTGGCGGCTCAAGGGGTGGCGCGCCTTGTGCTCACGGGATCTCGTCCGTCTGGCGCGCCTCAACGAACGTTCGGTCTGGACGCTGGTGTCGGAGGCCATACGCTGGAAGCAGCCGCTCTACCCGGCGTCCGGCGATCTGAATCTCTTCACGCCGTCCGTTTCGCCATCACCGCATCATCCCTGGCTCGACGACGCGGCCGCCTGGGTACCGGCCAAGGCCGTCCAGGTCATGAGTCTGCTCCAGGGACACGGCCTCCACGGCCCCAGCCGGCTGACCGCCGCCGTCGATGTCTTCCATCCCCTGCTTTCACAGCCCGTGATCGAAGCCTGCCTCGGCCTGACCACGCCCCAACTCACCCTCGGCCGGCGAGATCGCGCTCTCGCCCGCCTCGCCTTCCGGGACAGACTGCCGCCCGAAGTTCTCCAACGGCGCTCGAAGGGCGAACTGACCGCCTACTTCGGGCGCATGATCGCCGATGGCCTCCCCGATCTAAGACCCTGGCTTCTGGACGGGCGGCTCGCCGCCCTGGGCGTCATTGATCGCCGGTCGGCCGAGGCCGCCCTGACAAGAGACGCCCTGATCCGCTGCGGCGACTATCCCGACATCCTCCTGGCCGCCATGTTCGAAGGCTGGGTGCGGGCCTGGGACAACCGCCTCCAGGTCTGAGGATGGAAACCGTCCCAGGGTCTCATCCAGCCAACGGAAGATCTGTCCGTGCAGATCGCGCAGGTTGGCAGGGCTCGTCATCCCGTGGCCTTCGCCCCAGTAGGTGATCAGTCTGGCCGGCTTTCCCAGTCGGTGGAGCGCGGCGAACATGGCTTCCGACTGGGTGGCCGGCACATAGTCCCGATCCGCCGTGACCAGCATGACAGGCGCCCTGATGCAGGGAGCGGCCAGCATCGGACTGGCCTGGGCATAGGCTTCGGGGATAGCCCAAGGCGGAGCCCCCATAGCCGCCTGTCCCTGTTCTGTTGACCCTGCGCCCTGGTTCCAGGCCGGGCCGGCGTTGGGCCATAGCCGGCTGGCCGGCATGGGCTCTCCCCACTTGCTGAACAGGAGGGTCGGCGCCGAGGAGACGACATAGGTCTTGAAGCGATCCGTTCGAGCCGCCACGCCCAGAGCGCTGTACCCCCCGAAGCTGTGACCAAAGAGCCCCAGACGCGACCATGGCAGGTCCGGAGCGGCGGCCGCACCGGCGTCGATCGCCAGGTTCAGTCCGATCACAAGGTCGTCCAGCATTTCGGCGCGGCGGCTCTCGCCTTCCGGCGTCGTGCTCGTCGAAAAGACCGCATACTCGCCCATGGCCAGAACCCTGGCCTGCATGCCCGACCTCAGGCTCAGGGCGTCCGTCCATCGACCGGCGTCCGCCCTGCCCGGATAGAAGTCGACGATCACGCCGCGGATGTCGGCCGCCTCCACGCCAGGCGGGCGATAGAGGTAGCTCGTCACGGGACGGCCCAGGCGATCGAGATGGGGAACAGGGATCGGCCTGGCGAGCTGAAGATTCTCAAAGTCGCCGTTCAGCACCTCCAGAACACGGTCGCCGGCGCGATCCGCCGCCGTCAGGGTGGACACGCCCTCGACGTCGCATGTCATGAGCGCCCGCTCGCCCGCCGCAGCCCGCACTCTGGCTTCGCCGACGCAGTCGCGACGCGCCCGCCAGATCGTGCTCCCGTCATTCCTGACCGCCGTGAGACGGTCGTCCTGGAACAGGGGCGACCATGCCCGTCGCGCCGCGCTGTTCGACCGGCTGCGCACCGTGTCCAGCAGGTTGACGGGCTCGGCGGACCGCAGCCCGCTTTCCGTTTCGCCGACGGGCTCGATCGCTCCGCTCGCGGACAGGTCCCACAGCCGGCCGTCGGCGACCAGCCTGGCCGAAACCTCGCCCACGCTGGTCAGCCGGTCGGGTACGGACGCCAGACGCTGCGTCACGGCGACAGGTCCGTCCGGGTCCAGCCGCCACCAATCGAATCGGTCGCTGTCGGGCCGCCGGGCGTAGATCATCAGATGCTCTCCCACCCAGTCGGCCCGCGCCGCCCGCAGTTCATCGATGGTTCTGCCCTTCTCCCTGGGCTCCAGCCCGCCGGTATCGACCGGGCGGATCGCCCCCTCCGTCGAGATCCTGACCAGGCCGCCCTCGCCCCAGGTCTGACCGTCGCGACGCGCCCAGACGACGACCTCGCGGGAACCGGCCGACCAGCGCAGCAGGTTAGGCGCGACATCGAGGTCATCCTCGAGCGCGACCGTCTTTCCCGTGGCGGTCTCGACCAGAAGCAGACGCCCCCTTCGCAGCACGGCGCTCTGAACGGTTCTTTCCTCGGGTCGCAGCGGCGTCGCCTCCGCCTGGGTGAGGACCGCGGTCCAGCCGCCGTCTGGAGAAATCTGAAAATCCCGGATCGACGCCGTCAGCCCCGGTGTACCGACGCCGTCGTCAGCCCTGACCGTCATCAGGGTCTGAACCTCATAGGCTTCGTCCGCTGATACAGCGGCGTCGTGCGTGTCCAGGATCTGCCGCGACGGCGCCTGTCCTTGGCGGCTTTTTCGCCAGCGCTCGGCCATGACCTCCGCCCCGGGGGTCTGGAACCGAAGCTGCCAGGGCGTCCGTCCGTCGGTCCTCACGCTCAGGACGAACCGCTCGGCGTCGATCCAGCCCGCGCCCGCGCCGTTCAACGGCAGGTCCGGCGCGAGCCCGGTCCATTGCACCTGACGGGTTCGCACATCGGCGATCCCGGCTTCGGCGATCTCGCCCACGAGCCGATAGACGATCAGTCGTCGCCCGTCGGGGGACCAGGGACCGAGCAGCAGCCCGGTCGCCCCGCCGTCGATCGGCGCGGGCGCCTTCCCCGCGTCCAGGTCGGCGACGAACAGGACCCCGGAGCTCCAGGCGGAGCGCCAGTCGCGGTCAAAGCGCGGCCCCTGATCAAAGGGGCCTTGCCGCTCCCAGGCCGCATAGCGACCGTCCGGCGACAGGGAGACAGCCCCGAAGCTCGACATGGACAGGACGTCGTCGATGACGACGGGTCGCTTCTCCGCCCTGGCCTCGCCTGTCCAAAGCAGGCATGCGAGGGCGATCCCCGCCAGGGCGGGGCTGTTGCGCTTCTCCATGGCGACCTACCAGCGCTTGATCAGCTGAAGGGAGACCATGCGCCCTAGCGCATTCGCGCCGCCTGGATCGAAACCCACGCCGGAAGGCGCGTCGTAGAAGGGCGGATCAGCGTCCAACAGGTTCTGAACGTTGAAGAGCACCCGCAGGCCTCGCCCCGGGTCCCAACCCAACTGAAAGTCCGCCGTGTTCCAGGCGTCGATCCGGGTTCCCGCCCGATCCTCATAGGCGGCGACATGGCTCCAGTTCAGACCGGCCGAAAGCTCGCCCCGCGTCCATGTCACGCCCGCCCTCGACCGCAGTTCGGAGGGATAGCCTATCAGTCCGCGCACCGAGAGCGAGGGCGCCGCCGGGGTGGTCTGCTGGTCATAGGCGAGCAGCCAGGATCCGGAGAGGTCGAACGCGACCTCCTGCTCGCCGAAGCGCACCGGATAGACGGCGGCGAAGTCGAGCCCGCTGACATCGACGGACGCCGCATTGACCCAGCGCCCGTCGAGGATGGCCCCATAGGCATCCGGCGGGTAGAGACCCGCCGCCGGGAAGCCGGGCGCCTCGATGAAGGACCGAACCAGGGCGAGATCGGCGGCGCTCCCCGCCGGATCGACCAGGCGCACGAAGGGGGCCAGCGACGGATCCGTCAAAACCGCCTGAAGGTTCTCGTTGACCGGCTGGTTGATGCGGTCCGAGAAGCGCGTGTCGAAATAGCCGAGGCTGAACCGCGCGCCGCCCTCCGCCGCATAGTCAAAGCCCGCCGTCCAGGTCGTCGCCGTCTCCGGCTTGAGGTCGGGGTTGCCGCCGTAGAGATAGACGCTGAGAATCCGCAGGCCGTCGCTGCGCGGCACGGTCGTCATCGTCGCCGCCGAGGCGT
>RCUQ01000810.1_pt1 | contig 13098 bp, 12 predicted proteins | sample 2166351 | NCBI WGS metagenome assembly RCUQ01 (sample SAMN09932597, study PRJNA488358) | compost metagenome | feature: garden; material: soil; isolation source: compost soil in acetonitrile-enriched culture | place: Germany: Experimental Botanical Garden Goettingen | collected 2016-01-27
GCAGCTATTAAAAAGTAATAAAGTATTCTTTGGATTCTATACATTTTTGGTAGTTATAGCCTTAATCTTTCTTGCTTTATATGGTAAAGAAGGCACCTTTTTATGGGTAAATCAGCATAATAAACCATTATTAGATAAGCTATTCTTTTGTTTAACTTACCTTGGCGATGGTGTCAGTTTTGTTATCCTTATCCTTGTATTCTTATTTACGAACAAGCAGTGGTTTTATACATCGCTTCTGAGTTTAGCAGCTACTACAATTGTTGCGCAATTGATCAAGTTAGTGGTACATGAATATCGTCCGTATATGCACTTTCATGATAAAGTCCATCTACATTTATTGTCGTGGGTAAATGTGCATCAGTCCAATTCATTTCCGTCAGGACATACAGTAACAGCATTTAGTATGGCATTAATCCTTTCTTGTTTTGTTAACAACAAGAGATGGAGTATGCTATTTGTATTGCTTGCAGCCCTTGCAGGATATTCTCGCGTGTATCTCTCTCAACATTTCTTGAGCGACGTAAGTACTGGTTCTTTTATTGGTGTTACGGTAACGCTCATGTGTGTTTATGCTGTGAAAATGTATTACGGCACTTCAGCTATTAAATCTCTCCAGTAAGGCAATCTACTTCTGCTTATCGCATTTAACAACAAACAGTATTTATAATTTGGGTTAGTAAAGGTTTTTATTGTGAATTGTTGTTCAAAATAAGGGAACAATTATTAACAAAATAGGCCGAACATCAAGCTCGGCCTATTTTGTTTAGTTATCTCTTGGTAATTGTTCCGGTCTTTGCATTTTATCATTTGCATGCCACTGTTATAAAGGTTTAGCACTCCTGTAATCAATTAGCCGCCACTGGTGGAGCAGCCTCTTTGCTTCGCCTGTATGAAGCAATTTCTTTATCGCCCTGATATAAAATTAAGCGTGAACCTTTTAATTTGTAATTATCTACAGATTCTAGCAAACTTAGGTATAACTGCTCGGCCCGCATATTTTTGCAAGCCATTTTAGTGGCAATCATACTTGAAAGAATCAATTTATTACCCTCAACCAACAGATTTCCTCCAATAGTGTTGCATCCTGTAGAACCGCCAAATTTGTTTTTACCCTCATCAAACGTTAAATAGATGTCCCGTTTGGGGTCAACCAAATAATCAATGATAACTCCATTTACTTCATCGAGTTCCCACTTGGTATTGTAAACAGTTGCGTTCTTAGAACTACTGCATGAAATAGCTATGAAGATAACTGATAGACAGGCCAGTATTTTGAAGAGATTCTTTTTCATTGTTGAGTGTAATTTTAGATGAGATTTAATGCGCTTCCCTTAAATATAAAGAAAATTTTGAAAGTATTTTATTGATTGATAAGGAATAAGGAGCTAAGTTTTATTGCGCAAGAATCGGGTTTTAAGGCGTAGGATAATGGGATAGCTTTGTTTATCAAATAATTGTTATGAACCTGATTGCAGAGAAAAATATCAAAGAACGGTTAAGCCATATTGATTGGCACAATGTGATGGAGCAAATGAATGAAAAAGGATTTGCCCAGTTACCCCGTGTTCTTACAGCAGATGAATGTGAGGAGTTAATCGGTAATTATTCAAATGAGGTTATGTACAGAAAAACGATTACTATGGAACGTTATCGTTTTGGTTTGGGAGAGTATAAATATTTCAGGTATCCGTTGCCTGCTTTAATTCAAACTATTCGTGAAACTGTTTATCCTAAGCTGGCAGTTATTGCTAATAAGTGGATGCAAGTATTATCAATTGAACAGCGATATCCCAATACTTTTGCTGAATTTCGACAGCTTTGTCATGAGAATGGTCAAATAAAGCCTACCGTTTTAATACTTAAATACGGTGAAGGAGGACATAATACTTTGCATCAGGATTTGTACGGAGATTTGTTTTTTCCTCTTCAGTTGGTGTTGTTTTTGAATGAGCCGGGAATAGATTATTCAGGCGGTGAGTTTGTCTTAACTCAGCAAGTTCCAAGAGCTCAATCGAAAGCAATTGTTTTACAACCGGGAAGGGGAGATATGTTATTATTTACAACTAACTTCAGACCGGTAAAAGGAACTCATGGATATTATCGGGTTAACATGAAACATGGAGTTAGCGAGGTTTATGATGGCAAACGGCATACATTGGGAATTATCTTTCATGATGCATTAAGTTGATATGATCACTCATTTATCGCTGGGGACGGAAACATTTGCTGCTAACAGAAAGCTAAAACAGTTAATAGATAATCAGGTTGTAATGTTGGGTGGGAATAAAAAACTGAAGATATATGGAACTTTAACTTGTGCATCGGGTAAGCGAATGAAAACAGAAAACAGGGTGTTTTTTAGTTCTGGACAGGAGGCTATTCAGCATGGTTATCGTCCCTGTGGTCATTGCCTTAACCATAAGTTTAAGAAATGGAAAACAGATCAGCAATTGTAGGTGAATGCAACAATCATTATTCAATACAGAAAACCATCCAATTCTGCCATTTAATGGAGAAGTGTTATTATTCCCTCAGCTGTTTACTGTTAAGGAGAGCAACACTTATTTTGATAATCTGCTTAAAGAAATAAACTGGAAACAAGAGCCAATTACCATTTACGGACGCGAGGTTATGCAGCCTCGTTTAACCGCATGGTATGGTGATGATAACAAGACCTACAGCTATTCAGGAATTACCATGCATCCTAATAAATGGACCGACGATCTGTTTTTGATAAAGCAAAGAGTAGAGTCCATCTCTGGAGCAATTTTTAACAGTGCTTTACTTAATCAATACCGTGATGGAAAGGATAGTGTAGGTTGGCATCGTGATAATGAAAAAGAGCTGGGAATAAACCCGGTGATCGCTTCTGTTAGTTTCGGAGCCACCAGAACATTTCAATTTAGAAATTATAAAGACAAAAGCATAACACGCTCTGTTGAATTATCCAATGGTAGCTTGTTGCTTATGAGCGGCGCAACCCAACATCATTGGGAACATCAGATTCCCAAAACAACACGAACAATAGGAAGTCGGATTAATATTACCTTCAGGATTATTGTGTAATTGTTTGTGGGGCTAAGCTTCTCCACAAATAAAAGGTTAGATAACTTTCCCATCCTTTGAAATCTTCAAAGAAACGATTGATTGCTGCAATGTCTTTGCGGTCAGTGATAATTTGATGATTGGCCAGAGCATTTAACAGCCCGATATCTCCGTGAGGTATGCATGTATACTCCTTCAATGTTTTCATCAGCACATAGTTGGCTGTCCAGATGCCGATACCTTTTAAATTGGTAAGGGCTTTTTGCTTTTCCTCAAGACCAGGTAAACTCTTAATCCTTTCTTTGCTTATTTCACCATTGGCAAATGCCTTTGCTGTGCTGATAATATAATTGGCCTTTTGAGTTGAATATTGCATTTCTTTCAACTCATCAAATAAGGCTGTTGCAAGAACATTATAATGAGGGAACAGATGATAGCGCTGATCTTCAAAATAAATAGTTGTGCCATAGCGTTCTACCAGGCGTCTTTTTAGTTTATAAGCAAAAGTGAGGTTAATTTGTTGTCCGATAATACACCAGCAAATCGCCTCAAACATATCTTCAATGCCCATCAATCGTAACCCTTTGTAATCCTTGGTCATATATGCTAAAACTGAATGTTCTTGAAGCATATCGTAAAAGGGGTCGAGTTGATTGTTCAAATCAAACCAATCTGCAACGTATTCCTTCAACAATGAAACGGTTACATCATTATTTGGGCCTTTTAGAATGTCTATTGCTAGATGTCCTTCAGTTTCCTTCGCACTGATCAATAAGGGGTGTCCATTTATTAATAAAGCTTTTCTTACTTCATTTCCATTGATTGTATGCAAACACTCATCATAGTTCCGGTCAAGAAACCAAAGACATTCATTAAAGCTGAAAAGTGGCGGTGTCGGAATAGAAATAGTGTAAGTGGACATAATACGAAAATAAAGAACTTTCAGCCTTTATTAAACCTGTTTCTTGCTATTCCCTTTCTTTGCGAAGAGGGTTAGGGAGAGGTACAAACAGAAAAGGCAAATCCTTAAAGATTTGCCCTTAATTAAAAATATATTCGAAATTACTTTCTTTTAAATTCACGATGAACATTGCGCATATACATGATTTTAATGATCATAAGCCCAATAAACACAATGGCGGCACCACCCACATTTAACCAGTTTTTAGCTTCAAATGCAAATATCATCGTTAAAAAAGAGACAAATAGCATTATGGTAATGAAAGTGTTCAAAAGAATTTTCTTCCCCATATCAATTAGCTTACTTTCATGCTCGGGTCAATCTCGGCGGCCCAAGCCAAAATACCGCCTTGCAGGTTTGATAAATTAGTAAAACCGAATTGTTGTTCCAACTGCATTATAGCAGCTGCACTACGTTTTCCGCTACGGCAATGTACCACAACATCTTTATCTTTAGCGATCTTGTCGGACTCTAACAAAATATTTCCAAGAGGAATAAGTACTCCACCTAAATTGGCATCCTGGTATTCAAATTCTTCTCTAACATCGATCAATTGAAAATCTTCGTTGTTGTCTATTTTCTTTTTAAGGTCCTGTACGGTTATTTCTTTCATAATATCTCGTTTTATTTTTTAGTTTAGGAACACAAAGATACAAGTTATTAATCAGCTGTGATTAAACAAAACGCTGCATCATAAACATTCCATATAATCAATGAATAATAAGTTATTAACTGCATTTAGCTTTGCAATATTGTCTGGTTCGGTTGCATTTGCACAAAAGCCGATCAGGTATGAAGTATCATTTCCAAACTATACACATCATGAAGCAGAAATTTCATTAACAGCAAGTGAATTAAAAGATGGTCCAGTGCAATTCAGAATGAGCAGATCTTCTCCGGGAAGGTATGCTACGCATGAATTTGGAAAAAACGTTTATAACGTTCAGGCCTTTGATGCAAATGGTCAAAAGCTAAAACTGGTGAGAATTCAGGGCGATCTTTATGAAGTTGCAGAGCATAAGGGAACGATTAAGATTTCCTATACGCTATATGGTACTCATGCCGATGGAACATATGCTGATATTGATGAGACCCAAGCTCACTTGAATATTCCGGCTTCTTTTATGTGGGTGGTTGGGAAGGATGCGAATCCGATAGAAGTTAAGTTTGAAATACCTGAAAAGTTAAAATGGAAGGTAGCAACACAGTTAAAACCATTAGCGGAGAAAAACACCTATTACGCTCCAAATTTTCAATATTTTATGGATAGTCCGACTGAGTTGAGTAACCATTTTCAGCGCAGTTGGGAGGTGAAAAACCCGGATGGAAAGGAACAAACGATTAAGCTGGCCTTACATGCTGTTGCCAATGATCAGGAAGTTGATCGTTATGCCGGAATGCTTAAGAAGGTGGTAGCTGAACAACAAATGGTGTTTGGAGAGTTTCCTGATTATGATTTTGGCAACTATACTTTTATTCAAAATGTAAATCTGTTTGTTAACGGTGATGGAATGGAACATCGTAACTCGACAATGATCACAGAACAGGAACTATTTAGAGGAAAGGAAGAAGATCTATTGAGTACCGTTTCGCATGAGTACTTTCATCAATGGAACGTTGAACGCATAAGGCCTAAAACGCTGGAGCCCTTTGATTTTACGCATGCTAATATGAGTAATGAGTTGTGGTTTGCAGAAGGCTTTACCAATTACTACGGAATATTATTGCTTAAACGTTCCGGATTTTATTCATTGGATAAATATGCGCAGAAGCTAAATAGCTGTATTAACAGCGTTTTAGTAATGCCAGGTGCTAAGCAATACTCTCCAGTAACAATGAGCAACCAGGCTGTTTTCGTTGATGCCGGTGTAGCTATCGACGAAACCAATTATTCAAACATGTTTGTTTCCTATTATCCTTATGGCGAAGCGACCGCGTTGGCACTGGATCTTCGTTTAAGGACTGAGTTTAAAAATCTAAATCTGGATAAATTCATGCAATTGGTATGGCAAAAGCATGGCAAAACAGAAATCCCCTATGTTAATGCTGATATCCAAAATCTGTTAGCTCAGTTTACTGGCAATAAAGTCTTTGCAGATGATTTCTTCAACCGGTTTATTTATGCTTCAGAAAAGAATAATTATGAGCAATTACTTGGGAATGCTGGATTGTTATTGAGAAAAGCAGGTCCGGGAAGAGCATGGTTAGGCAATGTTATGTTCCAACCAATAGAAAACGTAGGATTGCAAATCGCTTCGGCAACACAAATTGGTTCTCCATTGTATGAATCTGGATTGGATATTAATGACATCATTATCGCTATTGATGAACAACTAATGAAAACTCCAGCCGATCTTCAGCAACTGCTGGCAAGACACAAACCCGGTGATAAAATAACAATCGATTTTGATCATAGAGGGATTACGAAAACAGTTTCGGTTGAGCTGAAAGAAAATCCAAGATTGGAAGTAGTAACCTATGAGAACGCAAATAAGCCGGTTACGGCAGAAATGAAAAAACTAAGGGAGGATTGGTTAGGGAGTAAAGTGAAACAATCGAATTAAGCTATCACTCAAAGCCGCAAAGATTTATTTCTTAGCGGCTTTGCGTGATTATTATTTTAACAAGTCTTTTACAGCCTTTTCTATCCTTTCAAAATCAAAAGAAGCTATAATTTTCTCCATTTCCGCTTTAACTTCTTCCGTACAAAGGTTTCCGATACTGCCTTCGTGAGTGTGGTTAATGGTTTCAGGAGCTTCAAAGTTACCGTCCTCAATCGCTAATCCTACGTTTTTATAAGCCTCACGGAATGGAACACCCTCTAAAACCTGGTTGTTAACCACCTCAACACTAAAAATGTATTTATACTTTTCATCACGTGTAATTCCTTCTTTACAAGTGATGTGTTGCAGCATATAATTGCAGATCTGCAAGCAATCGTTTAATTCTTCAAATGCAGGAATAATCAGTGCTTTGGTAATTTGCATATCGCGGAAATAACCCGATGGCAAATTATTGGTCAATAAAGTCAGGTCATTTGGCAATCCCTGGAGTTTATTACATTTCGCCCTTATAAGTTCAAAAACATCCGGATTTTTTTTGTGAGGCATAATGCTGGAGCCAGTAGTCAAATGATCCGGAAAACTAATGAACCCGAAGTTCTGACTAATGTACAAGCATACATCATAAGCAAATTTTGATAATGTTGCTGCCACCGACGCAAGTGCCATAGAAGTAACCTTTTCCGACTTGCCTCTGGTCATCTGCGCATAAACCACATTGTAATTTAATGCTCCGAAACCTAATAATTTGGTAGTCATGGTACGGTTTAGGGGAAATGATGATCCATATCCGGCTGCTGAACCTAACGGATTTTTGTTGGCAATTTTATAAGCTGCCAAAAGTAGTTCCATATCGTCAACTAACGACTCGGCATAGGCTCCAAACCATAAACCAAATGAAGAAGGCATCGCAATTTGCAAATGTGTATACCCTGGCAATAACTTCTTTTTATGTTCTTCGCTTAATTTCTGGAACGTATTAAAAAGTTGTTTTGCAAGAAAAACAATCTGCTTTAATTCATGACGAAGATATTGCTTGATATCCACCAAAACCTGATCATTACGAGAACGTCCGCTATGTATCTTTTTACCTGCCTCACCAATACGTTGAGTTAAAAGGTATTCAACTTGAGAATGGACATCTTCAATGCCATCCTCAATCTTAAATTCACCTTTCTCAATTTCTCCGTAAATTTTTACAAGTTCTTTTTTTAAGGTAGAAAGATCGTCTTTGCTCAATAAACCAATGCTTTCTAACATGGTAATATGCGCAATAGATCCTAACACGTCAAACGGAGCAAGATACATATCCAGCTCGCGATCATTACCAACAGTAAATTGTTCTACTTCTTTTTGTACGTCAGTATTTTTAGCCCAGAGTTTCATTATTTTTTAGATTACACTGATTCGGATTAACTATCCGGCTAGTGTGATTACACCGATTTTTTGATTTGTTAGTTTAGACCGATATTATTTGGTATCCTGTTGTCAAGGGGTTAATTAATGCGTTAAAAAAACCTTTATACATTCCGAGCGCTCCCTTCTCCTTTAGGAGAAGGGCAGGGGATGAGATTAACTCGTATACGCTTTCGCCTGCACAAATGAGTAAAAGAAAACCGCATTTGGATTCTTAGAAACCGCTTTCATTTCTTCTTTCACTTTATCGGCAGTTTCCTGATCTACGTAACCTGCTTCAATTAAGTTTGGCATGCCACTCATTAACAGATCCGCCCAGAAAGTGATCATCTCGGCGCGTTTGCCCGGCTGACGATTGTCCAGGTGAATAGTTTTTACAGTAGTCTGAATGTTCGTGTAGCCAACACTTTGTAGCATATTTCCCAGTTTAGCCCCTATAAACGGATCGCCTCCCATGTCATATTGCAAGTCGTTAAAGCGCATCCAATATTGCCATGTATTCGGAGAGTATGGGTCGAGGAAGAAACTTGAGTTTAATACCTCTGTTAAATAAACTACACTACCTGGTTTTAATACCCTTCTTATCTCAGAAAGAACTTTAACCGGATTTGGAATATGTTCCAATACCCAGCATAAAAAAGCACCGTCAAACTTATCGTTTGAAAGGAAGTCCATATCTGTTGCATCCATCTGGTTGATTTCGTATCTACCTGTTGCCACCGGATTGTCACTCAAAAACTGCTTTGCCGTAGCAATCTGGCTTTCAGAAAAGTCAATACAGCTTAACTGAGCATTCGGAAACCGGCGGAGTAGTATTTCAGTTTGCGCACCAACCCCGCTGCCCACCTCTAGAATATTGTCAACAGAAGAAAGGTCGATATCTGCATATACATAATTTTCAAGAAATCTAGCTTGGCGCATCAAGCGTTCTTGTTCAGTTTTTGAAAAGCCGTGTAAGTATTTTTCTTTAAGCATAAGGTAATTGCGGGTTTCGAGTTAATAGTCTAATTTAAGAAATTATCTATAGGATTGTTATTCAAGGAACGAAGGGTCTCAGCATTAATCTCACAGATGCTTCGTGCCTCAGCATGACACGGACTTAGAGTAAACTCGTAACTCGTAACACGCAACCCGAAATCCTTAAAAAATCACTTTCCCTAACACATCGATATAGAGGTCAATTCCTTCTTCAATCTCAGTCAGATAAATAAATTCATCAGCGGTATGCGATCTGGCCGAATCTCCGGGTCCCATTTTTAAAGATGGAACTGGAATCAGCGCCTGATCTGATGTAGTAGGTGAACCATACGTAGTTCTTCCTAAAGAAAGACCTGCCTGAACAATAGGATGGGTTTCCGGAATGGATGAAGATCGCATACGCATTGAGCGAGGAGTTACCTCACTACCTACATTGGCTCTTATTGTTTCCAATAATTCTTCATGTGTATATTGTTCGGTTACACGCACATCAACTGTGAATTCACATCTGTCGGGCACTACATTATGTTGTGAGCCTGCATGAATAATGGTGACACTCATCTTAATAGGTCCCATAAAAGGTGAAACTTTTGGGAACTGATAAGTGCTTAACCATTGAATATCCTTCAATGCTTTGTAAATGGCATTATCGCCTTCCTCTCGAGCCGCATGCCCTGATTTTCCGTAAGCAATACAGTCGCATACCATTAATCCTTTTTCAGCAATCGCTAAATGCATCTGTGTAGGCTCTCCCACAATGGCAAACTCAATTGGACCTAGTTTTGGTACAATAAGTTCAATACCGTTAAAGCCTGATATTTCTTCTTCAGCAGAAGCTGCAAAAGCTACATTATAGTTAAGGTCAGGTTGATCATGATAGTGTAAGAAGGTTGCCATTAATGAAACGAGACATCCACCTGCATCATTACTGCCCAATCCATATAATTTTCCATCTTCAACAATCGGGCTGAATGGATCTTTGGTATATCCTTTATTTGGTTTTACTGTATCATGATGCGAATTCAATAATACAGTCGGTTTTTTAGGATCATAATGCTTGTTGAAAGCCCAAATATTATGGATCTTTCTAAATGTATAAACCCCTCTGTCTTTTAAAAAAGCTTCAATTACATCACCCGTAATATTCTCTTCCTTACTGAACGATTGGATAGAAATCAGCTTTTTAAGCAGTTCTATTGCATCGTGTTTAAGTTGATGATTCATTTTGTTGTGTTCTATAGCATTCAGTGGTTAGTTGTACTGAATATCTAATTCGAAATTGGTTTCTTTAGTTAGTTTAATTGGTCCCCTAAGGGATTGCAAAACTAAGAATCCTTCGAATATAGTCCACCAGCTTTTATGGCAGAAGTTCTTATTCCTTTTATTAATGCAGAGCTGAACCCCTGATGCTCCATTTCATTTAATCCAGCAATGGTGCAACCACGAGGAGAAGTTACTTTGTCAATTTCTTGTTCGGGGTGGGCACCTTCTTTAGCCAATAAAGCTGCAGCACCTTTAGCGGTTTGCACAGCCATATTTAATGCTTCTTCCGAATGGAACCCGATTTCAACACCTCCTTGCATGGCTGCCCGGATAGAACGAAGGAAGAATGCAATGCCACAAGCACATAAAGCAGTTGCGGAAGTCATCAATTCTTCTTTGATTTCCTGTGTAATACCAACGGTGTTAAACATAGTGTTCACCAACTCTTTACGTTCAGCACTTACCCCATCATAAGCAATACAAGTCATCGATTCGCCAACAGAAATAGCGGTATTCGGCATTGCACGCACAACGGCCGGTTTTTTACCTAAATTATCTTTGATATCCTGAATAGATACACCGGTAACCAATGAAATGATTAATTGGCTTTCGTTAACCTGGCCCTTTACTTCTGCAAGTAATGCGTTTAACTGCTGGGGGAGAATTCCCAATACAACAATGTCAGCTGATTTAACGGCTGCATTATTATCATTGGTAACGTTGTATCCTTGTAACGCATAGGGTTGCAAGGCGCCTTGATTACGACGGGTAATGGTGATCTGTTCTGGTTGGTAAGTTCCGGATTGTACAAGTCCTTTGGCAAGCGCCAAGCCAATGTTTCCTCCGCCCAAAATGGCGATCTTTAGATTGTTCTGCATGTTCAGGTTGTTAAAGTTCAAATTAAATCATTGACCTCATGCCGGTTTATTATCCATTGGTAGGGATAAAATGTATTGTGAGATTCAACTCCTTAGCACTTCTTTAGAAAGGAGTAGGAGTGTGTTTTATGTTGTTATGCCTTATGAAATCTTTGTTCCTACAGCTTTCTTATCATTGATTAGTGCTGGTAATGCATCAGCGTGCATGATGTAAACAGAAGAAACACCTTTGCCGATCGCGGCAAAAGCATTGTCAAGTTTAGGAATCATTCCGGCTACAACAACACCGTTATTTTTTAATTCGTTAAAGTAAGAGTGAGTAATGGAAGGAATTACTTTTTCCTCCCCGTCCAAAACACCTTCCTTCTCAAAACAATAAATAAGGTTTACGTCAAAATTAGCTGACAAGGCGACTGCAATCGATGATGCAATGGTATCAGCGTTGGTATTCAACATATTTCCTTGCTGATCATGTGTCAAAGGAGCCAGAATTGGAACTAAGCCGGTTTTTAACAACAGGCTTAATGTAGTACCATTCATTTTGGCATTGTCTACATCACCAACAAAACCATAATCAATTTCCTTTACCGGACGTTTATTAGCCGGAATAATATTGGCATCTGCTCCGGTTAGTCCTATTGCATTACAACCTTTCGCTTGCAATTTGGCCACAAGGTTTTTATTGATCAAACCCGCATATACCATTGTTACGATCTTCAAGGTTTCAGTATCTGTAATTCTCCGGCCATCCACCATTTTAGCTTCAATACCTAATCCTTTGCTGATTTCCGTTGCTATTTTTCCTCCTCCATGAATCAGTACCTTCAATCCTTTTAGCTGAGCAAAATCATTCAGAAACGAAGCAAGTTTTTCTTCATTATCAATAATGTTTCCGCCTACTTTTATAACGTATAAAGTATCCATTAATAATTATTATTTGTGTCATCCTGAGGCATGAAAGATCTGTCCATCACTGCATTGTGGTTACAGATGCTTCATTCTTCAGGATGACAAACTGAAGGCCCTAAATTCTGTTGATTTCAATAAGCTTTTTCAACGCTGTTTGAGCAGCATAAACGCGGTTGCCAGCTTCGTGAATTACTAAAGAGTTTGGTCCGTCGAGGATTTCATCCGCTAGTTCCAAACCTCTGCGTACAGGAAGGCAATGCAATACTTTAGCATTATCAGTGAGTTTTAGCTTTTCGTTATCTATCATCCAGCCTTTGCCGTCAGTTAATATCTCACCGTATTTGCTATAGCTCGACCAGTTTTTCACGTAAACAAAGTCAGCATCTTTCAACGCTTCATTTTGGTTAGTGGTGATTTTGGCTCCCTTGGTAAATTCTTCAGCCAATTCGTAACCTTCAGGGTGGGTGATCACAAAGTCAACCATATCCAATTCCTGAGCTTTGATCATCCATTCAGAGAAGGAGTTCGAAACAGCTTGAGGCAAAGGTTTAACATGTGGAGCCCAGGTTAGAACAACCTTTGGTTTTGACTTGGTTGCCATTTCTTTAATGGTAATCAAATCGGCAAAGCTTTGTAAGGGATGACGGGTAGCACTTTCCAATGATACCACCGGAACACCACAATACTTGATGAATTTGTTAAGAACCTCCTCACTATAATCTTCATTTCTGTCTTTAAGATTAGGGAAACAGCGCAACCCAAGTACATCACAATATTGACCCAAAACGGCAGCCGCTTCTTTAATATGTTCAACAGTGAAACCATCCATGATCACATTGTCGTTCATTTCCAAACGCCATCCTTCTTTATCCATGTTTATTACCATGGTATTCATTCCAAGGTTCATGGCTGCTTTTTGCGTACTCATCCTAGTACGTAAACTTGGATTCAGAAATACTAATCCCAATGTTTTTTGTCCGCCAATATCTACAAAACCCAATGGATCACTTTTGATCTTTAAGGCCTCATTTACCCATTGATTGAGGTTGGGGATATCGTGTACAGATGTGAAATGCTTCATCGT
>RCUQ01000816.1_pt1 | contig 13047 bp, 10 predicted proteins | sample 2166351 | NCBI WGS metagenome assembly RCUQ01 (sample SAMN09932597, study PRJNA488358) | compost metagenome | feature: garden; material: soil; isolation source: compost soil in acetonitrile-enriched culture | place: Germany: Experimental Botanical Garden Goettingen | collected 2016-01-27
GAGCGGCGCGGTTCCGGTATCATCCAGGACCGCCCCGGCCCCGAGCGCGCCGCCATCGGCCCGTTCCGCTTGTTCGGTCTGTTGCACCCCCTGGCCGACGGCATCAAGCTGATCTCCAAGGAGTTCCACATTCCGGAGAACGGCAACAAGTTCTACTTCGTGATCGCCCCGATGATCGCGCTGGGCATTCCGCTCATCACGATGGCGATCGTGCCCTTCTGGGACGACATCCACATGCCCGACGGGCGCACGGTGGTCGGCCAGGTGATCAACCTCGACGTGGGCCTGCTGTGGTTCTTCGCCATCGTCAGCCTGACGGTCTTCGCCGCCATCTTCGCCGGCTGGAGCTCGAACTCGAAGTACCCGCTCCTCGGCGCCATGCGCGCCTCGGCCGCCGTGCTCTCGTACGAGATCCCGATGGGCCTCTCGGTCATCGGCGCGTTGATGGCCTACGGCACGATCAACCTGCCCGAGATCGTTCAGATGCAGGCCGGCACCTGGTGGGGCGTCATTCCCAAGTGGGGCGTCTTCTTCCAGCCCCTGGGCGCTCTCATCTTCCTGGTCTGCGCCTTCGCCGAGACCAACCGCGCGCCCTTCGACATGGCCGAAGCCGAGCCGGAGCTCGTCGCCGGTTACCACACCGAGTACTCGGGCATGGGCTTCGGCATCTTCCTCTTCTCCGAGTACGCCGCCATGCTGGTCAGCTCGGGCATCCTGGTCACGCTCTACTTCGGTGGCTGGCAGGTGCCCTGGCTCTCCACCGCGGACCTGATCAACAACGCGCAGCTCTTGACCCAGTGGACGCTCGGCATCGCCTTCGGGTTGAGCCTCTTGCTCGCGGCCGTGTTCCTGGTCGGCTTCGCCCACAACCTGGGCACCTGGAAGGACTGGCGCGACTACGAGGGCCTGATTCTGGCCCTGTTGGTCATCGGCGGCGGCTTCACCGCGCTCCTCGGCCTGTTCTTCTCGATGGCGATCACCTTCCCCGCCTGGTACGGCCCGATCTTCGCGGCCGTCGCCCAGTTCGGCATCCTGGTCGCCAAGCTGCTGTTCTTCTGCTGGATCTTCGTGTGGGTCCGCTGGACGCTGCCCCGCTTCCGCTATGACCAGGTCATGAACCTCGGCTGGCGGTCCCTGCTCCCCCTGGCGCTCGTCAACATCCTGCTGACGGGCATCCTCATCACGGTGCTGAAGCTATGAGCCAACCGAACCCCGGCCACAAGCCGTTCAACATCAAGAACGACCAGATCTTCGTGCAGGGCGTGGGCCTCGTGACCCCGCCCACCCACACGGTCGATCGCAACGTCAACAACCTGGGCGAGTCGATCTACCTGCTCGAGATCGTCAAGGGCCTCGGCGTGACCGTCGGCCACGTGTTCAAGAACTTCTTCAAGTGGACGCCCATGCCCACCGTCAGCTACCCCGAGGTCAAGCGTGAGATCCCGGAGGGCTACCGTGGCAAGCACCGCCTGACCACCCGCGAGGACGGCTCGACCAAGTGCGTGGCCTGCATGATGTGCGCGACGGCCTGCCCGGCCGAGTGCATCCACATCATCCCGGCCGAGAGCGAGAACCCGGACATCGAGCGCTTCCCCGAGCGCTTCGACATCGACCTGCTGGAGTGTGTCTTCTGCGGGATGTGCGTCGAGGCCTGCCCGGTGGACGCCATCCGCATGGACTCGGGCATCTACTCGCTCACCGCGTTCGACCGCGAGAGCTTCATGGTGACCAAAGAGGAGCTGATGCAAGTTCAGCCCAATCCGAACCCCGAAGGCAAGGTCTTCTGGTAAGCCCTGCCCTGAGATAAGAAGCAACGTTCATGCCTGCATCACTGTTTTACATCGTCGCCCCCATCACGTTCATCGCGGCCTACGTGATGATCACGCGCCGTCACCCGCTGACGGCGGCGTTCTCGCTGGTGGTGTCGTTCATCGGCCTCGCGACGCTCTTCGCCATGTTGAGCGCGCCCCTGCTCGCCATCTTGCAGGTGCTGGTCTACGCCGGCGCCATCATGACGCTGGTGGTCTTCGTGATCATGCTGCTGAACGTGCGCGACGACGACCTGCCCGAAGAGCCCGGCATCTACTGGAAGACCGGTGCTGCCATGCTCGTCATGGCCCCTGTGTTCGTCCTCTTGGTGACGGCCATCCGGCGCTTGCCCATCTCGGGCCTCGGGCCCGACCTGCCCGCCAAGTTCGGCGGCATCGACCAGGTCGGCAAGGTCCTGTTCACCCAATTCGGTTTCCCTTTCGAGCTGATTTCGCTGCTGCTCACGGTGGCGGTGATCGGCGTGGTCGTGCTGGCGAAGCGCCGCATCTAGCATAGGAGCCAGACACCCATGGTCGGAACCCACGAATTCCTCATCCTGTCTGCGGCGCTCTTCAGCCTCGGCGTGGTTGGCGTCGTCTCGCGGCGCAACCTGTTCATCATCTTCATGTCGATCGAGCTCATGCTCAACGCCGTGAACCTGAGCTTCCTGACTTTCTCCCGCCACCTGGGCACCGTCGACGGCCACGTGTACACGTTCCTCGTGATCGCGCTGGCTGCAGCCGAGGCCGCCATCGGGTTGGCCATCGTGATTCTGCTCTTCAAGAACAAGGAGTCGCTCTCCGTGGACGACTACCGTTCGCTGAAGCACTAACCGCAGTCTCACCAACCGACCCAATAGGATCCCGCCAACGATGCAACAATCCGTCCTCGTCAGCCTCGTCCCACTGTTCCCGCTCATCAGCGGCATCATCGTGGGCCTGATGGCGCTGTTTACCGCGCACTCGGCGAAGGGCCCCAACAAGGCCCTTGTCGGCACGATCGCCGTGCTCGGCCCGGCCCTCTCGGCCGTCGCCGCGATCCAGCTGTTCATGGGCCTCGCGGACAACCCGCAGGGCTTCGTGCACACCGCCTGGACCTGGTTCGCCACCGGCAACCTGAGCGTCCCGATCGCCTTCCACGCCGACCGCCTGAGCGGCGTGATGATCATGATCGTGACCCTCATCGGCACGCTGATCCACCTCTACTCGGTGGCCTACATGTGGGAGGACCGCGGCTTCGCTCGCTTCTTCTCCTACCTGAACCTGTTCACCTTCTCGATGCTGGTGCTGGTGCTCGGCAAGAACATCCCACTGATGTTCCTCGGCTGGGAGGGCGTGGGTGCCATGTCCTACCTGCTGATCGGCTTCTGGTACAAGGACACCGACAAGGCCGTGGCCGCCAACAAGGCGTTCATCGTCAACCGCGTCGGCGACTTCGCCTTCCTCATCGGCATGTTCGTGCTGTTCTACTACATGGGCTCCAAGGGCGTCTGGACCTTCGACTTCCAGACTCTGCGCACCCACGCCGAGCTGATCACCCCCGTGATGGCGACCGTCATCGGCCTGTTGCTCTTCGTGGGCGCCACCGGTAAGTCCGCGCAGATTCCTTTGCACGTGTGGCTCGCCGACGCCATGGCCGGCCCCACGCCCGTCTCGGCCCTGATTCACGCCGCGACGATGGTGACGGCGGGCGTCTACATGATCGCCCGCACGTCCTTCCTCTACACGCTCTCGCCCACCGCCAATTTGGTCATCATGATCATCGGCGCGGCGACCGCCCTGATGGCGGCCACCATCGCCATCACCCAGTCCAACATCAAGAAGGTCCTGGCCTACTCGACCGTCTCGCAGCTGGGCTACATGTTCATGGGCGTCGGCGCCGGCGCGTACGCCGCGGGTGTGTTCCACCTGTTCACCCACGCCTTCTTCAAGGCGCTCCTGTTCCTCGGCGCCGGCGCGGTCATCCACGCCATGCACCACCACGAGGAGATGCAGCACTACGGTGGCCTGCGCAAGAAGATTCCTTTCACCGCCGCGATCATGCTGATCGGTTGTCTGGCGATCGCCGGCGTGCCCCCCTTCGCGGGCTTCTTCTCCAAGGACCTGATCCTGGCGTCCTTGTGGGAGACCGGCTACTGGCCGCTCTACCTGGTGGGTCTGCTGACCTCCGGCATCACCGCATTCTACATGTTCCGCATGCTGTTCCTGACCTTCTGGGGCAAGCCGCGTGATCACCACACCTACGAGCACGCCCACGAGGGCCCCTGGCAGATGAACCTGCCTCTGGGCCTGCTGGCGCTCGGCACCTGCTTCGTCGGCTTCTTCGGCATGCCCGGCGTGTGGGGCGGCAGCGCGTTCGCCAACTGGCTCGCGCCCGCGTTCCCCGAGCCGCATCACCATGAGCTCGCGGGCGACGCCCTGATCGCCTTCCAGTCCACCGAGTACGGCCTGATGGGCCTGGCGGTGGCCGCAGGCGGCCTCGGCATCCTCCTGGCCTGGGTCCGCTACGGCTCCCACGCCACCCCGCGCTTCGCCTTCCCCCACAACCCCTTGTGGAACGCGGCGTCGCACAAGTGGTTCTGGGACGAGTTTTACCAGAACGTCGTCGTGCGTCCGCTGGTCGGCTTCTCCCGCTGGGGCCTCTGGCGCGTGGTGGAGAATGCCTTCATCGACGGCTTCGTCAACGGCCTGCCTCGCCTTTACCTGGGCGTCGCCCAGCTCTTCCGCTATGTCCAGACCGGCGTGGTCCGGCTCTACGCTTATGCCATTCTGGCCGGCGTGATCGGCATCCTGGCCTACGTGGTCTTCCGATTCCAGTTGCTCCGGTTCTAAAGGACTCGCACCCATGACACTGCCCTTCTTGCTGTCCGCGCTGATCTTCCTGCCCCTGCTGGCCGGCGCCTTCGTCCTCTTGCTGGGCGAAGACGAGAACCCCGCCTTCGCGCGGGGCACGGCGCTCGCGGTTTCCGTCGCGAACATGCTCCTGAGCCTGGTGCTTCTGGCGCCTTCGCTCCGCTTCGAAGAGAAGCTGCCCTGGCTGCCCCAGTTCGGGATCGGCTACCACCTGCGGGTGGACGGGCTCAGCCTCTGGCTGATCCTGCTGGTCACCTTCATGACGCCCGCGGCCATTCTGGCTTCCTGGAAGCTGATCCAGTCGCGCGCCAAGGTCTACTACGGCTGCATGTTGCTCCTCTCGGGCGGCATGGTCGGCGTGCTCTGCGCGATGGACCTGTTCCTGTTCTACGTCTTCTGGGAGATCATGCTGATCCCCGCGTTCTTCCTGGTCGGCGCCTACGGCACGGGCAACGCCCGCGCCACCACCATGAAGTTCGTCATCTACACCATGGTCGGCTCCTTGCTGATGCTGGTGGGTGTCGTCTTCGCGGGCTACCAGCACTTCGCCGCCACCGGCGTGTGGACCTTCGACCTCGCGGCGCTCTACGGCCAGGCCTACGCCGCCACCGGCGTCACGGGCGCGGCCATCTCGAGTGTCGGCCACTGGGCCTTCCTCGCCTTCGTCTCGGCCTTCGTGATCAAGGCGGCGATGTTCCCGCTGCACACCTGGCTGCCGGACACCTACACGGACGCCCCCGCGCCCGTCACCTTCATGCTCTCGGCCGTGATGGCCAAGCTCGGCATCTACGGTATCCTGCGCCTCGCCATCCCGCTCTTCCCGGACGCGGCGCGTGACTTCGGCCCGTTCTTCATCGGTCTGGCCGTGATCGGTGTGATCTACGGCGCGCTCGTCGCGCTGGTGCAAGAAGACGCCAAGCGTATGATTGCGTACGCCAGTATCAGCCACCTCGGCATCATCACGATGGCCGTCTTCACGACGAGCCCTCAGGCGGTCTCCGGCGCGGTGCTCCACATGATCGCCCACGCGCTGACCACCGGCGCGCTGTTCCTGCTGATCGGCTTCTTGTACGAGCGCAAGGGCACCACGATGATTGCGGCCTACGGCGGCATCACCAAGACCATCCCGGTCTTCGCGACGGTGTTTTTGCTCGTGACGTTGGCCTCGGTGGGCCTGCCGGGTCTGGCTGGCTTCGTCGGCGAGTTCATGATCTTCCTCGGCGCGTTCCGCGACCACTCGACGGCGGCGACCATCGCCACCATCAGCGTGATCCTGGGTGCGAGCTACATGCTCTGGATGTTCCAGCGCACCATGTTCGGCCCTCTGACCGCCACCGAGAACACCCGTCTGCCCGACATGAACGGCCGCGAGCTCACGATCTTCGTGCCGATGGTCCTGCTCATCATCTTCATCGGCGTCTACCCCCAGGCGCTGCTCGCGCGGATCAACCCCGCCGTGACCAGCTACCTGAGCCTGACGCGGCCGGCGCCCAGCCGGCCCTTCCACGGGGCGACCACCGCGCCGGCCGTTCAGCCGGCCGCGGCGCCCCACGCCACTGAGGCCGCGCACGGCGCGGGAGGTCACTAAATGTACGACATCAACTGGTTGGCCCTCTTGCCCATGCTGCTGGTGACGGTGCTCGGGCTCGCGGCCATGCTGCTTTCGGTGACATTCGACCGTCACCATGACCGCGTCGGTTACTTCACGATCGCCGGCCTCGCCGCGATGGGCCTCTACACCACCTGGTTCTGGGCGGCTCATCCGAACGCGAACTACACCATGTTCAACGGCATGGTCACGATCGACTCGGCCTCCTTGTTCTTCTACGTGCTCTTCGCCATCATCGGCGGCGTCTCGAGCCTGATTGCGATCCCGCACCTGGCCCGCGACGACGAGCAGCGCGGCGAGTTCTACACGCTGTTGCTCTTCTCGATCGTCGGCATGATGGTGATGGTCTCCTCGACCGACCTGATCACGCTGTTCCTCGGCTTCGAGACGATGTCTTTGGCCATCTACGTGCTGACCGGCTGGCGCCGCCACTCGGTCATCTCGAACGAGGCCGTGCTGAAGTACTTCTTCCTCGGCTCGTTCGCCGCCGGCATCTTCCTCTACGGCATCGCCATGATCTTCGGCACCACCGGCTCCACCAACCTGACGGCGCTTCGTGACATCGTGGTTACCACCAACGTGCTCGCCCAGCCCTTGCTGATGATCGGCATCCTGATGGTCCTGGCCGCCGTGGCCTTCAAGGTGGCGGCCTTCCCCTTCCACATGTGGATGCCCGACGTCTACCAGGGCGCGCCCTCCCCGGTCACCGCCTTCATGGCGACGGCCGTCAAGGCGGCGGCCTTCGGCATGATCCTGCGCATGTTCACGCTGGCCTTCGGCATCGAAGAGGTCGGCAACGTGCTCTACCACGTGCTGTGGGGCCTGGCGATCGTCACGATGTTCGTCGGCAACGCCTTCGCGCTGGTGCAGAAGAACATCAAGCGCATGCTCGCTTACTCCTCGGTGGCCCACACCGGCTACCTGCTGGTTGCCGTCGCGGCGCTGCCCGACGTGGATGCGGCCGCGGCGATCATGTACTACCTGGTGGCCTACGCCTTCACCAACCTGGGCGCGTTGGCCTGCGTCAGCTTCCTCAACCGCAAGGACGAGAAGTACGTGAACGTCGACGACTTCGCCGGCGCCGCCTGGAAGCACCCCCTGGTGGGCCTCGGCATGGCCGTCTGCATGTTCAGCCTGATCGGCTTCCCGCCGACCGCCGGCTTCTTCGCCAAGTACTACCTGTTCGTCGCCGCCTTCAAGGCCGGCATGGCGCCGTTGGTGGTCGTCGCGATCATCAACAGCATCCTGAGCGTCTACTACTACCTGCGCGTGGTGGCGGTCATGTACATGAAGCCCGAGAGCGTGGCGGACGACGGCGTGAAGCTGCCCGGCCCCACCAAGCTCGCCATCGTCTACGCGAGCGTCGCGGTCATCTGGGCGGGCATCGGCCCGCTGAACCTGACCGGCCTCCTGCCCGGCGCCGGCCCGCTCCTGGACAGCGCCAAGGCCTCGGCCCGCGCGCTGTTGACGCCCGGCGGCGTGCCGTCGGCGATGCGCTAAGCGGACAGGACACGAAACCCAAAAGGGGCGCCGACCGGCTGGTCGGCGCCCCTTTGACGTGAGCGCGGGCTCGTGAGTTAGTAGCGGCCGCCGGCGCGGCCGCCGGTGCGGTTGGTGCCGCCGTCCTCGCCGATGTCGCCCTCGGCCATCGTGACGGCCGCGTCGAAGTCGTCCTGGTGCATCGTCGTCTCACCGCTCGCGTCGCGCACGGTGACGCTGTTGTCCTTGTCGCTCACGCTGACGACGGTGTAGGCGTGCTTGTTGCCGTCGCCGGTGTCCAGGGCGATCGCCAGGTTCTGGTCGTCCTTGGCCGCGTCCTTGACCGCGCGCCCGATCTGGTCGGCGAGGGCCTCGGCGTGGCTGGTGCTGGTGCCGTTGAAGGGATTCAGCGCGTCGATCACCACCGCCACGGTGGCCTGCACCTCCGAAGCGCCTGCGCTCGCGGTCGTCGTGGTGTTGTCGAGCGCGTCGAGGCGCTGCATCTGGTCCTCGGTGAGGCCCTGGTGGGTGGCCCCGTCGGCGCCGATCGAGAGGTCCTTCTCCATGTCGTACTCTTCGGTCTGGTTGGCGTAGTCCATGAGCGCCGCCTGGACGCGCATGTTGTCCTTGTCGCACTCGGAAACCGGCTGGCGATCGATGTAGTCGGCGTTCGTCTGGCTCAGGTAGAGCTTCTGCCCGTTGGGCATGGTCGCCTCGCCGTTCTCCTTGAGGTCCTTGACCATCTGGCTGTAGGCCTTCGGGTCATGCTCGCGCATGGCCTCTTGCTTGTTGGCGGCGGCGCAGGTGTTCTTGCCGTCGGCCTGCTGGATGGCCGCGAGCGGATCGATCTGGCCGGCGATCGCCGCGGCGGCCTTGCTGATCGCCTGGGGCTTGGCCTCGGCGACATCCGCCGAGCCGCCGGCCGGCTTGAGGCCCATCGCCTTCGTGACCGCCTGGGCCGCGAGCTTGGCGGCCGCCTCGGCGGCGGCCTTTTGGGCGGCCACCTGAGCGGCCTTCTTGGCCGCTTCGATGGCAGCCTGCTTGGCGGCCGCGGCCGCGCTGGAGACGGCTCCTCCGATGTTCATGGGCGTTCCTCCTTCCAGCCTCGCGGCTGTTCGATTCCTGGGTAGGGAGAGCCAACCGGGGGGAGGAGAGGGATCGTCCCTCGGACAGGGCTTAGCGCCGGCCGCCGGAGCCGCCGGAGGTGCTGGCGCGCACGGTGCCCTCGCCGACGTCCGAGTCGTCGGTGCGGGGCAGGGCCGCCGCGAAGGCGTCGGCGCTCAGGGTGCGCTCGCCGGCGGTGTCGCGGACCGTCACGGCGCCGTCCTTGGCGACGCCGGTGACCGTGACCATGTGCGAGTCGGTCTGGCCGTTCTCGACGGTGAGGGCCAGGACGAACTCGCGGCGCTCCTGTTGGGCGCGCTCGAACTCCTGCTTCACGACGTCGGTGACGGCCGCGACGTAGCCGGGGCCGTCGTAGCCGAACTGCTGGCACACGGCCTGGATCATGCGCATGAAGAAGTTGCGGCTCTGGGCCGTCTCGGCCTGCAGGGCTTCGGGCGTGGCGGTCGCGGTGCTGTCGTCGAGCTTGTCGAGCCTGGCCGCCTGGCGGGCCGTCAGACCCAGGTGGGTGGTGCCGTCTTCGCGCATGGAGAGGTCGGTGGCCATGTCGTAGGCCTCGTCTTCGTTGGCGTAGTCCATCAGGGCCGCCTGGACCTTCATGTTCTCGCGCTCGCTCGCGCTGAGGCCCGGCAATTCGTCGATGTAGCGGCGGTTGGCCGGGCTGAGGGCGATCACCTCGCCGTTGGCGAGCACCGCGCGGCCCTTGGCCTCGAGCTCCTTGACCATCTGGCGGTACTGGGCCGGGTTGCGCTCGGCCATGGCCATCTGCTTGTTGGCGGCCGCGCAGGTCTGCTTGCCTTCGGCCTGCTTGATGGCTTCGGTGTTGGCGGTGTTGACCACGCGCGCCCCGGGCAGGGGCTTGGCGGCCGCCTTGGCTTCCTTGGCGGCCTTGACCGCGCCCACCAGGGTGGTGGGCGGCGTGGCGACGGCTGCGGGCTCTTCCCAGGGCAGGCGGCCGGTGCCGCCGCGCTTGACGGCCCGCAGCTTCTGCAGCCCGCCCTCGACGGCGCTCGCGTCGGCGGCCGGCTTGGCGAGGGGCGCTTGCGCCTTCGGCGATGCCTTCGGCAACGGCTTGGCGACGGCGGTGTTGTCCGGGCGGGCGGTCAGGCGGGCCTGCTGCACGGCGCTGTTCAGCGACTTGGCCGCGGCCTTGCGGGCCTCGGACGTGGGGGCGGCGGCCTTCTTCGGGTCGATCTTCACAGCGGTCCTCCTGGGGGCTAGGCCCCGGGTGTTGTCACCGAACGGACGGTCCGTTCACCGGGTGTAAAGTTTCTATACCCTGGTCGGTCGCCTAATATGAAGATACCGCCATGAGTCTGATCGGGTTGGCGATCGAGCTTAACGTTCGGTTATGAGATCGCCGAAAGTTTTTTCGTGCAATCACGCAAGTTTTGCGCTATCATGGCCCATAAGATTATCGTAGGGTTAAATCGATAACCCAACATTCACCGAAACGCCCCTCCCCCACCGGGGATTTCAATCACCGCAGGCGGCCGACGGCCGGCCAGGGAAAGGAAGCCACCACGATGCCCAAGCTGATGTCTTTTGTCTGCCCCGAGCTGGACGCGACGTACGACGAGGTCTACCGCGAGCTGGCGCTTCACCTGGAGATGCCCGTGGCGGACACCATCAAGCGCTTCGGCCCGGACGACGCCGTGGCCCGCTTGAAGTACCACCGCCGTCAGGCCAGCCGCCGCGCCGTGTTCACGGATCTGGCCAACGAGATGGGCATCGACTCGGCCACCGTCTTCGCGGCCGTCTCGGCCGACGGCGCGCACATGCTGCTCGAAGCCATCCGCGAGCGCCGCGCTGCCCGCGTCTAACGCGCGTTTCGACTGAGCCCCGGGCCCTTGTGGCCCGGGGCTTTTTTCGCGTCTGGTGACGGCGCTCATCGCCACGGGGCCCCGGAAGTGGGTAAATAGCAACCAAGTGCACCCGGCCCGCAAGGGGCCAAGGAGCCGTCTCGGGCGGCGCGAAAGCTGGTAAAATCGACCCATGGCCGAACTGAAGTCCACCGTCTCGATCGCCCCCACCCCCGCCCAGCGCCGCAGCGAGATCGCCTCGATCCTGATGAAGCACGGCTGGGACGCCATGCTCTACCAGCTGAGCCTGGTGGAGTTCCTGCCGGCCACGCTCCGCGGCAAGCTCTCCAAGTACTCGGTCAGCGCCAAGAACGTGACCGACGAGGGCGAGGAAGTCGAGCTGCGGCTGCCTCTGCCCCAGGTCATGCGCGCGATTCTGGAAGATTTGGGCCCCACCTTCGTGAAGCTGGGCCAGGTCATGAGCACCCGCGCCGACCTGCTGCCGCCCGCTTACATCGAGGAGCTCTCCAAGCTCCAGGAGAAGGTCACGCCCCTGGGCTGGGACCAGATGGAGTCGGTGCTCCTCGACGAGTGGAACTTCAAGCTGCTCGAGCGCAACCTCGGCGAGCGCCCGGCCACCTCGGCCCGCGACATCTTCCTCGAGTTCAACCCGCACCCGTTGGCGGCGGGCTCGATCGGCCAGGTCTACACGGCCAAGATCCTCGACGGCGTTACCAAGCAGCCCAAGCAGGTGATCGTGAAGCTTCAGCGCCCCGGCGTCGACGGCGTCGTCGAGGCCGACGTGACCTTGCTGAAGGACTTCGCCAAGACGCTCTCCAAGCGCTTCGACTGGGCGCGGTTCTACAACATCCAGGAGATCGTCGACGAGTTCGCCTCGGTCATCCGCGGCGAGATGGACTTCACGCGCGAGGCCCAGAACACCGAGATCATCGGCCACTCGCTGCAGAAGCACTACGCCAAGCAGGTCTCGACGCCCAAGGTCTTCTGGGAGTTCTCGGGCCGCAAGATGCTGACTCTCGAGTTCGTCGAGGGCGCCAAGATCTCGACGCTCTTCCCCGGCTTCGTGGGCGAGCAGCCGCTGCATCTGTCCGTCGAGCAGAAGAAGCTCCTCGCGCAGTCGATCACCAACGTGTTCCTGCAGCAGATCTTCGTCGACGGCTTCTTCCATGCCGACCCGCATCCCGGCAACCTGATGGTGCGCTGGGACTTCAAGGCCAACAAGCCGGAGATGGTGATCATCGACTTCGGCATGGTCGGCCGCATCGACCCGCGCTCGCGCGACCTGCTGATCGACTTCCTGCTCGCCATTGTCCAGTTCGACGCCGCCCGCGCCACCGAGCGCATCCTCGAGTACGGCCAGCCCAGCCGCAACGTGGATCGGCACCAGCTGGCCCAGGAGCTGGACCACCTGCTGCGCACCTTCCTCGGCAAGCCGATCAAGGAAGTCGAAGTGGGTCAGCTCTTGCAGCAGATCCTGAATTTGATGGTGCAGTACCGCGTGCGCATGCCCGCCTCGTTCCTGATGATGGCGCGCGTCTTCGTGACCATCGAAGGCATCAACCGCCAGCTCGATGACGAGTACATGCTGATCAAGGTCGCCGAGCCCTTCATCATGCAGACGCTCACCCAGCAGTTCTTCAACCAGCTCAACCGGCAGGAACTCGCCCGCACCGCCATCGACTGGCGCAACATCGCCGTGCGCACCCCGCGCCAGATGGACGACATCCTGACCCAGCTCAACGCGGGCCGCTTGCGCTTCGAGTGGCAGATGGTGGGCCAGGAGGGCGTCCAGCGGACGTTCTCGGTCATCGGCAACAAAATCGCTTTCTCGATGCTGGTGAGCTCGATGATCATCGGCGCGGCGATCGTCATGCACGCCCCCTCGAACTACCGCCTCTTCGGTTACCCGGTCCTGTCCTTGAGCATCTTCGTGGTCTCGGCCCTGATGGCGCTCTCCTTGCTGTGGGCCATCTGGCGCTCGGGCACGTTGCGCCAGTAGTCCCCCGATGGACCCCCAGCGCGCGCTCTTTTTGCCGCTCATCTTCGAGGCGGCTTACCTGGCCTTGATGGTCGTCTTCGGCCTGGCCTGCTACAACCTGCGCAGCGGCGAGAAAGACCGGCGATCGCTGATCCTGGTCATCGTCACCGGCGTCCTGGCCTACTACGCCACCACCAAGGTCCCCGGCGGCACCGAGGTCTGGCTGGTGCTGGTCCCGGCCGGCTTGTTCTTCATGGTCATCGGCTTCTACGCCGGCGCCGGCATGAAGTCCAGCCACCGTCCCTCGATGACCGAGCAGATCCGCGAGCTCACCGGTGAAGACGCCGACTGGAGCGACCTGCGCCCGCAACGGGA
>RCUQ01000822.1_pt1 | contig 12947 bp, 11 predicted proteins | sample 2166351 | NCBI WGS metagenome assembly RCUQ01 (sample SAMN09932597, study PRJNA488358) | compost metagenome | feature: garden; material: soil; isolation source: compost soil in acetonitrile-enriched culture | place: Germany: Experimental Botanical Garden Goettingen | collected 2016-01-27
CATCACACAGACGCGCTGGGCAATGCTGCGTACCAGGTTGAGATCGTGGCTGATCAGCAGCAGCGACATGCCGAGCCGCCGTTGCAAGGATTTGAGCAGCAGCAGAATCTTGCGCTGTACGGTGACGTCGAGTGCGGTGGTGGGTTCGTCGGCGATCAACAGTTCCGGCTCGCAGGCCAGGGCCATCGCGATCATCACCCGCTGACGCTGGCCACCGGACAATTGATGCGGGTAGGCCTTGAGGCGTTCCTTGGGTTTCTGGATGCCCACCAGGTGCAGCAACTCAAGAATCCGTGCCTGCGCCGCTTTGCCGGCCATGCCTCTGTGCACCAGCAAGGTTTCGCCGATCTGCTTTTCGATGCTGTGGAGCGGATTGAGGGAGGTCATCGGCTCCTGGAAAATCATCGCGATGCGGTTACCGCGCAATTCACGCAACTTGCGGGTATCGGCGCCGACCAGTTCCTTGCCGCGATAGCGGATGCTGCCGGTGGTTTCAGTGCCACATTCGGGCAGCAATTGCAGGATCGAATGGGCGGTCACCGATTTGCCCGAGCCCGATTCGCCCACCAGTGCCAGGCATTCGCCGCGGCGGATATCCAGGCACAGATTGCGCACCACGGTCTGGCCACTGAAGGCCACGCTGAGGTCACGGATTTCGATCAGGTTGGTCATATCAACATCCGCATCAAGATCGTGGATCAAGATCGTGGATCAAAGGCGTCGCGCAAGGCTTCGCCAATGAACACCAGTAAAGAAAGAATCAACGCCAGGGTGAAAAACGCCGTCAGGCCCAGCCACGGCGCTTGCAGGTTCTGCTTACCCTGACCGATCAACTCGCCCAGGGAAGCACTGCCGGCGGGCATGCCGAAACCCAAAAAATCCAGCGCGGTGAGCGTCGAAATGGCCCCGGTCAGAATGAACGGCAGGTAACTCAAGGTCGCGTTCATGGCGTTGGGCAGAATGTGCCGCACGATGACTTTGCGATCGGTCAGGCCCAATGCGCGGGCGGCTTTCACGTATTCCAGATTGCGTCCGCGCAGGAACTCGGCACGCACCACGTCCACCAGCGCCAGCCAGGAAAACAGCGCCATGATCCCCAGCAACCACCAGAAATTCGGCTCGACGAAGCCCGAGAGAATGATCAGCAGGTACAACACCGGCAACCCGGACCAGACCTCCAGCAGCCGCTGACCGAGCAAGTCGACCCAGCCACCGTAATAGCCTTGCAGCGCACCTGCGGCAATGCCGATCAACGCACTGACGAAGGTCAGCATCAAGGCAAACAGAATCGACACCCGCGCGCCGAAAATCACTCGGGCCAACACATCCCGCGCCTGATCGTCGGTGCCCAGCCAGTTCACATTCGTCGGCGGGCTCGGGGCGGGTTTATTGAGGTCGTAGTTCGGCGTGTCATCGCTGAATGGAATCGGCGGGAACAGCAGCCAGCCGCCGTCCTTCTTTATCAGATTCTGCACGTAGTCGCTGCGGTAATCGGCCTGGAACGGCAGTTGTCCGCCGAACTCCTGCTCGGTGTAGCGTTTGAGCGCAGGGAAGTACAGCGAACCTTGATAGCTGACCATCAGCGGCTTGTCGTTGGCGATCAACTCGCCGCCGAGGGTCAACAGGAACAGGCCGACAAACAGCCACAACGACCACCAGCCACGGCGGTTTTTCTTGAAGCGCTCGAAACGACGACGGCCCAACGGCGAAAGCTTGAACATCAGGCGTTCCTCGCGGCGAAGTCGATACGCGGGTCGACCAGGGTGTAGCACAGGTCGCCGACCAGTTTTATCAGGAGGCCGAACAGGGTGAAGATGAACAGCGAGCCGAACACCACCGGATAATCCCGAGAAACCGCCGCTTCATAGCTCATGCGGCCCAGGCCATCGAGGGAGAAGATCACTTCGATCAACAGTGAGCCGGCGAAGAACACGCTGATGAACGCCTGCGGAATCCCCGATACCACCAGCAACATCGCATTGCGGAACACGTGGCCGTACAGCACGCGACGCTCGCTCAAACCCTTGGCGCGAGCGGTGACCACGTACTGCCGGGTGATTTCATTGAGGAACGAGTTTTTGGTGAGGATGGTCAGTGTCGCGAAACCTCCGATCACCAGCGCCGTCACCGGCAGCACCAGGTGCCAGAAGTAGTCAGTGATTTTGCCCAGGGTCGACAGCGACTCGAAATTGTCCGATACCAAGCCGCGCACCGGGAACCAGTTCAGCGAAGTGCCACCGGCGAAGACGACGATCAGGAACATCGCAAACAGGAACGCCGGCATGGCGTAGCCGATGATGATCGCGGTGCTGGTCCAGATATCGAAATGACTGCCGTGGTGTACCGCCTTGCGGATGCCCAGCGGGATCGACACCAGGTAGGTGATCAGCGTCGCCCAGAGACCGAGGGAAATGGTCACCGGCATTTTCTGCAGGATCAGGTCGGTGACCGTGGCGCCACGGAAGAAGCTCTTGCCGAAATCCAGTCGGGCGTAACTGGTGAGCATCAGCCACAGGCGCTCGTGCGCCGGTTTATCGAAACCGTACTGTTTTTCGATGTCCTTGATCAGCTGCGGATCGAGGCCACGGCTGGCGCGGGAGGTCGGCATTGCCTCGCTCGAACTGCCGCCGACACTGGCACCGCCAATGCCTTGCAGGTGCGCGATCGCCTGTTCCACCGGCCCGCCCGGCGCGGCCTGCACGATGACGAAGTTGACCAGCAGGATGATCACCAGCGTCGGAATGATCAGCAGCAGACGCCGCAGTATGTAAGCCCACATCAATGCGGCCCTCCGGGTCTGCCACGGCGAATGCGCTCGGCGGTCATTTCCTGGTTGGTCAGTGGCGTGGTGCTCACTTCCCACCAGCTCTCGATGGCTTCGTCATTGCTGGCTTGCACGTCGGGAATGCCGAAGCGGTTCCACCACACGGTGGATGTTCCCGGCGGGTAATAGTTGGGGATCCAGTAGTAGTTCCATTGCAGCACCCGGTCCAGCGCATGGGCATGGCGCAGCATGTCGGGCTGGGTGGTGGCCTTGACCAGGCCGCCGATCAACGCATCGACCGCAGGATTTTGCAGCGCCATGTAGTTGTTCGAACCGGGGTCATTGGCCGCTGCCGATCCGAAATAGTTGAACAGCTCGCCGCCCGGAGAGGTGGTGACCGGGTAGCCGGTGACGATCATGTCGTAGTCGCGGCTCATCAGGCGATTGACGTACTGGGACGAGTCGATGCGGCGGATGTTCAGGTCGATGCCGATCTGTTTCAGCGTGCGTTTATAGGGCAACAGCAGGCGGTCCATGCCGTTTTGACTGACCAGGAACGTGAAGCTCAGCGGTTCGCCGTGGGCATTGACCAGTTGGTCGCCATCGGGTTTCCAGCCGGCCTGTTCGAGCAAGTCCAGGGCCTGTAGCTGCTTGTCGCGAATCACACCGCTGCCATCGGTCTTCGGCGCCTCGAACACCTGGGTGAAGACTTCGTCGGGAATCTGCCCGCGCAACGGTTCGAGAATCGCCAGCTCACCGGCATCCGGCAGTTGCCGGGCCGCGAGATCGGTATTGGAAAAAAAGCTCTGCTGGCGGATGTACATGTCGCGCATCATCTGCCGGTTGCTCCACTCGAAGTCCCACAGCATCACCAGCGCCTGGCGCACGCGACGGTCCTGGAACAGGGGCTTTTGCAGATTGAACACAAAACCCTGGGCCGGTTGCGGCGCCTCTGTGGCGAGGTGGGCTTTTTGCAGGCGACCATCGCTCAGGGCCGGGCTTTCGTAGCCGATGGAGTAAGCGGTGGCGGAAAATTCCCGGTTGTAGTCATAGGCGCCCCCGCGCAGGACCTGGCGCGCCACGTCGGTATCGCCGAAGTACTCGATGCTGAAATGATCGAAGTTGTACAGGCCACGGCTGACCGGCAGATCCTTGCCCCACCAATCGGGGTTGCGCTCGAAGGTGATGCTGCGCCCCGAATCGATCTTGCCGACTGTATAGGGACCGCTGCCCAACGGCGCTTCATAGCCGCCGCCACCGGCGAAATCGCGGCTCTTCCACCAGTGTTCGGGAAACACCGGCAAGGTTGCGATATCCAGGGGCAGGGTGCGATTTTCGTTGTTCTTGAAATCAAAGCGGATGGTCAGTGGCGATTCCACTTCGACGCTTTTGACGTCGGCGAATTGGGTTCGGTAGCGCAGGCTGCCCTGGGTCATCAGCAGGTCGAAGGTGTAGCGCACGTCTTGGGCGGTAATCGGTTTGCCATCGGCAAAACGCGCCTTGGGGTTGAGGTAAAAGCGCAGGGACAGGCCGTCCTCTGAGCGCTCCATCTTCTCAGCCACCAGACCGTAAACGGTATAAGGCTCGTCCAGCGAGCGTTGGGCCAGTGGCGAGTAGATCAAGCCGTCAATCTGTGTAACGCCGATGCCTTTGTCGATGTAAGGCAAAACATGGTCGAACTGACCGATTTCAATCGCCGATCGCCGCATCGTGCCACCCTTGGGGGCCTGCGGGTTGGTGTAGGCGAAATGACTGAAGCCGGGAGGGTATTTCGCCGGTTCGCCGTACACGGTCATTGCCGGTTGCGGTGCCGCATGCACGCCCGAGGCACCCATCAGCAGGGCCACGGCCGTGAACAGCAAAGTAGGGAAAGCCAGTCGCATTGTCAGCCTTAGAACCGGGAGGTCGTTAACGACAATTTGTACGCTAGCGGCGCGTCCCTCGCCAGCCGTATTGCGCGTTGAAAACACAACGGCCCACCAATAGGCGGGCCGTTGAGTGAATAGCTCAAGCGTCGATCAGTCCTGACGGCTGGTCACTTCCAGCAGGTGGAAACCGAACTGGGTCTTGACCGGGCCCTGGACCACGTTGAGCGGTGCGCTGAAGACCACGGTGTCGAATTCCTTGACCATCTGGCCCGGACCGAACGAACCCAGGTCGCCGCCCTGACGGCTGGAAGGGCAAGTGGAGTTGGCCTTGGCGACTTCGGCGAAGTCTGCGCCAGCCTCGATTTGGGCCTTGAGTTCGTTGCACTTGGCTTCGCTGGCTACGAGGATGTGGCGGGCAGTGGCTTTAGCCATGGGAAAATACTCCTTTCAATGTTCGGTAAAATGTCGAGCCTACCGGATTCAGGGCGCTATTTCTTCTCAAAATTCCGTGCACTGCGCCCTGGGCTGCCGCCTTTCGTTAAAGACCGGCTTTTTTCAGGCGTTCGGCGTGCTCCACGTACAGGGTAATCGGGTCGATGCTGTTCGCGTTCGCAATGCCTGTCTGGCGGAGGGTGCCCAGATGGTCGAGGGGATAGTCGGAGCGGATGACGGTTCCCAGATGAGAGCTGCAGCGACCGACCATGCCATCGTTCTGATCGGCTTCGGTGATGAAGTAACGGGAAAAGGCCCGTAAAAATCCGTGCAGCGGGTCAAGGGCATAGACGCCTTCATCCAGTGGGTTTGCCGACAGGATGCCGCTCCAGGAGTAATAACGGACGCCGTTGACTCGCTCGCAACCATTGCCGCCCCAGGTTTTTGGCAGTCCTTGCGGGTACTTGTCGTTGAATGCGCCCACACCCTCTGTGGTCAATGCGTTCAGTGCCGCGACAGCGTCTTGCGGCAGGCGACGGTTGCCACTGAGTAACGACAGAAAGTCTGCAAACAGGGTCGCGACCGCCTCGGCGATCTGCTCCGGCAGGCGTCCGGGCGTCAGGGCCTTGCGCAGGAAGTCGGCCAGCTCCGAGCCATGATTTGGGCCACTGACTGAAGTGACCGAAGCTACCGACGTTGGCGCAACCGCGGCCGCATAGCGAGCAGCGAGTGCGCCCTGGCTGTGACCTATGAGGTTGACTTTTTTTGCGCCGGTGCCTTCCAGAACCCGCTCGATCTGCCAAAGCAACTGCTCGCCGCGAGCTTCGTTGCTGTGGGTTGCCGACAGATGCGGCACGAACACTCTTGCCCCAGCGCTTCTAAGCGCCTGTTTGACGTCATGAAACAGCTCGAAGGAGCCGATCCGGTCGAAGCCGAAAAGTCCGTGAACCAGCAGCACTGGATGAAGCGTGCTTGCATTCCTTTGCATATTTTTTTCCTTTTTCAGCGGTCAGGGAGTTGCCTTGGGCCTCACTCTAAAGCACTCGGACATGCGCGCGATGTATGAAAAAGCCGCTGTAACCTGAGGAAAACGGAATAGAAAAGTGGCGAAAAGTCAGATGTGCCTGAGGGCTTAGTCGGAATGTGTCGCCATCTTTTCAGCGAGTCGGAGACGCTTTTGATCTTTGACCTACCTCGTTGACGTCATTTATCCGTGCTGCGTGAAGCGTTCTCCCGACATCGTCTTTGACGCTGATGGAGTTCAATAGGCTTCGCTTTGATGCCCACTCGCACAGGGCATCTATTCCAAGGACTGGAGCCTCTAAATGAACACGTATGAAACCGATTTGAACTTGCCAATACCGGTGTTGGAGCAGGCTGAAAATGCCATGCTCGATCCCTCCGATAGAAAAGCCGTCATCAAGGTGGGGCCTTATCTCGGCATGGCCTGTGGAGACAAGCTGGTGTTGTTCTGGACTGGACTGGATTTCGAAGGACTGGTCTACAAACATGAAGTGACGCGTTTTGTCAGCGATGGACAGGCAGGCATGGACATTGTCTTTGTCGTATCTGCTACGCATATCGCGGCACTCGATGGCGGCTCGGTAGAGATTTACTACACGCTAGAAAGCGCACAGCGGCCTCAACCTGTGCAATCCCGGCGCTTGCAGTTGAGTGTTGGCGATGCCCGACAAGACCTGCTGCCAGTGATTGCGAACGATTCAGTGGGTGGCACCCTTGACCCTGATCGGGTCGAGGAGGGGACGCTGGTGACCCTCAAGCCTTATGCGCGGATGGCCATGGGAGACCAGGTTTTGCTGAGCTGGGCAGGTGTTTCGGCTCAGGCGAGCTTGAATGACATGCTGAGAGTCGAGTCGTTTGCGGTGGGCGGTGAGCTGTCGTTCTGGATCAATCCGGAGCACATCGCCCCCAACCTCGGCTCCAGCGTCACCCTCGGTTACTGTGTCTTGCAAGAGGGGCAGGTCGCTCGTTACTCGGAAACGACTCAACTGTTGATCGGTCCTCTGACGCGTCAGCCACTTTCCGCACCTGAAGTACTGGAGGCCGACGAGGGCGCGCTGGACCTGCAAGATGCGATGGATGGCATCACTGTCGTGATCAATGACGCGCGGGCAGAAGAGGGCGAACTGGTCTACCTGAAATGTGATGGTGACTATTTCAATCACCGGGATGATCGCGAGATATCGAGGGAAACGGCCGGTCAGCCATTAGTGTTTATCGTTCCCTACCGGTTTTGGCGGGAGCATCGGGATTCGACCATCCGTGTCTCCTATTCGGTCGAGCGTCTCGATGATGTCAGCCAGTTGTCAGATGTGACCTTGGTGAAGGTGCAGTCCTAGGGTAACGGTCGCCAACCAGTCTTTTCTGAAGACTGGTTGGCTGACGAGGTCATGCCGGTTGTTGAATGTCGCGTTGAGCGCGCAGTAGGTTCGCCGCCTGCCGCAACAGCTGCTCGGTGCCGTCCCAGCCCAGGCAACCATCGGTGACCGACACGCCGTATTTCAGAGAGGGAGTCAGTGGCTGACAACCTTCGAACAAATGACTCTCAATCATCATGCCGATCAGCGAGCGATCGCCTTGCAGGCGTTGCTCAAGCACATCATTGAACACCGCTGGCTGACGCAGCGGATCTTTCCCGCTGTTGGCGTGGCTGCAGTCGACCATGATCCGGGCCGGGATCTTCAGCTTGGTCAAGTCGCTGTGCACCTTGGCAACGCTGGCGCGATCGTAGTTCGGCCCGTTGTGACCGCCGCGCAGCACCAGGTGGGTATCTGCATTGCCCGGGGTCTGGATGATCGCCGGGTGTCCCTGGCTGTCGACGCCGAAGTGACGATGGGGATGGGTCGCCGAACGCATGGCGTCGCTGGCGACGGCGACACCACCATCGGTGCCGTTCTTGAAGCCGACCGGCATGCTGAGACCGCTGGCCATCTCACGGTGGATTTGCGACTCGGTGGTGCGGGCGCCAATGGCTACCCAACTGAGCAGATCGTCGAAGTAACCAGCGGCCATGGGTTGTAGCAGTTCGGTCGCGACCGGCAAGCCCATCAGCAACATTTCGCGCATCAGTTCGCGAGACAGCGTCAGGCCAGCGGCCATGTCGTCGCTGCCATCAAGATGCGGATCGTAGGCCAGGCCTTTCCAGCCGACGGTGGTGCGGGGTTTTTCGACATAGGCGCGCATCACCAGGAGCATTTCATCACTGACGTCAGCGGCCAGACGGGCCAGATTGCTTGCGTATTCGAGCGCGGATTTCGGGTCGTGAATCGAGCAGGGACCGACGATGACCAGCATTCGGGAGTCTTCACCGTTGAGGATCGCGCGGACCGCTTGGCGGTGGGCGGCGACTTGCTGGGTCAGAGCGTTGGTGAGCGGCAGTTGCTGTTTGAGTTGCAATGAGCTTGGCAGACGCAGGGTCAGCGCTTCATTGGCAGGGCTCAGGGTGGACAGTGGCAGAGCAGAGACGGACGAGTTCATGTTCAGGCTTCCTGGGCTGGCGGCGGGTTCGTTCCCGCGCGCTCGGCCCTAGTGGGGTGTTCGACAATTTGCCGGATTGGCTGCGTGTGTGTGCTTGCCACCTGTGGGTGACCGATCGGAGGCGGCAGGCTGTCCCGAGCGGAGGGTGGTAAATCGCCAGGCGGTAAAACTGTCGTAACGGTAATAAGTGGCGTAGTTCATTTTCTTGATCCTCTGAATGTCTGGTGTGTCGCTAGAAAATATTTGGGGCTGAAAAAACAAAACCCCCGGTCGGGAGGCCGACCGGGGGTTGAGAATTCTCTGGTGGCGACCCGTTTAAAGTGGGCGCCGTGTGGGTATCAGGCGCGCCAGTGGCTAAACCAATACCCAAAATAAAAGCTTGCCGGAGCGCAAACGTCCTTCACTCGGGCAGCCGCAACCGAGCGCAGGGCGCTGGCGGAAGAAAGCTGTGTGAGGGCGTTGAACATGGTCTGTCTCCGATGGATGCACCGAGCTTACTAGAGGCCAGTGCGTGGATTCAATCAGAAAATGCTATCGGGCACAGAAGGCACTTTCTATTAGTTGAGTGCCTCGGAGGTTGTGACACACTTCGTGATCCCGCAATAACACGACATCATCAACGGCCCTGGAGTCCAGATGGAATTTGAATGGCGTCCGGCGACGGATCACGACCTCGGTTTCGCCCGCGAACTGACCTGCCGGAACATGCTGCGTTATTACATTCAGCACGATCTGTTGTGGCAGGACGAAGCTTTTGATGTCGCCTGGGCGGGACGCGATAACCGATTGATCGTATGCGGCGAAAGTCCGGTGGGGTACGTCAGTCTGAGCCGGGACGCCAGGGCTCTCTATATTCGTGAATTACAAGTCGTCGAAGCGTCTCGAGGGCAGGGCGCAGGTTCTTGGGCAATCGATCAGGTATTTGCCTTGGCATGCAGCGAGCATCGCCCGGCATTGCGCTTGACGGTGTTTGAAAACAACCCGGCGCGGGCGTTGTATGAAAGAAAAGGACTACAGGTGGTCGGTACGGACGAGTGTTTCCTGAGAATGCAACGCGACGTTGAAGGCACGCATCGCTGAAACACGCTTGGCACAGGGCTTTCAAGATAAGTTGAAACTTTTTATATGACGCTTTCCGCTAGGTCTGCCAGTTGCTTTTTTGCTAAGGTGTCGGCAACCCAATAAGACCATATCGCGAGGTGTCTGCTTGATTAGGGTGCTAGTAGTCGATGACCATGATCTCGTTCGTACAGGCATTACACGAATGCTGGCTGACATCGATGGCCTGCAAGTGGTCGGCCAGGCTGAATCGGGTGAAGAGTCCCTGATCAAGGCGCGTGAGCTGAAACCCGATGTGGTGTTGATGGACGTCAAGATGCCGGGTATCGGCGGTCTTGAAGCCACTCGAAAATTATTGCGCAGTCATCCGGATATCAAGGTCGTCGCGGTGACCGTGTGTGAAGAGGACCCGTTTCCTACGCGGCTGTTGCAAGCCGGTGCGGCAGGGTACCTGACCAAGGGGGCAGGTTTGCCGGAAATGGTCCAGGCCATCCGCCTGGTGTTCGCCGGGCAACGCTACATCAGCCCGCAAATTGCCCAGCAACTGGCGATCAAGTCCTTCCAGCCCACCAACGATTCGCCTTTCGATGCCTTGTCGGAGCGGGAAATCCAGATCGCGCTGATGATCGTCGGCTGCCAGAAAGTACAGATCATTTCCGATAAACTGTGCCTGTCCCCGAAAACCGTGAACACCTACCGTTACCGCATCTTCGAAAAGCTTTCGATCAGCAGTGATGTCGAGTTGACGCTGTTGGCGGTTCGTCACGGCATGGTTGATGCCAGCCTCTGAAATGACTGAGACCTTTGATCCAAGCGCCTTCCTGTCGACCGTCAGTGGGCGTCCCGGTGTGTACCGCATGTTCGACAGCGAGGCGCGCCTGCTTTATGTCGGCAAGGCCAAGAACCTCAAGAATCGCCTGTCCAGCTACTTTCGGAAAACCGGTCTCGCACCGAAAACTGCCGCGCTCGTTGCACGTATCGCCCAGGTCGAGACGACCATCACGGCCAACGAAACCGAAGCCTTGTTGCTTGAGCAGACGCTGATCAAGGAATGGCGTCCGCCTTACAACATCCTGTTGCGCGACGACAAATCCTATCCGTATGTTTTTCTATCCGACGGGGCGTTCCCGCGTCTGAGCATCCATCGCGGTGCGAAAAAGGCCAAGGGTAAATACTTCGGTCCGTATCCCAGCGCCGGTGCTATTCGCGAAAGCCTGAGCTTGCTGCAAAAGGCATTTTTCGTTCGCCAGTGTGAAGACAGCTATTACAAGAACCGTACGCGTCCTTGCCTGCAATACCAGATCAAGCGCTGCAAGGCACCTTGTGTCGGGCTGGTTGAGCCTGAGGTGTATGCCGAAGATGTACGGCACTCGGTGATGTTCCTTGAAGGTCGCAGCAATGCGCTGGCAGACGAGTTGTCGGCCGGCATGGAAGAGGCGGCGATCAACCTGGAGTTCGAGCGTGCCGCCGAGTTGCGCGACCAGATCTCGCTGCTGCGCCGGGTTCAGGACCAGCAGAGCATGGAAGGCGGGACGGGAGATGTCGATGTAATCGCTGCGTTCGTCAACCCTGGCGGCGCCTGTGTGCACCTGATCAGCGTGCGCGGCGGACGAGTGTTGGGCAGCAAGAATTTTTTCCCGCAAGTCGGTATTGAAGAAGACGTTTCCGAAGTCATGGCGGCGTTTCTGGGTCAGTACTTCATCAGCAGTCCTGAGCGCGACTTGCCAAGCGAGTTGATCGTCAACGTGGTTCATGAGGATTTTCCGACCCTGATCGCGGCCATCGATGAGCTGCGTGGTCGCGAACTGACCATCAGTCATCGGGTGCGCGGTACGCGAGCACGCTGGCAGCAACTGGCGGTGACCAACGCGGAACAGGCCTTGAGCGCGCGCCTGGCGAATCGTCAGCACATCACGGCGCGCTTCGATGCGCTGGCGGAAGTGCTGAAGCTGGACGAACCTCCGCAGCGTCTCGAGTGCTACGACATCAGTCACTCCAGCGGCGAAGCGACCGTGGCGTCCTGTGTGGTGTTCGGTCCTGAAGGCCCGATCAAGTCTGACTACCGTCGCTATAACATCGAAGGCGTTACGGCTGGGGATGACTACGCCGCAATGCACCAGGCACTGACCCGACGCTTCAGCAAACTGAAGGACGGGGAGGGCAAGCTGCCGGACATTCTGCTGGTGGATGGCGGCAAGGGGCAGTTATCCATGGCCCGTGACGTGCTCAATGAGCTGGCGGTGCCCGACCTTATTCTCCTCGGTGTGGCCAAGGGCGCGACGCGCAAGGCCGGTTTCGAAACCTTGTACCTCAATGATGCCGCCCATGAATTCACGTTGCGTGGTGATTCCCCCGCGCTGCATTTGATCCAGCAGATTCGTGACGAGGCTCACCGCTTTGCCATTACCGGGCACCGCGCCCGTCGTGGCAAAACCCGCCGGACGTCTACACTCGAAGGCGTCGCCGGTGTCGGACCGACTCGTCGCCGTGATTTGTTGAAACATTTTGGTGGATTGCAGGAGCTGTCTCGTGCCAGCATCGACGAAATTGCCAAAGCCCCCGGGATCAGTAAAAAGCTCGCAGAGTTGATTTATGCAAATCTGCACAGCGAGTAGAATGCCCCCTCACCTCGTAGCCAGTTGTGCCGATGAATATCCCTAATCTGATTACCGTTCTACGCGTCCTGCTCATACCGATTTTCATTTTGCTGTTCTACCTGCCTTACCAATGGAGTTTCGTGGCCTCCGCCTCGGTCTTCGCATTTGCTGCCGCCACAGACTGGCTGGACGGGTACCTGGCCCGCCGTCTGGAGCAAAGCACGCCGTTCGGGGCTTTCCTCGATCCCGTTGCCGACAAGCTGATGGTTGCCGTTGCGCTGGTATTGCTTGTGCAAGAACACGGCAATCTGTGGCTCACGCTGCCGGCCGCCGTGATCATCGGCCGCGAGATCGTCGTCTCGGCACTGCGTGAGTGGATGGCCGAACTCGGTGCTCGTGCTCACGTCGCCGTATCGAACCTGGGCAAATGGAAAACCGCCGCACAGATGTTGGCGCTGGTGATCCTGCTGGCCAATCCGTCCGACTTCAGCTTCTGGGTCTTGCTCGGTTATGCCTTGCTGATGGTGTCTGCCGGCCTGACATTGTGGTCGATGGTCCAATACTTGCGAGCTGCCTGGCCGCATCTGAAGACCGACGTTGAAAAGAAATAAAACTTTTTTGAATCAAGGGGTTGACGGGGCTTCTGGATTCTATAGAATGCGCCACACCAAGACGCGGGAATAGCTCAGTTGGTAGAGCACGACCTTGCCAAGGTCGGGGTCGCGAGTT
>RCUQ01000827.1_pt1 | contig 12903 bp, 9 predicted proteins | sample 2166351 | NCBI WGS metagenome assembly RCUQ01 (sample SAMN09932597, study PRJNA488358) | compost metagenome | feature: garden; material: soil; isolation source: compost soil in acetonitrile-enriched culture | place: Germany: Experimental Botanical Garden Goettingen | collected 2016-01-27
CACCGCCTTCATCGTCTCCGCTGCGGACGGTGTCGAAGAGTAACGCGAGCTCCATGGCCCCAAGGTGTTCCGAGCGGCCATTTTGGGCATCGAATCGTCGCTCTGGTTGCCATGCTGAGTGGTCGCTACCGGATCACGCGCAGGGAGATGGCCGCACTGCTTGAGGATGGCTTCGGAGTCAAGCTTTCGGTAGGGACCGTGCAGGCCCTTTGTGAGCAGGCCGCCCGCGCACTCAAGGCTCCCTACGAGGAAGTGGCCGCCCAGGTGATCACCGAACCCACGGTTCATGCGGACGAGACCGGGTGGTGGCACCGGGGACGAAGGCACTGGCTCTGGACGGTCGGAACGAAACGGGGTGTGGTATTCCGATTAGATAAGGGGCGAGGCCATGAGGCGCGGACCAAGCTGCTGCCGGACTATTACGAGGGAATCGTCCACACGGATCGCTGGTCCGCCTATAGCCGCCACGAGCGACGGCAGCTCTGCCATGCGCATTTGTTGAGAAGCTGGCGCGCCATCTCCGAGAGTAAGAAGCCTGACGTTGCGGCACTGGGAGAACGAGGCGTTTCGGAGACCGAACGAATGTTACGCCTGCACAGGGAGTTCAGAGAAGGCTCGCTCACACGAGGGAGCCTCGTTCGTGAAATGCGGCTCGTCAAGGCGCGCTACGCCCGGCTCTTGGATGCTGCCAAGGACTGCGGGGACAAGAAGGGCGCAAGGCTCGGCACGGATCTCAATGCGAGGTGGGGCTACCTCTGGGCTTTCGTGCATACCGATGGAGTAGAGCCGACCAACAATGAAGCAGAACGGGACCTCCGTCCGGCGGCGCTCTGGCGAAAGGGTAGCTTTGGCACCTGGAGCCATGGCGGCAAGCGATTCGTCGAGCGCTCCCTCACCGTCTCGGCCACGGCACGCAAGCTCGGCCTCCACCTCTTCGGCTTCCTCGTCGAGGCCTGCCGGGCCCTACACCACCAGCAACCAGCGCCAACCTTCTATGGCGCCACCACCTGAACGGTTACTTCCACTTTTCAACGACCCGATTTATTGGGTCTGGGTCAATGTGGGCGTGTTTCTCGAGCGTACGTAAATTTGCGTGGGGCCGGAGTGGGGTAATTCAGGCGAAGTTGGGATGTAAGCACAACAGCTTACGAGCTGTAGTTAAGCTAACGCTTGACGGAGCTGTAGTTAATGACATAACTTAGGTGCATTAGCTTTAACTACTAGTATAGGAGGTGCCATGGCACGCCAACCGTTTCGCCCGAATTATCAAACTACCGCCGCCAAAGGTGGTCTCCACCAGCTTGAAAAGAAAACCTTCCGGGGGAAGTTCACGTCGAAAAACGGCTCCGTGACCTACTACTATTTGGAACCAATCTTGAGGTACCTTCCCGCTTTGGCTCCTCATGCGTTCACTCCCGACGAATTCAACATCACGTTCAAAGCTGCATTCCCGACCTACAAAAACACTGATCGCAAAGCGTCTGGCATGTACCTCGCGTACCTCCAATCATGGGGTTTTATACAGTTGGAAAGCCCCAAGACCGGCGAGCACGATCGCACCTACCGTGTGATCTCGGATAATGACCTTTCGCGCTTCACCATCGACTCGGGAGCAGAGCGACAAACCAGCCCCCCTACCGCTCTGGAGGCTCGGATATTGCCGGAGCTTAGGGAGATTCGCCGGCAGTTGTCCGCAACCCTAAAGCGGGTCGACCAGCTCCTGGAGCAAGCTTCACACACGGCTACGGATTCCCATACCTAATTCATGGCTCGTCAAGCCAGCAGGAAAGAGGTGCTCATTTTCATTGAATACTGGAACGGGCGGTCCATCCAGGTCGAAGCTAGTCATGGCGCGGTGCTGGCTATGACAGACGGTGAGCAGAGGGAGAAAGTCAGATGTTCAATACGCTCCAACTAGACACGCAAAAACGCCTAGCATCACTTGCCGAACGAATATACGGGATTGAGCCAGAAGCGACTACATCGCTTGAATTCACGATTTCCATGTTACTGGAACGTCCTGAATCATTACTTACGAATGCTGAAACAGCTTTCAAGAGGGCTTACCCTTACATTTACTGCATTTCCGCATCCAATGATGATAACCTCCAGGAAACAAGAATTGCTTTCATGGAAGCAAAGGCCCAGGAGAAGCGTGACCGTGCTTATGCTCGCCTAAACGGCCATACGTCTCGTTGCTTCTATGTTGGAAGCTCATGCAATCTTGCCAAACGCATGAAGGAGCATTTTGGCTTCGGTGCCAGTTCAACCTACTCACTTCAGTTGGCGCACTGGGCCGACGGATTTCCCGAGCTGAAGCTCACCATGCATGCTGCGATGTATCCTTCTGACACAGACAGTGAGATCATTCAAGCCCTTGAGGATACATTGTGGGAAAGTCATCTGCCGATGTTTGGAAAGAAAGGCGGCAAGTAGTCCAACGTCAATCAAGTCCGACCAAATGCTTACCTAGACTGAATATGTCAATAGGGTATATAGAACCCGTCACTATTCCTTTGGAAGCAGCCCTATCGATTGATGATCGTTTCAAGTGATTGGCCCGAATGTAGCTCGACTATTGGGCCATAAATTGAAGGAAAGTAGTCAAGTTGAACGCGTCAGCATTTTCCGTTAGAAAAATAATTCTGTTGACTATTCCAGAAGTTTCCAGTGTTCAGATCTGGAACAGAGGTTACCAGTACTACTTAAAACTTGGACTAGAGCTTGACTCAACTCTGGAGTGCATTAAAGACAGAGTAGATAAAATTCTCTTCGAGCATTCTCCTGCCGGCTGTGCTTACGCGATTGGCACCGAAGAAGCTCCTGATGGCTATGATCAGTTTGAGGCTCCCTATGATTTGTCCTTGTTGTCCCAATCAACTGGATATACGGCCGCTCAAATAATATCGACGCTAAATGTACTTTTCCCCGGTAGCCTAATTAGTTCGATATCGGAAGACTTCTCGACACAAACGTTTTCGTTAGTACAGCAACCTAACGGAATTGAAGTATCTCCTGAGCAGATCAACGCTAAAATTGGGTTCATTACTGCGTGTCCACAGTGGAGAGTTTCCGAGATCATTCGCCATCCCTTAACAACTGCCCAGCCAAGCTCTAACCTGGATATTATTCCTTCTGGTCTGTTGGGTAACAAAGTCTGGAGAGAGGCCGCTGAACGAGATGAGGAGTTTACCCTAAGGTTTCAAAGACAAGCAGCGGAAGGGCTACTGCGCCTCGACCCTGAGAAACGTGCTACAACGTTCGTTGACGATAGCATTGGGTCTCCGATAGCGATTCGTCCTCTTCTTGCCGTGTTTGATAAGGTGATCTTATCGCCTAGTGTAGATGGGTCCTGGAACTTAGACATTTCGCCTGACGAAGCAGTTTCACTGGCAGCGTCAGGAAAGATCCAAGTTACATGTCCTCGCAATCCATACCAGTACAAATCAAATTTTGTGAGAACAATCGCAGAGGAGTGCCCGCTCTCGCTAATCGGCCCAAGAGCTTCAGGGTTACTCGCATTTGCTGAGAGCGTTAGGCGGAACCCCCTCTTAAAGCAATTACTTGTTGATATTGATGAAGCCCGGAATATATTGAAGATCCTTGAATCTGTCGACTTCAATGACCAACGGCTAACACTATTGAACCAAGCACTTGTTCGCTCGATGAAGGCTGAGGCAATCAATGCGCTACATTTTAACTTCGTCAGGGGGTCCCTGCATGGCGGAGTTTATGGAATTGGTGCTATTGCCAACGAGATACATAAGGTTACGACCGGCAGGAATGAGGACCTAAATCTAGAATTCATGTCTGTCGGCGAACGAATTCAACTTGGTGCCGGCTTTGATGCTTATATTCATCCTTGGAACGACGATGTGTTTCGTCCATATTATGAATATATAGCCCGTACTGTAAATACAAAAACTGGTTTTCCCTTGGTTTCACCAAAGATAGGAGAGATTCTTCACGGATTAGATATTCCTGTCTATTATGACATGACTATCGATAGATATGTCGAATTATTCAACAATCAAACGACATCAGAGGTTCGCAACCTTCTAACAGATGTAATCTCTAAAATCGAGGACCCGGCGAGAATTCAGGCTGTCACATCGGAATTCCGTGAAAGATCGAGTGAAATACAAATCCGTACTGCGCAGATTGCTCGGCTAAATATCGTTGGTGCTCTGACCTCTCACATTCCTTTGCATTGGTCAATATTAAATTCTGCCCTGAATTTAGCTATTAACCTTGGGCTACCGGAAATTGGAAAGATTCGGAGCGTTCGAATGGCTGCTGATGCTGCCCTGGTAAAGGCCTTCGAAACGGATATCACGAGCGTGAGGTTGGCTAGGCTTCGCACGGACATTCGTGCACGACGGTACAGTACCCTTCCACGATGGCTACTACGGCGCTTTCTCAGGTAGCCGGGTGGGATGGCACAATAGCCCGACCTACTACCTTTTGGCCGATCCTAAGTTGGAGGGAACCCCATACCCTACAGAACTCACTTTTCAGACGTGAGTTTTTTCTAATGCAAGGTCAAGGCCGCTTGCAAAACGGCAGTTGGTGCTCAACTCCACATTCCTCGCTATCGACCTGGAACCCTAACAGGCTTCACGTAAATTTGCAGCTTTATTTTCAGCCCTAGCGGAAGAGTTTCCAGGTGGCAGGTAAAGACGTTCAAACGGGACCACGTCCTTGGCGGCCCTCAGCAGCTCGAATCTGCTCTAGATGGCAGTACTTGATAGGTTTTCCGCTTCGACATGGGCAGGGATCGTCGATCAGTAGCGTTCTCGGTCGTTCGATGAAATCAATCTCATCCTCATCGAAGTCCGTCTGGATGAGCTTATACGGGCTGCTCAGCATCGCGCTAAGGTCCTTGGCTCGCTTCTTCATTTTACCGGGCGCCGCCCCAGCACTCGCAGAGTATCGGCCGCGATTCACTTCCTCGCGCGGCTTGCAATGCTGCTGCCAGAGTTGATTCGTGATGGATTCCGCTCGTGCGGGTGGGTAGCTGCCATTTTGGACGAGCCATCGCTTCTTCTTCACGTCGTCGAGCGTGGACCACTCATCCGCGAATGACTTCAGGTCGCCCTTCAGTTCCTTCCCTTCGATGAAGGACTGATCCGGCCGGAGGAACAGCGGAATGAAGTTGCTATGGAAGTGATCGTTCGACGCGAAGCACATAGCGAATGGCAGGTAGAATCCGTACTCCATGTCCACGCGATTCGTAGCCCTGGTGCCGATGAGATTTCGCGCCAGCCCGAAGTAGAACAGCGTGATCATCCGGAAGCAGTAGAACGCGTATGGAGCGAAGGTAGCGAGCGTATCAAACTCCTTCTTCTCCCACCGTGCCTTGATTCGGGCAGTCGTGTCGGGATCATATGGGAACTCCTCGAGCAGCGTGTCGAGAACCAAGGACTGGTCCTGGGCGCCCAAGATTGTCTCATCGATGTGACTGAGCAATCGACCGAGATCCTCGGTCGCCGGAAAATCCGAAGTAAGTGGCTTGTATTCCGCCCGCACCTTCTCCAGATCGATAGCCTTCGTCGATTCTCGCCATCGGATCGCCATTTCCCGTTCCATGTCCGAGAAGGCCCCCCTACGCCAGTTCAGGAGCGTGCGCTCCTCGGGCTTCTCAGGGATGACCACGCCTCGCTTGCCATCTGGCCGGACGACAGGTTGCCCTCCTAGTACCGGTCGGCCATCCATCTTGATCTCACGACCGAGCAGCGAGTAGGCCATCATGGTACGGTAGTGTTCATTGACGGCGGAGTTCATATGGTGGAGCTTGTTTGCTAGCTCAACAACCTGCTTGCCGCTCATCGCGCCCTCGCGATCCGGCTTCGCTAAATCGCCGAGGACCTCGACTACTAGAATCGGCGCGACGTTCAGGCTGTAGTAGCGGTAGAGAAAATCGATTTCCTTCGGCGACAGGGACTGGATGACCGATTTGTCCAAAACGATGACGGGTCCCATGCGAATCCTTTCTGGGCGTTTACTGGCCCTTGGTACTAGAAGGGCCGCCAGCAATCTAGCAGCACGACGCTAAAATCTACGAGCAACGAATCGGGTAGCCGACCGTACACTGCGATCAGAACTCGCTAGCGTCCCAAATAGTGTGGTAAATCTGGCAGGACATTGAAAAGAAAGATGTCGCCATGGTCTTTCCAAAGTAGCGACACCCCGGAGAGGACGAACCATGGCTTGTAGTAAGTTACGAGGCAAGGTCAGGCTAGTTAAAGCCATGGCCACACTTCACCTTTCATGATCTTTGTGCCAAAGAGCGTTTCTTTCATTCTGTCTTCATTCTTTTCGATAGCCTTCTTCACGTCACTGAGGCATCGATAGGTTTGTCGCACTCTGGAGGCAAAGGCCCCTTCTGACTCAAGGAAATGCTTCCAGTCTATCCAGAACCGACTATCAACCGTTTGAAGGAATAGACGCCATGCGCCCCAGGCCTCTACCGCTGACGGAGTGGTCAGAAAGTTTTGGAACCAATGCCGCGACCATTCCTCCCTCTTGCTTAAATATTCCCCCCACTCCGCGATCTCTGATAGCCACGTATCAGGAGCAACCTTCGTCTCCGATAGGACCTTCATTCTTGATTCCATTGAAACAAGCCCAAGACAAGCGATTGCTCGTGCCCGATTATCGACAGTTGGAGACTCCAGCCTGTTTTTGATGCATGTTTCCAGCCAGGCATTCCTTTGCTTCATTCTGGCAATCACAATGGTTTGGATGAGTGCTTTATCGGATTGACACTCGTCAACAATCCTATCCCAGTGTCGTTCGGCCTCAGCGGTATGATTTCCGGAAAATGCGCAAAAAAGAAGCATGGGAAGGTTGTACTGCTCAATTGTGAACCCGATACTCTCCTTCCAGAGCAATTGAAATAGAGAAGCAGCCCGGGAATCGCCCAATTTGAACAGGACCCATGAAAGTGCGACGAAAAAGCCCATTCCCTTTCGTCGAGCTTGTGGCTGAGCCGCTTGGCGAATCCATTCGTTGACCTTGGATGGTAACGCCTCTACGAGGACTTCCAGTGGACCAATTCCAGGCAAACGGAAAGCGAGATAGCTTCCGTGGGACCAGGCTGAACCCAGAGCTTCTCGAACCCGCTTCATAGCGCGTTCGATCTCATCGTCGTCTAGAGGTTGAAATAGGTCTCCAACCTCCTGTGCGCTCAGCGGTGGGGTTCCTCCCCAGTGTGATCTCCCCGATACTATTCGCTGTTGCCGTTTGCCCCACCCTCCTGGGAGACCAGCCAATTCGGGACCTTGGCCAGGCGAAACGAAGATCTCTACTTCTGTAGGATCTACACTTACATGACTTCCAAGGCATCGATCGATAACCTCAGAGAAGACCTGGAGTTCCCCAAATTTGGATCCGCGTGCAACAATTGCGTCTCCAAGCATGCATGGATGGACCCTTTGCACAAGCTCTTCCAATGGCAGACTTGAACCGTGCCTGACCAGCGTTATGCTGCCCCAGATTGGTTCCTGACTATTGTTCTTGCAGTCCCGAAATGACCATTGTCCCTGAACGAACGACTCCAGAGATGCATGTGGTTCTATGTCGCAGAGAAGCCTTATAACTCGTGTCCTTATGTCGGACTCGCCAAACTGGAGAAGCGCCATCAGACGCGGCGCGAGTTGAGAAGGAAGGGGCCCCCGGTGGTGAGCAAGATAGTCGAGAGCGAGAGCCAGTCGCCCCCGAGTTTCTGCAAAATCCAGAAAAGACAGCATCTCTTCTCGGGGGACTTCTTCAAGATCATACCAAAGCATGCGTGGAAGACCGGCGTCCAGAGGTCGACGCAGGAACACCTCGAACTGTGCTTGCCAACTCTTTCCTTCAAGGATAAGCGGAAATAGCCAACATTCGGCAACTTCTTCATTATCTGACCAAGAGGTTTGCCTCTGTATTAGGCTCTCCCATACTTTCTCGAATAGCTGACGCTCGTCCGATTCGAGTATGGGGCCTATCTCTGAAGCGTGAAGGGCAAGTTGACGAAGTGCGAGTCCGGAGCGGTTTCCCACCTCCCGGGCGACCCTTCGCAAGAAGTCAACGGCAATGTCCGGCGCCCATGCCGCTAGCGCGTTTGCACGACTATCGAAATGATATTCGGTAGTTGTGGGGAACATCCCGGTCCACATATCGCTTGGGTCCAGATCATCGAGTACTCCTTCCAAAGCCGACCTGAGGCCAGGTTGATCGAGGTTTTGAGGATCAAGGGCCAGTTCCCGGGCTCGCTCAGCCAGGTAGGGTCCGGAAAGGCCCGGCATCGAAAGGAAATACCGGTGTTTATGCTTCCACGGGTTTTCATAGCGCAGAGGATCTGCCTCCCATTCGCGGACCCAATCGGGGATGGGAAATAGGTTTTCAGGGATGTGTACCCTGAGGCATTCGAGCTCTGGCAGGGACGCCAAGGAGAGGTAGCGGGCTGCTGCTACGAGGCCCGGACGATCTCCTATCTTGATCAAGTGAAGGACTTCTGACTCAACCCCTCGCCGAATATCATCGCTTGCCATCCGAAGCGTCCAAGCGAACAAATCGTATTTGAACGGCTCCTCAGTCAATGCTTCAGCCAAGAGCCCGATTGCTATCGCATGCAAATACGGCTTGCGAGGTCCCGCCGAAATAACGGCCAGTGCCATTCTTCCAAGCCGCAGGACAGGCTCATTGCTAGTCAAGCGAATAGGAAATCCGTGATAGTCAATCACGCCGGTTTCCGGTGTGGTTCCCAGATTTTCGCTCAATCGAGCAGCAAAGGCTGCGAGTTTTTCCGGGTCCCGGCGGTATCTCTCTGGTCCGTCGATACTTGCCAAGCCTAGCCACTGTTCAAATCGATGAATGAAGGCTTCGATGGCTTGAGCATTATTTGCATGCTCAACGAAGGTATGGAATAAGACCCGCTCAGCGAAATCGTCAATCTCCCTCAGGCCCCACACTTGCTCCGCAAGGTCCAGGTAGGTGTCAGGGGCGGAAAGAAAGTAGGCTGGAAGGCACTGGGCGACCGTGTCTTGCTGATTATGATTGCCTAGCCAAGCGCTTATCAGTGCAAGCTGTGCCGTCTGCGGGTATCCGGAGTTATGAAGTGCATGGAAGACGGCAGAGCCGCATATCGCTCCCTTTATATCCATGTCGGAATGAGGTTCGAGTAGGGAGTTTATCCTCTCCTGGAGGACCGGCAGTGAATCGCTCGTTTCTCGTAGGTCTTCCGCTAAGGCTAAGCCGAGGCCGAAGACCATACGCTTTCGTTCGATCCTGAGTTTGCCTATTTTATACGGGTCGGGTTCTAGGATCCCATGACTGATCAGATCTTCGAGCGCCTGCTTCGGGTCGTTGACGATCCCAAGGTGGTTCCCCACAACGTTCGGCATGAAGCTTGATGCTCCGTCAAGTGACTTTCGTGCCAGTTCTTGGATAAGAGCTTGAAGTTCGTCATCACAAAATTCCGATGGATGCCCCCGCTTCAAGCGATCCTTCCATTCCTCGACGATCAATCGGTCGAGCGTGAAGTCGTCGTATTTTCCTGCGGCCTTTCCATGCCTGACTACTAGATCGAGATACCGAGGGCGATGCAGGAGATCATGAATCTGGGGCAGAAAATCGGCCTTCGTGAGCGAATAATAAGCCAATGCCTCTTCAAGCTCCCGATCATCAAAGTGGGGCACTTCGATATGGTGGATTGGAACTTGTGCCCTACCCTGGAGGGTCCGGTTCCAGAAAGCTTTGCGGCAAGTGAGGATTACAGCGACCGATTCGCGGAACGGTTCGGCGCTGAGAACTTCAAGAAGTTCTCTCCAGCGAAAGGAAGCTTGTTCGTTAATTCCGTCCAATATGAGCACTATTCGAGGGCCTTCCTCGCTGGGAGTCCCTACCCAGCGGCGAATCCGGCCTTCCCAGAAGGGTGCGGACCTCTGCCCGAAGTGCTTACAGGTGGCCTTGCTAATGATGTCTATCGGATCCGTGCTATCGATATTTCGTGCTGGCACAAACAAGAAAGCTGGGCACGGATTTCCGTCTGCTATGCGGTTAGAAGCCCAAGTGGCCAGGCTCCAGCTCTTTCCATCTCCTTCTTCCCCCAGAGCGACTGCAATTTGACGGTGTATTGACCAATTAGCAAGCCATTGGTCGAGCGCCAAGAAGATTTTCGTGCGAGGTACATTCAAACTCACCGAGCGAACGGCAATATCTTGAAAAAATGCAGCCCTAGACGAAGCTGGCTTTGATAGGGTCTTCAGGAGCCAGTCGTTTTGCTGGTGCTGCCAATTAGCAAGGCCAAGTTCCTCAGAGTTAAGCATGCCTACAAGCGACGAAAGATGCTCCCTATACGCAGGATGATTTCGAACCGAGGTCAGTATGCTCATGACCTCGTTGAGTTGATACTGCGAGAGCTTTATGTGATCGCGCAGGAACTTCGTCACGATTTCCGAACTCGCGGCACACAGAACGGCCAACAGTGGAAGATGCCCGCCCGTATCGATAACGAGGATGGTTATCCCTCGGTCATGAGCGGCCTTTTCAAGGCTTGTTCGGGTCTGGTCAGAAACTTCGGTGGTAGCCACGAGGATCCAACCGTCAAGGTTCGGACAATCGAGGAGGGCCTCTTGAAGTTCCCCTAAAACCTCGCGGGTGCGCACGCCCCGGTCCGCCTCGTAGCGCTTGCATTCGAGATGGATGACTGTTCCAGGTCCGGGAGACGTCCTCATGTCCCTCCCGTGTTGCGACCCCGCCCGGGATAGAGAGAGTGATCGTTCGGAAATGGACTCCATCAATATGCGAATAAGCGATTCAAAGCTTGCCTTGCCACTCGCCTGGCAAGCCCTCAAGTGATGGAAGAGTTTATTCTCAAGGTCCACGAGATGCTCCCCTTGATGATGAGGCAATAGCGGGGGCGAAAGCACCTCCGTACTTGGTCGCCAGGCTTCAATTATAGGACTACGGCTGGCCTACTGCCGTTGGGACGCAAGTTTTGGAAGAGACATATCACGGGTTATTCGTCTCTGGTGCCAAACCATGACAATCATCCAGGATCACGAAGATGCCGATTCCCACCTCAGCGTCTTCACCAGACAGAGTTCGTTCTGGCCTTCCGCAGTCCGCCGAAAACGTACGTCGTCCAGCAATGGGTGCATCAAGAAGAGCCCCCGTCCCCCAGGGGTAAAACTCGATAGTTGACTCTGCTCAGGAAGCGCATGTTCATCGAAAGTGAATGCCTGCCCCCGATCGAGCAGCTTGACCATGAGGGTCTCGTGGTCGACCTCGACCCGCAATTGAATGCTCTGGCCAGTGATCCCGTCGTAGGCATGCTCGATGATATTAGTGCAGGCTTCGTCAACCGCAAGCTCGATGTCATCGAGGAGGTGCGCATCGATGCATGCTGAGCGAGCGACTTCTCGGATGAAATCACGGATAATTGCGAGGCTGATGTGACCTTGCCCCAGGAAAAGCTCATGTCTGAAAAGTGAGTCCTTCAGGGTACGAGACCCGAGGAGGACACGGAGATGAAGAAGAGTAGGTTCAGCGAAGAGCAGATCATCGGCTTCCTGAAGGAGGCCGAACGGGGTGCCAAGCCCCTTGACATTTGCCGGCAAGCCGGAATCACCGAGCAGACCTATTACCGGTGGAAGGCTAAGTACGGCGGGATGGAAGTCAGTGAGGCCCAACGTCTCCGGGCCCTGGAGGACGAGAACCGGCGTCTGAAGCAGATGGTGGCGGATCAGGCGCTGGATCTTCAAGCATTGAAGGCGATCCTCGGAAAAAAATGGTGAGCCCGCGGGTTCGCCGAGAGATGGTGCGGTTTGCCACGTCGACCTTCCGTCTCAGCGAGCGTCGAGCCTGCGGGCTGGTAGGCATCTTCCAATCGGTGTTCCGATACAAGAGCCGGAAGAAGGACGTTCCCGGGCTTCGGGAGCGGATGAGAGACCTTGCCGTTCAGCGTCCCAGATTCGGTTACCGGCGGTTGCTCATTCTGCTGCGTCGCGAGGGCTTCAACGTCAACCACAAGCGGATCTACCGGATGTACCGGGAAGAAGGGCTCATGGTTCGACGCAGGAAGCGGAAGAAGTTCATCTCAAGCCTCCGTGTCGTGCCCGACCTACCGCTCCAACCCAACCAGAGGTGGTCGATGGACTTCACCCTCGACGCCCTTTGGAACGGGACACGCTTCCGCACGCTGAACATCGTCGACGACTACACCCGTGAGAGCTTGGCCATCGAGGTAGACACGTCCTTGCCTGGGATGCGCGTCGCTCGCGTCCTGGATCGCCTTGCAGAGACCCGAGGGCTACCTAAGGTCATCGTCGTCGACAACGGGCCCGAGTTCGCCGGCCGGGTCTTGGACGCCTGGGCCGACAAGAAAGGCGTCAAACTGCACTTCATCCGGCCTGGAAAGCCGGTGGAGAACGCCTACATAGAACCATTCAACGGCAAATTCAGGGACGAATGCCTCAACCAGACGCTGTTTACGACCATGGAGGAAGCCAAACACAAGATTGAGCTCTGGAGACTCGATTACAACCGAACCAGACCCCACACCGCGCTTGGTGGCATCACCCCCGAGCAGTTCGCAAGCGGGCATGTCGAACGCCGTGTGCCACGGGCACCCGACCTTCAACAAGCGCTAAGATGAGCAATGAAAACGACCGCGGACTCACCTATCTGGCATGAGTAACTGTGGGGCAAGGTCAGGTTCTCGCGCATGACGCGCGAGTTCTATAGTCGCGGGCGGGCGTGGCCGCGTACAGGTGCGCATGCGAATAGTCACTAATTGATATCGTTCGGATAATCCGCAGCAGAAGACCCGCCGGGGTGTGTTCCGGCGGGTCTTTGGTTCGAGAGGGGGTGGTGTGTGATTGATCTATAGGATGCCACAGTCCGGCCTGGGTGGCTGTA
>RCUQ01000828.1_pt1 | contig 12883 bp, 12 predicted proteins | sample 2166351 | NCBI WGS metagenome assembly RCUQ01 (sample SAMN09932597, study PRJNA488358) | compost metagenome | feature: garden; material: soil; isolation source: compost soil in acetonitrile-enriched culture | place: Germany: Experimental Botanical Garden Goettingen | collected 2016-01-27
GCCCCGTTTATCAGACAACGACCTATAACAGCGATCCCCGTTCGCTGATGGGCTTCGACCTCACCGGCCCCTGGAGGTAAGCATGGCGTCCATACTGGATGAAAGTTTCGACACTGCTCCACCCATTGGTTTTTATGACCTGTCAGGCTGGGGTACTAGCCTACCAACCGTAACTTATAACAGTACGGCCAGCGCCCTCGACATGCAGAGCACTGATGGCTCAGCGATGCTCATTATGGCCAGCCCCCTTAATGGTGGCTTATTGACGTTCGAGGCGGATGTTGAACTGGTGTCCGACCCTAATAACCGGAAGCATCTTGGGGTGTGGCTTTCCGTAAAAAAAGGAAAGCCAACCGGCTACCGGATCTGCCATCTGGACAATCTTTGGCATGTGTCGTTTTTTACGGATTTTGCAACTGAGGTTGCACAGGCTTCAACCATCTTGAATAACATGTCTTTTAATGTGGGCGAGCGGCGCCGACTGAGGGTTACATACCAGAATGGGGCCTATACGTTATCGGCCAACGAGGTGCCTGTTATTACCTTTACGGCGACCCTGCCACCGATAGATCTTTATCCCGGAGTCTTTGGTTATGTAGGGGTAGCCAGGGTGCATCGGGTCATCGTAGAACGAACAGACGCCATCAGTATTTCTCTTGCATCATCGGGAGCAGCGATCCCCGCCAACCAGGAGCCCCGCAGCCAGTTCGAGCCGCAGGATGTGGCTTGGAGCGGCAGCCCTGGCCATGTCTATCCAGGCCCCATGCCTACGGCAATAGTCCCTGCTGCAGCCCGGCTTTGTCAGGGACAGGATCTGAACTGGGTCAGGGATGGGAGCCAGAACGTGCTGCAGGGCTACATCGAGAGCACGGTCACCATCGACGGGGAGGGGGTCCGGCGGCGGGTGCTCTGCCTCGACCAGGCGGGCAACCTTATCGGGGAGACCTACAGCCGGGCCAGTGACGGCAAGTACCGGTTCGATCTGCTCTGGCTCAACCGCCGTTACATGCTGGTCGCCCAGGACGATCCCGCCTTCGGCCCCGCCGATTACAACGCCGTGGCGGCCGACTTCCAGCTCCCCACCCCCTACGCCCCCGGTGAGGGGGTTGGCCTGGTCTGACCGGGCCGCACTACCTGCAGCACTCACTGCGGAGGTTGATATGCTCGTTTTCTCTGATGTCCTGCGCACCAGTCGCGCCCAGCTGCTGGCGGCTGCCATCGACGAGGGCAGCGCCGGCGCCGCGACCCTCAAGATCTACACCGGCCCCAGACCCGCCCCCGGGGCGGCCATCACCGACCAGGTGCTATTGGTGGCGCTGCAGTTCCCCCCCCCCTGCACCCAGAGCGTGACGGGCGGGGTGCTGACCCTCAAGCCCCTGGCCGAGCAGATGGCGACTGCCAGCGGGATCCATGCCTGGGGGCGCATCGCCAACCGCTCCGGCGACTTTGTGGCGGATCTGGAGGTGGGGCCGCCCGGCCTCGGTGCCGACATCGAGATCCCCGCCACCGAGCTGTTCACCGGCGCCATGGTGCGCATCAACAGCGCCACCATCACCGAACCCTAACCGCTCCCCCTGAGCCACGAGGTCAGCATGGCCAGAACAGACGCCCGGCTTGAACTGCGCAAGGCCCGCAAGACCAATGCAGCCCTGGAGCTGAACCCGCTCCTGGTGGTGCGCTACGTGGCCGTATTGCAGGGCACCAGCCTGCCGCCCAGCCTGGCCTGCTCGCCTGGGTTGGTGTTGCCCTCGCTGCTGCAGGGACGATGCGCCGCGGCGGTGCTGGCCACCTCGGCCGGTCTGGTTCACCCCGGTCACCTGAGCGCCGAACGGGCGGCGCCGGTGGCCGTCGTCAGCGCCACCGTGGTCATCGAGGCCACCCTGGCCAGCACCACCAGGGCGGTGCTGCACGACTTCGAGGCCGGTTATGACATCAACGTGTACAGGGGGCCGAGCCACACCAGCGCCGGGGATTGGGACAGGGCCGCCCTGGTGACCACGGCGGTGGCCAGCGACTGGCAACGCCCCGCCCTGACCCCCGCGACCTGCCCAGGTGACTGGCAGGAGGCGGGCCCCCTGATGGCGGTGGTGGTGGATCTCAGTGAGCAGCTGCCCCGCCACCATGAGCCGGTGCGGGGGCTGTTTGACGAGGCCCTGCCGCTTAACGCGAGCCATGGCCAGGGGTTCGACAGCCTGCCGCCAGGCCATGCCGTCACCCGCTCGCTCTGGGTAGAGGGGGCGCCGGTCAGCCGCTGGCAGGTGAGCGGGTATCGCAACCCGCCACGCCAGGACAAGGTCTGGCAGGCAGACCGCTGGCAGCAGGGCGCCCCGCAAGGGGCCACCCTGAGCGGCCAGCAGTGGCAGCTGGGTCTGCCCCTGCACAAGGGCTGGCTGGAGCGGTGGGAGGAGGCGATGCAGCCCCCCTGGGGGACCAGCCCGCCCCCCAAGCCGCCCATCAAGCCGGAGCGACCAGACAAGCGCACCAAGGCGCTGGTGTTTGGCCGCCCCCGTGGGGATGCCTCCCTGGAGTTTGTCTGGTTCGGGCAGGCCCACATCGTTATACCAACCCGGAGGGTTTACCTGGTGAGCAACGCAGCAAGCATTGTGCGGGTCAGGGACGGGATCGACATTCCCGCCACCTCGCTCAGCATCGAGCTCGATACCGACTCCTGGGCCTGGCAGTTCACGGCCCAGATCCCGCGCATCGCGGCGGCCGAAATGACGGACGAGGAGGAGGTGAGCATCCATGTCAATGGCCAGCAGTGGGACTGTGTGTGCGATGGCTGGCAGTCGAGCCAGAGCTTCGCCCGCGAGTCGGCCACCCTCACCGGGCGCTCTCGCACCGCCTACCTGTCGCCGACCCATGTATTGGCGCAATCGGTGAGCGAGAGTGCGGCAGCCACCATGGCCCAGTTGGCGCAGGCCCTGCTGCCGTTCGGCTGGACCCTGGACTGGCAGGCGCCGGATTGGCTGGTACCTGGCGGCTTTTTCAGCCTGGACAGTCAGACTCCCATCGAGGCGATCAAGTACCTGGCCGAGGCGGCGGGCGGGTTCGTGCTGCCGCACCAGCGCGCTCGGCACCTGGTCGTCAAGCCTCGCTATCCGACCGTGCCCTGGCAGCTCGACGGGGCGCTGGCCGACGTGGCCATCCCCCGCGCCATCATCACGACGCTGGGCAGCGACTTCCAGCCGGGGCAGGCGGCGAACGGCATCTATGTCAGCGGCGGTCATCAGGGCATCAATGGACGGGTATTGCGCCAAGGCACGGCAGGGGATCGGCAGGCACCGGCCATCACTCACCCGCTGGTGTGCGATGTGGTGGCAGCTCGCGCCCAGGGTGTGGTGGGGCTGGCCAAGACCATGCCGAGGCGCACCCAGACCATCCAGCTGCCGTTGTCTGCCGATACGGGTCTCATCCTGCCCGGGGCGTTGCTCGCGGTGGATGGCTGGAAGGGCTTTAACCGAGGCGTCAGGGTCGCGGTTGAATTGCAGGGCCGGGCCATGACGGTACGCCAGCAACTGAGTGTGGAGCGATTTGTATGAACCTGTTCAAGCAGTTCCAGGAGCTGATACCCGGTGCCGACCCGTTGCTGGTCGGTACCGTCAGCGCAACGACGGGCACCAGTACCACGCTGGAGACCCCGGGCGGGGGCGTGGTGATCGTACGAGGGGGAGGGGTGGCCATCGGCCAGAAGGCGTTCTACCGTGGGGGAGAGCTGGAGGGTGAAGCTCCGGATCTGCCAACCTATGAGATAGAAGTTTGAGTCCATGTCGGTGAGGTCGAACTACAATAAGTGCCTGTAATCGACCACTAAACCTCTGACAAGGATCAGCTATGAACAAATGGATGCTACTGTGTTTTATCGCTCTTGTACCCCTGACATCCCAGGCCGGAGCCATGCGATGTAAGAGCGCATTGATCAGCGAAGGAGACTCATCTTTCAACGTGCAGAAGAAGTGCGGTCAACCGCAGATGAAGGAGGACATCATTGACGAGCGTCTTCTGGATGCCCCAAAGATCGGGGAGCGCTGGACATATCAGGCCCGCGAAAGCGACATTCCTCAGGCCGTGACCATCATCAATGGCAAGGTGACCCAGATAGAAGACCTCACCCGCTGATATGACAATGGCCACGCAATGTGGCCATCCTGCTTCAGGTAAATCAACGAGCCATTCACTCATTGCCCCCCTTTCCATCTTGGCAACTGTCAGATCTGACAGCGCTTTATCTATTGGTGATTGGAGCCACTATCGCCAGCAAAAAGGCTCCCAATATTGGGGCCATCCTGGGGCCAAAAAATACAGAACTGATGGGTTTGGGGCCAAAATGGGGCCACGAAAAGAGCTATGGAAAGCCGAGGTTAGCTGTCGGACATTGATTGTAAGGTTCTGAATTTGCCAGCTTTATGCGGCTCTTGTTAGCTCTAGCTGGCTTTCATCTTGCCTCAATGGTTCATCGTGTAAATGAACTGAGCCATCGAGGAACACAATCCCCCTCAACAGGCAGAGCTTGGCCGGAGAGGCTCCACCGAAAGCCATCAAATCAACGTTAGTACAAAAGCTAGTACAGATTAGTCGGCTGGTCAGAATACAGCTTAATAATCAGTGTGATATTAGTGGGTTTCATAATCGTGGAAGTAGAAGGTGGGCTCGCTGCCGGGCTGTGCTGTTTTGCTCATGTTGCTCGAGGTGAGGTGTCCGATGGCGGCGCCATGGCGCCTGGGTGGGCGGTGCCATGCACCGCAGTTGCCAGCATGGTAAACCATAGCGCAGGCAGAGCGAAGGGTAGGCCGTTCAGGTGGTGGTTTATTGGGCGGAAAGTGCTACGTGGTGGTGGGTTTAGATCTGGTATGTGTTGATCGCTTTGATATGTGTTTGAGAATGTGACATGTCTTTTTATACACCAGTTCAGAAATATAAATTTTTATGTATGATAGCCGAACCAGAAAACAGATTGTTCCACCTGTTCGCAAGGTTAATAAGTCGAAATGATGAGTGCCAAGTATGCGGGTGCTTATCGGGGGCCACAACTGTTTGGTGTATTCCATTTTTTAAGATTCATTAAAGGGACCTTATTATGCCAATTCCAATTATCCTCGGTGCAGCAGCGCTGGTTTCTGCTGCATACGGTGCCAAGAAAGGCTATGACGGCTATCAAAAGCATTCCGAAGCAGATGACACAGTTGCCTCTGCAAAAAAGCGATACGAGGAAACAAGAACGCCGTTTGACATACAGGAAAAGGCTACCAATGAAGTACTCGACGTGTTGGGGCAGGAAGAACTAAAAATCGGACAGCAATTCAACGAGTTCAAAACACTTGCAGATGACCTTCTGCAAAAACTAAACAACGGTCGCCAGGATAAGCTCGAGATCAGCATTCCCAAGCACAAACTGCAGAAAATAGAGGGTTACAGCTATACGGCAATTGGTGTGTTGGGGACGGCGGCGGGAGCTGGTGCTGCCGGTGCTGCTGCCGGTTTTGCCATCTATGGTGGAGTAATGGCTCTGGGCGCGGCTTCTACTGGTATAAGTATTTCTGCGTTGTCTGGGGTGGCTGCCACTAACGCAACGTTGGCTGCTATTGGTGGTGGATCTCTTGCTACTGGTGGCCTAGGTATGGCTGGAGGCAGCGCAATTCTCGGTGCAGCTGTAGCCGGACCAGTGCTAGCTATTGCTGGCTGGGCATACAACAGCCATGGTGAAGAAGCGATCAAGAATGCAAATAAGATAAATAGTGAAGTTGGTAGCGCCATCGCGAAGCTTAAAAAGGCTCGAGAACACCTCAGTGAAACTGAAGATTATGCATTCGAAATAATTGAGGTACTCAAGGCTGTTTACGGGCAGTTCGACCAGTACTTCAATATCCTCAAGGCAGTTGCCAGTCAGATCGAAGCGGCTAGGGTACTCAAACTGGATCCGCAAGTGGCGATGGCTCAACTGAGTGACACCATCATGCGTGCAGTTAGTAACGGATTTGCACTTGCAGCTATCCTTGTTGACCTGATCACTACTCCGTTGTTCCAAGTTAAGCTCGCCAATGGTGACATGGTTAAAGATGAAAATGGTGTTCCGGTGATGGATACGGATGAGGAAGGCTCAATGATCCTCAATAAAACGCAGCTTGATAGTCAATTGAATAATACCAAGATCGATGCTGCCCAGATTGAGCCTGCATAAACCAGTGGTGGGATCAACATGGTCCCACTTTGATTTTCTAGATAGAAATGGACGCTACGATGCATTCCGCCGTACAAGAATTTCCCTGGACTACAGAGCTCGAGAAAACCGTTGTTAATAGCTTGGTTACCAGTTTTGGACTGGACTTTTTATTGTTTAAAGATCAGAAAGGCGGTGATGTAAACACGATCCACAATGTTCGCAACGGCGTGTGGGCAACAACTGATGAAAAACAGCGTTATGAACAACGCGGCGAATATGACCCTGACCCCTATCATAAACACCCCAATTATAAGGCCACCGGCAAGTGGGATAAAGCCAAACAAACCGCCGGAACTTTGCATGACCCTTACCGCAATACGATGATGGGTGCGAGCGAGCAGCGCAACCTCGACCACGTTATCAGTGCAAAGGAAATTCATAGCGATCCTGGTCGAGTTCTTGCTGAACTAGATGGGGTTGAGTTGGCCAATCAAAGTAGCAACCTGCAAACCACTCAAGAAACCATAAATAAATCGAAAAACAGTACGGCCATCCATGAGTACCTACAAAATCTGCCGAGACTGATTTCTCAGAACGAAGCTGCGCTGGCTAAAGACCATGCCCGCTTGGCCACCCTGCCGCGCGACACACCAGAACAGCAGCACAAGGCTCGCAAACTAGAAGACAAAATCCGTAAAGCCGAAAACAGAGTCTCAAAACTCAAATCGGTAGATCCTGATACCATGCGTAAGCGAGATGCTGAGGCTCGAGCGCCTTATGAGCAACAGATTAACCGCACCTACTATGCCAGCAGCAAGTTTCTTCACCAAACCGCTAGTGCCGCAGGTAAAGCTGGATTTGCCATGGGGACTCGGCAAATGCTTGGGATGGTCATGGCTGAAGTTTGGTTTGAGCTACGTGACCAACTACCTATTCTGCTAACCAAACTCAAGGAAAAGTTTAGCTTCGAGGTATTTGTAGACAGCATTATTACCTCACTTAAAGGTATTTGGGAACGGGTCAAAAATCGTTTTAGTGCATTTTTGATCACCTTTAAAGATGGCGTGTTCGCAGGCGTCCTTGGAAGTTTCACTACCACTTTATTGAATATATTTTCCACTGCACATGTAATGGCAATAAAGATCATTCGTGAGGTTTGGGGCCAATTGGTAAAGGCCATCAAGTTATTGGCTTTTAACCCCGAAAACCTGAGCTTTGTTGAATTGTGCCAATCTGTAACTTCTTTGTTGTCTGTCGGAGCCGCGACAGTTGTCGGCTCCTTTGCTTATGGTCAACTGCTGCCAATTTGTAGCTTTCCTTTTGGTGCCGAGCTTGCTGCATTTGCTAGTGCGCTGACAACCGGTATTGTTACCCTTGGACTCAACTACTTTTTACTGCATAGTGCAGTCGCTCGTAAGCTGTGGACTTTCATTGAATCCATAGGGCCACATGCAGACACGCTGAAACAGTTTCAAACTATCAATATGGAATTGGACCGTTATCTGGTTGAGCTGAGTCAACTGGAATTTAATCTAGATGTAGATGAACTAAAGGATTTCACTCTCGAACTGCAAAGTTGCAACGATGAATTGCAGTGTAGTGTGGTCTTGCAACAAGAAGTGAAAGCACGCGAGATTGAACTGCCATTTGAGGTAGGGAATGTTACCAGCACTCGTAACTGGCTAGAGTCACTAATATGAGGTTACCTATATTTCCTTGTACACAATGTGGTTTGTGTTGTCAGCATGTAAGGATGTCTGAGCATACAAGTTATTTAGACCGAGGTGATGGAGTTTGCCGACATTACAGTGATGCAGATCAACTCTGTTCGATATATGAAACACGACCAGATATTTGCCGAGTAGAGAAGCAATACAGAATAAAATATTCAAAGTATTATAGTTGGCAAGATTATGTTGCTGAAAATATAAGTATTTGTCAGGAGTTACAGCGTAACGCAGTTAAATAAACAAAATTGCACATTGCTTGTACAGATCTAGTTATCACCTGATACCGGTCTCAGACTGGAGTATTGTTTACGTTACGGTCGTGTTTGGAGAGCCATTCGTGACGTTGCCGCACGATTCGGGGCACGCATTTACAGTTGGACCGTTGGCCATAGGCCCAGTAGGTCTGGTAATTTCGACGAGTTTCGTGGAACTGCTAGCGGCTGGATCTTGATGAGGTCACAAGTTTTGCGGACGTTACAGAGCTTTTTGCGATCTCTCGCAGGCTGAGTTTACGCCATGCTACTTTCTCGTTGGTGGTCATACGGTGTCAAGATAACCCGGTAGGGGTGCCGGATTGAAGCCGTATGACCATTCCATTTTGTGGGCAACGTTCAGGTGAATATAATCTCCATTCATACCTTCCCTACCGCAGCACCTGCAAATCCGCACTCTTGAGCTTGAAGGTACAGCCTTGCTGAATTAGCACCTCCCGATTTTCCAACACTAGCGGGTAGAGCAGTGGATGCTGTTGGTGTTCGCCGTTATAGCTCACTTGCATCCGCTCCAGCGCGTAATGCATCAGGGGGATCCGCTGTGTGATCTGGAGGCTGCCATCCGTCATGGCGTAGTCGCTGGCGATGATGGCTTGCTGCCCTTCGCTGAGGCTAGGATTGGGGGTGACTACGGCGGTGACTAGGGTGTTCCACTCCAGATCCTGATCCCGGCCGTGAGGGGAGGCATCCAACAGTTCCGGCTCTCCGCGAAAACGGCTCATCACAAAATCCAGATATTCCCCCTTCTTTTCGCAATAGGCGCGTACATGCCAGCGGATCCCGTCATAGACCAGGGTGTGAGGCACGATATTGCGGCCGCTCTGCTCCTCTGAGCTCAGCGATACATAGTCGACATCCACCCGTAATTGGCCTCGAGCCGCTTGCACCAAACCACGTACGATCTTTGGATCGATATGGCGGTTTGGCACATCCAGGATCTCTATGTGGCCGTAGCGCAGATCCATCAAGGGTAGGGTTAGAACTCCTGCTTCGTGCTGGCGTTGATATTGCTTCTCCCGGTGCAGCAGCATCAGGTACTCACCCACCTTGCCTTCGCTAAAGCGGGGCACAAATTGCTCGGTGGGTTTGTATCCCTTCAGACTTTTGTCATAGACCAGTCCCTCTGGCGAGTAACAGGTCAGGTAGTGGTTGATATCCCGCGAGGCCTGTTGGCGGCCGATATTGAAGGCTTTCATCAGGTGATTGGTAGTCAGCCTCCCCTCCCACTGCAGCACGATCTCCAGCAGGCGAAAACGCAGGGTTTGATCCCAGGTGAGTTCTTTGGGTGTCATATGTGCTCCAAAATGCGACATGTGTATGTAACCAGTATCGTCATGAGTATACAGGCTACATATAATGAGTCCATCTAAAGCGGCGTCAAGAGAGTATGTCATGAACTACAAGCTGGTTCTCACCTACCACTGTCAAGCCTTGTGCCATATGCCATTGAGGGGGATTGTCGCTACAGCCATAGGCTCTCTGTTCATGTTTGGCAGGGGCAAGTATTACAGGGAGCAAAAAGTGTTTTACCTCAAGCATTTCGCGCTCAGGAAACCGCAAGCAGGAGGTGATCTGATACTCCAAAGTGCTAACACCCGCATCGCCACTACCTGATTTGGCCAGGTAGCGACATCGTTACCATCAGCAACCGCATCACTTATTTCAAACACCATCGTCACTGAGGTTCTATGAATTCAAATCTGATATTGGATCAGGCGGCAATGCCTCTGATCATGGGTATCTGTTGCCTGCTGCCAGCCGAGCAGGTCGGCGAACTTGTGACTGTGATTGCAGAAGAAGAGGGTCGATTGGGCGTTATGTCATTGACGGAGGCCGAGGGAACGCCTCACTGTATTGAGCTGCGCAGATTGACGCGTTTGGCTTTGCATATTGATCGGCATCGGTTGGATCGTACTGTTCTGCCCATCTATCAAGGGCGGGATCAACTGATGGCAGGGGCTGCTGCATTGTTGGATGGCGATGTGACTCTTGCATGTGGTGATGCCATGCGGTTATTGGCATTGCAGCTCGACAAGCTGTTGAGGGGAGGCCGTGGCAGTACACAGGCCAAACTGGACGGGCTAACCCTCAGTGTGATGGAGCAAAGAGCGCTGGCCGCCCAGTCCCCCAACACCGGTGCTGTGGTGCGGGGGAGCTGGCGCCGAAAATCACGTAATCAGCTTGGCCGAGGCAATTGGCTCGATGTGGTCGAAGCGGCGCTCTGGTGTTTTTGGCATAGCGACACCCTGCAAGATGGCGAAGCCCTGCTTGGTGCACTGCTGGGCGCAGATATCCGAGTGCGTGTTGTCTATGGCATGTTTGCGGGGGCCTTTTACCTGGCGGATTAGGCCAAGCTACGTACCCCCTCAGTGACGGACTAACTCGTCATTTCCACCACTGGATAGCAGGCGTCTCCCCACAGGGTTTGTGGATGGGCCATCATCAGCGCGATGATCACCGGTATAAGCTTGCCTAACAGGTTTGCACAATCTTTAAGTTGCTTGCGATTGACCGAACTATTCCAGGTGGCGCCGCCATGCATTAGTTGATTTCGCAGAGTATAGAGACGGTTAAATACGACACCCAGCAACTGCGGTGTATTGCTGCTTGCCAGTGCTTGGGATGCCATTTTCTTGCCCTGTGCCAGTCGTTCCTTCCATAGTGTTTCGCTTATCTTGCCACTGTGAAAATCCCAGAAGCCTTGGAGTACAAAAGGGGTATCCAGCAAAATACGGATACTCCCAGAAAATTCCTGCCACACGAGCTGCTCGATCTGCCTGTGCTCATCCAGCTCGCACAGTTTTTCAAGAAAGCCTTTGAAGGTTTCCTGCTCTGACAAGCGGCGATTGTCATCGATTTCGGTGGCATAGGCAGCGTTGAAGGCAATCCAGAGAAAAATGAAGCGGCCATCTTCATCTTCTGCCATCTCTGCCCGTTGCAGCCAGCTCAATGCGCGATGCACACGCAACTTTAGGTTGGCAGGTGAGTGTTCACGTATTTCACGGTGACGATTTTTCAGTTGTTCGAAATTCAACAATGATCTCCTTCTCCATCGGATGAATAGTCAGAATTCGAGGCCCTAAATTTGCTAACGGTATTGCGGGTGGGCCGTCTGACATGGGGCGAATCGGTTGGAATGGCAAACTTGAAATCAGGCTTACTTTCGGGCTGCATCCCGTATCTTGGCCATCGCCAGCTCCATCATGTTGGCAGGTGCTCTTTCAAGTGGTGAGTGACTGCATTTGGGGCATACCTCGAACCAGGAGAGGCCACACACAAGCGCGTCACTCTTAGGGACAACCGTCTTTTGCCAGCCGCATTGGGGGCAATGAAAAGTAAATGGAGGTGGAGGCACAGGCATGACATTCCCCAAAGAGGTTCCTTTGGGCCTAGCCTACCACGGTTCGATATTGATGGTCGCAGCCTTGGTCACAGACTTTCAGCGATATCTGCATCTTGAAGTGTGCTCATCATCCCGGACTGAATCGCCGCGGCTCCAATCAGTAAAAAGATCAACCCCTGATACAAAATATCTCCTCAGGGGTTACCACTGGGTGGGAGCGCCGGCATCAGGGTGTGCAGGTCGAGCAGGGTGAAGTAGCCGCCTTCGTCGGGATACCAGCCGCCGGTGTCTATGTAGTAGACATTGCCAAGGCGGGCCGGGCGGCCTACCGGGGTGTGGCCCACCACCAGGGCGACGAGATCCTCGACACCGCTCTCGTCCAGCCGCTCGATGCGGCGCCTTGACCAGAGGCAGACGTTCTTGATGGCCCGAAGTTTCCCGCCGCTCACCCCCGCATCCAGTGTGTCCAGCAGCCCCTGCCAGGAGGAGAAGGGGCAATCGGCGTGGAGCAGCCCGACCGGGCCGGCCGGGGTGGCCACCTCGATGGCGATGGGCAGGGTGCGGTAGTGGGCGGCGAACGCCCCCTGCTCGCCCGGGGTCAGTTGCTGAAACCAGCCGCCGCCGTTCTGGATCCAGTTCTCCCGATCGCAGCTCTCGTAACGGCAGACGTAGTCGTCGTGATTGCCGCAGACAGGGTGAAACCAGGGCTTGGCCAGCCACTCGAGCACGGCTGTGCAGTCGGGGCCGCGATCCGTCAGATCCCCCACGGAGAAGAGGCGATCCCGAGCGGGGTCGAATCCCGCCTGGTCCAGCGCCCCTTGCAGCAGCGAAAAGTAGCCGTGGATATCGCCGACGGCGAGATCCCGCCCCAGAGGATTGCGGGAGAAGCGTCTGATCAGCGGGGACGGGTTCATGGCTTGCCTCCTTGTCTGGTGTGACCGGCTCGCGGCGCCGCCGGATGACCGATGGTGGATCAGGGCTCGTGGACAAGTGCAGCATGGCATGCTCTGCCTCGCCATAGTAGAGGCAGGTGGGGGAGGCTCTTTCGCGTCGAGGTGACAGGCGGCCTGCATAAAGGAGGGCCGTTTGCCGCCTTGCCGGCAGAACCCGGGTAAAAAAATGCCAGTCGGTGTCGACTGGCATGGTGTGATAGCGGCCCGGCGTCGGGATCAGAGCAGGTCTTCGAGCTGGTACTTCTTGAGCAAGGTGTCGAAGGTGCCATCGGCCTTGACGCTCTCGATGGCGGCATCGAACTGGCTCTTGAGCTTGTCATCGTTTTTGCGCAGGGCCACCGCCACCCCTTCTCCCAGGATCTTGTCCTGGGTGCCGTTGAACTGGGGACCGACGAAGGCGAACTGCTTGCCCATCTCCTTGTCGA
>RCUQ01000832.1_pt1 | contig 12834 bp, 7 predicted proteins | sample 2166351 | NCBI WGS metagenome assembly RCUQ01 (sample SAMN09932597, study PRJNA488358) | compost metagenome | feature: garden; material: soil; isolation source: compost soil in acetonitrile-enriched culture | place: Germany: Experimental Botanical Garden Goettingen | collected 2016-01-27
CTTTGTCGTGGTGCGCGATGTCCAGGGCGTCGAGCATTATGGGCGGCTGAAGGTGGGCGGGCCTGCATTGGCGGTTGGGGATGCGGTGGCGCTGTCGCCTGTGGGGCAGGGGATGGCGGCGGCGGTTGCCGAGAAAGGGCAGCATCACGAATTGTGAAGGTGAGGCTATAGGCTGCTTGTGACTCTTAGACGACCTTGGTGAGGTCCGCTTTCGGGCGAGCACCGAAACCTAACTCAAGTGCGCCGCCGCTGACTCGTCGCGGCTATGAAAAGGTCCGCTCTAGATCAGTCATATCGGTCCGGGAGCGACGCCCACGACCGCTCGAAAACGCTGACCATCAGAGGCTGGAGGAAGGCCGGGTGTAACCTTAGCCGTTTCTGGTCGGCCTAGTTCGGTAGGCGTTGGCGTCGATATTATGCCGTTTCAGCTTGTCGTAGAGCGTCTTTCGCGCCACCCCGAGCAGGGACATGGCCTCGGTCATGTTGCCCTGGGTGGATTGGAGGGCTTCGCGGATGATCAGGGCTTCGTAGGCGTCGATGCGGTCCGTCAGCGGCGCATGCCGAAGAGGGGCGGTTCCACCGTTGATGGCAGGAAGGTCCAGAACCGCGCTGACGGCGAAGTTGCGCAGTTCGCGCACATTGCCGGGCCAGTCATGGTCCACCAGCCGCCGGCGGACGTCGTCCGACATCGTGTAGTCCTTGACGCCAATTCGCTTGGCCGCCTGTGCGGCGAAGAAGGCGAACAGGGGGAGGATGTCTGATCGACGCTCCCGCAACGCCGGGACGCGCAGCCGCACGACGTCCAGCCGGTAGAACAGGTCTTCGCGGAAGGCGCCCCGCTTCACCGCTTCATGTAGGTCGCATTTGGCGGCGGCGACCACATGCAGATCGACCGGCCGCGGTTCGCCGCCGCCGAGCGAGGTGACTTCGCGTTCCTCAAGCACCCGCAACAGTTTGACCTGCAGGGTGGGGCTCATGCTGTCGACTTCGTCCAGAAACAGCGTGCCCTTGTCGGAGGCTTCGATCCGGCCGATGTGCTGCGGCTGGCGATAACCGGAGCGATCAGGCGCATGGCCGAACAGCTCGGCCTCGGCGAAGGCGTCGGGAACGGCGCCGCAGTTGACGGCAATGAAGGGGCGGCCTCGCCGGCGACCGAGTCGGTGCAGCAGCAGGGCGACCAACTCCTTGCCAGTGCCGGTTTCCCCTTCGATCAGGACGTCCAGATCCGCCTTGGCGACGTGGGAGATGGTTTCTCGCAGGCGAACCATGACGGCGCTGTCGCCGATCAAAGGGCTGTCCGTATTGATGACGGCGGCGGCGGCGGCGCGCAGCGCGCGATGCTCCATCGCGCTGCGTCGGCTCTCCAGGGCCTGGCTGGCGGCGCCGACCAGTCGTTCCAGCGGAAACGGCTTGGTCAGGAAGTCGAACGCGCCGTCGTGAAGCGCCTGCACCGCCATCGGGATGTCGGCGTCGCCGCTGATCAGGATCACGGGGATTTCGGGATCGATGGCGCGGATGCGCGCGAACAACTCCAGTCCGTCCATGCCCGGCATGCGAATGTCGGTCACCACCACGCCGGGGAAATCGGCGTTCAGCATTGCAAGGGCCTGTTCTGCGTCGGCGCACGGCAGGACGGTCAGGTCGGCCAGTTCCAGGGCCTCGGTGATGGCGCGCCTCAGGGCGGCGTCGTCCTCGACGAACAGCACCGGCGCAAGGCGTGGCTGGGCCGAGGGTTGGGGCGGGGGCAGGGGCTCGGTCATGCGCGTCTCAAGGTGATGCAGAATGCGGCCCCGCCCAGCCGCGAAGGGGCGGTTTTCAGGCTACCGCCGAACTCGCGCGCGATGTCGCGTGCGATGCCCAGGCCCAGGCCCAGGCCTTCCGGCTTGCTGGTGACGAAGGGGGTGAACAGCGTCCCGGCGACATCGCTGCAGAAGCCGGGGCCGTTGTCGTGAACCATGACGCGGACGGTGTCGGCCTCGTCCGTTTCGACATCAATGGCGATGTGGGGAGAAGCCGTTTCGTGAAGTGCTTCCACAGCGTTCTGAACCAGATTGATGAGGATCTGCTCCAGTCGGATGCGGTCGGCCGCGACCCGGATTCCGGCGTCGGGGTTGTCCAGGCTAAGGGTCACGCCCGCCGCGCGGACGCCGTCCGAGATCAGCAGCAGGGCGCCTTCGATGGCCTCGTTCAGGTTGACGGCCTGGATGGCGGGGGTGCCGCGTCGGGCGAAGCGGCGCAGTTCGGTGGTGATCTTTCCCACGCGGTCTACCAGTTCGACAATGCTGCCCAGATTGCTCTTGGCGCGGCTCACTTCGTTGCGATCAAGCAGGCGGCCGGTGTTTTCGGCATGGGCGCGAATGGCGGCGATCGGCTGATTGATCTCGTGCGCGACGCCGGTGGTGACCTGTCCAATCAGGCCGAGGCGATTGGCCTGGGCCAGTTCTTCGCGCGCCGCGCGCCAGCGGCCGTCGGCAGCCATTCGGCGCTGCGATTCCGATTTCAGGCGCTCATTCACCTGGCGCAGTTCGGCGGTCCTGAGCGAGACTTCGTCTTCGAGCATCTGCTGCATGTCGGTCTGGGCCAGCCGTCGCCTATGAACGCGCCAGAAGAGGGCGAAGGCGAGCGCGCCGACGATGATGGCGCTGAGCACCGCCAGGCGCGCGCCGCCGGCGGCGCGCGCGCGCGCAGGCTCCACCGGCTCGAAATGCACGAGGCGGGCGTCGCGCAACGCCACGGGCGTTTCGGCGGCGCGATAGGGGCCCTCCTTGAGGGAGAAGCGCAGGTCTCCGCCAGCGTCCGGGTTCAGGTCAACGCGATCCAGGGGCAGGGACCCGAACTGCATCGTGCGGCGAATCTCGTCCTTCTCGGTCGCTGTGGCGGGGCGGGTGGCGCGAAAACGCCAGGAATCATGCCCGGTAATGATGACGACGCCGTGGGACTCGATGATCGCCGTCCTGCCGTTCTCTCGCGCCCACTGGGTCTCCAGTTTGGCGAAATCGATCTTGACGACGATGACCCCCAGGGCCTTGCCCTGATCATCGATCCGGCGCGCGATAAACAGGCCGGAGCGGCCGGTGACGGAGCCCACGGCGAAGAGTTCGGCCTCTCCGTTGGCCATGGCGCCCTGGAAATAGGGACGGAAGCTGAAGTTCTCGCCGACGAAACTGCCGGCCTCGCGCCAATTGCTGGCCGCCAAGGTGTCGCCTTGGCTGCCGATCACATAGATGGCCGCTGCATCGGTTCGCTGAGCCAGAAGTTCGAGCTTGCCGTTGAGGCGATCAATGGCGTTGGGCTCGCCGCTGGCCAGGACGGCATGAACGTCGGGGTATTCACTCAACACCAACGGCAGCAGGCGGAACTTCTGGAGTTCGCCCGCCAGTACGCGAGCGTGCTTCTCCGCCTGATCGCGAGCGGCGGCGTCTGTTTGCCTGCGGGCGACGTCATCGATCCATTGCGCCGCGAACCAGACGGCGAGCGCCGCCGCCGCCGCCAGCCCTACGGCGACGATGATCAGGGCGCGATGTCGCGGCGCGAGGAGGTGTGACAGCATTGTATCGAAACACATACAGTTTGCCACATTGTATGCGTGTCATTCCATACGGTCTATGGCGCAATTGTGGTCTGCTCGTGGTTAAAAATCGCCAGCATAAACAACTGCATTTACGTTGTTTGTGTAGGTTCTCGGAGTTTTGTTTCGAGGCTTAGTCGTTTCCGCCAGAGTGTCTGTCGAAGTGCGGCTGCGGGCGCCGCATCGCGACAGAGGGCGGCGATTTCTCATATGATCAGTCATCATAAGTCTTCGGGACGGGTTTCATCGGCAAGGCCGACGTTCGTCTCCACGCCCTGCGGGCGGGGGGCCAAATGAGCGATACTGTCGAGGTCGGCGGGATGACGCCGGCGCGCCGGCTGCGCAACATCGTGGGCGGTTCGGCCGGGAACCTGGTCGAATGGTTCGACTGGTACGCCTATGCGGCCTTCGCGCTTTATTTTGCGCCGGTCTTTTTCCCAAGCGACAACTCGACCGCCCAGTTGTTGAGCGCGGCGGGAGTGTTCGCCGTAGGCTTCCTGATGCGTCCCGTGGGCGCCTGGGTGATGGGGGTCTATGCTGATCGCAAGGGAAGAAAGGCGGGACTGACCTTGTCGGTCAGTCTGATGTGCGCGGGATCACTGATGATCGGCTGCACGCCCGGTTACGCCGATATCGGCCTGGCGGCGCCGGCCCTGCTGTTGTTCGCGCGCTTGCTTCAGGGTCTCAGCGTTGGCGGCGAGTATGGATCGTCGGCCACCTATCTCTCGGAGATGGCGACGGCCAAGAACCGCGGCTTCTGGTCCAGCTTCCAGTACGTGACGCTGATCTCGGGTCAGTTGTTGGCTCTGGTTCTGTTGATCGTGCTGCAGCAGACGATGAGCGCGGAAGCCCTGGCCAGCTGGGGGTGGCGCATACCGTTCTTCGTCGGCGCTGGCCTGGCGGTGGTGGTCTTCTGGCTGCGTCGTCGTCTGGACGAAACCACCGCGTTCAAGGCTGAAGACACGCGCGCTGCGCCGCGCTCCAGCGCCATGCTGCTGATCATGAAGCACCCGAAGGAGGCGCTGTTGGTATTCGGCCTGACGGCGGGCGGCACGCTGGCCTTCTACACCTACACGACCTACCTGCAGAAATTCCTGGTCAACACCTCGGGCTTTTCCAAAGAGGCCGCGACCCAGATCAGCGCCGCGGCCCTGTTGGTGTTCATGCTGCTCCAGCCTGCGGTGGGAGCCCTGTCCGACCGGATCGGTCGGCGGCCCGTGATGATAGCGTTCGGCGTCACAGGCGTGCTCTTCACCGTGCCGATCATGTCGGCGCTTGCGGTGGTCGACAACAGCTTCACGGCCTTCTGGCTGGCCCTCGCGGCCCTGGTCATCGTCTCCGGATACACCGCCATCAATGCTGTGGTGAAGGCGGAGCTCTTCCCGGCGCATATCCGCGCCTTGGGCGTCGCGCTGCCCTATGCGCTGGCCAACGCCATCTTCGGCGGTTCCGCTGAATATGCCGCCCTGTGGTTCAAGTCAGAAGGAAACGAAAGTATATACTTTTGGTATGTGACGGTGATGATCGGAATATCTTTAATCATCTTCGTGTGCATGAAGGATACGAAGTTTAATAGCAAAATTACACACTAAGTAGAAAATCTATAAGCGCCTTTAGTTATGACTGTATTGCTTGTTTTGTCTGGGATGTGGATTTGACGCTTGCGGCAAAGGTCTCTTTGTCGGAGCTTTCTGGAGGGGTGGACTATGTCGAGCTGGGGTAACATCGCGTATCTGAAGATAATGGCTATGGGGTCGGTCAGCGCGCTGAGCCTCATCGGTCCCGCCGCCATGGCTCAGGAACAGCCTGTCGGAACCGAGGCGGATTCTGTCGCCTTGACCGAAGTGGGCGAGGTGATCGTCACTGGCGTTCGCGGCACGCCGCGGACGGCGATCGAGAGCCCCACGCCCATCGACGTCTTCAATCCAGAGCAACTGACCCAAGGCGCGCAGACCGGCGTGTTCGAGTCCATTCGTTATCTCGTGCCGTCGTTCAACCTGCCGTCGCGGGCCGGGGGCGGAAGCTCGACCGTCATCGCCACCGGGTCGCTGCGAGGCCTGAACCCCGACCAGACCCTGGTCCTGGTCAACGGCAAGCGCCGTCACAGGACCGCGCTGATCAACTCCGTGTCGACCCTGTACAATGGCTCCGTCGGCGTCGACCTGAACATGATCCCGTCGGGCGCCATCTCGCGCATCGAGGTGCTGCGCGACGGCGCCGCCGCGCAGTACGGCTCGGACGCCGTGGCCGGCGTGATCAACGTCATGTTGAACGACAGCGCCGAGGGCGGTCAGATTTCCGTCAGCCACGGCCAGAACTTCGACCGCCAGGACGGCAAGTACCTGACGGTGGACGCCAATCTGGGTCTGTCGCTGGGCGATCGCGGCTTCGCCAACCTGTCCTACAGCTATATGGACCGGGGGGCGTCGAACCGGGCCGTACCGATCGCTGACACCGTGCGTCTGTATCCCCTGATCGGTGGCCAACCGGACCCGCGCGAGAAGAGCATTGACCGCCTGGTGACGACCAACTACGGGGCCATGCCCCAGGAATCGAACGTCTTTGGTGTCAACGCCGAGTATCGCCTGAGCGAGGACGTCGAACTCTATGCCTTTGGCACCTACGGCAACCGCGTTTCCGAGCTGAACTGGACCTTCCGTCCGGCGACCAACATCCTGTCCCTGCCGGAGATCGCGCCGGACGGCTTCCGGGCCCAGACGGTCATCAAGGATGAGGACTACGAAGTGGTCGGCGGGGCGCGAGGCGTCGCTGGCGGCTGGGATTGGGACCTGTCCACCAGCTACGGGACCAGCATTTCAGACTGGGAGAACAACAGCTTCAACGCCAGCCTGGGCCCGAGCAGTCCGCGCCACTTCTACATTGGCCAGTTGCGTTCGGCCGAGTGGGTCAACGCCCTGGACGTGACGCGCGGGTTTGTGCTCGACGGCGCGGGCGACCTGCAGGTGTCATTCGGGCTGCAGCATCGTTGGGAAGGCTATGAGATCGGGCAGGGCGACGAGGCCAGCTGGATCCAGGGCACATATGTCCGTCCGGTCGGTCAACCCGGCGCGGGCCAGGTCTTGGCTCCGGGCGCTCAGTCCACGCCAGGCTTCCGGCCTGAGGACGAGGCCGACGTCAGCCGCAACAACTATAGCGCCTATGGCGAGCTCGGCTGGAACCCGACCGAGCGCTTCTATCTGGGCGGCGCCGTTCGCTACGAGAATTTTGATGATACTGCGGGCGATACGACGATCTACAAGATCAGCAGCCGCTACGAACTGACCGACTGGTTCGCCGTGCGCGGCTCGTACAATACGGGCTTCCGGGCGCCCAGCCTGGCCCAACAAGCCTATTCAGCGACCACCAGCCAACTGCGCGACATTGCGGGCGACGGCATCCTGGTGCCGCTGCGTTTGAAGAACCTGCAGGTCTCGTCGCCCGAGGCCATCGCCCTTGGGGCCAAGCCTTTAACGCCGGAACTGTCCAAGAACGCCAGCGTTGGCTTCACCCTTACACCGTGGCGCAACTTCGCTCTGACGCTCGACGCCTATCAGATCGACGTGGATGACCGCATTGCCGCGACGACCACCTTCTCGCCGCTTGATACGCGTCTGTCAGCCGACGGTGTGACCACTATCGGGAAGCAGATTCAGAACATCCTGGTCGCCAATGGTCTGTCGCCTGATGTCAGCGGACAGTACTATACCAACGCCATCGACACCCGGACGCGCGGCATTGATATTGTCGCAACCTACAAGCTGCCCACGGATGGCTTCGGCGATTTCGATTTCAGCCTGGGCTACAACCACAACAAGACCGAGATCACCGGCATCATCGACAACCCGCCGGAGCTGGCGGCGTTGGGCAATATCGTCATCTTCGACCGCAGCAAGCAGGCAGCCCTGACGGAATCCCTGCCGAAGTCGAAGATATCGGTGAACACGAACTGGTCTTTGGGCAAGGTCAGCGCCAATCTGCGGGCGACGCGCTTCGACGGCTTCGTCACACGCAACGCCACCAACCCGGCTCAGGATCGCACCATCGAGGCGGACTGGATCGTGGATGCGCAGGTCAACTACGATCTGACGGAGACGTTCCGTATCAGCGCCGGGGTCAACAACCTGTTCAACACCTATCCCACACAGGTCGATGCGCCGTCGGCTGACCTGGGCACGAACATGTACAGCGGCCTGGCGCCGTTCGGTTTCACCGGCGGCTCCTGGTTCGTGCGCGGCGTCTACAAGTGGTGATGAAAGGGGGCGTCGCCGGGCTGGCGGCGTCCCTCATCTTTTGTGCTCGGGGAGAGAAGTCATGATGATTATTCGCCGCACCTTCATGGGCCTGGCCGCAGCCGCCCTGGTCAGCGTGGCGTCGGGTCCGGTTCTGGCGCAGGCCGGGGTGCAGGCGGCAGGCGCGGCGACAACGCCCGCCGTCGCCGCCTACAAGCCGACGACCAACGAGATTCTTTGGGACACCTACGGCGTCCCGCACATTTACGGCGTGGACCAGCCGGCCGTCTTCTACGGCTACGGCTGGGCTCAGGCTCAGAGCCACGCCAGCGCGATCATCCGCCTGTATGGCGAGGCGCGGGGCAAGGGCGCCGAATACTGGGGTCCCAAGTACGAAGAGACCTCGGTCTGGCTGCTGACCAACGGTGTCCCGGCTCGGGCCCAGAGCTGGTATGAGCAGCAGGAGCCGGGGTTCCGGGCCAACCTCGACGCCTTCGCCGCCGGCATCAACGCCTATGCCGCCGCCCACCCCGAAACCATCGCTGAGGACGTGCGTCAGGTCCTGCCCGTGTCGGGCACCGACGTTGTGGCCCACGCTCACCGCCTGATGAACTTCGTCTATGTGGCCTCGCCCGGAAAGACGCTGGGGGAGGGCGATCCGCCGGACCTGTCCGAACAGGGCTCCAACTCCTGGGCCGTCGCGCCGTCCAAGACCGCCGACGGCCACGCCCTGCTGCTGCAGAACCCGCACCTGCCGTGGGCCACGGACTATTTCATCTATTACGAAGCGCATCTGACGGGGCCGGATTTCGAAATCTACGGCGCCACCCAGATCGGCTTGCCGATCGTGCGCTTCGCCTTCAACCAGCAGATGGGCATCACCAACACCGTCAACGGCATGGTGGGGGCGACCAACTACAAGCTGACGCTGAAGGACGGCGGCTATCTGTATGACGGTCAGGTGCGTCCGTTCGAGACGACCAGCACCAGCTATCGCGTGCGTCAGCCGGACGGGTCTGAGCTTGAGAAGCCTCTGGTCATCCGCACCACCGTCCACGGTCCGGTGTTCGATCGGGCCGACGGAACCGCTGTCGCCGCGCGCGTGGCGGGGCTCGACCGGCCGTACATGCTGCAACAGTACTTCGACATGGTCACGGCCAAGGACTTCGGGTCCTATGAGGGGGCGCTGAAGCGTCTTCAGGTGCCGACCTTCAACATCGTCTATGCCGACCGCGACGGCCATATCGACTACACCTTCAACGGCATCGCGCCGCGCCGCGCCGAAGGTGATCTGGCCTTCTGGTCCGGCCTGGTTCCGGGCGATACGTCGCGGTACCTCTGGACCGAGACCCATCCGCTGGAGGACCTGCCGCGCGTCACCGATCCGGTCGGCGGCTTCGTTCAGAACGCTAATGATCCGCCCTGGGTCGCCAGCTGGCCAGTGACGATGAAGCCGGATGACTATCCGTCCTATCTGGCGCCGCGCACACCGGAATCCCTGCGAGCCCAGTACGCCGTGCGCGCCATCGCCGAGAATAACGACATCTCGATGGACAGGTTCATCCAGTTGAAGCTGGGCCAGGACGCCGTCATGGCGGACCGCGTCCTGCCGGACCTGATCCCGGCTGCTCTGGCCGATCCCGATCCCGAGGTTCAGGCGGCGGCCAGACTGCTGGCCGGATGGAACCGCACCTTCGACGCTGACAACCGCGCGGGCCTGCTGTTCGAGGAATGGGCGCGCCTGTTCGCCGGGCCGACCTTCGCCGGGCAGGGGGGTTACGCCGTCCCCTGGTCCGAGCAGCGCCCCATCAGCACCCCGACCGGCGTCCGCGACACGGCCGCCGCTGTCGAGCAGCTGAAACGCGCCATCGCTGTGACCAAGCAGAAGTACGGCGCGGTGGATCGGCGTTTCGGCGACGTGTCGCGCTTCATCCTCGACGGCGTTGATGTTTCGGGCAGCGGGGGCTTCGGCAATCTGGGCGCTTTCCGCGTCATCACCTGGTCCGACCTGAACGCCCAGGGCGTGCGCACGCCGAACCATGGCGAGACCTGGGCGGCGATGATCGAGTTCTCGACGCCGATCAAGGCCTACGGCCTGATGAGCTATGGCAATGCGCGTCAACCCGGCACGACCCACCACAGCGACCAGCTGGAAATGCTGTCGAACCAGCAGTTCCGCGAGCTGTGGCTGCGTCGCGATCAGATCGAGGCGAACGTGGAAGAACGGACGGCGTTCGCGCCTTCGACAACCGGTGGAGGGACGAGCCGATGAGAGGTTATCGTATGCGGAACTGGAGCAGGTACGGCGCGACTCTCCTGACCCCGATGGTGCTGGCGGCGACGGCGGTTCAGGCGCAGGAACCGGCCTTCACCCCGGTCCAGCCCGAGACGTTCGGCGTCGTCGGCTCGCTGTCGTCCGCCTGGGCCGACTTCGACAATGACGGCGATCTGGATTTCGCCGTCTCGCTGAAGAGCGGCGAGGTTCGTCTCTATCGTAACGACGGAGGCGTCTTCACCAATATCGGCGGCGAGCTGGGTCTGCCGACTGGGGGCGACGAAATCCGCGGCCTCAGCTGGGGTGATTTTGACGGCGACGGCTTCGTCGATCTGCTGGGCGGCTCCAACGTCGTGCCGGTCGTACCGGGCCAGAACCGCTCCTACGTCTGGAAGAGCGGCGGCGGCAGGACGTTCGTCGAGGTCGCCGCCGAGATCGGTCTGACCATCCCCGAGCGGATCAGCCGTCAGGCCAATTGGATCGACTTCGACAACGACGGCCGGCTGGACCTCTACGCGTCCAACCGCTCTGGTCCGAACCAGCTCTATCGCAACGAGGGCGGCCATTTCGTCAAGGCCGGGGACGAGGGCGGCGTGAACGACCTGCGGCCCACAGTCGGCAGCTGCTGGTTCGACTATAACCGCGACGGCAGGCTGGACCTGTTCCTGGCCAACCAGTCAGGGGCGACGGACGCCCTGTGGCGCAACGACGGCGGGGCCGCCTTCGTCGATGTCGCGCCCGCGCTAGGCATGGATCAGCCAGGCCGTGACCGCAGCATAGGCGGCGTGGGGTGTGCCATAGGCGACTATAACAACGACGGTAATTTCGACGTCTTTGTCGCCGTTTATGGAGCAAACTTGCTGTATCGAAACAACGGCGATGGCTCCTTCAGCGAAGTCGCCGCCGAAGCCGGTGTCGACAATGACGGACACGCGGTCGGCGCGGCCTGGGGCGACTATGACAACGACGGCCATCTCGACCTGTTCGTCGCCACCTATGAAGGCGAGCCGGGGGCGCAGACGCCGCTGAACCTGCTGTACCACAATGATGGCAACGGCCATTTCACCCAGGTCCTGACCAAGGACAGCCTGCTGAACGCCGCCGATCACAGCGCTGAATGGATCGACTACAACGCTGACGGCGCGCTCGATCTGACGGTGACGCGCGGCTATGGCCCGGTCGGCGGCCACTTCCTGTTCCGCAACGACCTGAACGCCGAGGCTCGTGCGCGCAGCCTCAGCGTTCTGGTTCTCGACGCCGCCGGCCGTGCCGTCGTGCCGGGCGCGGAGGTCCGCCTGTTTGACCAGGCCGGCAAGATCATCGCTTCGCGTCAGGCGCCGACCGGCGGGGGCTACAACGCCCAGAGCGCCATCCCCGTCCACTTCGGTCTCAAGACCCTGGAGCCGCTGACGGTCGAAGTCACCTATATGAGCCCGACCGGCCCCAGGGTGCAGAAGGTGACGAATGTCGACCCCAGCGCCTATGTCGGTCAATCGCTCAAGGTGGTCAGAACGGACTGAGGCGGCAGGTCGAGATCGTCCCTGTCGGACTTCTGGGCTGGGCCTGACGCAAAAGACACCGAGGCGCGGGCCTCGGTGTCCACGCCCAGCGAGAAGACGTCGGGGCGGGCATAGTGACCGGCGACGTCGAGATCGTACTTGCCCCGGATCACGTCATCCAGATCGATCGTCGCTGACAGCACCCCCTCGCGCCCCCGCAGCGGCCCGGCGATCACCTCGCCGAAGGGATCGACGATGACGCTGCCGCCCTTGATGAGTTCGGTGGTCGAGGGGGCGCCGACGTAGGCGGTGTAGTCGTCCGGCGCGTCGGCGCGGGTCATGTACTGGCAGGCGCTCAGGGTGAACATGCGGCCTTCGTAGGCGATGTGGCGCATGGAGGACTGCCATATGTCGCGCTCGTCCACGGTCGGGGCGCACCATACCTCGATCCCTTGCGCGTACATCGACTGGCGCAGCATGGGCATGTAGTTTTCCCAGCAGATGGCCGCGCCGATCTTGCCCACGGAGGTGTCGATCACGGGCATGGTCGAGCCGTCGCCCTGACCCCAGACCAGGCGCTCGCTGGCGGTCGGCATCAGTTTCCGGTGCTTGCCGAGCAAGGCGCCATCTGGACCGAAGAACAGCGCCGAGCAATAGAGCGTCGCGCCGTCCCGTTCGATGACCCCGACCACGAGATTGGCCTTCATGTCCGCCGCGAAGCCGCTGATCCTGCGGCATTCAGGGCTGTCGACTTCGATCGCCGACCGCCAATAGCGAAGATAGTCCTCACGGCCAGCCGGGGTGCGCGTGCCGATCCGCGCGCCGAAGTCGAGGCCCTTTGGGTAGCCGCCGATATAGGCTTCGGGGAAGACGGCGAGTTCCACGCCTTCCGACTTGGCCGCCGCGCAGTGGGCGGCCATCCGGTCGAGGGTTCGAGGCGTATCGAACAGGCTGGTTCCGGCCTGGACGACGGCGACACGGTGCTGACGCATGGGTTTCTCCTAGAGGCCGACCAGATTGAGCTCTGATCCTCCATCGGACAAACTTTTTGCCGATAGGGATAATCGTTCTGACCGATGGGATGTCGTGGTGAGTGGATCGCTATCGCGCTTTCGTAGCTTAGCACCTGGCTAGGGGGGAGGAATTTCCGCGTGACCGAAACTAGATTGGAATGTCGCATTTCCAGCGGCGCATCAATGACCGCTTTTGGCGCATCTCGGACGATGGCGGACAGCTGCCCCAAGGGCGCAGGACGCGGTCAGC
>RCUQ01000835.1_pt1 | contig 12818 bp, 7 predicted proteins | sample 2166351 | NCBI WGS metagenome assembly RCUQ01 (sample SAMN09932597, study PRJNA488358) | compost metagenome | feature: garden; material: soil; isolation source: compost soil in acetonitrile-enriched culture | place: Germany: Experimental Botanical Garden Goettingen | collected 2016-01-27
TAGTAAATCCTGACGGAACTTACACTTACACTCCGAAGCCAGGCTTTAACGGCAAAGATTCTTTTGAAATCGTTGTGAAAGATGGTAAGGGAGGAGAAACCAAAGTTGTTGTTGACGTAACAGTAACTCCTGTAAACGATGCTCCTGTGGCTAGTAATGATAGTAAAACCACTAACGAGGATACTCCTGTAAATGGAAAAGTTGCTGCAACGGATCCTGATGGAGATACCTTGATCTTCACAAAAGGCAATAATCCTTCAAACGGAACTGTAGTAGTAAATCCTGACGGAACTTATACTTACACCCCTAATACTGATTTCAATGGTAAAGATTCATTTGAGATCGTAATTAAGGACGGAAAAGGTGGTGAAACTACGGTTGTAATTGAAGTAACTGTTAATCCGGTGAATGATGCTCCTGTAGCAAGCAATGACAGCAAAACCACTAATGAGGATACTCCTGTAAACGGCAAGGTTACTGCAACTGATGCTGAAGGAGATGCATTAACCTTTACAAAAGGCTCTAATCCTACTAACGGAAGTGTCGTTGTAAACATTGACGGAACTTATACTTATACACCTAATGCAGATTTCAATGGAAAGGATTCATTTGACTTCATTATTAAAGATGGTAAAGGTGGGGAAACCAAGGTAGTAATTGATGTTACAGTTACTCCGGTGAATGATGCGCCTATAGTTACCGTTGATCCTGTATCAACAGATGAGAATAAACCTGTAACTGGTAAAGTAACTGCTAAGGATGCTGATGGCGATGCGCCTACAGCTGAAAAAGGTACCGATCCTACAAACGGAACAGTGGTTGTAAATCCTGATGGGACTTATACCTACACCCCGAAACCGGGCTTTAATGGCAAAGATTCATTTGAGATTGTTGTTAAAGATGGTAAAGGTGGTGAAACTAAGGTTATTGTTGATGTAACTGTTAGTCCTGTAAATGATGCTCCGGTTGCAAGTAATGATAACAAAACCACTAATGAGGACACTCCGGTAAGCGGAAAAATTACTGCTACGGATGCTGATGGTGATGCAATGACCTTTATCAAAGGTTCAAATCCATCAAACGGAACGGTGGTAGTAAATGCTGATGGTACTTACACTTACACTCCAAATGCTGACTTTAATGGAACAGATAGTTTCACTGTGAAAGTAAGCGATGGAAAAGGTGGTGAAACTACAGCAACAATTACGATCACTGTTAAAGCAGTAAACGATGCTCCTGTAGTAACTGCAGGTCCTGTTACAACAACCGAAAATACACCTGTAAGTGGTAAAGTAACTTCTACAGATGCAGATGGGGATCCATTAACAGCAGAGAAGGGAACTGACCCTGCTAATGGAACGGTTGTAGTAAATCCTGACGGAACTTACACTTACACTCCGAAACCTGGCTTTAATGGAAAGGATTCATTTGAAATCGTAGTTAAAGACGGTAAAGGTGGAGAAACCAAAGTTGTTGTCGACGTAACAGTTGATCCTGCAAATAACACCGCTGATTTAATGATTGAAAAGAGAATTGTTAAGTCAACAAGCGACTTGAAAGTGGGTGACTGGGTGCAGTATGAAATTGTAGTAACCAGTAAAGGTCCTGCAAAAGCAACGAATGTAAAAGTAGCCGATAAACTGATGACTCTCCTAGGTAAACCTGAAGATGTTAAGTCAGACATAGGTAACGTTACTTATTCAGATGCTGCTCATGGCATTGATTGGGTAATTGGTATAATGGATGCAAATACAAAAGCGACCCTGACATTCAAATCGCAAATTGTTAAGGCAGGTAAATTAACTAACTCGGCGACTGTTTCATCTGATGTTAAAGATGATAATACCGTAAATAATACAGGTACAACTCCTGTAGATGTGGTGGATAATAAACCGGTGTTTGTTCCTAATGCATTTACTCCGAATGGTGATGGTAAAAATGAACGCTTCACTATTCCTGGAATTGAGCAATATCCTGGAAGTACGCTCCATATTTTCAATCGTTGGGGTAATGAGGTGTTTTACTCTGGTAGTTACGACAATGAATGGGTCGGACAAGGTTTAAGTGAAGGAACTTATTTCTATATCCTGACGATCAATAAACTTGAAGGTAAGACCATTCAAAAAGGCTGGGTCTTATTAAAACGCTAAATCAAAGTTAACAACAGATGAAAAGAATATATAAAGTGGTAGCAACAGTATTATTGGCGATTTCTGCCAATAGCACCTTTGCTCAACAAAATGTACAATTCAGCCAGTATGTTTTTAACGGGTTGGCTGTAAACCCTGCCTACGCTGGATACAAAGAAGAGTGGACTGCTCAGGTGTTATATCGTACCCAATGGGTTAATTTACCGGGCGCTCCTAAAACAGGTACTTTGTCGATTGACGGACTTACCGATTTCAATCGCAAGAATATGGGCCTAGGTTTCCAGGTAACAACGGATCAGCTTGGCCCTCAGAAAACATTTTCTGCTTATGCAAATTACTCTTACCGTTTACGGTTAGATGAGTATGATACCAAACGTCTATGCTTCGGTTTAGGTTTAGGAATCTCCCAATACTCATTGACAGGTGATGATTTAACCTACATAGATCTTGATGATCAAGGGATTCCGGTTGGTACTCAATCTACAATGTCTCCGGATTTGCGCTTTGGGGTTTATTACTACTCGCCTAATTTTTATGCAGGAGCGTCAGTAATGGATCTGTTTGCAGATTATATGGCAACCAAACTTCAGGGTGTTGATGCTACTTTTCCTGTTATTAAGAAAACGAGGCACTATTATGTAACTGCAGGAGGTTTAATCCAGCTAAATGAAAAGATCAGTTGGAAACCATCATTCCTTGTTAAGGATGATTTCAATGGACCGACCAACCTGGATCTTACTTCATTTTTGGCGTACGATAATAAAGTATGGTTAGGTGCATCATGGAGAACGGGAATTAAATTATGGGGTCAGGATCACCTGAAGTCGAACCTCCGAATGGCCGATGCTTATTCAATATTAGCTCAGTTTTATGTAAGCGACCGTTTCAGAGTAGGTTATGCATATGACCATTCACTGAATGATTTAAGTAGTTATGAGGATGGTTCACATGAGATCTCTTTATCATTTAGTATTCCATCAAGGAAAAGAGCAGAGAAGGTGTTAAGTCCAAGATATTTTTAAAGGCCCGTAAGTTATTATGAAAACAAGAAGTTTTTTACAAATTATGCTCTTCGGGTTTGCTTCTTTTCCTATCCTGGCTTTTTCGCAAGAACAACCTGGACTAAAACAAAAAGGAGATCAATTTTATAACCAGTATAATTATTCTAAAGCAGTTGTTCTTTATGAACAAATTGCTAAGAATAAGAAAAACGATAAACAATCGGTAGCCCGTTTAGCAGATAGCTACAGGTTAATGAATAATTACGATGCAGCCGAAAAATGGTATGAACAATTGTACCAGTCAAGGCAGCTTAAAAACAGCGAAGTGCTGAATTATGCAGAAGTACTTCGGAATGTTGGTAAGTTCGATCAGGCTAAAAGTGTACTGCGTGAATACGAGCAAACATATGGAACATCGCCTACTGTAAAGGCAATGATCAAAGGCTGTGATTCGGCCATGATATGGATGCAAACTCCGTCTTTGATCAAGGTTAAAAATGAGGGCTTTTTAAATACAGACAGAAGTGAGTGGGGAGCATTTTCATTTAATGATAAAGTGCTCTATACAGCTGAAAGAATTGGAAAGAAGGATGCTACTTACGGGTGGACCGGGCAGCCATATCTTGGATTATATGAGGCTGATGCCACCCTTCGACTGACCCAAAGTGAACTTGAAACAAAATTTAACAATACGGAATATCATTCTGGTCCGGTTGTGTTCAGTTCCAAAGGCGATACTGCTTATGTTACAATGACTTTTGTCGGAGAAAAGGCAGCTAAAGAAAAGGTAAAGCATAAAGTAAGCCTGATTCGTCGTCTTGAATTATGGTATACCGTGAAAAAAGATGGAGCCTGGGGTGAATTAATTCCTTTTCATTACAATAATGCACAGCAATATTCAACCGGACATGCGGCATTGAGCAAAGATGGTAATATCCTGTATTTTGTAAGCGATATGCCTGGTTCTACCGGTAAATCAGATATCTGGTTTTGTATAAAAGATCAGACTAGTGCCTGGTCAAAACCGGTTAATTGTGGCGCAGAGATCAATACTCTTGAAGAAGAGTTATTTCCGACCATTGGCAAAAAAGGAGAACTTTATTTCTCATCAAATGGATTAGCAGGTATGGGAGGCTTAGATATCTATAAAGCGATCGGACAAAAAGAAAACTGGTCGAGCGTTGTTAACATGCATTATCCGGTTAACTCTATGGTAGATGATTTTATGTTCACTGCTTCTACTGATACTACCGGATTCTTTTCGTCCAACAGAAAAGAAGGTAAGGGAGGAGATGATATTTATGTCTATACTATTGTGATTCCACCACCACCTCCGGCGCCAAAACCTGAACCTGTTATCGTGGTGGAGGAGCCTAAAGAAGGAAATGCGCTTCATGTGTTTGTTATAAATAAGCAAACAGGATTACCGGTTGCAAATGCGACCTTAAACCTTATGAATAACAAGGGTAAGGAAAAAGTGGTAGTTGAAACCGATGGAACAGGATTGTTTAGTTTTGCCCTAAGTGATGAACCAATTTATGAGGTAAAAGCTGAAAAAAATGGCTTTTTGAGCGATCATAAAAATGGCATCAAGAACAAGACGATTCAAAAAGCAGGAGCCAAAGTTGTTCTTCAATTAGATTCTATCATATTAAATAAAGCAATCAAGCTGGATAATATTTACTATGATTCGGGAAAATGGAATTTACGTGCAAAATCAAAAACAGAACTTAACAAGCTGATCGAGATTTTGAAAGAAAACCCAACGATCAAGATAGAGTTGAGTTCACATACCGATTCACGTGGCTCAGATCAGTCCAATCTGATACTGTCTCAGAAAAGAGCAAAATCAGCAGTTGATTATATAATCTCAAAAGGAATTGCCAAGAGTCGCATTATTGCGAAAGGATATGGTGAAACCAAATTATTGAATAAATGTACGAACGGTGTAAAATGTTCCGACAAGGATCATCAGGTCAATCGTCGTACAGAGTTTGCTATCCTAAGTTTTTAATGAGTTGAAAAACGGCCCTGAATAAGGGCCGTTTTTGGTTTTAAGATAACCCCTAAAGTCATTCTCATATATGTGTCATGCTGAGGAACGAAGCATCTGTTCCTTTTAAGCATTGGAACTAACAGATCCTTCCTCCGTCAGGATGACAAGTTATGTTAGTTTTTTTGGAAACAGATTTACTAACTTAATAAGGAGTTAGGGGGTATTTCACTATGCTCTGTCATTTTCTAAGCTCCCCATTAGGGACGTTCTATATTTTTAGCTCATTTTGCTTCAAAAACTGAACATAATTCTGCTCGTTTTCAAAATAGGCAACATCTCCACCTTCATTTAAAAGTACGATGTAAGCTTTCGCTTTATCAACGAGTTTGGTGGTATGCGGGTCAACCGCTTTTCTTACTGACTCGTCGGTAGGTATACGTTCCTCACATGCTTTGCAACACCCATAGTATGCTAAGCCATTAACAATAACTTTTAATTGTTTCTTTCCCATGTAAGTATTGTTAACCATGCATACTTCATCGTTTGGCACACGGTCACCTTTTTTAAATGACCGGGCAGCTTTTAGTGTTTTATGAGTAATACTGTCCGTATTAACAACGGGATTACTACTTTCTTGATCATTAGTTGCACAGCCTATAAGAAGTACCGCAGCTATTGCTGCGATACTTAAATTCATTGGTAATTTCATAACTGATCCATTATTTTTTAATCGATGTACCATCTTCAATTTCTTCAGATCCTTTTACCAGTATCTGTTCTCCTTCCATAAGTTCGCCGAAAACTTCTACTTTATCCGCCATCATACGCCCCCTGGTAACCGGAACTTTTTTCGTTTTTCCATTTTCGACGCGGATAATATACATCCCCATATTAGCATCAAGCAATGCAGTTTTTGGGACGAAAAATGTCGGTTCAGTGTTTTTTAATGGAATAGTGGCCTCAGCTACCATTAAAGGTTTTAAGGTGTTATTCATGTTGATAAAATCAGCCTCAATTTTTTCTGAACGAAGTTTGCTGTCCAAAGCACCCGTTTTTCGGGTAATTTTGGCCATATACGTTTTTTGAGGAATAGACCTCACTCTGAATTTAACGGTGTCACCTAAATGGAGGTAAGGTGTATTAGCTTCAGGTACAGATAAACTAAGACGCAGTTTATTAACATTTTGAATAACCAGCAATGGCTTGTCGGCACCCTTTCCCATCGGACTTACATATGCTCCAAGGTCTACATTTCGGTCGGTAATAACTCCGCTAAAAGGAGCCCTGATTGTCAGGTAATTTTGGATAGACTGTAACTCCAGGTATACTGATTTTGCTGAAGCTAACTGTGCTTCGTCTGCCAGCTTTTTTGCTGTTATTTGGTCCAAAGCGTCCTTAGCTACAGCGCCTTCTGTTTCATTGGCTTTAAACATACGGTCATAATTAGATTTGGTAGCCCTGTAGATCGCTTCCTGTGCCATCCACTTCGATTTTGCACTTGCTAATTGTGATTGAATTTCTGGAGCCTCTAAAACAATCAATACTTGTCCGGCAGTAACCGTACTTCCTATATCGACATTAATCTTTTGGACATAGCTGTTAACCTTCGCATATAATTCAGTTTCCTGATCGGCCTCCAACGTGCCCGCCAGCTTTAATTTAACCAGCGGATTATCTTTTTTGAGTTCGATCGTTTCAAAATTGTTCATCATCGGCTTTGCCTCTTGATTATTTTTTGCCGACGGTTTATCATTACTGCAGGCACTACTAATAAATGTTGCTGCCAGTAGTACATATAATGTTCTATTCATGTGTTTGCTTAATTAGTGGTTTCGAAATAAATACTGTCTTTGTCTTCAGGGTCTAATGAAGGTGACTGTGTAGTTGTTTTACCCTGTATCCATGTAAATACTAGCGGTAGTAAGATTAAAACAGAGAAAGTGGATGCTGTTAATCCTCCAATTACAGCTCGGCCTAAAGGAGAAACCTGATCGCCACCTTCTCCATGACCAATTGCCATTGGAAGCATACCTGCTACCATTGCGAGCGTGGTCATAATAATCGGGCGTATGCGTAGGGAAACTGCTTGTAGTGCTGATAAGTTAGCATTGCCGTTTTCAAGCCTTAGTTTTTCTGCATTTGCAATTAATAATACCGCATTTGCAATCGATACCCCTACAGACATAATAATGCCCATATACGATTGAAGATTTAAAGTCGATCCTGTAATTTTCAGCAGAATCAACGAGCCTAAAACCACAAAAGGAACTGTTGTAAGGATGACTAACGCTACCCTGAATGATTGGAAGTTGGCAGTAAGCATCAGGAATATAACCACAACGGCTAGTAATAGGCCATTGGTCAGGCTTTTCATCGTATCATCTAACACGGGCGACATGCCTGCTACCATGATATTAATCCCCTTTGGCAATTCTCCCAATGAGGCAATTGCTTCTTCAACATCTTTTTTGGCTTGTTCAAGGTCTTTCTTGTGTACATTGGCCGTAACGGTTGTATAGGCCATGGTTCCCAGGTTGTAACTTTCGCCAAGTGTAGTTGTTGGAGTGATAGTGGCAACATCTCCCAAAACCGGACGGTCGGCATTTTTTGCCAGTGGGATATTGGCTAATTCCTCCTTGGTATTCAGGATGTTTTGTGGGGTCTGAATCTGCACGTCGTATGCAATACCCATCATTCCTTCTACCCACATATTTTTGCTGGTGTAACGGGAAGATGCCGTAGATGCAATTAAAGACCGTGAAATATCTTGTGCGTCAATCCCTAGTTGAGCCGCTCTTTCTCTGTCAATAGTAATATTAAGAGCCGGGTAATTAAGCGATTGTGGAATTTGCTGATCGCGTAAGTAATCAATTTCCTTAAGCTTAGCCAAAAGCTTGTTGGCATACATTACGTTCATTTTTTTCTTCATTCCCGAAAAGCGAACCTCTATCGGCGTGTTGCTCCCCTGGCTTAGAATCTTCTCCGTAAGTTCTATTGGTTCAAATGAAAAATGAAGGTCAGGCATTTTGGTTTTCATATGCTGACGAATAATGTCTTTTAGGTCATCAGTATTTCCATCGAAATCTTTCAGTGCCACTTGCATTAGCGCTTCATGAGGTCCGGCATTGTATAAATAGATGGGACTTACGGCAAATGAAGACGGATGTTGTCCGATAAACACCGAAGAAATGGCAATATGATCCTTACCGATTACCTGTTCCAACTCCCTTAAAACTTGTTTGATTTTTTCTTCGGTTTTCTCAATGCGTGTTCCTTCCGGCGCTTTAATACGAACCTGAAACTGGCTCGAGTTTACATTCGGCAGTACATCTTTTCCGGTAATTGCAAACATATAAGCTAATGCAATTCCGGTCAGCGCAAAACTGGCTATTACAATAGGTTTTTTATTCGGTTGTAATCGGCCAATAAATGATCCAAAACGTTTTTTGAATAGATCAAACCTGTCCTCTTTTTCATGCTCATGATGGGGTTGAATTTTCATCAACCAGTTGGCCATAACAGGAACAAACGTTTGTGACAGTAAGAAAGAGAAGATCATGGCAAATCCAATAGCCAAGGCTAATGGCATAAATAATGCTCCGGGAATGCCTGTCATCATAAAGGCCGGAGCAAAAACGGCAAGAATACAGAGCAAGATCAGTAATTTAGGGAATGCTATCTCTTTACAAGCATCCCAAATAGCTTTTGCTTTGGATTTGCCCATCGCAAAATGCTGGTGAATATTTTCAATCGTTACCGTACTTTCATCGACCAGAATACCTATAGCCAATGCTAATCCTGATAACGACATAATGTTGATCGACTGACCGAACAGTTTTAAGAATAATACGCCGGAAATGATGGAAATTGGAATGGTAAGCACAACAATTAACGCGGCCCGTCTGTCTTTCAAAAATAACAACACCATCAAGCCTGTTAACAAAGCACCAAATATTCCTTCAATAATGAGGCTCTTTAGTGCATTTATAACATAAACAGATTGGTCAAATTCATAAGAAATCGTTACATCATCCGGTAAATTATTCTGAATAGTAGGAATGGCTTTTTTTAGATTTTTAACCACATCCCAGGTCGATGCATTGCCTGCTTTGGCAATATTGATATAAACTGAACGTTTACCATCTATCAATGCATAACCAGTGGTAATATCGGCTCCGTCTTTTACTGTCGCAACATCACGGATGTATATGTTTTCAACGCCGTCTTTGAAAATCGGGATGTTTCCGAAATCATCAACCGCTTTTATCGTGTTGTTGGTTGGTGTGAGGTAATTAATATCGCCTATATACACATTACCCGAAGGTGCAGTAATATTGTTTCGGCTAATCGCTTCTACAATCTGATCGGGTGAAAGCTGGTGAGTGCGCAGTTTATTCGGATCAATATTAATCTCCACTGTACGCGGACTTCCCCCAAACGGCGGCGCTGTTGTTAATCCCGGAATTGCAATTAAGAATGGACGAGCCGTAAAGTTGGCAATATCCTGTAGCTGATTATTGGTTTTGGTATTACTTCTGAACACCAATTGGCCAACAGGTTGTGAGGAGGCATCGAACCGGATAATGAATGGAGGAGGAGCACCCGGAGGTAAGAACACCTGGGAACGATTGGATAACGCACTAATTTGAGCGATTGCCTGTCCCATTTCGGTTCCTTCATAAAAGTTCACCTTCATCAAGGTTAGCCCCTGGGTGTTTTTCGTTTCAATGCTTTTGATGCCATTGGTAAAAAGCATCATGTTTACATACATCTTGGTGAAATAACCTTCCATTTGCTGTGGTGTATAGCCATTGAAAGAGTGGGCTACATACACCACCGGAAGATTCATTTCAGGTAGAATATCAACTTTAATTTCTTTTGACGCTTTTATCCCAAAGAATAAAAGTCCAAGCACCAGTACCATAATGGAAATGGGCTTTCTTAATGCTAAGCGTATTAAATTCATTGCTTTTATTTATTAGGGATAGCGTTTAAAATAACTGTTAGGTCGCCTTGGGCAGCCGCTTTTAAAAGCAAGGCTTGCCATACATTATTCTGGGCAATTTCATGGTCTATCTCAGCCCTGTTTAACAAATAATGCGATTGAGTAAGATCAACAATGGTGGTTAAACCATTAGTATAAAGCGCCATGTGCTGACGATACGCATCTGATGCTGCTTTTACCTGTATGTTGCTTTCATCCAAATCTTTAACAGCATTCGCATATTTGGCCGATGCAAGTAATGCTTGTGCAGATAAGTCTTCTTTTAACAAGTCATAATTGTTTTGTAAGGCAGAGGTCTGGAATTTTTGCTCTTTAGCCTTTGTTGAATAGCGGAATGCATTAGTAATATTCCAGCTAAGGGTAAGTCCGATCAGGTAATTTCCTCGACTAATTTGGGCGCCTTTCCAATAGGAATTTGAGTAGGCATTATTATCCTGCACATAATTCCATTCGAAGCCCGATCCACGTCCTTGCAATACTCCAAATGCCATTAAGCTGGGCAGCATATTAGTTTTAACGTATTTTTCATTGGACTGACTCTGTTCGATTTTACTTTTTTGATAGAGTAAATAAGGGTGCTTGTCTGCTTCAGTTTGATGATCGGATAAAACCAAAGGTGTTTTAGTTGTAAAAACACTGTCGAGGACATACGTCTGGAAAGAATCTCCCAACAATACTGCGAGATTCTTGGAATAATCCAATTCCTTATCGTAAGCCTTAATTTGAGCAGATTGAGCATTCGAAACTTCTGCTTTGGCAAGTGAAGCATCTACTTCAGGAATTAAACCACTTTGAGCCCGACTTACTGTTGTCGACAAAAACACCTTAGCGCGTTCCATATTTTTCTCCTGTACGAACTTGATTCGCTGGCTTGCCAGAAGATTTAAGTAAGCCGCGGTAACTTTTATCTTATGTTGAAATAATTCCTGATCGAGATCTCTTGTTGCGGTTTGATACTCGGATTCAGCAACAGCTACTTGATTTTTAATTCGCCCGAAGGAAAACAGGTTCCAGTTAACATTGGCAAGATAAAGGGAACCGAATGCAGCATTCCAATTTTGTTCTGCCAGCGGCATTGAAGTTGAGGCAGCGCCTAAACCTCCATAGCTGTATAATGGTCCGTTTTGCGCATTGATAGTTCCATAATTCTGTTGTGCCTGAAAAGTAATATCCGGTACATACTGATATTTTTGAAACTGAATATTTTCTTCAGCGGCTTTTGCCATAGCCTCTTTTGCTTTTATGGTCTGATAGTTCTGAACAGAACGGTCGAGTGCATTTGACAATGGCAAAACTTGAGCAAGCGCAATTTGGCTTAACCCCAATAGGCCAGTCAACGCAATGAATTTTAATTTCATCGTTACATGGTATTTAGAAAATTGACATAAGAAGTTGGCCCTATTTGATCAAATACGGCACATACATAAAAGGTGTCAATCGACTAAATCCTATAAACGCAATGTAAAATGTAGAGAGGGTTGCCCGGAACAGGCGTATCAGAAGGGGTATAACAGGCAGTGTTTTGATCAGCAATTACTTCGCTGTCAAAAACAGTCCCTATTAGTTGATTGGGAATCGCAAAGCCCCAAACTTTGAATTTTATATCAAGCGGAGCCGTCTTTTTTACCTCTGCACTAAGCTTTACCAGCTGTTTCTCATGTTTGCAGCAGTTTTTCTTCTTCTGTTTCTGATTATACTTTGCTACACAAACAGGGCAGGGTGAATCCGGATTAACTTGGTTAAAGATGTTAGCCTCTTGTCGTACTCCCTTACAAAAATGCACACTTGTGGTAAAGCCGGTCGACAGTACCAGGTGCAGGAAGCTGAGTAATATGACAAAAAAACGATTCATCGGTCGCAAAGATAATCGATCCCTGTTATCTTGTTTATAACATTCCTGTTATTTAAACTGAATAATAACAGCGCTTAATACCTGTTATTGGAGTTGTAGTGAAAATTAGTTTTTCAAATTATCACTGAAGAAAAAACAATAAAATTGAACTAGTCAGATAATTAGGTGATTGTAATATATGTTCATTTGCTTGGGAAATGTATCTATTTAGTTAAACTCTGTACAGGTTATTAATAATAGTCATAAATTCTACATTTTTGCGACGACGGTTTTCAAGACGGATAATAGTAGGTTCGGGCCGAGAAAAATCGAATAAAAACTGAGGGTAGGATGAAAAACACGTTATTGTTAATTCTGGTGCTATTTGCTGCAATTGCAAGTAAGGCTCAATCTAAAGATGATCCGGTTTTAGAGGAGCTTAACAATGCTGTTAATAACAAGCAGCAATATGTGCATGAAAAAGAATTAAGAATTACGAGTTTAAAAAAAGTGAGATCAGGTGCTACTTCCTTATTGCAAGAATACCAGATCAATAAAAGCCTGCATGATGAGTATAAAAAGTTCAAATTAGACTCAGCTATCCGATATGTAACCCGAAACGTTGAAATTGCCGGATTATTAAAGCGAAACGATTTAAGTGATGCAGCTAAGATTCAGCTGGCTACCTTATTCTCCTTTACCGGAAAATATCGGGAATCTGAACAAATTCTTGGTGGCATTAATAAACAACATCTTCCTAAAGAACAGCTTACGCCATACTTTGAGGCTTATTTTCGATTCTTTGAACATTATGCCACCAACAGCAACAGTTATT
>RCUQ01000837.1_pt1 | contig 12813 bp, 7 predicted proteins | sample 2166351 | NCBI WGS metagenome assembly RCUQ01 (sample SAMN09932597, study PRJNA488358) | compost metagenome | feature: garden; material: soil; isolation source: compost soil in acetonitrile-enriched culture | place: Germany: Experimental Botanical Garden Goettingen | collected 2016-01-27
GATCAGCATGCCGACAATCGTGAACTTGATGGTGGATGAGACTTCAGCCGACAGCCGTTGAGTTCCATTCTTGATGAGCTCTGACATGGCGGCGTTGTTGGCGCCAGACTTGGCTGAGAGATCAACCGTCAATTGTTCAAGTCTTGAAGAGATGGCGTCAAACTGGATCTTATCGCCGGCCGCATGTGCTTTAAGTAGGTCGCCACCAACGGTGACGAGGGCGTCAAATCCGGCCAACAACTCGTCAATCGCGGCCTTGCGACTCGGCACGAGGCCTGGAATTTGTGTCAGGCGTGAACGCGCTCCAGTCATCTCGGTGGAGAAGCGAGTAGAGAACTCAGTGAACCGCTCCGACTTGGGATCCTGATCAAGCGCGCGATTCAGCCAATTGACCGCCGTCCACATCCCAGCAGCCCCGCGGGGACCGTAGGTGGCAGCCGTCCCTTCATTCAGCAGAAAGTCCGAATAGGAGTGGTTGGCGGCGTTGAACTCCTCGGTCACGAACAGGAGACCGCCTAAAGAGATAACACCGAGAATGGCGATTGCCATAAGAAATTTAGTCTTGATCTTGAGATGCTTGAGCATAAAATTACCTTGGATGACAGCTGAAGAAGCTGGCGCGCGGCGGTTTATTAATTGAGGCGGTGCACATCATGCGCAATGAGAACAAGGATGTTCGTGGATTCGATGGAAGAATAGTTTTTCATCCTAAATAATACATTAAACGTTGGTTTTTTTATCAGCCTCAACCAAAATTGAAATTTAGCAATTCTGGCTACGTCCCCTGTATTACATTCAATACATGACCGCCGGTCTCTGGTTAGCAAATGTCATCCAGCATGTCTTTTGCCGGCCAGGAATATCGTTGGCGACCAATGATCACGGACGACTAATCGGCGCACGTGATTTATAACTTTCGGCGCATCAGCCAGGCAGCCTCTCTTCATGCAGAACCCCTCTTCAGATTGGTTGAGAGGAACAAGCTCAGCGGTCTAGAACCCAATAATTGACAATTGCCATGTCCGCTTTGTCGCGATATGGCTCGTTTCTGCAGGTGATAGTGGTAGCAAGTTGGAAACAGCCAGAAGACATAGATCGCTGCTTTGCTGTCTGAGGAGGAGCAAAGATTGGAGGTTTTCGTAGCCCGACAGAACATCGAACGTTACCGAAATCTGTTGGCACAAAAAGAATGGACCGATCCGGAGCGACAGATGCTGATCAGTCTTATCCGCGAAGAAGAGGCAAAAATTTCCCGCGCAGAGGAAGGTAAAAATTCGCCGACAGGTCTTGACGGGGCGTGAAAGCGTTTCGCGTTTAATAAGTCTTATACACAGCTGCGCTGTTGGCTCGCTTTCGCGGGGCAGCCTTAGGTTTTGACATTGTGCGTGTCGCTAGCCTCTGGGAGCCCAGGATGACTTCCCGGCGATAAAATGGGTGAACTGCGCGTCGATCCCGTTTTCGAAGATGCGACTATCCCTCAGCGTCAGAAGTAGGCCCTGCGGCGATCGCACCGTAGTGCGGTAAATGATGTGGGCAGCACTCTCGCGGCCCACAAGCGTGCATCAGGCGGGGTTGACGAAGCTACCGGAAATGCAGCGAAGCGCTCGGGTTGGTGTTTCCGTCATACGCAGACACGACAAACAAGCTCAAACAACTCTATCAGATGCAGCTGATGGAGCTTCTCCATACGTTAGCAAAGCGGATTAAGGATTAGACAGACGAAAACCTTTACCACGTAGCTGGCGACACGTGTAAGCTTGGGCCTACTCTACGCCAAGCGAAAGTTGTGCGGCGACTCTGCGCCAAAAGCGTCGCTATTCCTCCTGAGAGCCTTCCAAGGATGAAGCGACGGCTTCTGACCGATCACAAAATTACCGGATCAGGCACGGGTGGTCCCTCAAGGACAGCAAGGACAACGGATGCTGAGGAGCCAGCTGGGAGTGAATAATAGATCGTCTGAGCACTGCGCCTCGTCATGACCACGCTCCGGTCGCGCATCTTCTTCAGGTGCTGCGAAATCGCGGACTGGCTCATGCCTACACGGGCCGCCAGTGCTGTAACCGAGATTTCTCCCTGCTCAAGTATTCTCAGGATTTCCAAGCGCACCGGACTACCGAGAATGTCGAGCAGTTGGGAGGCAGCTTCCAGGTCGAAGGAGAAGGTCGACATTTAATATGATTCCGAATCAGTATTTGCGCATATGATAATAGACGCAGTGAGCACGGGCAATATCCACCATATATCCCGGTTGACCGCTTCTCATGCAGTAGCGCTGGATTGCAACTGCAGTAGAGAAATTATTCCCGCGCGGGCCAATGGGCGGGACAGGTGGAAACCTTGCAGGTGGTCGCAACCTAGTTCCTTGAGAAGTTCCAGTTGCTCAGCCGTCTCCACGCCTTCCGCTGTGATCTTCAGCCCCTTCGCCTGAGCCATAGTGATTATTGCCGCAACCATGGCCCTGCTATCGCTGCGATGCAGGTCATCGATGAAGGACTTATCGATTTTAATTCTATCGACCGCGAATTTCTGAACTCGAGAGAAAGAAGAGTAACCCGTGCCGAAGTCATCTATGGCGATTTTAACGCCGGCGCTCCGCAAGATCGTTATACTCCGGTCAAGCTGACGATTGTCTCCTATGGCGACGCTCTCCGTTAACTCGATTTCCAGCCGCTCGGGTGACAATCCCCAGTTTGCCAGAGCCGTCATTATCCGAAGCGAGTAGGCAGGTGATTGCAGCTCCAATCCAGACGCATTGATCGAAACCGTCATTTGCGGAAGTTCGGACAGAACGCTGCAGGCATCCTCCAGAACAATAATGCCGATCTCATGAATTAGCCCGGTTTCTTCGGCTATGGGAATAAACTCCGTGGGGCTGATATATCCACAGGTGGGGTGCTTCCAACGCACAAGTGCTTCAAGCGAACATGCTGCCTCGCCCAGGGCGGAGTAGACCGGCTGATAGAAGACTTCTATTTGCTCTCGCTGCTCGATTGCTGCACGCAGATCGTGTTCGAGTTCGCGGCGCTTGCGAAGAAGCTCGGCCATATGACTGCCAAAAATTGCATACGTGTTTTTGCCGGCCGCTTTCGCATGATAGAGCGCAATATCGGCCTGCCGGGTAAGCTCTACAGGATCGCAGCGGCCCTGCGATAGCGCGACACCCACACTGGCACCGATCACGATGTGGGCCCCATCGATGTCGAATGGCCTCTTAAGACATTTGACGATATCGTCCGCGACTTGGCCCACCTGTTCGACAGCCTGTTGATCGAGCAGGAGTGTGAACTCGTCACCGCCGATGCGGGCCACTACCGAGCTCGGTAGCAGTTCGGACATTCTTGATGCAGCCATTGAAATCACTTTGTCACCTGTGGGATGGCCGAAGGTGTCGTTGACCTCCTTGAACCGATCCAGATCAACGAAAAGCACACAATGCTTGTCCTCCACATTCGCTTTTGCAACGCGGGCTGCGAGCTGTTCGTTGAAGTAAAGTCTGTTGGCCAACCCGGTCAAGTTGTCGTGGTGGGCCTGGTGGCGAAGGGCTTCCTGGCTTGAAGCAAGCCGACTGGACCGACGCCAGATCGCGCCTCCCGCCAGGCTAGCTGCAGCAAATAACGCAATCAGAGCAAGGAGCAGAGCGGGTGAAGTTGCCTTGAGTACACTTCGGCCGGGTCGAAATGGCTTCCAATGAAAATAACCGACAACCGCTCCTGAACGTGCCTTCAGCGGGACGAAGGAGCGCTCTTTGTCCTTTGGTCGCTGAACGCCAAATTCGAGGGCGGCGAACTCATATTCTTGGCCGATCAAGGACGGTAGATCCCTGTCAAGGAAACGTACCGCTACGTGCAGATTCTCGTCCCCGCGGACCTGTTCTACCTCTCCGCTATCCGAAACGATTGGTTTCACACTGACTATTGCGGGGCGGAACCCGACATAGATCAGGTCGACCTCTCCTATGGAAAGCGTGCGATCGTCCATCCCTTCAGTATCCCCCGCGGCAAGTCTTTGCTTCAGCCGCTCCGCAAGCGGCAAATACGCGGTAGCGAGGTCATCGGTACGCGGCGGACGCTCATTAGTGGCGATATACTGATAAATAGGCTTTAGATCTTGCCCGAGCACGACGGCCGCATCATGTCCGAAATATGTATGCATCCAGACACCCAGATTGGCATCCAGCCAGTCTCGATCCCGCTCCAACGCTCCGCGGACTGCATCGTCCCAGACGGTCGCACTTTCTTGCTCGTGTGCCACTCCCGCCCTAAGTTTGGAAACCACAAGATTAACAAGATCTTTCTGTCGCGCCGCAGCTACTTCGTCGGCTTGTCCAGCAGCCCAATGTAAAGTGATGAAGAGGAGCCCACAGATTAAAATCGAAAGGAGAGCCGGAAACGCCCGTCGGAGAAACCAGTGTGACAGCAACTGCTTGGGCATCGGGGACCTGCAATAAAGTTTCGCCCAGTAATAGTTGGCGGCGGTTAAGGCCGTGAAAAAAGAGTTGGTTACATTCCTGTAAAACGGTGTGTAGTAAAGTCGCATCCCAAGAGCGTGAACTCGTAAATTCGAATTGGAATGAGGAAGCGGATCTGGAGACCCGCTCCCGCTCATAGCCCTTGGTGAAGATTTCTACTTTCGAACAGCTCCCTCAAGGCTCCTGATAGAGCCAACATATCTTGGCGGACCGCTATGACCAGTGCGAGCCTTTCAGGAATTGGACTTGAGTTCACGCCGGTACCGGGCTCACAGCATCGTACGATGCCGGGCCTTCGAAGGAATGTTGCGGGGTCGACAGTTTGCCTGAGCCGAACACATTACCACCACTCCCGAAGATCGCTGTTTCGGCCTTACCGTGCCGCTACACGAAGATCTCCAGCCGGGTGTCCGCGAGGTGCTGGAAGAGGTTGTGCTTAAATCTCAGGTCGTTTCCGACGAGCGTGCCTAATCGATCCCATGTACTCTTCCGGGTTGGTTCTCAAGTCGCCAAGTATTATTGACCGACCAATACCGATCGGGCGGTTTTTCAGAGTGTTCCAAATAGTCAATAAATGTTTCACTTAATACTTGCAGCAGGCCGCATGCCATGTATTCTGTCATCGAACCTGGATCCCACGTCACGTGGGTGGCTATCCCAGCCGCCTGTCCGCTGGGCAAATTAATCTCTCTTTCAGTGAACAGCTGAACTATTGGACGAGATTTAACCGACAGGTTTTACTTAATAGTTAGTTCCATTGGCCAGTCCATTCTATCGTTTGCATACGATCTGAATTGCCCACTTGGCGAAAACTTTCACATCCAGTTCCGCGCTTGGAAACGGATTACCCGCGTCCATGTTAGGATTTTCTGGTGGTATATGGGGAGTCAGTCTATGCATTCCGGCGGCTTAGTGCTCGGCTCGAGGATCAAGGACAAGTCACCACGCGGTTTGGCTGTGGTTCGCTGTGGAGACAGCAGTCTACATCGGAATTGGGCCACGGGTCGGCGCCATTTCGATGTCGGGGTCAGTTATTATGGATCAGACTCTGCGGTCGAATTTCCGGAAGCTGACTACGTCCATCGTTGCAAAGGCGGCAAGTGGGATGGCCTGTTTCTTTTCTTCAAACAGTTTCCCGAAGTGATTGACCGCTATGACTACTTCTGGCTTCCAGACGATGACATTGATGCCGTGGCCACTGATGTTGACAGTCTCTTCGTGCTCGGCATTGAGAATAACTACCATGTCTACCAACCTTCACTCGATGAGCGCTCCTACTATTCGCACCTCATCACGCTGCGACATCCAAGTTTTGATGTCCGGTATACAAACTTCGTAGAGGTGATGGTACCTTTCGTTAGCCGCGAAACACTCGTTCGCTCACTTCCCATCATCGAGAAGACCGCTAGCGGCTTCGGGCTTGATTTCCTTTGGCCTCAGATGGTTCGCGAGATCAAAGGGGAGGCGTACCGGGGCGTCGCAATCATTGACGCGATCACGGTGCGTCACACCAGACCCGTAGGCGGCAATCTTCACCAGTTCATGCGTGACACACGACGACAAAGTGCCATGGACGAGATGGATGCTACGATGGAATGGATAAAGGACGCGCGTGGTGCAAAGATCAATGGCGTCGGTGTTCCTCGCATTCGCATATTGTCAGGTACGGTCCGTAGTGGTCGCCATCTCAGTGGGCTGGCGCTGGCGCGTCGGGTCGGGTTAGACCTTTTGTTCCGGCTCACAAATAGATCTCAGCCGGTCAGGTGGTTTGCTGCAGTTAAGCATGCTGTGAAAGCCGGATTTTTGAGCCAAAGTTTGATCTTGCCGATCGCCGGCATAATTCAATCGTTGCCGCACATCTGAAAGAATAGGGCTATGGCCAAGCTTCTCGTTGTTGGGGCCGGTTTCGCCGGCGCGGTGCATGCTCGGGAGCTTGCGAATGCAGGCCACGAAGTCGATGTCATCGATAAACGTGACCATATCGCCGGCGACTGCTTTGACTATGTCCACGACTGCGGAGTGCGCATCCACCGGTACGGGCCGCACCTGTTTCATACCTCCAACGATCGCGTGGCCGAATGGCTATCGCAGTTTACCGGGTGGCTGCCATATGAGCATCGAGTCGTGGGCGCTCCTTGAAGACGGGCGCAAGGTACCGTTGCCAGTAAACCTTGATACTATAAATGCCGTGTTTGGCACCGGCCTCGAAACAGCAGATGACGCGATGTCCTATCTTGCCTCGGTAGCCCTTCCACGGTCACCGGTTATCAGTGCTGAGGACCATCTTTATTCCACCATCGGAAAGGAGCTGACCGACCCGTTTTTTTGTCCTTATACGAAGAAGATGTGGCAGGTGGATCTGTCCGAAATGGATGCCGCTGTCGTTCGTCGTTTACAAATACGCACCGATCGTGATCCGCGCTATTTTCCCACCGACACATTGCAGGCGTTGCCGACGGATGGGTATACGAAAGCGTTCGAGAGGATACTCGATCATGACCGAATCTCTGTCCGGTTGAGTACATCGTTCTCCAGGGACGACATGGCCGGTTACGATGCTTGCTTCAACAGCATGCCGATAGATGAATTATATGAATTCGATCTCGGTGAGCTGCCCTATCGGTCTGTTCGCTTTCACGTCAGTGATCATCTTGCTGAGACGGCTGAGGGTCTAGCAACGATCAATTACACAGATGCTGGTCCCTACACACGAGAGACATGGTGGCATGTTCTCCCCGGGCATCGAGTGCACGAAACTTCGAACGTGCTGCGAACAATCGAAGAGCCATGCTGCTATCGTGACAATAACTTAGAGCGCGACTATCCGATCAAAGATCGGGATCTGATTTACCAAGGGCTATATGAGCGGTACGCTGCGAGAGCTGCAGCTGATGATCAGATGTTTTTCATCGGTAGATGTGGCACCTATCAGTACCTTGATATGCACCAGGTCATCAACCAGTCACTAGCTCATGTGTCGAAATGGATGGCGAGGGCTTAGCCAGCGATCGATTTGCGGGGCCGCAACGACCGGTGTCTCACTTCGGTCCGAAAAGTATAAGTTAGATCTGATGGCTGGAACGCCGTATCCTACGACTTCTCGGATCTCGCGGGCTGAGATGAATTTGAAGGGGCCTTGGTCCAGTGGTCGCGGCCGGCTTCAAGAAGGTGTAAGCTCTCCGCCAGGATCTCCCGGTATCTTTGGACCTTTGTATTTCTCGACCGCAGGAGTCCTCCTTGGAGGCATTTGGTTGCGAGATAGGTAACGCGGCTTCGTTTTCAACCAGATCCATCAAAAGATTTCGCATAACGGCATTCTCTTCCCTGAGCCGTGACAAATCCAGGACATAGTCGCTGGCCGCAAGCTTCCTCGAGATGACCTTTTCGATCTTTTTCTCGAAAAGGCGGGTCTTGATCGCGTGGTGCCGTGTGAAAAAAGCGTTGCGACAACAACGCAAAGCGCAATGAGAACGTAAAACATTCGAGCCTCCAGGGTCACGCTGAAGGTCGGTATTTGCGACGCTGATTTCAATACGCGGTTTTGTTCGTGGTGGTGAGAGAGCGATGGTGTGTCAGAGGCAGCAGCTGTGCGACGGAGGCAGGCACCAATTGATCAGCAACAGCGACTTAATTATGTTTGGGACCACATCGTTTACCCTCCTGTTGATTTTTTGCTTTTCGAAGGCTGCGTTGACGCCAGTGTTATCAAACATTTCACGCCTCTGCCCCGAGATGCCGGGACTTTCGGGGGCGTACATGTTGCAGAAATTCATTTGTGATCGTTCAGGAAATTTCGGCATCATAAGTGCACTGCTTATGGTTCCGCTTATCGGTGCGGCGGGCCTCGCTATCGATCTGACAAATGCGGTGACGGCAAAGGCTACACTTCAGGCAGCGGCTGACGCGGCAGCATTGGGCGCTATCGCCGAGAGATCACCCGGCGCGGTCAAAGCAATGTTGATGACGAGCAACGGCAGCGTGCAGGCCGGCATCGAAGATGCAAAAAAAGTTTTCGACTCGCAAATTTCCGCCGCCGGCTATCAGCTTCAGAGTAGCTCCGCATCAGTCGTCCGGAACGACAACGAACTGACTGCGGTATTCAACTACTCAGCGACAATTCCAACCACGTTGATGCGAGTCCTTGGCCAGCAGGAAATAACAATCGCGGGTCAGGCTTCCGCTGTGTTTCAGACGCAGACGTTTCGGGACTTCTACCTCCTTTTGGACAACACGCCATCTATGGGTGTCGGCGCCACAACAGCCGACATCAACAAAATGGTTGCTAACACATCGGACAAATGCGCATTCGCATGCCACATCGTCAATAATGGCAAGGAGGACAGTGCTAGTTACTACAATCTCGCAAAGAAGCTCGGCGTTACGATCCGGATCAACGTCGTAGCCAAAGCAACAGCAGCGCTCATGGACACGGCGATTTCAACACGAACCAGCCCCAACCAATTCCGCATGGCTGTCTACACATTTGGACAGAAGGCCGAGGACACAAAGCTACTGGAGGTGACATCCCTCACCGACGATCTCGCCGCTGCCAAAGGTAAGGCGTCACTTATAGATCTAATGTCCATTCCGTATCAGGGTTACAACAACGACCAGCAGACTGACTTCGATCTTTCGTTCAAGAGCATTGGTGAGAAGATGGGGTCACCGGGCACTGGCCTGAGTGCGGCGAGCCCGGAAAAGATCTTGTTCTTCGTATCGGACGGTGTTGGTGATAGCAAAAAGCCCACTGGCTGTACAAAAATGCTCACTGGAAGCCGTTGCCAGGAGCCGATCGACATAAAAGCCTGCACTGCGCTTAAGCAGAAGGGATACAAGATCGCGGTCTTGTACACGACCTATTTGCCATTGCCGACAAACAGCTGGTACAACTCATGGATCAAGCCATTTCAAAATGAAATTTCGACCAAGATGGCGGAGTGCGCCACTTCCGGTTACTTCTTTGAGGTCAGCCCATCGCAGGGCATTTCCGAAGCAATGAATGCTCTTTTTCTAACGATCGTTTCTTCGCCCCGACTCACCGGTTGAACGCGTGAAAGAAGCCGCTTGCTTAACCAGCGATGATCAAACTCGAGACAATGATCCGGGCACTGGTCGGCCACGCGAGTAAACTCGTTTGTGAAATATCGACCTGCCTTTCGCAGACACCATGATACGTCCCGTCGCTCCACCGCTAGAATTGGCGAAGAGGCGGTGCACCCACTGCACGACGTTATTCGCAGGCGGCGCATCGACCGCATTCAGGCTGATCGCCTGGTGGCCACGATCCTCCAGCCTCATTTATGCCGTATTGCCCGTCAGCGAGAAGGCTTGCAGCGTATCGTCAAAATCAATGGCGAAAGCCAGCACGCCTTCATCCGGGCAAACCGTCGTTTGGCCTTCTTGTTGCCGGCTAGGCGGCCTTAGTGGTGTCCGCCATCGCCAGTTGCTGCGCAATCGACTCCGCGCTTTGAGGCTTGCCGAACAGATAGCCTTGTCCTTCCTCACAACGCAATTCTGCCAGGATCTGTCGCTCTTCTTCAGTTTCGATACCTTCGGCGACGAGCCTTAGCCCGAGACCTTGGGCGAGAGAAACTACGGCTTTTACGATGAGAAGAGAATGATGATCGGCGGTTAGCCGGCGCACAAATGATTGGTCTATCTTCAGTTTATCCAGAGGAAAGCCAGCCATATAGCTCAGGGATGAATAACCGGTGCCGAAGTCATCAAGAGCTATCCTGACGCCAAGCCTCCTTAGCTGCGTGATCACGTCCAGCAAACGCTCCGTGCCATCTAAAAATGCCGATTCGGTAATTTCCAGGTGGAGGCGGTCCGCTGTCAGCCCGCTTTTCGCCAGAGCGTTCTTTACCTCGGCGACGAGATCCGTCTTTGCGAACTGAATGGGTGAGACGTTGACAGCCACGGTCGTGGTGGGCGGCCAGGAGCTCGCAGCTCTACAGGCGCCTTGAAGCGCCCATATGCCTAGATCGCATATGACACCGCTGCTTTCAGCCACCGGGATGAACTCGCCGGGAGATACCAGTCCGAATTCGGGGTGTCTCCAGCGCATCAGGGCTTCTGCCCCGACAATCTGACCGGTGGCGAGATCGACCTGCGGCTGATACGCAAGAAAAAATTCTTCTCGATCTAGACTGGCGCGCATCGCGTGTTCGAGCTTTCGTGCTCGTAGCTGATCCTGCGCGCGCCTCTCATCGTAAAGCATCCAGTTCGAAGCAGAGTTAGCCCTAGCATCAATTAGAGCACTTTCTGCTTGTTCCAGGGCAGATGGGGCCGGAAACGTGCTGTCATCAAAAACGCTGACCCCAAGGCGGGCTTCGACGTAAATTTCCGAGCCATCCGTTTCAAATGGATCCGCGAACAGTCTGAGAGTTGCTTCCGCTTGAATGTGATCGAAGCCAGTGGTCGGCAGGGGCAAAGCCAGGACGAAGCTGTCACTATCTAAGCGGCTCAAAATCGATACGTGAACGACGCTTAGCAATCTTGTGGCCACTGCTCGCAAGAGCTGGTCGCAAGCGGGGCGCCCCATAGTAGCGCTGAGCTGCTCAAATCGATGCAGTCCAATAGCAACGACCAGCTGAGGTGCCCCCATGGACTGGAGGCGGTCGATGAATTCTCTACGGGTGACCAGGCCAGTCAAGTCATCATACTGGGAGATTCGCAGAAGTTCTGCTTCGTATCTCCGCCGGGCGGTTACGTTTCTGGCAATAATGCTGCCTACAAATCCGACGTGTTGCTCACCGCTCTCAGCAACTCGTTCTGAGCGCGAAACCGTAATCGATGCATCGTATGTAGCCTCAAGGTCGCCACGTTTCATCCCAAGTTCAACGGAAACGGAATGGACCGGTTTGCCGGCGGCCTTGAAGCTTGAGACGGTGTCCTCAACATGCCGCTTCATACTCACAGGAACCGCGCTTTTGTGCTCGTCATCATCCTCTGAATAGATCGCATCGGCAGACGCGCTTCGATCGAGAATGACCAGGTTTTCATCAAAAATAAGTACTACGTCTTCGCTGTTCGCTATTATTGAACGAAGAGTATTCTTCGACGTTCGGTAATCGGCAACTGCGATCCGGCCTCGTAGGAGGCTGAAATTGCTTCTCTCGCTGAGGGCCAGCAAAAGAGATACGCCTAGAAGTATCCAACTGTTTCCCGTTCGGATGACATAGGCGTCGTTGGACTGGATAATGAATGCAACGGTTTCCATGGCTGAGATCAGGGTGAATGCCGCCGCCACAAAAAAGCTCGGACGATATAACCGACACCCGATCGCTAACCCTATGAGCATTACTGCAATCAACAATTCCGGAATTGTCTGATCGACCTCCGATGCCAATCGGTGATGCAATATTGTCTCGGTCGCCAGAATGTGAATCAGAGGTCCAGCCACAGGGCCGTACAACGGTACGGGGTATACGTCCTTCAATTCCGTGGCGTAGGCGCCAACGACAACCGTCTTGTCGGCAAAGACGCTTGGCGCGAGCGTTCCAGATATCAGGTCGGCGGCAGAAAAAGTCGGTACGGTCGACGGGTCTATAGAATAATCTATGAGGTAGGTACCGGTTGTATCCTCTACCTGTGCCAGGACGGCAGGCACGGATTGCGTAAGGCTGCCGTCCAACTCGTCGGCCATTTTAAACGTCTTTATCAGCCCACCTTCGGCGAGCTCGACGTTAGCGAAAGCAAGCCAAGCATTAGAGGCAAACGAGGAAATTGGCCTTGTAACGCTAGTGGGCGATCCCGCAACAGCGCTTTCGTGCTGTTTGAAGATGGGTAGCACTGTAGCCCCACCGGTAGTGAGGAGAGCTTGACCAAGCTTATTATCTTCAGTCAGAGACGATGCATTGCTGAAATCAATATCCAGAAAGACATCCCGCGCCCCGGCGGCTGCCAGGCGCTCTAATATTTCGGCGTGGATTCCACGCGGCCAGGGCCAGACACCTATAGCATCGAGGCTCTTCTTATCGATTGCTACAAAGACAACGTTACCGCTTGCGGGGCGCTGCAACCCTTTGAAGCGGAGGCTTGAGACAACGTCGTCCAAGTACGTGGTAAATGGCTTGATCGCCGGCGAAAGAGGCACGGCGCACATGAGAGAAATCAACGCGGCTCGAACGACGAGTGATACTCTTACCTTTCCGAAAAAACTCATCGCAACACCCTAGACCCCAGCAATATACTTTAATTTTTCCCGTTCCCGTTCCCGTTCCCGTTGCCGTTCCCGTTCCCGTTGCCGTTGCCGTTCCCGTTCCCGTTCCCGTTCCCGTTCCCGTTCCCGTTCCCGTTCCCGTTCCCGTTGCCGTTCCCGTTCCCGTTCCCGTTGCCGTTCC
>RCUQ01000842.1_pt1 | contig 12783 bp, 12 predicted proteins | sample 2166351 | NCBI WGS metagenome assembly RCUQ01 (sample SAMN09932597, study PRJNA488358) | compost metagenome | feature: garden; material: soil; isolation source: compost soil in acetonitrile-enriched culture | place: Germany: Experimental Botanical Garden Goettingen | collected 2016-01-27
AAGCCCAGCATCTGCTGCCCGGCGTGCTGGAGCAGTTGCGACTGCTCACCAACCTTGAGACAGACGAGAAGAAGCTGCTGCAGGTGGTGCTCATCGGCCAGCCGGAGCTGCAACAGATGTTGCGCCAGCCCCTGCTGCGCCAGCTGGCCCAGCGCATCACGGCCCGCTATCACCTGCTGCCGCTCTCCCGCCAGGACGTGGATGCCTATGTGCGCTTCCGGCTGCAGGTGGCTGGCTGCGTCCAGCCCATCTTCACTCCCAAGGCGATCCAGACCCTGCATCGCCTCTCCGGCGGCATCCCGCGCCTCATCAACCTCATCTGCGATCGCGCCCTGATCGCCGCCTTCGCCCGCGGCAGCCACAAGATAGTGCACGGCGACATCAGCCAGTCGGCCTATGAGGTGAGCGGCATTCGCGACGAGGGCACCTGGCAGTCAGGTCTGCTGGTCGCGCTGGCCGGCGCCCTGCTGGTCGCCACCGGCTGGTGGGGCTGGCAGTGGTTCGGGGTCTTCCCGACCCGCCCCCTGGTCAAGGTGGAAGTGCCGGTCAAGGTGGATGACACCCCTGAGCAGCAGGAGCAGCTGACCCGCGCCATCAATCAGGCACTGGACCCCGGTGTGGCCATGCAGAATCTCTACAGGGTGTGGGGCTACCAGACCGAGCTGGAGGAGTCGACCTGTGACGACGCCCCCCGCGCCGGGCTGCGCTGCCAGGAGGGGGAAGCCAGCCTGGCACAGCTGCAGGCCCTGCAACACCCGGCCCTCATCAGCCTGACCGACGAGACCGGCGGCCTCTACTATGCCACCCTGGTGAGTCTCGGGCCGGACAAGGCCTCCTTGCTCATCGGCAATCAGAGCTGGCAGGTGGACAGGCAGTGGCTCTCCGACGCCTGGGGGGGCAGTTATACCCTGCTGTGGCGCATGCCCAAGGGCGGGGTGACCCTGATCGGCAGCAATGCCGGTGCGACCCAGGTGCAGTGGCTGGACAATGCGCTGAGCCGCGCCATGCAGCAACCGGATCGCAAGGTGAGCCGCTTCGATGCCACCCTCAAGAACAAGCTGCAGCAGTTCCAGCGCGAGCAGGGACTGACCCCGGACGGCATCGCCGGCAGCAATACCCTGCTGCGCCTGAATGCCGTGGCCGGTGAACCCATGCCGAGGCTGGAGGATGAATCCCTGCGTGCCAGCACCCCTGTCGATCTGGATGCCGTGGTGGATGACGCCATGGATCCCCTGGTGGAGGAGGCCTCCTGATGTCTACCCTGCTCAAGGCCTTGCGCCGCGCCGATCAGCCCCAGTTTACCCCCCACATGCCCCTCATGGGCCTGCCCGTGAGCCAGGAGGAGGAGCCGAACCGCCGCTGGATCTGGTGGCTGCTGGCGCCCCTTGCCCTGATCATGGGGGCGGCCGCCAACTATGGCTGGCACCTCTATCATCTCAAGCCCATAGAACAGCAGATCGAGGTGAAGGAGGTGGTGACGCCCCCCTTCGTGCGGGTCGAACCCAGACCCATGATCACCCGCCCGCTGCCTCCGCCCCTGCCAGAACCCGTGGTGCAGCCCAAAGCCGCTGCCGCCGCGACGGCGACCGCCAGCAACGGCAACGGCACCCAGAGCCTGGCAGAGCGCATCATGATGGCCCTCAACAACACCCCGCTGGTGGAAGAGACGGCGCCCCAGGCCCAGCCCCAGGCCGGCGCCATGCCGATCAGCGCCCTGGATCCTGCGCTGAAGCAGCAGGTACCTCCCCTGACCTATGGCGCCCACAACTTCTCCTCCGACCCGGCCAAACGCGCCGTGGTGCTCAACGGGCGGGAGTTGCACGAGGGCAGCGAAATCGCTCCCGGGGTGCTGCTGGTCGCCATCGCCCAGGATTACATCATCCTGCAGGTCGGCGGTCAGCATGTCAGCCTCAAGGCGCTGCAGGACTGGCGCGGCTGAGCGAGCCACAATGGCAAGCCGGGCCTGCGGGCCTGGCCGGCATTTCAAGAGGGAGCCCGAGAGCTCCCCTTTTTAATCAAAACATGAGAACCCCGTGAGCCATTCAGATAACAGCACTTTCGCCACCCGGGCGTTGTACTGGTATCAGCACAAAGACTGCTACACGTGGGTTAATTTTGTTTTAAATCAATAACATGAGAATAATGTGAGCAACTCAGATAACGCGACTTTCGCCACCCGGATCCTGGACTGGTACCAGATCCACGGCCGCAAGACCCTGCCCTGGCAGGAGGACAAGACCCCCTACCGGGTCTGGATCTCCGAGATCATGCTGCAGCAGACCCAGGTCGCCACCGTCATCCCCTACTATCAGCGCTTCATGGCCCGCTTCCCCGATGTGCTGGCGCTGGCCGACGCCCCCATCGACGAGGTGCTGCACCACTGGACCGGGCTCGGTTACTACGCCCGTGCCCGCAACCTGCACAAGGCGGCCCAGCAGATCCGCGATCTGCACGGCGGCCTGTTTCCGGAGCGGCTGGACGAGGTGATGGCCCTGCCCGGGATAGGTCGCTCCACCGCCGGGGCCGTGCTCTCCCTCTCCCTCGGCCAGCCCCACGCCATTCTGGACGGCAACGTCAAGCGGGTGCTCACCCGCTGGCTGGCGCTGCCGGGCTGGCCAGGCCAGAAGCAGGTGGAGAACGATCTCTGGGAGCTGGCGACCCGCCTCACCCCAAGGCTCGGCGTGGCCCACTACAACCAGGCCATGATGGACATGGGCGCCACCGTCTGCACCCGCAGCAAGCCCGCCTGTGATCGCTGCCCGGTGCAGGCCGATTGCCAGGGGCTGTCGCAGGGCAACCCCACCGCCTACCCCAACAGCAAACCGAAGAAGAGCATTCCGGCCCGCAACGGCATCATGCTGATCATTCGCCACGGCGACCAGCTGCTGTTGGAGAAGCGGCCCCCCCAGGGGATCTGGGGCGGCCTCTACTGCTTCCCCCAGGTGGAGTCCCTGGCCGAGATCGAAGGGCGCCTGCAGGGGCTGGGACTCGATGAGACCGACTACCGGGAGCTCGCTGGATTTCGCCACACTTTCAGTCACTTCCACCTCGATATTCGGCCCTTGCTGATCGAAATGGCTGCCCCGCCGCCCCCCTTGCTCATGGAAGCGGATTCCCGACTCTGGTATAACTTACGCCATCCTGCCGAGGTGGGATTGGCGGCCGCCACGGCCCGCCTGCTCGCCTACCCGGACTTACAACCACAGAGGTCAACATGAGCCGTACCGTATTTTGCCAGCGTCTGAAAAAAGAGGCTCCTGGCCTGGATTTCCAACTCTATCCCGGCGAACTCGGCAAGCGGATCTTCGACAACATCAGCAAGGAAGCCTGGACCGAATGGCAGAAGAAACAGGTGATGCTGATCAACGAGAAGAAGCTGAACATGATGAATCTCGAGCATCGCCAGCTGCTGGAAAAGGAGATGGTGAACTACCTGTTTGAAGCGGGTGAAGTGGCCATCGACGGTTACACCCCTCCCAGCCAGTAAACCGAGCCGGCGAGCAGGGCGCAGAGTGCCGAAGCCCGGCATCTGCGGCCATGGGGCTCCCGGCACTGTGCCAATGTGTTGTCCCCGTGATCCAGGTTGAGTGCCCATCGACGGCTGGCCCTCTTCTGGTTCAAGGCAAATGAGTGACGGGCGGCCCCACCGCCCAGTTTGAGGATCTTATGGGTCGAATTTTTTGGCTGCTGTGCGCTCTGCTGTTTCTCTCTGCCTGCTCCTCTTCTCCCAAACCCGGGGCAGAAGACGAGGATCTGGTCAACGGCAAGGACATCCGCGGCTTCGAACACATGATCAGTGCGCTCTCCCATAACGTGAACGAGATATGGGGACGCGAGGCACTGTTTGCGGGCAAGTTTGACTACGTCAAATACACGGATCAATACAAGAGCCGGGCCCACATCGACTTCTCCAGCGGCCACATCATGGTGGAGACGGTCTCCGGGCTCGATCCCCGTGCCCACCTGCGCCGTGCCATCATAGAGACGCTGCTGACCCCGGACGATCCGGCGGAAGTGGATCTCTATTCGGACAGGGAGATCATGCCGGGTGGCGAACCCTTCCTCTATGGCCAGGTGCTGGACACCCAGGGTCAGGCCATCCGTTCCGGCTGGCGCGCGGAGCGCTATGCCGACTACCTGCTGGCCAGCGCGATGAAGAAGCGCACCCTCGGCATCCGCACCATCTTCTTCGTCGACATCCCCATGGTGGCCAACCATGAGGACAAGCGCGGCTACAAGTACGCCAGCATCATCCGCGAGGCCTCCCGCAAGTACGGCGTCGCCGAGAGCCTGATCTATGCGGTGATCAAGACAGAGAGCAGCTTCAACCCCTATGCGGTCAGCCATGCCAATGCCTATGGCCTGATGCAGGTGATCCCGGCCACCGCCGGACGGGACGTCTATGTGCGGGTCAAGGGCAAGAACGGCCAGCCGACCCGGGAGGATCTGTTCAATCCGGCCTACAACATAGACGTGGGGACTGCCTATCTGCACCTGCTGCAGACCGTCTATCTGGCGGATATCCAGGATCCCCAATCCCGTCGCTATGCGGTGATCTCCGCCTACAACGGTGGTGCGGGCGGGGTGCTCAACACCTTCTCCAGCAACCGCAAGGCGGCCCCTGACATGATCAACCGGCTCTCCCCCGAGGCGGTCTATCAGGTGCTGACCGAGCAGCACCCCAAGGCGGAGGCCCGTCGCTACCTCTACAAGGTCAATCAGGCCGAGAAGGGGTTCAAGCGTACCGTCGCCGTCCGGGCGGGCTGATGGCAGCCACAAAAACAGCAAGGGCGCTTATGTAGCGCCCTTGCTGTCAGCATGGTCTGCAAACTTACTTGGCGATGAAGCCGCCCTTGCTCTGGGGAGCGGCACCGACCTTCTCCAGGTGCTCGACCTCTACCTCTGTCTTGTTCCAGCTGTGGTCAACCTCGCCGCGGATGCGGATCAGATCGTTCGGGCCCACTTCGACGCCGCGCCACACGTCCCCGTCCACTTCCACTTCCACTTCGCCGCTGTCATCGCGGAAAGTGTAGTTCTCGCCGCCAAGGTGCTTGACCAGCTTGCCTTCCAGGGTCACCCACTGATCATCTGCCACGTCTTTCAACTGCGCGACCGAGACCTTGTTCTGCTCCTGGGGGCCGGTGTAGGCCGCCATGGCGAAAGAAGAGACGGACATCAGGGCCACCAGGCCGATTACCTTTGCTTTGTTCATTTTCACGCTCCTGTCATTGGGGTATGCAGGCATCTTGCCCGGGCTGGCGTGAAACAAACGTGAAGCCTCCCCCATCCAGGGGAGACCAGTGTGACCGCAATCGATTTAATGCCCATGGCTTGCTGCAAGATTGTATTCGAGTGGATACCGTGCAGCCTGGCAACAGGGGTCCCCAGCCCCTTGCCTTCGAGGAACAGCCCGCAGGCAGCGCCTGCATCCACTCCATGAGAACAGCAAGATGAACAAATGGCTTCTGTGTTTACTGGGGCTCTTCGCCCTGACGGCCCATGCCGCCGAGACGCGTCCCCCCTTCTCCCGCATAGTGATGTTCGGCGACAGCCTCTCCGACACCGGCAAGATGTACGGCAAGATGCGCGGTTATCTCCCCTCCAGCCCGCCCTACTACCAGGGCCGCTTCTCCAACGGCCCCGTCTGGCTGGAGCGGCTGACCCAGCCGTTCCCGGGGCTGAAAATAGTCAATGAAGCGGAGGGGGGCGCCACCGCCGTGGCCTACAACAAGATCTCCTGGAACCCCAAGTATCAGGTCATCAACAATCTGGACTATGAGATCACCCAGTTCCTGGAGAAGGACAGCTTCAAGGAGGACGATCTGGTGATCCTCTGGGTCGGCGCCAACGACTATCTGGCCTATGGCTGGAATACCGAGCTGGACGCCAAGCGGGTGCGCGACGTCATCAGCGACTCGGCCAACCGCATGGTGCTTCATGGGGCAAAACAGATCCTGCTGTTCAACCTGCCGGATCTGGGCCAGAACCCCTCGGCCCGCAGCCAGAAGGTGGTGGAGGCGGCCAGCCATGTCTCCCGCTATCACAACGAGCTGCTGCTGAACCTGGCACGCCAGCTGGCCCCCACCGGCATGGTGAAGCTGTTCGAGATCGACAAGCAGTTCGCCGAGATGCTGCGGGATCCGCAGAACTTCGGCCTGAGCGACACCGAGAACGCCTGCTACGGCGGGGGCTATGTGTGGAAGCCGTTCTCGTCCCGCAGCGCCGCCACAGACAGCCAGCTTGCCCCCTTCAATGCGCAGGAGCGCCTCGCCATCGCCGGCAACCCCTTGCTGGCCCAGGCCGTTGCCAGTCCGATGGCGAGGCGCAGCGCCAGCGAGCTCAACTGCGAGGGCAAGATGTTCTGGGATCAGGTCCACCCGACCACGGCCGTGCACGCCGCCCTGAGCGAGCGCGCCGCCACCTTCATCGAACGGGAGTACGAGTTCATCCCCCAGTGATGAGCAGACTGATGCAAGAGGCCGACTTCACGTCGGCCTCTTTATTGGAGTCAGTTGTTTCCCACAACGAACAGATGAAACTCGTATGACACTCATCACAGAATCGGGTCATGCCCCTACAGTCATCAGCCGACTCCTCTATGATGCAGATGGTTATCACAATATGTTTTATATCAGTTGCTTGTGGATTTTAAAAAGCGAGCTACGTTTAAACATGTTGTGGCTGGACACAGGCCCAACCCATGAGGCGAGGCGACACAAATTCGATCTCTCCCACAGACAAATTGCAGAGGCTTCATATGAACAAAACACTGATTACCTTGCTGGTTTCAGGCTTGCTTGCAGCCAACGCTCAGGCAGCCGGACAAGACAACACCTGGTATGGCGGTGCCAAACTGGGTTGGTCCAACTTCTACGGCGTAGACGAGAGCAACAGCATCACCACCGAAGACAAGGACGACGATGAGGTGGGGGCCGGTGTCTTCGCCGGTTACCAGATCAACCAGAACCTGGGGATCGAGCTCGGTTACGACTACCTTGGCAAACTCAAATACAACGGCACCCGAAATGCAGCCGTCTTCAACGACGATGTCGAGGCGCAGCTGGCGCAGCTGACCCTGAAGCTTGGCTTCCCGGTAGCTGAAAACCTGGATCTCTATGGTCGCGTCGGCGGTGGTTACGGCTGGACCAGCAGTGACAAGCTGGACAACGACAACGACTTCACCTTCGTCGGTGCGCTTGGCGCCGAGTACGCCTTCAACCTGGACTGGGCAGCCCGCCTCGAGTACCAATACAGCACCCCTTACGGCAGTCGTGAAGACACAGGCCTGCGCATGGACAACGGCCTGCTCTCCCTGGCCGCCGTCTATCGCTTCGGCCAGGTCCCGCCGGCCATGCCGGTTGCAGCCCCGGCCCCGGCACCCGAGCCCGTGGTGGTCGACAAGCAGTTCACCCTGAGTTCGGATGTGCTGTTTGACTTCAACAAGGCCACCCTCAAGCCGGAAGCCGGCCAGGCACTGGATACCCTCTACACCCAGATTGAGGAAGCCAGACCCAAGGATGGCTCTGCCACCGTCATCGGCTATACCGACCGTCTCGGCTCCGATGCCTATAACCAGAAGCTGTCCGAGCAGCGCGCACAGACAGTCGCCGACTATCTGGTTGGCAAGGGGCTGCCTGCCGGCAAGGTCAACGTGGAAGGGCACGGCGAGAGCTCTCCTGTCACCGGCGAGAGCTGCACCAACCAGTCCAGGCGTGACCTGATCGTCTGCCTGGCCCCGGATCGCCGGGTAGAGGTCAAGGTACAAGGGGTATCGGAAGTTCAGCAATAACCCCGGCGTCAGATAACAAAACGGGAGGCCCAGGCCTCCCGTTTTTCATTGTCCCGTTCAGCCGCGGGTACGCACATCCGCCGCTATCTGATCGAGCAGTTGCTGCCAGCCCTGCCCCAGTTCGTCGACCAGGGCACCATACCCATCGGCCGGCAAGACCCGCTCCTGCTGGAAGGGTACGTCCCGCAGCACCACTCCCTCCTCCGTCAGCAAGCGCCAGCGACCGCTCAGCAGGGCGCGGCCATCGTGCCGTCCCTGGAAGCGTTCAACCGAGATGGTCAGCACGGGTCCCTTGCGGGCCCCATCCTGCCGTATCACCCAGCCCGGCAGCCTGCTGGAGAGGCCATTGAGGGTAAGCTGGTTCAGCTGGGCATCCAGCGAACCCGCCCAGCGATGGTACTCGGCAAAGTGCAGCTCCTTGCCCTCCAGCTGATAGACCAGACTCATCCGATCCAGCTGGCCAGAGAGGGCGACAGGACGCAGCACCAGCTGGTGCTGGGGCTGCGCCGTGACGCCGTTCGACTGCGGGATCTCCGCATCCAGCGAGTAGTAGTGCAGTGCCGTCGGGGCGGCGCTGCATCCCGCCAGCAGGCCCAGCAAGGCCAGGGTCATCATCCGTTTTTTCATCATTTTCCTCGCTTGGGCTCAGGATCCTGGGGACGGGAGCGGTCGAAGATCAGCGAACTGGGCTGCTCGTTCAGTGAATGGACCAGGGGTTGCAACTCCCCCATCAGCTGATTGAGAGACTGCACCGACTGACGCAGCTCCTGGTTGGTCTGGGAACCGGCATCATAGGTCTGCAGGGTCTCCTGCAACTGCTTGAGACTCTGGTTGAGCGACTCGGGCAACTGCTGGGTCGAACGCTGACCGGTGAACTGCTCCAGATTGGCACTCACGGCCTTGATGTGCTTGAGCGTCTTGTCCAGGGTCGCCAGGGTGGTATTCACCTGCGTCAGCGTGGTGGCCATGTCCATGTCGACGAACTTGTCGAGGATGAGGTTCACCTTGCGCTCTATCTGATCCAGCCCGGCCTGCACCGTCGGGAACACCTGATAGCCTGCCAGCTTGATGGGCTCATAGGCGGGGGCATCCGGATAGAAGTTGAGATCCACCACCTTGCCGCCGGTCAGCAGACTGGACGTCTTGAGGCTGGCCCGCAATCCCTCCTTGAACTGCTTGCTGAACAGGGCCCGCCACTGCTCCCGCTCCGCGTTGGCGTAGCGATGGGAGAGGCGCTGTACCTCGATGCGGGCCAGCACGGGGATCTGCCGGCTCTTGAAGATCTGCACTCCCTTGTCGTCGATGAGGTAGGGGGCAGAGATGACGGTGCCGACCCGGATGCCGCGATACTGCACCGCCGCCCCGGGGTGCAGGCCACCCACGTTGTCCTCGAACAGGAAGACGTAGTCGATGAACTGATCCAGGCTACCGGCCAGCACGCTCGCCTCGTCCTGGAACAGGGTGAAGCTGTCCATCTGCTTGACCGGCTCACCGGGTGTCCAGCCCGGTGGCAGCCCCATGGTGATGCCGCCGTCCAGCAGGCTCTCGAGCGAATCCATTTTCACCTTCATCCCCTCGCTGCTCATGGAGACCTCGAAGCCCGGCGTCAGCCAGAAGCGGGAGTTGCTGCTCACCAGGATGTCGTAGGGGGCATTGATGAAGAGCTGGTACTGCATCTCGCTCTTCTCGGGCAGGAACTTGGCCTCCTCTATCTGGCCTATGGTGAAGCCCTGATAGCTGATGGGGGAGCCGATCCCCAGGGCACGCGCATCGCGGCTGCTGAGGGAGAGCCTCAGCCCCTTGGCGTCCACCGAGGCGAGCGGGGGCTTGTCCAGCATGGCGTATTCACCGCGCGCCTTGCCCTTCTTGCCCGGAGCGAGTTCGATGTAGGCCCCGGAGAGCAGGGTGCCAAGACCCGACACCCCTTCCCGCCCGACCCTGGGTTTGACCACCCAGAACTGGCTGTCCTTCTTGAGCATGCCGGCGGCGGCATTGGTCAGACGGGCCTTGAGCACCGCATGGCTGTAGTCATCGCTGAGCTCCACCGCCTCGATGCGACCCACTTCCACCTCACGGGAGCGGATCACCGTCTTGCCCGCCACTATGCCCTCGGCGGTGGCGACCGTCAGGGTGAAGCTGGGGCCCTGTGAATACCAGTGCTGGAACAGCATCCAGGCTCCGATGAACAGCGCCAGCAGTGGCACCATCCAGATAGCGGCGGCCGAGCTCATAAAGTCAGAGCCCGGTTTCCACCTCGTCTTACGCTCACTCACGTTCGCGCTCTCCTTGTTGTAAATCCCAGATCAGGCGGGAATCGAAACTCATGGCGGCCACCATGGTGATCAAAACGACCCCGGCAAAAGCAATGGCCGCGGGGCCCGGGTAGATGGTCATCAGATTATCGAGCCGGATGAGGCCAGCCAATATGGCCACCACGAAGACGTCGATCATCGACCAACGTCCCACAAATTCGGTCATGCGATAGAGCTTGAGCTTGCCAAGGGGAGAACCGACCCGGCCACGCTGCACCATGTAGCAGAGCCACAGCAGTGCCAGTATCTTCACCAGGGGCACCACCACGCTGGCGAAGAAGATCACCGCGGCTATGGGGTATGAACCCATGGCCCAGAGCAACACCACCCCCCCCATGATGGTCGAGGGGCTGTCGTCCCCCAGAAAGACGGTGTCCATGATGGGATAGAGGTTGGCAGGAATATAGAGGATCACCGAGGTGATGAGCAGTGCCCAGGTGCGGTTCAGGCCGCCCGGCTTGCGGTGATGGAGACGATCGCCACAGCGCGAGCAGCTATGGGCATCGCCGTCATTGAGCGCGCCGCAGATGTGGCAACCCACCAGCCCGCACGCCAGGGCACTGGCTTCGGGATCCAGTTCCCTCACCTCGGTCGGGCCGAACAGCCGCTGCCACAGCCACATCCGGTCCAGGGACGAGATCATCTTGATCAGCAGCACCGTGTAGCCCACGAAGGCCCAGAACGACAGCCCCATCTTGACGTCCGCCATGCCCATCAGCTTGACCAGGGAGATGAGCACCCCGATGAGGAAGACATCCACCATCAGCCAGGGCTTGATCCGGCACAGCAGTCGGCCGAGGGAGCGCAGGGCATTGCTGTGCAGATCCTTGTCGAGCCGCCACAGCACCAGCATGATGGAGCCGATATAGACCAGTGGCAGGCCGATCAGGGTCAGGCTCAGCACGGCCCCCAGAAACAGATAGCCCTGATCCACCAGGGTGGTGATGCACTGCAGGAAGGTCATCTCCTGCCCCACTCCCTTGGCCGAGAAGGACATGAAGGTGAAGGCGTTGGAGAGCACGAACATGATGAGCGCCGCAAAGCCATAGGCGATGGGCCTGCGCTCCTGCTGCGGCAGGTGTGCACTCAGGGTGTGACCGCAACGGGGACAACTGCTCGTCTCCCCCACGGCCAGCGCGGTGGCCGGCACCAGCAGGTCACACTCTTCGCACGCGGTCGCGTCATGGGTATAGGTAATTGGGTGTTGGTGTGAAACCGGATGCAAGATAGGACCCCAGCATGAGGCCGCGAACGGCCAGAGGCGCCAATTATTGCAGCCACCGCCGCTAACCACCAGCCCTGTTCATGTACAGGGCCTTAAGGGACGGGAGATACATGGGCATGGGGCGCGGCCTGGAAAGGGTTTTTTTGGCATAGCTCGACCCTGGCCCCAGGGATAAGGGGCATATTTATCTGCAAATTTGCGCAAGCTCCCGCACATCAGCCCCTGTTCATCGATGCTTTGGCGGCAGGGTGAGAATGACTTTGACAAGCCTGTGACCATTTAGCACAATCAAACGCCACTTTTTTTCCGCGGGACAATAATTTATGACAACTGAATCCCCAAGCTACTCCACCATCGAGCAGGCATTCTCCCTTGGGAACGGGCAAGATTCTGCCCTCAACTGGTTGCGCAAGAACCGCAGTCAGGTCGCCATCTTCCTGGTGAGCGGCATCAAGCTGGAGGGGACCATCAGCGGCTTCGACCAGTACAGCGTGCTGTTGACCGATGCCCATGGCAATCAGCAACTGGTCTACAAGGCCAAGATCTCCACCATCGCCATGCACTCCGGCCGCCCCCAGGTCAGCATCCAGCGCGCCCGCAAGCCACGGGTCTCCATGGCCCCGCGCCCCCACGGCGGCCCGAGCCGTTATGACGACAATCAGGGCGGTAGCAGCGAGCAGTGATGCTCGCCTCCTCCTCGCTCTGAGCTTGCCGCTGCGTCAATCGGTGACGACGCGCATCCCCACTCTCATGTCATGCCTGTCCCGTATGAGAGTGGGTCTTCTCCCCCAGGCGGCCTCGATGGCCAGCCCGTTTGCTCAGTAGGTCAATCCGACCGGCTTCCCTTCCTTGACCATGCACACCTGCATGCCCGCGGCCTCACCGGCCTGCGCCCCTATGCCAGTGTCCTCGAACACCAGACAACCCTCAGGCTCGACTCCGAGTCGCTGTGCCACCAGCAGGAAGGTATCCGGGTGGGGTTTGTGCAGCTCCACATCGTCGGCGGTCACCACCACGGGGAAGTAGCGATCCAGCCCGGTATTGCGCAGCACGGCCTCGGCATTGATGCGGGGTGAACCCGTGCCTATGCCCATGGGGATGAGACCGTGATAGCGCCTGACCAGATCCAGCATGGCCGGGAAGGGGGTCGCCTTGTGCAGGTTGGCCACGTAGTGCTCCGTCTTGCAACGCGTCACCACCAGCGGATCCAGAGCGATCTGCTGCACCTCGGCCACCAGCAAGGCTATCTTGCGACTGGGCATGCCACCCAGCTCATAAAACCAGTCGGCATCGAACTGAAAGCCAAACTCGCGGGCGGTATGTTCCCAGGCGGCCAGGTGCAAAGGCATGGAGTCCACCAGGGTGCCGTCGAGGTCGAAGACCAGGCCTTGAAATCCGGATAGGGTCATGGTGCAGGATCTGTCTGTGAAAAATGGGCCCCCATTCTAGCCAGACCC
>RCUQ01000848.1_pt1 | contig 12713 bp, 10 predicted proteins | sample 2166351 | NCBI WGS metagenome assembly RCUQ01 (sample SAMN09932597, study PRJNA488358) | compost metagenome | feature: garden; material: soil; isolation source: compost soil in acetonitrile-enriched culture | place: Germany: Experimental Botanical Garden Goettingen | collected 2016-01-27
AGGTTGAAAACCTGACGTCCTAACCGATAGACGAAGGGACCGCTGCGCGGAGGAGCGGTCTGATAGCCGCCCCTATCGGACGACGCAAGCCTGTTTTTCAACTTTCCGAACAAAGACTTCGCGACTGCGCGGCGCGCACGGAAATCGCCCCTGGCGGGCGGATGCAGGCTATCGATGTCGGGGAGAAGAAAGGCTCCGCGTGGCAGTCCCTAGGGAAATTCTAGGTCGAGCAATTTCAACCCCCTAGGCTGGCAAACCTTCAGAGAGCCTGCGCCTGATTTTTTTAGACAATTTCATAAGATGGCAAACCATCGCCGACGATCTCGATCGCCTCACCCACTCGATTCTGGCCTATGCCGCCGGCTTCTTCGTCGTCGCCTTCTTCCCTGCCCCCGCACTCGGCTTCTTCACCCAGGCGAATTGCAATTTGAAGCCTAGCTCGTCCCTGATCTGCCGCGCAGCCTGCCGAAATGACACCAGGCTAAAGAACGGAAGCTTGGGCTCCTTCCCTCCGGCGCCGTTCACAAGGACGCCGAACACGACTGTGAAATCTCCGGCGACTACGTCTTCGCTCGTTTGAGGCAGCAGAGGCGCGAACAACGCGCCGTTGGGCTGGGCGGAAACCAGATCGACGAGCGCCTTCCTCAGTGCCTGATCGCGCTTGAACACCACCGCAGAGACCGCACCCTGGCTGAAGAGGTGGCTGAGGCGCGACGACGACGTCTTATCCTTGATATGGATGAAGCGTTTGGTCTTCTCGAAGAAGTCGCAAACTTCGATCGCCGACGCCGCGCCCGTTGGCTTCAGGAGCTTCCGATCAAGGCAGACCATGTCAGGCGCATTCTTGCTCTGGCGATCGTTGTAGGTCTCCTCGTTATCGCCTGCCTGGGCATCAGGCAGTGTCGTCTTCTCCACGGCGGCGAAGAAGTCCGTCACTTCCTTCACCAAGTCGTCGGCGATCTCATACCAGCGACCGCCTGACAGGACATAACGACGCCCCTCAATCTCAGTCTCGAAGACGGCACATTCGGCGATTTTCCACGTACCGCCCATACTCGCGCCATTCTCGTCGCACTCCTGAACCGAGTGGGACGTGAGCATGTCTGGATCGTAGGCAACGATGCCCGCGCCCTTGAGACCATCGATGTAGTGGACCAGCTCTAGATCGGGGAAGATAACCCGATCCCGGTATCCCTTGAACCTCACCCAACCTGCCTTGTCGGGATCGTAGATGACCGGATAGGCAAGGTGCAGATCATCGACTTCGCCCGTCGATAGCGCTTCGCTCAGTGCTGCGGCCAGGGCGGCCCACAATGTGGTCAGCGTTGACTGGTCCCTGACGTGTCTGATCTGGTCTACCCAGCCGAACACCTCTTTATAGTCGTCCTTGCCATAGAGGGTCAGGGCCTGCGCGCATATGTCGGGCAACTGCGCCAAGCGCGCCTTCCGGCGCAGCGTTAGGGCGTCGCCGCCGCTGACCTTGGAGCCAAACTCGGTCTCCTTCGGCTCGCCCATCAAGCCCCTTACGATGTCCCGCTCGGCATCAATCTCGAAGGCGCCCTGCTCGGACCGACGGCTGGTCTGAGAGCGGCGACTAACGGTGTTGACGTCCGGCGTCCTCAGGTCGGCGCTGCGAAGCTTCTTGGGGTCAACGGCGTTCAGCACGACCTTCAGACCGAAATCCTGCTCGCAAGCGTCCGGGTCCAGCTTGACGTGACCGAGTCCGAACGAAACTGCGAACCAGCGCTGATCGCGCGGCACAAAGACCAGCCCGAATGTTGAGTTCTGCCGCAGCGCGCTCCGTTCAGCCTGCGTCAGCTGAAGGAATTCCGCCCATTTCGGCGGTCCGCCGCCCATCGGGCCGAAGCTGATCTTCCAGCCGGGGTTTGCCTCCCAGTCGGTAAGTACGACGCCATCCCTAACGGCGTCGTCAGGCGATCGCCCGTCGCGCAGAAGCCTGATGGCTAGGGCCTGCGTCTTATCTTCATCGTCCTTGCCCGCCACAGCTCACCCCCAACGAACCGAAGCTCGACTGTTCAGCTGTTTGCAGGCGCTGACAAGGACGCTCCCTTCAAGGCTAGCGCGGATCGACACAGAACCCGTCCCGCAAGCCAATCTCGCGCCGCGTGAACCTGAAGGCACCGCAAAAGCCAGCACGAACTTGTCGTAGTCGTTACCGGCTGTGCTATCCCCGATCGAATGGGGAGTAGCGCATGAATCACCAGTCTTTGTCGGCCTTCATCTGGTCGGTCGCCGACCTGCTGCGCGGGGACTACAAGCAGTCCGACTACGCGAAGGTGATCTTGCCGTTCACGGTGCTGCGGCGGCTGGACTGCGTCCTGGCTCCGACCAAGGCGGCGGTGCTGGCCGAGTTCGAGAAGCGCGAGGGCGAAGGCCTGAACCCCGAGCCGTTCCTGTTGCGAGCGGCTGGGCAGAGCTTCATCAACACCTCGCCGATGGACATGGCCAAGCTGATTGGCGACGCAGACAACATCGCGGCCAACCTCTACGCCTACATCCAGGCCTTTTCGGCCGACGTGCGCGACATCTTCGAGCGGTTCGAATTCACCACCCAGGTCGACCGTCTGGCCAAGGCGGGTCTGCTGTATCAGGTGACCGAACGGTTCGCCCGCGTGGACCTGAGCCCGACCTCGGTCGACAACCACCAGATGGGCCTGGCTTTCGAGGAGCTCATCCGCAAATTCGCGGAGTTGTCGAATGAAACCGCCGGGGAGCACTTTACCCCGCGCGAAGTGATCCGGCTGATGGTGTCGCTGCTCTTCGTTGAGGATGACGACGCCCTGTCCAAGCCCGGCGTGGTGCGCACCATATATGACCCGACGGTCGGAACTGGCGGAATGCTGTCGGTGGCCGAGGATCAGTTGACGGAGATGAACCCGGCCGCACGACTGACGATGTTCGGCCAGGAGTTGAACCCCGCGTCCTACGCTATCTGTAAGGCGGACATGCTGATCAAGGGTCAGGACGTCGCCAACATCATCTTCGGCAACACCCTGTCCGACGACGGCCACCCGACCAAGCAGTTCGACTACATGCTGTCGAATCCGCCGTTCGGGGTGGAGTGGAAGAAGGTCGAAAAGGTAATCCGCGCCGAGCATGAGCAGCAAGGGTTCAGCGGCCGGTTCGGTCCGGGGCTCCCCCGAGTTTCCGACGGGTCTCTGCTGTTCCTGATGCACCTGCTGTCCAAGATGCGTCCAGCTCGGGACGGCGGCAGCCGCTTCGGCATCGTTCTGAACGGCTCTCCCCTCTTCACCGGCGGGGCCGGATCGGGCGAGAGCGAAATCAGGCGCTACTTGCTGGAAAGCGACCTGGTCGAGGCCATCGTCGCCCTGCCGACGGACATGTTCTATAATACCGGCATCGCCACCTACGTGTGGATCGTCTCGAACCGGAAACCGACACAACGGCGCGGGAAACTGCAACTGATCGACGCCAGCGGCTTCTGGAAGAAGATGCGCAAGTCCCTGGGTTCCAAGCGACGCGAGATGTCTGACGACGACATCGACACTGTGACCCGCCTGTTCGGCGGCTTCCAGGCAGCCCAGCTAGCAACCGTCCTGGACGCTGAGGGCAAGGAGAGCCGGCGCACGGTAGTGCTCGACTGCGAGGCCCCGCCGGTCGCCCCCGAAGGCGGCAAGGTCAAGCTGGCCCCGCTATCACTGATCCTGGACAACGCCGCCTTCGGCTATCGCGCCATCACGGTCGAACGCCCCCTGCTGGACGACCAGGGGCGGCCGGTGGTCGGCCTGAAAGGCAAGAAGAAGGGCCAGCCTCAGCCGGACAGCTCTCTGCGCGACACCGAGAACGTGCCCCTCGCCGAGGACATCGAGACCTATTTCGAGCGCGAGGTGAAGCCACACGCCCCCGACGCCTGGATCGACCACGACAAGACCAAGACAGGCTACGAAATCCCGTTCAACCGGCACTTCTATGTGTTCGAGCCGCCGCGCGACCTCGCTGAGATCGACGCTGACCTTCTGGCCGTCACCGACCGCATCAAGGCGATGATCGAGGAGATGGCGGCGTGACCGCGCCCCCCTATGACCACTACAAGGCCAGCGGCGTCGAGTGGTTGGGCGACGTACCGCGCCATTGGCGGTTGGCGAAACTTCGATACCTAGCTGACTTCGTCGGCGGAGGAACTCCGAGCCGTGACAAGCCGGAATTCTGGGGGGGCGATCTGCCCTGGGTGTCGCCCAAGGATATGAAGACGGAACTGATATCCGGCGCGCAAGAGAACATTACAGAGGCCGGCCTTGCGGGGAGCTCCTCTAGCCTGATCAAACCCGGCGCGGTGTTGATGGTCGTTCGTTCAGGCATTCTCCAGCACACAATTCCTGTGGCGCAGAATGTCGTGCCCGTCGCGCTGAACCAGGACATGAAGGCGCTGCGCTTCAACACGGAATGCTCTCCGGCTTTTTTTGTCCGCTGGGTCCAGGGATTGAACCACCAGTTGCTTCTCGCATGGGCAAAGCAGGGCGCAACGGTCGAGAGTATCGAACAGGCATACCTCGCTGACAGCGTCGTTCCGTTGCCGCCGCCCACCGAACAAACCGCCATCATCGCTTTTCTCGACCGGGAGACCGGCAGGATCGATGCGTTGGTGGAGGCGCAGCGGCGGCTAATCGAACTGCTGAAGGAGAAGCGCCAGGCCGTCATCTCCAACGCCGTGACCAGGGGCCTCGACCCCGCCACCCCGATGAAGGACTCCGGCGTCGAATGGCTGGACCAAGTCCCGGCGCATTGGGAGGTCACGCGACTAGCCAACCTGTTCCGCGAGGTTAACGAGCCAGGGGACGACAGCCTCCCGGTGCTGAGTGTGTCCATCCACGATGGCGTCTCAGATGATGAAGGCGATCCAGCTCACTCTGATCGTAAGATCACGCGCAGCGAAGACCGAACAAAATACAAGCGCGTCGAACCCAATGACCTCGTCTACAACATGATGCGGGCCTGGCAGGGCGGGTTTGGCACTGTTCAAGTCGTTGGCGCGGTCAGCCCAGCCTATGTTGTAGCTCGGCCATCTCGACCAGAGACTGCCAAGTTCATTGAGCTGCTTTTGCGAACCCCCAAGGCCGTCGAGGAAATGAGACGGCGTTCCCGCGGAGTCACCGACTTCCGGCTTCGCCTCTACTGGGACGAGTTTAAGGACATGTGCGTAGTGGTGCCTCCAACAGACGACATACGACGTGTTCTTGATCTGGTGGGTGAGCGAAGCTCTCGCTGGGAACGGCTGGCCGTCGATGCCGAAATCGCCATCGCCCTCCTTCAGGAACGCCGCAGCGCCCTGATCTCCGACGCCGTCACCGGCAAGATCGACGTCCGCAGCCTAGCCCCCGAACAGGCAGAGGCGGCATGAGCGCGGACGTTGTGGGTCGGTCCCTCGAACTTCATTTCATCGACGGCCGCCCGGACGGGATGCTGACGGCCGAGGTGTTCAACTGGACCGGCCACGTCCTGGTCACGCCCCGCACCCGACTGAAGGAGGCGTTGGCGCGGCGGGAGTCGTCGTTTACGGGCGTCTATCTGCTACTGGGCGAGCGTGACGGAATACCGCTGGCCTATATCGGTGAGAGCGAGGACGTCGCCACGCGAATGAAGAACCACGAGGCGAAAGTGGACTGGTGGACGACCGCCGTCCTCGTCACCTCAGCCGCCAACAACCTGCACAAGGGCCACGTCAAGTTCTTGGAGTCACGCCTGGTCGAGGAGGCGAAGAAGGTCGGCGTCATGCCGCTGGCCAACGGCAACACGCCGCCGCGCCCCGGCCTGTCCGAGTCTGCGCGCGCGAACATGGAAGCCTTCCTAGACTATCTGTTCATGGTGCTCCCGGCCGTGCGGATCGATATGTTCGTCCAGAATGTGCGGCCCGCCGCCCCAGCCGAGCCCAGCGCGACCCCGACCTCGCAGGGCGTCGAGTTCACCCTGGACTATCCCAGCCAAAACCTGAAGGCCGTGGCGCTTCTGGAGGACGGCGAGTTTATCGTTCAGGCCGGATCACAAGCCCGGGCGGCGTGGGAGGGACAGGAGAAAGCGACTAGCGCCTATGCCAGTCTGCACGACGACCTGAAGCGGTCGGGCGTTCTGGTCCTGAACGGCGACCACTGCATCTTTGCCGAAAACTACGCCTTCAGTTCGCCGAGCGCCGCCGCCGCCGTCGTCTATGGGCGTCAGGCCCAGGGGACCGTCGCTTGGAAAACGTCAACAGGTCAGACCTATAAGGACTGGGAAGCGGCCCAACTGGCCGACTAGCCGATGCGCCGGGGGGAAGCATGAACATCCACAAAGAGATCAGCTTCGAGGACGACATCTGTGCGCACCTGGCGGCGAACGGCTGGCTCCACGCACCCGGAGACGCCGCTGGTCACGACCGGGCGCGCGCCCTTTTCCCCGCCGACCTGACGGCTTGGGTTCAGGCGACCCAACCAGACGCCTGGGACGCCTTGGCGAAGACCCACGGGGCCGCTGCGGAAACCGTGCTTGCTGACCGGCTGCGCAAGAACCTCGACGACCGGGGAACGCTGGAGGTCCTGCGCACCGGCATCGAGATCGCCGGCGTAAAGACCAAGATCGCGCTGGCTCAGTTCCGCCCGGCCATGAGCATGAACCCCGAGATCATGCGTCGGTATGAAGCCAACCGGCTGCGCGTCGTTCGTCAGGTCAGATACTCGACCGCCAATGAGAACTGCCTAGATCTGGTGCTGTATCTGAACGGCATCCCGGTCGCCACGGCGGAGCTGAAGACCGACTTCACCCAGGCCATCGACGACGCTATCGACCAGTATCGGTTCGACCGGCATCCGAACCCCAAGGGCGGCAAGACGGAAACCCTGCTGGGTTTCCCCAGCGGAGCCCTAGTCCATTTCGCGGTCAGCAACAGCGAGGTGGCCATGACCACCCGCCTGGCGGGCAAACCGACGCGCTTCCTGCCGTTCAACAAGGGCGACCACGGAGGCAAGGGGAACCCGCTGAATCCCCGAGGACACCGCACGGCCTACCTATGGGAAGAAGTCTGGCAGCGCGACAGCTGGTTGGAAATCCTGGGGCGCTATCTGGTCACCAAGAAGGATACCAAGAAGCAGATCACCAGCGTGATCTTCCCCCGCTATCACCAGTTGGACGCGACGCGGAAGCTGGCGGCCCAGGTGCTGACCGAGGGGCCGGGCGGCCGCTTCCTGATCCAGCACTCGGCCGGATCGGGCAAGACCAACTCCATCGCCTGGTCAGCGCATTTCCTGTCCGAGTTGCACGACGCCCAGGACCGCAAGCTGTTCAGCAGCGTCATCGTCGTGTCTGACCGCAACGTCATCGATACGCAGCTTCAGGAAGCCCTGTTCGATTTCCAGCGTGTCACCGGCGTAGTCGAGACGATCAAGAACGACAGCGGCTCCAAGAGCGGCCAGCTGGCTCAGGCGCTGGCGGCCGGGAAGAAGGTCATCGTCTGCACCATTCAGACCTTCCCCTTCGCGCTTCAGGCCGTCAGCGATCTGGCGGCGACCGAGGGCAAGGCCTTCGCCGTCATCGCCGACGAGGCCCACTCCAGTCAGACCGGCCAGGCCGCGACCAAGCTGAAGGAAATCCTGTCCGCCGAGGAGATCGCCGCCCTGGGCGACGGCGGCGAGGTGTCGAACGAGGACATCCTGGCCGCGCAGATGGCGGGCCGCGCGGGCGACAAGGGCATCACCTACGTCGCCTTCACCGCCACCCCCAAGGCCAAAACCATGGAGCTGTTCGGGCGCAAGGACGAGGCGGGGGAGTATCGCCCCTTCCACGTCTATTCGATGCGCCAGGCCATCGAGGAGGGCTTCATCCTCGACGTGCTGAAGAACTACACGCCCTATCGCCTCGCCTTCCGGCTGGCGAACGACGGCAAGGAATGGGACGAGAGGGAGGTCGAGAAGGACACCGCGCTGAAGGGGATCATGCGCTGGGTGCGCCTGCACCCCTGGAACATCAGCCAGAAGGTCCAGATCGTCGTCGAACATTTCCGCGAGAATGTCTCTCCCCTGCTGGACGGCAAGGCCAAGGCCATGGTCGTTTTGGGCAGCCGGAAGGAGGCCGTGCGCTGGCAGCTAGCGATCAACAAATACATCAAGGAGAAGGGCTACCGGCTGGGAACCTTGGTGGCCTTTTCCGGCGAGGTACCTGATCCTGAATCTGGTTCCGACCCCTTCACCGAGACCAGCAAGGAGCTGAACCCTGGGCTGAACGGCCGTGACATCCGCGATGCCTTCGCCGGGACGGACTATCAGCTGCTGCTGGTGGCCAACAAATTCCAGACCGGCTTCGACCAGCCGCTGTTGTGCGGCATGTATGTGGATCGGCGACTGGCGGGCATCCAGGCGGTGCAGACTCTGTCGCGTCTGAACCGCGCGCATCCGGGCAAGGACACGACCTACATCCTGGACTTCGTGAACAGCTCGGACGACATCCTGACGGCGTTCCAAACCTACTACGAGACAGCCGAACTGGAGAGCGCGACTGATCCGAACCTGATCTTCGACCTGCGCGCCAAGCTGGACGGGGCCGGGCATTACGACGACTTCGACGTCGAGCGGGTGGTGAAGGTCGAGCTGAACCCCAAGGCCAAGCAGGCGGACCTGATTGCGGCCATTGAGCCCGTCGCCGACCGATTGCTGAAAGCGTTCAACGGAGCCAAGCAGGCCCGCACCACCGCCCTGGCCACGGACAACGAGCAGGCGGCGGCCGACGCGCTGGACCATATGTCGGCGCTGGACCTGTTCAAGGCCGACGTCGGCGCGTTCCTGCGCCTCTACAGCTTCCTCAGCCAGATCATGGATTACGGCAACACCGAGCTGGAGAAGCGCGCGATCTTCTATCGCCGACTGCTGCCATTGCTGGCATTCGGCCGTGAGCGTGACGGCGTCGACCTGTCGAGCGTCCAGCTGACGCACCACAACCTTAAAAGCCATGGACAGCGCGACCTGACTTTCGCAGCGGGCGAGGCCTCCAAGCTCACTGGCGTCGCCGAGGCTGGCTCCGGTGGCATCCACGAAAAGGAGAAAGCGCTCCTAGACGCGATCATCGAGCAGGTGAACGACCTGTTCGGGGCGGACACCACAGATGGCGACCAACTCGTTTATGTGAATCAGGTGCTCAAGGGAAAGCTCCTAGAGTCCGAGGAACTGGTCCAGCAGGCCAGCAACAACACCAAAGCGCAGTTCGCCAGTTCGCCGACGCTGGGAAAGGAACTGCTAGACGCCATTATGGACGCCTTGTCCGCCCACAACAGCCTCAGTAAGCAGGCATTGGGATCGGAGAGAGTCCAGGCCGGTCTGAAGGACACGCTGCTGGGCCCAGGGCAACTCTATGAGGCACTCCGGGCTCGCGGAGCAGCTGTCCGAGACAGCGATGCCTAGAGAAACCAAGGGCGCAGCCACGGGGCCGCGATGGGAAACTATCGTGGGCGACAATGTGCGTCGCCTCCGTAAACACAAGGGACTCACGCAGGCCCAACTCGCCAGCGCTTCAGGCCTAGACCTGCGTTATCTGGGCGGTATCGAGCGGGGAGCCGGAAACCCTTCGGTCGACGTGCTTGGTAGGCTGGCCGGAGCGCTGGATGTCCACCCCGGCGAGTTGCTCTACGAGTTCGTCTAGTTCGGACGGCTCCTGCCTTTTTCGCAGGGCGGTGCCCATGTTGCCTTGCGGCGCAGGCGTCCAGCGCGATCGTTCGCACGATCGCGTACGCCCTGTAGGAACTGGGCGTAGGGGTGACCACGGCGATCTGCGATGTTTATCGGAGCCGGAAGTCCCTTGATGAGCGCTTTTTCCAACTCGTCAGCGTGGGTGCACGGCCAAATGGCGATGGCGGTATTGAGGCACATCCAGCGAGTTAGGCGGGGTTCGCCTGGGCCGAAATTGAAAGTCGCCCGGATAGGGTGACTGAAGATTTCCAAGTCCAGATTGCGCTGCAACAGACAACCAATCGACATCCTGAACGTGGATGTCGTCGAGTCGTCGCGAAGGTGGCACGAAATTCGCGCCCGCAAGTTGGACGACGAACCGACGTAGAGCAGGTCGGTTCCTCCGACACGAAAAGGAGGACGCCCCTCGATCCGGTCGTAGTCTGTGCCCTCCAACAATTCCGCCGTGTCTCCGAAGATCATGTAGACGCCGGCGCAATCCGGCAGCGCCTCAAGATTGTCGACTACTTCCTGAGTGGTTCTCAGGCCGCAGATGGCCTGCATCTCCGCGAACTTCATTTTCACCTCCATCCATCGCCACGTCGAATAGGGCATATACACCCAATTTATCACTCAGCAACAGAAAGCGTGGGGTTGCCAACGCTTTTTACGCGACGTACATTCCTCCTATGAAATTCGACGTGGAATTCGCGACGTTCGCGCCCAAGGACATCACGGCCATCACGGGCCTTAGCGCGGCTATGCAGCGCGACTGGAGACGCGCGGGCCACTTGCCCGCGCGCCAGCACGGTTGGGCCACGTTTACGTTGAACGACGTCTCCATGATTGCGCTGCGTAAGATCATCGCTGATGCGGGGCTCGGCCCCGCCTTCGCGAAGATCATCTTTGACGCCCCTGCCGCCGCTCAGATTGTCGCCAGCGTCAACTGGTGGGCACTCGAGGCGCAGGACGTGCACGACTGGCTAGTGGGCGCCGACCAAGCCCTAGTAGACGAAGTCCTACGGTTTGATGCCCACGACCACTTCGGCCTGATTGATCAAGTCTGCGATTTTTCACGGCCTGAACGCTTACGCACGGTCCAAATCGACCCTATCGCCGGCGAATTGGACCTGGATCAGCTTCAGTCAGACGTTTCCGCCCCCGAGGAGCCGGCAATCACACTGACGCTTCGCCTAGACCTCATCGGGCAGCAGGTCGCAGCGCGTACACGCCGCAGCCTCGTCAAGATTCGCGGCACTGCGAGTACCTGATGAACAGGAAGTACGAGGCCCTGCCCCCGACGCTTCCCCCGAGAGGCCTCTGCCGAGAGGCGGCAGCCAGCTATATTGGCGTGTCTGCCAGCAAGTTCGACGAGATGGTGGATGACGGCAGGATGCCGATCCCCAAACGCATCGACGCCAGGAAGGTCTGGGACCGCAGCGCTCTCGACGCGTACTTCGATGCGCTGCCGGGAGAGGATTCGCTCGAGATCAATCCGTGGGACCAAGCGGAAGTCGGTCGCGCGGTTATCTAAATGACCAGCCTCACGCTGAAGTGGATTCATCGCTTCCGTGATCGCCACGGAAAGATGCGTCATTATTTCAGACGCCCCGGCATGAAACGCGTGCCGCTGCCGGGCTCGCCAGGCTCCACACAGTTCATGGAGGCCTACCAGAGCGCTCTCGAAGCCGGCGCAATGCGTCGCCCAGAATCTCGCACAAAACCAGGCACGATCGCGGCCGCCATCGATGGCTACTTCAGCTCGCTTGAATACGTCAGCCTCGGTTCGAAGGTAACAAAAGCAACCTATCGTCGCGCGCTGACAGTGCTTGCCCGCGAACACGGGGACAAGCCCATCCGCCTCCTTGAAGCCCACCACATCAAGAGCATCATGGCGCAAAAGATAGCGACCCCTGCGGCGGCGAACAGCTTTCTTCGTCACATAAGAATGGTTTGCAACTACGCCGTCGATCGTGGCTGGATCACACGCAACCCGGCCGTTGGCATCAAGAAGATCAAATACGACACGGAAGGATTCCATACTTGGTCTGAATCTGAAATCAGGAAGTATGAGGATTTTTGGCCCGTTGGAACAACGCAGCGCTTAGCCTTTGACTTGCTTTTGCATACTGGACAACGGAGCGCCGACGTTCGTCAGATGATTAGCAATGCTATATCTGATTACGCCGTTACTGTTGTTGCACAATTCGCTGAGGGTGCTGATTTTAAGCAGCAGAAGACCAAGGCGAAAGTAAACATTCCCATAACGCCAGAGCTTCAATCCTCGCTTAATGCTTTCAGGTCGCGTCAAGGAACGATTATTCTGACCAGCTTTGGGAAGCCGTTTACTGAAAAGGGCTTCTCGAACTACATCTCCGACGCCGCCACCAAGGCGGGCTTGCCCAATTGCACCGCCCACGGCCTTAGGAAATCAGCGGCCACCCGGTTGGCCGAAGCCAACTGCACGGAGGCGCAGATCATGGCGATCACGGGACACAAGACGTCCGCTGAAGTTGGCCGCTACACCAAGGCCGCCCGTCAGAAAGTTCTTGCTCAAGAGGCGATGGGAAAACTCCAGGCCAACCGAACTAAACGCTAGGGGCTGGGGCTGGGGCTGGGGCTGGCAAACCTAATCACCTCAGCTGTCAAACCGCCCCCTAAGCTGCTGATTTTGAAAAGTAAAAAATCAGAGCTCAAATCCCACACCGAATGCCATTTTCTTACGAAATCAGCAACTTACCGAGGCAACCCGGGACTATATGCCCTATTGTTTTACAAAGCTTATTTCTCGCTTTGGCAAACCGCAGCGCCCGCCAAGACGCCCGCCAGCATGGTAATTAACAGCCTGGAGCACCGCGAGAAGCTGACAAGGGCGGCATCAAAGCATCGCTTGGCAAACCTGACCGAGGTTAGCCAATGTCCGAGCATGTCGCTTAATAAGTTCAGCGACTTAAGTCACGCGTGGCAGTCCCTAGGGGAGTCGAACCCCTCTTTTCAGGTTGAAAACCTGACGTCCTAACCGATAGACGAAGGGACCGCTGCGCGGAG
>RCUQ01000850.1_pt1 | contig 12700 bp, 8 predicted proteins | sample 2166351 | NCBI WGS metagenome assembly RCUQ01 (sample SAMN09932597, study PRJNA488358) | compost metagenome | feature: garden; material: soil; isolation source: compost soil in acetonitrile-enriched culture | place: Germany: Experimental Botanical Garden Goettingen | collected 2016-01-27
AGCCTTGATTTTTTGGCGGTACCTTTTGCATCAAGGCAAAAGGTAGCCATAAATACAAAATGGGATTAAAGAAATGCAAGTATTTGTTTCCTCAAAGTAGATAGTCAAATAGAAAAAGGCGTGCAAGCTAAGCTGACACGCCGTTTTTTATTTATTGCGGATGCATTCCGTCTTTAAACTTCAGGCCTTTGATCAGTGCCGCGCTGGGCCCGTCTGCTGATATCCCGTAACCGGTAACCAGCACTCCTTTACCGCCATCTGATCTTTCCAGTGCATAGACAACAGCCAGGTCATCCGGGCTGGAAAATCCTTCGAAACGGTAGAACTCAACGATCACGAAATCAGCGATGCTGCATTGCACACCATCGCATAACAGTCCCTCATCTGTAAGGTTGAAATCCAGCGTATAACCTCTTTTGGCAAGATCATCTGTAGCCTGCGATAATGTTTCATAATTCCTCATAATACAGGGTATTGTTGTTTATGCTAATATACGAAATATCTATGGTCTGTAAAAGAACAAAGCTGCCGGAAACTGTTAAAGATCCGGCAGCTTTGTTGTATATGGATTAGTATGAATTAAGCAGGAATGGCTTTGGATTGTTTCGTTTTGCGAACCAGCAGGATAATACCGGCAAGAATGAGCAAGGAGGAAATGATCTCTGCCTGCGTGGGGTGTATAAAGCCCAGGTCATATCTTGTGTTAACCCTTACTTTCTCTACCAGGAAGCGTTCCAGCCCGTTAAAGATCAGGTACAGACCGAATAGCTGCAGGGGCACATTGAGTTTTTTTCTGAGGCTCCATAATATCGGGAAGATGATGAAGGCACAGGCCAGGAACTCCCATACAGAAGTAGGGAATACGGCAACCGGTAATACGGAATTATATTCCTCCTGGTCGCCGGCTATCGGCATACCCTCATTGTTTACATTATGCTTGTAGTTCATCGCAACAAACCAGCGCGGCAGTACAGATGGGGCGGGGTAGTAGATATGTGGAATCTTCCCTTCGAAGTGCTGCATGTATTGTCCCTTTTCGGCAGCAACCTGGTTATACTCCTCTATGGTGGCTGTTTTTACCGTACCATCGGCCTGGCTTACATAAGCACTGTTATAGATACCCCAGTCTCCGTCGCCGGCAAAGTGACAGCCCAGACGTCCGATGCCATAGGCCAGGATCAATGCCGGTGCCGCCGCATCGCAAAGATGTCTGAAGTCCAGTTTTATTTTTCTGGCGAAATAATATAAGGCAACTGTAGCCAGTATCAGCCCGCCGTAAAAGGTGAGCCCGCTGCGGGAAAATAAGCTGCCGATAGGGTCCTGGATAAAGTCGCTCCAGGTCTCCAGTGCATTAAATACTTTGGCGCCGATAAAGCCTGCAATAGCGGCTACGAAAATAATATCAGATACTCTCTGGTGCGGATAAATTTTTTCACTCTGTCCGGTCTTTTTATTGATGCGGATATCCGGTTGTATTAACCCGGCCTTTGCTTTGCGCTTAAGTTCTTTCTGTAATGCCAGTGCACCGAAGATGAAGCCGAGTGCAACAAAGAAGCCGAATGTCTTCAGGATACTCAGTCCCGGGATGTCGATGCCGAAGATTCCCCGTATGAGGTAGTGGAAGTCAGGATACATAATTGGTCAATACTTGCGTACATGCCGTGCGCAAATTTTTTAAGAATAAGGAAATATCTGTGTACACCGGTTCAGCCTCTGCCGGACAAAAATAAATAACCCGGTGTATAGTACAAAGAAGAAATATACACCGGGTTGGTAATTTGATATTTTTTAAGGGAACTATCCCTGTATCTGTATCGAAAAAGTAATCATGCGGCTGTTTATTTTGTCAATCGCATTGGATAATGGAATGGTATTATCCGGAAAGTGATTGTTCATCATACCCTGACTGATCTTGATCTCCGGAGAGAAAATAAAGTTGGGGTAGATAAATTCCAGTCCGAAGCCTACCTCGGCAGAAAGGTCATTGGGTTTGATACGCAATACCTCGTCAGATCTGCGGGAGCGGGCATTGGAGGCCATGTCGTAATCAAAGCGGCCACCCAGCAATCCGTAAAAACGGAAATTGTGTATGCGGTCACTTTTGAACTTTAACTGCAAGGGCAACTGTCCGTAAATCGATTCAATTTTATTTTCCTGTACGATACCGCTCCGGCTCACCGTGCGTATCCCTTTCTCTGCAAATACCACACCGGGTATAAAACGGAGGTCGATGAACTTGTTGATTCTTAAAGAACCCATCAGCCCGATATGGAATCCGGGACCCCATTTAGGTTGTATCACCTGGAAGGTATCCTGCTGCACAAAATAGTTGGTATTACTTATTTTGAATGCAGAGGCATTGGCACCGAAGGTTAGCCCGAAGTAATATAACTTACTGTCGTGCTCCTCCATATTCATGACTTTTTCCTGTGCTGCAGCGGTTTGCTTTGCAGCAAACAATAATACCGCAGCACCAATAATATACCGGCTTAGATGTGTGAGATAAGAATTGCGTATGTTCATTATACGGTCAGTGTATGGTAAAAACGAAAGCCGACAAGGCTTTAGTATCTGTTATAACAGGGTAAATATACTGTTTTCTTTTTATTTCTCGGCGGTATACAATGTGGTAATGCCAAATGTCAGCGGACGTGCTTTTACCTGCTTAAAGCCGCATTTGCTCAGTATCTTAAGGAAATCCTGTCCTTCAGGGAAGGCCGCCACACTCTGTGGTAAATAGGTATACGCTGTAGCATCCTTAGATACGGCTTTGCCAATCGTCGGTAAAATGTACCGGAAGTAAAACTTATACAGCTGACGGAACGGAAATTTCTTCGGATGAGAAAACTCCAGGATCGCCAGGCGGCCACCGGAGCGCAATACGCGCTGCATCTGGCTCAGACCTTTCTCCAGGTTTTCAAAATTACGTACACCGTAGGCACAGGTAATGGCATCAAAACTATTATCTTCAAAAGGCAGTTGTTCGCTATCCCCGTACATCAGGCTGATCTTGTCTTCCAGTTGCTTCTCCTTCATCTTGGTACGGCCTACAGCCAGCATTCCTTCAGAGATGTCCACACCGGTTACTTTATCCGGGTGGATGGCCAGGCAGGCAATAGCAAAATCACCGGTACCGGTAGCCACATCCAGGATCTGCTTAGGCTGTATCGGTTCAATAGAGCGAATAGCTTTCTTTCTCCAGCCTTTATCAATGCCTAAAGACAGTAAGTGGTTCAGGAAGTCATATTTACCGGCGATGCGGTCAAACATGCCAGCGACTTGTTCTTTTTTATTGAGATCAGATTCGGGCAGGGGCACTACCATTTTTCTTGAATTGTCCATAATGTGGGTACAAAGATAGTAAGATATTGATTTGAAACGCGATAAAAGTGATGGGTTTATATCTTTTTACCCAGTATGACCAGTGTGCGCTTAGCCTGTGGCATATGTGCTATTTCCGGCAGGCGGCCCCATTCTTCAAAGCCCGCCCTGGTAAAGAGTTTTAAGCTGGGTTCGTTATGTGCAAAAATGAAGCCCAGCAGGTTGGAAATACCCAGTTCCGGAGCCATTGCTATAAGCTGGTTCAGTGCCATCTTGCCATATCCTTTACCCTGGTGCTCATTTGCAATATACATGCTCACTTCGGCAGTATTGCGGTAAGCGGGGCGTCCGTAAAAATTACTGAGGCTGAGCCAGCCTGCAATTTCGCCGGTTTCATTGAGTATGATCCATACCGGGCGGTCACTCTTTTGGTGCGCTGCATACCATTCTTCACGGGCAGAAAAGGGTAGGGGTTCTGTGTCTGCAGTGGCCAGTCCGGCAGGTATACTATCGTTATAAATGCGGTTGATTAGAGGTAGGTGTTCGGGCAGAGCGGGGCTAAAATGGAGCATATTTCTATATTTTTAACAAATAATTATATAAAATCTAGTTAAATCGTGTGTTTTTATAAATCTATTAACAAAACAAAATGTTAAATTTCTGAAAATTCAAAAATATTTTAGAAAAATTGGTCAATTCATCTTATGGTCGTATCTTTGCAGTCCTCTCTAAACGGAGGGAAACGTACGTGCAATATCAACTTGATCAAAATACTTATTAAATTTTATTGTTAAACCTGTTCAAAAAGGGCATCTTTTTTGGATGGGATTTTTCTGTTTATACCCAATAAATTGGTTTAGATTACTTATGTCGAAACAATTAAAACGCACACAGTCGGGTCGTGTTAACTTTGCAAAGATACACGATGTAGCGGAGACGCCCGATCTGTTAGCCATTCAGCTGCAATCATTCCAGGATTTCTTCCAATTGGAAACCACGCCTGATAAGCGTGACAACGAAGGTTTGTTCCGCGTATTCAAGGAGAACTTCCCGATTACGGATACCCGCAACATCTTTGTGCTGGAATTCCTGGACTATTTCATCGATCCGCCACGTTACTCTATCGAAGAGTGTATGGATCGCGGACTTACGTATTCCGTGCCGTTAAAAGCTAAGCTGCGTCTGAGTTGTAACGATGAGGAGCATGTAGATTTTGAAACTATTGTTCAGGATGTGTTCCTGGGTAATATCCCATACATGACCCCACAGGGTACGTTTGTGATCAATGGTGCTGAGCGCGTTGTCGTATCTCAGCTGCACCGTTCGCCTGGTGTATTCTTTGGTCAGAGTACACACCCTAATGGTACCAAAATTTACTCTGCCCGTGTAATTCCGTTTAAAGGTGCATGGATGGAGTTCGCAACAGATATCAATAACGTAATGTATGCGTACATCGACCGTAAGAAGAAATTCCCGGTTACTACCTTACTGCGTTCTATCGGTTTCGAAAACGATAAAGACATCCTGAACCTGTTCGGTATGGCTGACCAGGTAAAAGCAGACAGGAAATCACTGCAGGCTAATATCGGTCGTCGTCTGGCAGAGCGCGTACTGCGCACCTGGACAGAAGACTTCGTTGATGAAGATACCGGTGAGGTTGTTTCTATCGAGCGTAACGAAGTTATCCTGGAGCGTGACAGCGTTCTGGATGAAGAATATATCGATTCTATCCTGGAAATGGGTGTAGATTCTATCTACATTCAAAAAGAAGAGTTGAGCGGTGATTACTCTATCATCTACAACACTTTAAATAAAGATACTTCCAACTCTGAGCTGGAAGCGGTACAGCACATCTATCGTCAGTTACGTGGTAGTGATGCTCCGGATGATGCAACTGCTCGCGGTATCATCGAAAAACTATTCTTCTCTGACAAACGTTATGATCTGGGTGAAGTAGGTCGCTACAAGATCAACCGTAAACTGGAGATGGATCAGAGCAATACTAAGAAAGTATTGAGCAAAGAAGATATCATTGCCATCATTAAATACCTGGTACGCCTGTCTAACGGTAAAGCAGAGATCGATGATATCGATCACCTGAGCAACCGTCGTGTACGTACTGTGGGTGAGCAATTATATGCACAATTCGGTGTAGGTCTGAGCCGTATGGCCCGTACCATCCGTGAGCGTATGAATGTTCGTGATAATGAGGTGTTCACTCCGATCGACCTGATTAATGCGAGAACACTGTCTTCTGTAATCAACTCTTTCTTCGGTACATCTCAGTTATCTCAGTTCCTGGATCAGACCAACCCGCTGTCTGAGATCACGCACAAGCGTCGTATCTCTGCACTCGGACCAGGTGGTCTGTCCCGTGAAAGAGCCGGCTTTGAGGTACGTGACGTTCACTACTCTCACTATGGCCGTCTGTGTACCATTGAAACTCCAGAGGGTCCAAACATCGGTCTGATCTCTACACTGTGTGTACATGCTAAGATCAATGACATGGGCTTCATCGAAACACCTTATCGTAAAGTTGATAATGGTAAAGTAGATCTGAAACACCAGATTTATCTGAGTGCGGAAGAGGAAGATGATAAAAAAATTGCACAGGCGAACGTTCCTCTGGATGACAAAGGAAGCTTCGCTGAAGATAAAATCAAATCCCGTGAAACAGGTGACTTCCCTATTCTGGATAGAGAAGAGGTTCAGTACATGGACGTCGCTCCTAACCAGATCGTAGGTCTGTCTGCATCTCTGATTCCGTTCCTGGAGCATGATGATGCCAACCGTGCATTGATGGGATCAAACATGCAACGTCAGGCTGTACCACTGATCCGCCCTCAGGCGCCTATCGTAGGTACTGGTCTGGAAGCAAAAGCTGCCCGCGATGCCCGTACGCAAATTCATGCAGAAGGTACCGGTGTGGTAGAATATGTAGATGCAAACGAAATTCACGTTCGTTACGATCGTACAGACAAACAACGTCTGGTATCTTTCGAAGACGATCTGAAAGTATATAAACTGATCAAATACCGTAAAACGAACCAAAGTACTTCTATCACGCTGAAGCCTGCTGTACGCAAAAATCAGAAAGTGGTAGCGGGTGACTTCCTGACGGAAGGTTATGCAACACAGAAAGGTGAGCTGGCATTAGGCCGTAACCTGAAAGTAGCGTTTATGCCTTGGAAAGGGTACAACTTCGAGGATGCGATCGTAATTAATGAAAAAGTAGTACGTGAGGACTTATTCACTTCTATTCACGTTGATGAGTATGAACTGGAAGTACGTGCGACTAAATTAGGTGAAGAAGAACTGACTTCAGATATCCCTAACATCTCTGAAGATGCGACTAAAGACCTGGATGAAAATGGTATTATCCGTATCGGTGCGCATGTAAAAGAAGGTGATATCATGATCGGTAAGATCACTCCTAAAGGAGAATCTGATCCTACTCCGGAAGAAAAACTGTTACGTGCGATCTTCGGTGATAAAGCCGGTGATGCGAAAGATGCTTCTCTGAAAGCACCTCCGAGCACTGATGGTGTAATTATCGGAAAACAATTATTCCAAAGAGCGAAGAAAGATAAGTCTCAGAAACTGAGAGAGAAGAGCGATCTGGAGAAAATTGAAAAAGTACACGGAGAGAATGCTGAAGCCGTGAAAAAACTGTTACTGGAGAAATTACAGATCTTACTGGCTGATAAAGCTTCTGCCGGTGTGACCAACACATACGGTGAGCCTGTAATCAGTAAAGGTGGTAAATTCAGTTCTAAAGTACTGAACTCTGTTGACTTCCAGAATGTAAATCCATTAGGATGGACTAACGAAGAAGAAACAGATGATCTGGTAAACCAGTTGTTACACAACTATAATATTAAATATAACGAAGAGCTGGGTCGTTACAAACGTGAGAAGTTCAATCTGTCTATCGGTGATGAGTTACCAACAGGCGTATTGAAACTGGCGAAAGTATACATGGCGATCAAGCGTAAGCTGAAAGTAGGTGATAAGATGGCGGGTCGTCACGGTAACAAAGGTATCGTATCCCGTATCGTACGTGCAGAAGATATGCCGTTCCTGGAAGATGGTACACCGGTAGATATCGTTCTGAACCCACTGGGGGTACCTTCCCGTATGAACCTTGGCCAGATCTATGAAACGATCTTAGGATGGGCAGGTGAAAAACTGGGTCTGAACTTTGCTACTCCGATCTTTGACGGTGCTTCAGTAGATGAGATCAAAGGCCTGATCGAAGAAGCTGGTTTACCAAGCTTCGGTCACACTTATCTGTATGATGGTGAAACCGGTGAGCGCTTTGACCAGAAAGCTACGGTTGGTATCATCTATATGATCAAACTGCACCATATGGTGGATGATAAAATGCACGCCCGTTCTATCGGACCATACTCACTCATCACACAGCAGCCATTGGGTGGTAAAGCCCAGTTCGGTGGTCAGCGGTTCGGTGAGATGTAGGTATGGGCACTGGAAGCATACGGTGCATCTAACATCCTGCAGGAGTTACTGACGATCAAATCGGATGATATCGTAGGTCGTGCGAAAACATATGAAGCGATTGTGAAAGGAGATAATATCCCTAAAGCGGGTACTCCGGAATCCTTTAATGTATTGATACACGAGCTGAGAGGTCTGGGTCTGGAACTGACCTTCGAGAACAATGAAAGTAAGAACTAAGTTATAAATACGGCGGGTACGATTCCGCATCCGCCGTATCTTAATACCCTTACTTTTAACAACAAAAAATATTTAATAATTAAAGCAAGGAATAACTGTTCCACGCTTCAATTCAAATAAAAAATGGCAATAAAGAAAGATAATCGCCCAAAATCGGGTTTCGACAAGATTACGATTAGCCTTGCTTCTCCGGATGCTATCCTGGATCGCTCTTACGGTGAAGTATTAAAACCGGAAACGATCAACTACCGTACCTATAAGCCTGAGCGCGACGGTCTGTTCTGTGAGAAGATTTTCGGACCAGTAAAAGACTACGAATGTTATTGTGGAAAGTACAAGCGTATCCGTTATAAGGGTATCGTTTGTGACCGTTGTGGTGTAGAAGTTACTGAAAAGAAAGTACGTCGTGAGCGTATGGGTCACCTGAAACTGGTTGTACCTATCGTGCATATCTGGTATTTCAAATCATTACCGAATAAAATTGGTTACCTGTTAGGTTCCAGCTCTAAAAAACTGGAAAGCATTGTTTACTACGAACGTTATGTAGTAATCCAGGCAGGTGAGGCGGAAGAAATGATCCGTCAGAAATTAAACTTAAAAGACAGCGAAAAAACATACCTGCAATTATTGTCTGAAGACGAGTACCTGGATATCCAGGATGCACTGTCTAAAGAAAATCAATATCTGCCGGATGAAGATCCTAATAAATTCGTAGCGAAAATGGGTGCTGAAGCAGTTCAGGATCTGTTGGGTCGTCTGGATCTGGATTCTTTATCTTACGAGCTGCGTGCTGCTGCTGCGAACGAAACGTCTCAGCAACGTAAGCAAGAGGCGCTGAAACGCCTGAGCGTGGTAGAAGCATTCCGTGATGCCAATACCCGTATCGAAAACAAACCGGAGTGGATGGTAATGCAGTACCTGCCGATCATTCCACCGGAACTGCGTCCATTAGTACCGCTGGATGGTGGCCGTTTTGCGTCTTCTGACCTGAATGACCTGTATCGTCGTGTGATTATCCGTAACAATCGTCTGAAACGTTTGTTAGAGATCAAAGCACCTGAGGTAATCCTGCGTAACGAAAAACGTATGTTACAGGAAGCGGTAGACTCTCTGTTCGATAACAGCCGTAAATCAAATGCGGTTAAGGCAGAAGGTGGCCGTGCACTGAAATCATTGTCTGATGTACTGAAAGGTAAACAAGGTCGTTTCCGTCAGAACTTATTGGGTAAACGTGTTGACTATTCTGGTCGTTCGGTTATCGTAGTAGGACCTGAAATGCAGTTACATGAGTGTGGTATTCCTAAAGATATGGCGGCTGAATTATTCAAACCGTTCATCATCCGTAAATTAATAGAAAGAGGTATCGTTAAAACTGTAAAATCAGCTAAGAAACTGGTTGAGCGCAAAGAAGCGGTAGTTTGGGATATCCTTGAAAACGTACTGAAAGGTCACCCGGTAATGTTAAACCGTGCCCCAACACTGCACAGATTATCTATCCAGGCCTTCCAGCCACGCATGATCGAAGGTAAAGCGATCCAGTTGCACCCTCTGGTGTGTTCTGCGTTCAATGCCGATTTCGATGGTGACCAGATGGCGGTACACGTACCGTTAAGTAATGCGGCTATCCTCGAGGCACAAATGCTGATGCTGGCTTCTCATAACATCCTGAACCCTCAGAATGGTACACCAATCACCCTGCCTTCTCAGGACATGGTATTGGGTCTGTACTATTTGACAAAAGGTAAAAAGACCAATGAAGAAGAAACCATCAAAGGTGAGGGTATGACCTTCTATAGCGCTGAAGAGGTAATCATCGCGCATAATGAAGGCAGAGTAGCACTGCATGCATGGATCAGGGTAAAAGCTGATGTACGTGGTAAAGATGGCCAGCTGGAGCGTAAACTGATCGAAACAACTGTAGGTCGTGTCCTGTTCAACCAGGTTGTACCTAAAGAAAACGGTTATGTAAATGCATTGCTGACGAAGAAATCACTGCGTGAGATCATCGGTGCAATCCTGAAAAATACAAATATTCCTAAAACCGTTCGATTCCTGGACGATATTAAACAAATCGGATACCGTACGGCCTTCCGTGGTGGTTTATCGTTCAACATCAATGACCTGACCATTCCGGATATCAAAGAGAAACTGGTAGAGAATGCACAGGTAGAAGTTGATGAGGTTTGGGATAACTATAACATGGGTCTGATCACCAACAACGAACGTTACAACCAGATCATCGATATCTGGTCTCGTGTAGATACGAGAGTAACTGAAACACTGATCACCGAGATGGCTAATGATAAACAAGGGTTTAACTCTGTATACATGATGCTGGATTCCGGAGCCCGTGGTTCTAAACAACAAGTAAAACAGCTGGCCGGTCTGAGAGGTCTGATGGCAAAACCACGTCGTAGTGGTTCGAGCGGGTCTGAGATTATTGAAAACCCGATCTTGTCTAACTTCAAAACAGGTCTGTCAGTATTAGAATACTTCATCTCTACGCACGGTGCCCGTAAGGGTCTTGCGGATACGGCCCTGAAAACGGCGGATGCGGGTTATCTGACCCGTCGTCTGGTAGACGTTGCTCAGGACGTAGTTATCAACAGCGAAGATTGTGGTACATTACGTGGTCTGGCTACATCAGCACTGAAAGACAACGAGGAAATCGTAGAACCATTGTTCGATCGTATCCTGGGTCGTACTTCACTGCATGATGTATATCATCCGCACACTGAAGAGCTGATCGTTAATGCAGGTATCGAAATTGATGAAGATATCGCTAATGCTATCGAAGAAGCAGGTATCGAAATCGTTGAAATCCGTTCTGTACTGACTTGTGAGGCTAAGCGTGGTGTATGTGCTAAGTGTTACGGTAAAAACCTGGCTACAGGTTATATGACTCAGAAAGGTGATGCAGTGGGTATTATCGCGGCACAATCAATCGGTGAGCCGGGTACACAGCTGACATTACGTACCTTCCACGTGGGTGGTACAGCGAACTCTTCTGCGATCGAGTCTAACTTAATCGCTAAGTTCGAAGGTACCGTTCAGTTCGATGGTCTGCGTACTGTTAAAACAATTACAGAAGAAGGCGAAGAAGGACAAGTAGTAATCGGTCGTACCGGTGAGCTGCGTGTAATGGATCTGGAAGAAGATCGCCTGATGAACACACATAACATCCCTTACGGTTCTATTCTGAAAGTGAAAAACGGTCAGAAAATCAAGAAAGGTGATATTATCTGTTCATGGGATCCGTTCAATGCCGTTATCATCTCTGAGATCGACGGTACAGTAGATTTCGAGAACGTAATTGAAGGTATTACTTTCCGTGAAGAAGCGGATGAGCAAACAGGTCACCGTGAGAAAGTGGTTATCGAGACAAAAGATAAAAACAAAATTCCTTCTATCCTGATCAATGGTAAAGAAGTGAAAACATACAACTTACCGGTTGGTTCACACATTGGTATCAATATTGGTGACAGAGTGAAGAGCGGTCAGGTAATTGTGAAGATACCACGTGTAATGGGTCGTTCCAAAGATATCACCGGGGGTCTTCCTCGTGTTACCGAACTGTTCGAAGCACGTAACCCGTCTAACCCTTCTGTAGTAGCAGAGATTGACGGTGTAGTAAGCTTCGGTAACATCAAACGTGGTAACCGTGAGATCATCGTTGAAAGCCGTGAGGGTATGGTTAAAAAATACCTGGTGCCGCTGACACGTCAGATCACTGTTCAGGATGGTGACTTTATCAAAGCGGGTAATCCGCTGTCTGATGGTGCCATCACTCCGAGCGATATCCTGGCGATCAAAGGACCTAATGCGGTACAGGAATACCTGGTAAATGAAATCCAGGAGGTTTACCGTTTACAAGGGGTAAAAATCAATGATAAACACATCGAGGTAATCGTACGCCAGATGATGCGTAAAGTATCTGTTCAGGATCCTGGAGATACCCGCTTCCTGGAAGATGATACTGTAGATAAGAATGATATTCTGGATGAAAATGACTGGATCTTTGATAAGAAAGTAGTTGTTGATGCCGGTGATTCTGAGAAATTCAGCGCTGGTCAGATCACTACACTGCGTGAGATCCGTGAAGAGAACAGTATGATGCGCAGAGCAGATAAGAAACTGGTAGAGTTCCGTGATGCGGTACCGGCAACTTCATCTCCACTGCTGCAAGGTATCACCAAAGCGTCGCTGGGTGTACCAAGCTGGATCTCTGCAGCTTCCTTCCAGGAGACAACAAAAGTATTGTCTACTGCTGCGATCAACGGTAAAGCCGATGATCTGACAGGTCTGAAAGAGAACGTAATTACTGGTGGTCTGATTCCTGCAGGTACCGGTATGCGTGAACTGAACGAGATGGTAGTTGGTTCTAAAGAAGAATACGAACTGTTACTGGCTAACAGAGAGGTTCTGGAATTTGACGAAGAAGAGTAATCTACTCAGATATCAATAAAAAGGAGCGCGCCGGCTATGCCGGCGCGCTCCTTTTTTATATATCACGCCTTTGTTTCAGTTCGAATTTGTATATTTACTATGTGTTAGTGTGTGATTTCAGGAACGTGTTATAGTAGTATACTAGCTATTCATCCCGGCATTTCATTTATCAACATAAAATCACAAATTATGAAAACACTTCGCAAAATTCTTGTCGCACTGCTGATTATCATTG
>RCUQ01000852.1_pt1 | contig 12683 bp, 16 predicted proteins | sample 2166351 | NCBI WGS metagenome assembly RCUQ01 (sample SAMN09932597, study PRJNA488358) | compost metagenome | feature: garden; material: soil; isolation source: compost soil in acetonitrile-enriched culture | place: Germany: Experimental Botanical Garden Goettingen | collected 2016-01-27
CGCCTCCTCGCTCACTCGGTCGCTACGCTCCGGGCGTGAGACTGCGGCGGGCACTACGGACATACGACACGGGCAGAAATGTTATCCACAGATTCAGGGGATAAGCATAAGAGCAACATGTGTGAAGACAGGACAAAGGCCGCGGGGAACCCGTTTTTTCATAGGCTCCGCCTCCCCTGACGAGTATCTCAAATGGACGCTCAAATCAGTGGAAGGCGAAACCCGACAGGACTTAAAGATCCCCTCCGTTTCCGGTGGGTAGCTCCCTCTTGCGCTCTCCTGTTCCGACCGTGTCGCTTACCGGATACCTGTCCGCCTTTCTCCCTTACGGGAAGTGTGGCGCTTTCTCATAGCTCACACGCTGGTATCTCAGCTCGATGTAGGTCGTTCGCTCCAAGCTGGGCTGTATGCAAGAACCCCCCGTTCAGCCCGACTGCTGCGCCCCTTCCGGTAACTATCAACTTGAGTCCAACCCGGAAAGACACGACAAAACGCCACTGGCAGCAGCCATTGGTAGCAGGATTCACAGAGCAGAGTAGTAAAGCGATACTACATAGAGTTCTTGAAGTGGTGGCCTGAGTACGGCTACACTGAAAGGACAAGTTTTGGTTTCTGCGCTCTGTGTAAGCCAGTTACCTGGTTAAGCAGTTCCCCAACTGACTTAACCTTCGATCAAACCGCCTCCCCAGGCGGTTTTTTCGTTTACAGAGCAAGAGATTACGCGCAGCAGTGAATGATCTCAAGAGGATCTTTTTCAGATCATCTTGAAAACAGGAGCACCAGCGCAGTTCCGAAGTAGGCATAAAGGTGACTGACCTGACATAATCCATCACGTCATAGTTAACTTGCATACTGGTAGGAATAGCACGACCTTTATCCCCGGGGCTCCATCCAGCGCACGGAAAAATACCCGTCATTGATGCCTTCAGCACGCTGCACATCATGCACAAACCACGCATAAAGAGCTTCCGGCGCGCTGTACCACATCACCGGCAGCGGCTTACCGTCAAAACCTGCCGTGCCGCATTCGATAAAGTGACTCGCCCGGACACGGGCCGGTTCATGAATATTTTCCATAAACACCTGCGGTGGGTTATACAGCTTTCGGGTCAGTAACAGACTGGCCGCATTAGCCACATCCGACAGCCAGCCCCAGTGTTTTTTCAGGATACGGATATCTTCAGCCACCTCATCCGATGCCTGTCTGGCCTGCGGGGTAATGCCCGCCAGCCCCATTGATGCACCGGGAGACGACAGAATGCCGGACTGAATACTCTCCAGCCGGCAAAGCTCACTCTTGTACTCATAGTGCTGTTTACCCAGCCATTCAAAATAGCTGTCCAGATGCCGGTTCATCGCCGGGTAGCTGAGCAATTTATCGGGGACGGCTTTCTGATAGCGGCTCACCCACTGTCCAGCAGACTGGTTTTCCACCCCATCACACATGTCAAAATATGATGCAACTGTCGCAGATATATCTCTCAATGACTTCAAATTATGGAATGGTACGGTGGCTTTCATGGCCTCCGCGTACATTTTCCTCAGCGATACCCGGCACAGCTCCGCGCTCGGCTTCTGTACATCCGGTTTCAGCCCGCCACCGATATCCTCGCTGCACCCCGGCATCAGCACCTCCTGATGCTCAAAACCTTCCCGACCGGTGCGGTAAATACACCGCCAGCGCCGCCGTTCATGGGCCGCCACCAGGTGCAGCGATTTTTTGACCGCCTCCGGCAGCGGAGACATATGCTCAAGATATTTTCGCCCAAACAGTACCCCCACCGTTCCCGCCGTTTTCGCGACCGGCCCGGGCAGCCAACTGACCGCCGACGCCGCATAGTCCAGACCGTCATCGCTGCTCTCCGGTGTATCCCGCGAGCAGTCAAATAGCCCGGCAAACACGATGTCGACCGGGACGCCGCGAAAGGCAGGGCTTCCACCCGCTTTTTTATCGCATATCTCACCCAGCAGCATATCGATAAACTGCCGGGCCAGCGTGCCGCCCATGTCAAAGCCGAAGACGGATACCGAGATCAGACGCACGGGAACCTCCCCGTCTTTTACTGCATCCTCGAATGACCGTACAAAGCGCGCTTTCGTGCTGTTAAGGCGTGTATCCGCGCCGGTCACAAAGTTGTAGGCCATAAAGGCCGAGTCGCGTAGCCACGGCGTCGCCTCGATGCTCACCCGCTTCAGCGCATTCACCGCCGAGTCCTTCAGCAGCCCCAGCCGCCCCTTCGGGGTCAACAGAGTGTCCTTCATTTCCGTCAGGATGTCCTTGCCGCTGGCACCGCCCACTGACGACTGAAAGGCCTCTTTCGCCATATCCACGGGCTTGTCCTTCAGGTCATCCAGCTGCGAGCCCAGGGACTTATCCATCATCTCCTGAAGCCGCTCCGCCGTCGTCTCCACAAACGGCGACCCCAGCCCGGATATGTAGTGCGCCTGATATGATTCTGTAGAGGTACTTTTTTCAGGCACAGGATATGCCCGGAACAGCCGGGCAACATTGCTCAGCCGGTTCGCCGGCGCGTCCTGCTCGATATTGCGCCCCACTCCGTCAAAGAAAAAACCGATATGCAGCACCCGCGAGCAGTTTCCGATCCGGTAGTCGCAGGCCTGCTGTGCCCGGTGCGCCGCCGCAATAATCGCATCCAAATCCATTTCCATAGCTATTCTCCTTTAAGAAGCTCCGAGGGGGTATAATTCGGGCTTCGCGGATCGTAGGGCGAGAATGCGTTATCACTCCACCCCAGCAATACCTTATCTCCCGGTAAAAAGTAAACGTGCAGGTCATTTTCGCCCCTCTTGCGCTCTGGCAGCGGCATCACCACCCGCCGCTGCTCCGGCCGCATCCCTGAATCATACTGTGGCCCGGTAACATCCAGCGTCCAGCTCACCTCGGCGGTCTTCCCTCGGATACTGCCACAACAGGTGGTTTTACCATTCTTACCCGCATACTTATTACTAGGGTCAAAAGCCCCGGCATTCCCACCTGCAACGCCATTCACGCTGAACCCCAGAATGGGCCGCTCAATCCGCGTGTGAATAATCAGCGTCACGCCGCTCGCCGGCGGGGCCCAGAACATCACCCACACTATCCACCCGAGCAGAAACACCACCGGCAGCGACAGCATGCCCCAGATCCATACTTTACGCCGGGCATAAAACCGGGTTACTGCACCATCAACCTGCTCAAGCCTGTCAAAAAATCCCATGATTACCGCCTGTTATCCATTCAGACCGACATTATAACGGCGCAGAAATAACCACATAATGAAAATGCCATTAAACATAACATCCGCTACACATCAGATATAAAAATCCCGTATTTACGGGATTTTTAGTTGGCAGCTCATCGGAAAAATTTTAGCCAGAGAATCTCATGCGTTCCCACATAAAACTCTATCCATCAGGCTCGTTTTTTGTCCTTCGACAGACACAAAAAAGCCCGCTTGTAGCGGGCTTTTTATCTAATATTGCTTACAGCTTAGGGGAACTTATATTTCCCTTTTTTACTCTGAGAGCATCATAAATCAGGTGTAGTCCAAAACAGATAACCGCCAGTGGTATACCCCATTTTGCACCAGAAGAAACAACGCCAAGGCTTTCAAGGAATGACAGAACCCCGGCGACAACGATAAATATCCCTAAAAACATACTTACCCCCTTAATAATCATCATTGGCAGCAAGAAGTACTTTGATGCTCTCTGGAACAACCTCTCCCAGAGAACTCAGTAACTCAGCTGTTGTGACCGCTTTCCGGTGCTGCCTGGCTCTGACAACAGCACGCATCTGCTCGCTGTATTGCTGCTCCCTGTCATAATAAAAATCATTAATGGTTTTATCTGTCAGGTACCAGACTCGGACATGTTCATCGCCACGTTTAACCTTCATACGCTCGACAGGAACCAGTAGCTTGTTATTGATATATTCGATAACCCGCCCCTGATCGTCATAAACACGTATCTGATCAGCTTCAAGCTGCTCTTTGTTCAATAAGCGTTCCAGAACATGAACTGCATTCGCATGACGCGCTGAGTAACGGAATGCACTCATGCTGCACCTCCATTACTGGCTTTCAGAGGCGATTGAGGAAAAACACAGGAAGTAAGTACACGTTTATGCGTAAAGAGCACAAAACGCGGAGTATATCGATAATGCTCAAACATGGAGCCATCTCCGTATTAAAAACGAAAATATGCAGCCATCAGCCTGAACTTTGCTAAAAACACCGTTGATTTTGATCTGATCTGGCGTGTTTTTGGTGTGGACGCCCGGGCGTTTTTCACCATAATATTACGCCGAGACATCTCCAAGGTGTCTTAGCCGAACTCATGCCTTACAGGCTACGGTTGAGGGACTTTGAAGCAAGCTTCTTGGCGGTTGCAGAGCTTCAAAGTCCCTTTTCTTTTGCCCGAAACAACCGGGACTTGGGCATTCTAACACACTGTTTTCTCATACATGAACTTTGGCGGTGGAAATTCATAACTAATCACCCCAAAATCGCGCTGTATGCTGCGCTAAGCGCTTTTAGCTTACCCCAGAGGTAAACATCGAGTAAGGTTAGGATCGTCTAACATAGACCTGTTTAAGCCTCTATTTAGCCGATTTTTCCATACGTCAGTAAATAACATAACGTCGAAATCACAAACCTACTGTTTAAACATACAGAGAAAATTTGGTTCTCGGACTGGTTTGAAACATTAAGATATTCATTCCCAGTCAGCACCAACCTCCTGCATTCGCGAAAACAACGAGTTAAACCTCTCATCTTTTGGCAACCCTTCAGTTTCATATTTTTCTTTTATTACACTCAGCGGATTGAGCATAAGGACGTAATGAAACTCTCCGGAAACCCCAGGTTTTGTGGCAATCAAACCCAGCTCCTTTAGTTTTTTCATTCTCCCTATCCACGTTGTTGTAGATCTTTGCCCACTAAATCCGGACTCAAAAGCCAAGGCATCTTTGTCTCTTATCTCAACAAGCCCTTCATCAAAAACTCGGCACCATAGGCTGAGGTACGTCTGGGATACCGGTGCACCACTACCAGCCAAAGAGTCGATAACCCGATTGATATAATTAAGAGTTCTTGGGATGGTGCTAAATCCTGCATGAACCTTTCGGTTCCAGATCTTTAAGTCATCCAGCTCACTACCCCACAGTTCCTGAATCAGCTTCTCTCTTCGGACTGCTAAAGATTGCTTTCCTGCTTTTCTTGCTCTTTCCGACATAGACCCCTCCAAACAACGAAAGCATTATCATGAAAAAAACACTTTTTTTTCAAACAGATATACAAATCAATTCAGGCTGCGAACCCTATATTAATGAACATCACAATCATCGAGATATTTCCTTTTTTTCTATCTCAAATACCTTAGACGTAAATTTTAGTGAATTGAGCACTATAAATATCAAATACTTATACAATATTACGTACTCCAAGTGCTCAAAGTGCAAATTAGTCATCTCAAAGTGCTCGTAGTACTGAATGGGGTTGTTAGGGGGCAAAATTGGATCATGGCAGATCGAAAGAGTCATGAAAACTCAAAGAAAAGTAGGAAGCTATCGGATGTTTATTTACCATAACTCCTTAATTGTACGCACCGCCAAAACGGCCTCAGGGCGTTTCTGACGGATAACCGGTAAAAGCGGCAACAAACCACCCGAAAACCCGCCAGAAACGCACCGGATAAATCATACCCGGATGCATGGCTATGCAGCCAGGTGCATGAGTCCGGTTTTGGCGGCAAATGGACACCGTAAGCCGTATTTCTGGCTAATATCACTGACTCCGATTAAAGTAGTCACATGTATTACACATGACTACAAAGGTGATTTATGTCAGCAGCAACATCCATCAGGCTTGATGATGAACTCAAAGACCGCCTGAAAACCCTTGCCGATGACCGCCATCGCTCCGCTCATGCTCTGATGCTGGAAGCGATCACCGAATACATCGATCGGGAAGAAAAGCGCAGCCAGTACCTGAGGGATGGACAGGCTGCATGGCAGCACTATCAGGAAACCGGTCTGCACCTGAGCGCCGAAGAGGTGGAATCGTGGATAGATACCTGGGGAACTGAGAATGAGCAGGATGCTCCACCATGCCACAGGTAATTGTCTCCGCACTGGCGCAGCGGGATTTACAGCGCCTGCAGGACTTTCTCAAAACCAAAAACCGGCTGGCGGCCAGAAAAGCCGGTGAAGTGATAATCCGGGCTATCCAGCAGCTGAAAACGCAGCCGGACATGGGCCGTCCGGTTTCTCTTCTCCCACTTGAATACCAGGAACTGGTGATCGGATTTGGCGACAGTGGTTATGTGATGCTCTATCGCCACGACCGGGAAACGGACCGGATAGTGATCCTGACTGTCCGACACCAGAAAGAAGCCGGCTATCACGGCCTGCAGGAATAATTCCCCCTGAGGTCTGCTCTGCCGTTCACCGCCGGAGCAGACCGGACTCGATAGCCAGAATCAGCGCCTCCAGTACCAGCCCCACCACCTTCACAGCCAACGCTATTGTCATTAATACTTTCATCGTCTTGCCCCTGTTTTATCTGATACCGCTATTGCATCACCTGCCGGCAGCGGAAACCACTGACTGTACTTGTCGCAATACCGCGACAATCACCAGGCGATGGGAACAAAAAAAATCGACAGGAACGGCTGATAGCGTTCAGCGCTTCCTATTATCACCAGGAAATTCGGGTTACATTGGCGCTATAATGATTGTGAGAAATTACACACCTTTCACACCCGAAAAAATCAGGGGTATACAGTGGCAAAAACATTGCTCAACCTTTCACAGGCAGCACAGGCAGCTGGCATAACCAGAAGAACGCTGTATAACCACGTAAAACAAGGGAAAGTGACCGTGTCACGCGACGGGAAAAACAACCCGGTCGTGGATGTATCCGAACTGATCCGCGTATACGGCAATGTGAATTTACCTGAGAAACAAATTCCCAGCGTTTCACACCGTGAAAATACACAGAAAAATTTCCCACACGAGCAGCTGACAGCCATGCAGAAAGAGCTGGCTGAAATGAAACAGGCCATCACGTTGATGCTGGAAGACAAAACGCTGCGGGAAAAAGAAAATCAGCAGCATGAGGACGAGAAAAACCAGCTGCGGGAAGAAATCAAAAAGCTCAGTGAAAGCCTGGAACAGGCGCAAAAAAAAGGGTTCTGGTCCAGACTGTTCGGTTAAAGCGACGGACCATCCAGACCTTTTTGTCGCTGCGGTCGCTCCGGCTCCGGCGTTTTCTCGTGCTGCAGCGCCCGTTCATGTGCCTGCCGCTGCTCGATGGCGTTCATCTCACGGACAAGCGGCGCAGCTGCTCGCTTAAACTCTGCACCTGCCTGCTCAAGTCCGACACGCGCTCGCTCAGCGCCGCGTTCTCCCGTTGCGTAATGCCAAACATCCTCTGCAACTCCGAGGAGGCGGCTTCCCACGCGCTCAGCTGCTGCGCGTAATCCTGCTGCAGTTGCTCGAATGCGCTCAATAATTGCGTTTCCAGTTCGGTCATTCTCTGTCAGTCCTGTTTCAGTTGTACCCACGTCGTACCGTTGTAGGGAATGGCTTCCGGCGTTGTTCCTGCCGGCATCACCAGAAAGCGCCGTCCGTCGCTGGTCGTCTGAAAGCTCACGCCCCACGTCTGCGCGTTCAGCTTCGTCAGCGCGTCTTTCTGCTCGCTGATGGCCTGGTAGTTGTCGAGAATTTTCTGCCCCTGCCACCACAGAATGCTCCCGCTCGTGCAGATCAGCAGGAACGACACGCCGGCGATTATCAGCCACGTCCGCCCGATGGTTTTCAGTATCCCTCTGGTGTTCTGGCTGATGGCTGAGGCCAGCTTCTGGTCGTGGTCGAGGATAGCGCTGTTGATTCGCTTCGCGCTTTCGCTCAGTTCCTGATTTACATACGCTTCGTGCTCGCTGAATGCGGCTTTCAGCATCTCGCCGGTAGATTGCCGCTGCGCTTTCGATTTCTGCTCCAAGTCCTGCGCCAGCGTTAAAAGACTGCTCATAGATGGCTCCTTTCAGTCGGATATTTCGCCCCCCGTCCGGGTTGGCAATGCTGATACTGCTTTGCGTGGTGCGTACCACTTCAAAACCTGCCGTCGTGAGCGCCTCAGTCACGTCCTGCCGCGTTTTAAGCTCCCCGGATGAGGCTAACACCATTAAACCCTGCGTAATCGCTCTGACGGCTTCCTGCTGCGCCTGTGGCAAGGCCGACGGCGTGACCAGCTCTCGCCGGTTCGCCGGGTCGTTCGGGTCATGCAGCCCCAGCCGGCCATTCACCACCGTCTGCCACGCATCGATGCGCGGGCGGTCGGCCCGGTCGTAATACGGCTGCAGGCGTTTTCCGGTCAGCAGTTCGGTGTTAGGAATGAGAAAATTCAGCTCCAGCCGCCCCTTGTCGGCATGCTCCACCCACAGCACGCTGTACTGGTCTTTATCGAGTCCGGGCATCAGAACCCGCTCGAAGCTCTCCATCAGCTTTTCACGCTGTCCGGGGGCCAGGTCACTCTCGGCAAATGACAGCACCCCGGAGGTGTATTTCTTGGCATACGGCGAGGCATCAATCAGCTCCCGGACTTCCTCCGGCTTACCCTGCAGCACCGTCGCCCCGTCACGCTGCCGGTCTTTACCCAGCAGATAATCCACCGGGCCACTGCCACCACCACGACCGCGTGGATGGAATTTAACGATCATCGTCGCCGTTCTCCCGCACCGTATGCCGCAGCCGTTCAAGGCCGGCATCGATGGCCATCAGCGCCGCCACCACCTGAACCCGATCAGCACCAGACCACTGGCCACCGTTAATTTTCCGGGCGATCTGGTTCAGGTTATTGCCCATGCCGGCGAGCTGACGCAGTAAAACCGGATCGATGGACGGCAGCCGCGATGACCGCGCCGGTCGGGTATCGAGACAGGTTTGCCGCATCCACGCCGCCAGCTGTTTGCCGTCACAGCGTTCAAGCAGCTGCTGATGCTCATCCTGCGTGACCCACATGGTCAGCATCTTGTCGCGTTTTGTACTCAAACGGCCTCCGGTGAAAAATATTTAGGTGGGAGATCTAGCGCAGCTCCCGGAGAGGAACACAGCTTGTCTGTGGGCATCTGCCGGGAGCCGGCAAGCCCAACCGGGCGCGTCAGGCTGTTGACCTGAGCGGGTTTCGGGGCGCAGCCCTGAACCAGTCACAGTGCGCTAGCGCTGTGTATACTGGCTTACACATGTTAGCCCTGAGCCGGTTGGGCTGTGAACTACTCTATTTGGCAGGGGAAAAATGCAGCTGCAGGGCGTAGGCGCAATATGACCGGCCGGTGATATTGCGCCTCCTCGCTCACTCGGTCGCTACGCTCCGGGCGTGAGACTGCGGCGGGCACTGAGATCTTTTTTTTATGGCGAAGAAGTCAGACAGGACGGGGATGTGGTTGAAAGATCATGGAAGATCGCGGGATCCAGATGTACAAAAGCCCCGTGACAGAATCACAGGGCTTGAGTACTCTAATTCGTGCAGATACCTGCTCGGAATCAGACCGCAATCTAATCCTAGCAGGGCTGGCTAGCGATGTCACTACCAGCTTAATACCATTCAACGACATTAAATCACTATCTGCACCCTTGAAACTCAGGTCTAGCCCCGGACTCCGGCAGGATAAACAGGCGAATGGTGGAAACGTAACTTAACCGCGAAAGAGTTAAGCTCTACCCCGTCTCGCAGTACGATAACTGGCACCTGATAAATGAGTGACAAGGCAGTATTCGCGGTGAAGTGTGATTGCCAAGGTCTGGCGCGACACCCACACAATCAAAGTAAAAAAGTAACGGCCTGACGCTGGTCGCTCCGCTCCCGTTTTCTGGTGTACCCACCACGGGGGCATTAGGCAGCTATTGCCTGTGTGTTTGATTTGCATACAAAGACGCGCGAGAATCCATAGAGATAATATGGAAAAACAGGATGTTTGATGCTCAGACTCTACACGCTGTGGGAACTCGAACGGGAACTGTCTCCCGATGAATTCCAGCACATACTGACCCCCGATGCCGCTCTGGAAAAAGCCGCATTCACTTATGACCTGGACTACCGGAATTACGTATCGCCCCCGGTCAACGAAGCCCCTAATCTGCTGGCACTCCCGAAGGACAAACCCTATACCCGTTCAGGGTATGACCCTGTTTATGACGCTCTTGAAGTCAACCTGATGGAAGGCTGGATCATCGGGCTGGATACCGATGAACACTGGAATGACGAAGTAAATCCCTTTCACATCAACGCTGATGGCGAACTGGTTTTTGACGGTGTTGATCCTTTTTGCTGGGTAGTCAGTGATTTTCAGCGGGCTTACCAGCTCGCTATCAATAGCCAGAACGGCAGGAAACCCGCAGCCACAGAAAAATTTCGCCCGTCAGGTGAACCAGTGCAGCACGCTCAGGCGGCTAAAACCATCAACAGCAAAGCGGCGGGCAGACTGTTGGCTGCTGGCGGTGTTTACAACGGTAACATTGAGGGATTCCGACAAGCAGCCGAACAATTGGGCGGCGATGCCGTGAAGGGGTACGACAGCGTTCTAAACGAAACAACGACAGGGATGGTGATAGCGGCAGCTTCATTGCTGGTCATCCGTAATCCTGCGGCAGCAGAAGAATTGTCAGCCTATGTGGGAAAATATAAAAAGGCTTACGTCCTGCTTGATGATGTGAGCGTGTCTGAGCTTAATTATTTACGTCGCGATCGAGCTGAATACAATGAGCTAAGAAAGGAATTTAATACTGTCCGGCCTAGGTTTCTTAAATCCATTTCCAGCCACCCTGACGCGTTAGAAACATTTGACACCAATGACCTGCTCCGCCTGGAGAATGGTGGAGTGCCATCCGGGTGGGAAGTTCACCATAAAATTCCTCTTGATGACGGCGGTACAAATGCTCTGGATAATCTAGTGCTAATCAAACGTTCGCCATATCACGTCGCGTTATCTAAAGCTCAACGCATTGTCACTAAAGACCTCGAATATAATTCCAGCACTAATGTTTTATGGCCTTCGCCGAACGGCGTAATTTACCCGGTAGGGAAGTGAGCACGCTATGAACGATACAAATACGATGATCGGCATCTTCAATACGATGATGGTTTCTGATAACTACCCGGTAACCGGGCCTGTTTCGGCAGACACTTTGGCGGATTTAATGCGCAACCCAGCACCAGTTGAATGGGATGAGGTAAAACGAGGCGTTTACGCGGACATTCAGCGCCTAGTGATAAACCGCCCGGATTACGCCGATATGCTCAAAATCATGGATGGCCTTGAGTACAACGGACTCATTCTGTACGACCTGACGCAAGCGGAGAATGGCGAGCTACTATGGTCAAATATCTATATCCGCAACATTGATACCCGCATAGATGAATCCTATGTTGATCCAAACCTGGCTGATAAGGTGTTGATTGGTCAAGATGGCATGTCTGTATTCGTTTACAGCCTCAAAGATGACTGTTTCCAAATCCGCGATAGAGTATCAACGGATTACGTTATTGAATCACACGCTACCTTTGCAGGCCTTTTATCAGCCCTTATAGATACCGTGAAGTAGTACTCTCACTGTAGAAACCTATTTACCATAACGCCCGTTATCAGCACCGCTAAAACAGGCTGCCGGCGTTTCCGGTGGATTTAGAGTAAAAGAGCGACCTTAAAACCCCGAAAACCACCGGAAACGCACCTGATAAATTTTACCCGGTTGCATAGTCATGCAGCCAGGTGAATCGGCGCCCGTTTCGTCCGAAAAGAACTGGCTGAGCCCCGTTTTCGGGCATTATCGTTCCATGCCGTGTCCTTTCTGCCGCTGCGCCCGTTGCAGGGCTTTCTCATGCTGTAGCTGCTGCTCATGGCGCTGCCGGTTCTCCAGTTCGCGTCGCTGTTCGATGCCGTTCATCTCACGGACAAGCGGCGCAGCTGCTCGCTCAAACTCTGCACCTGCCTGCTCAAGCTCGAGACGCGATCGTTCAGCGCTGCGTTCTCCCGTTGCATAAGACCAGACATCTTCCGCCATTCCGCGAAGGCGCTCTCCCACTCGTCCAGCCTTTGCGAATAGTCCTGCTGTAGCTGCTCTAATGCGCTCAGTAACTGCGTTTCCAGTTCGGTCATCTGCTATTTCCCCGCCAGTACCATCCAGCCCGAATCCTCCCCCTCCCCGAAGGTTCCGGCCTCCGGGTTCACCTTCACGCAGGGACGCTTGCTGTCCCCGCACACCGACAGCCGCACGCCGTTGTTCTTCTTCGACAGCATAGCCTCCGTTCGCTTCATCTCGCTGATAAGCTGGTAGTGATCGCGTATCAGCGTCCCCTGCCACCACAGAATGCTCCCGCTCGTGCCGATCAGCAGCACCGACACCATCGCCACGGTCAGCCACGTTCGACCGACCATACGCATCACGTTCAGGCGGTTCGACTGCATGGCTTCGTTCATCCCCTGTTCGTGGGCGCTGATAGCGTCGCTGATTCGCTTCGCGCTGGCGTTCAGTTCCGTTTTTACAGACTGCTCGTGCTCGCTGAATGCGGCTTTCAGCATCGCGGCGGTACGCTCGTGCTGCGCTTTCGATTTCTGCTCTAAGGTCTGACCCAGCGTTAAAAGACTGCTCATAGATGGCTCCTTTCAGTCGGATATTTTGCCCC
>RCUQ01000854.1_pt1 | contig 12669 bp, 8 predicted proteins | sample 2166351 | NCBI WGS metagenome assembly RCUQ01 (sample SAMN09932597, study PRJNA488358) | compost metagenome | feature: garden; material: soil; isolation source: compost soil in acetonitrile-enriched culture | place: Germany: Experimental Botanical Garden Goettingen | collected 2016-01-27
GTCAGTACCTGGGTTCTCAAGGTCGTACCAAGCAAAGAGATCTGGATCCTACAGGTTCCGGTTCAAGACCAACCAATTATGCTGATGGTATGTTACTGCCTAACTACCGTCTGCCAACAGAAGCTGAGTGGGAATTTGCTGCACTGGGTGCCATCGCAAACAACCCTTCTCCTCGCAGCAAACGCAGCCGTGGTGAAGAAGCTTTTACAGATCGTCAATCCAACACATGGGGTGATATCCGTTCAGTAAGATACCAGGAGAAAAATGCTCAGAAAGGTGAAATGCTGGCTAACTTCAAACGCAAAAGCGGAGACTACGGTGGTGTTACCGGCGGTCTGAATGATAACTCTTTCGGTCCTGCAGATGTACATAAATACTTACCGAATGCTAACGGTTTATATAACATGGCTGGTAACGTAAATGAGTGGTGTATGGATGTTTACCGTGCAACTTCTTTACAAGACTTCAGCGATTATCGTCCGGTTGTAGGTGGTGAGAAATTCACTAAAAGAAAAATCGAAAGCGATTACACCATCACTGAAAAAGATAGCTTAGGTCGTGAAGTAAGAGTTGATATCGATTCTACAGACTTAGCTGGTCAATACAACAGAGATTACAAGAAAGCAGATAACAGAGATGTTCTGGAAAATGAAGGTCAGTACCGTTACGATTACGGAAGACAAAGCCTGATCAACAACGATAGCCGTGTAATCAAAGGTGGTTCATGGAGCGATAACTACTACTGGTTAAGCCCTGGTACAAGACGTTTCCAACAAGCAAATCAACCAACTGCTACTACAGGTTTCCGTTGTATCATGGACAGATTAGGAAGCACTATCTTAGATGCTCCTTCTGGAAACTCTTTCAAAGCGTCAAAAAAACGTAGATAAGATTAAGATGGCAACATCTTTACCATATGAATACCCCTTCCTTACACGGAAGGGGTATTCTTTTATGTATAAACATAAACCCGCTATGCCCATGAAATGTATTACTTTATCAGCAGCATGTTTAATGGTCGCCTCAGTGGCTGCCACAGCACAGGATTCCAGGCAGGAGAAGATACAGGAAGAGGCGCTTAATTGTGCGCAGCAGTATAATTACAACACCAATATGCGTGCCTGGCAGGATTGCCTGGATAAAGGCCTTGCACAAGACAGTACGATTGCATATCTATGGCAGCAGAAAGCCATGCCTTATTTCAAGTGTCGTAAGTATGAAGTAGGTATGGGCTATCTCGATAAAGCAGTACAATATGACCGGGAGCGATGGCTGCCTTACAGAGGGTTTATCAAGTGCATATTTCAGAAGAATTATGCAGGATCTATTGCAGATCTTGAAGCCTGTATTGCTGAATACGGGAATGGTTATGTTATGGATCATACCTATGCATTTTATATAGCCATCAGTCAGCTGCAACTAAATCGTTTTGCGGAGGCAGAAGTGCTGCTGCGCAACTACACAGAAGAACAGGAGGCTAAAAGAGGCAAGGATCGGGTACACCACCTGGGCCTGTTTTACTGGGGTATTGCACAATTTGAATTGGGTAATATAGATGAGGCGCTAAAACATTTTAATGAAGCGATACGCTTATACCCTAATTTTCCGGATGCAACATATTACCGTGCGATATGCCTTAAATGGCAGGGAGCCCCTGCAGAGGAGGTAGAAAAGGTATACCACAAGGCTTTGGAAGATGCGAAGAATGGTTATACAATAAATGAAGATAATGCATTTTATGAAACCTACCCTTACCAGGTTCGGTGGCCAAAATAAAAAGGAGACTCCATATAGAGTCCCCTTTTTATTTTTATTATGTAAATCTTTATGATGCTTTTACCGGCAGATTAGCCTTATGGCTCACCGTATACAATCCGAAGAACGTGATCAGTCCATTGATAATAATCAGTTCGACACCGATAGCATAATGGCTGTAAGCCGAAACAAGCGCATTGATGATATAAGTCAGCACCGGAGCCAGTAAGGTTACCGTTAGAATGGCATACTTGCGGTCGATCTGCCTTTTTGTAAATATACCGAAAGCAAATAAGCCCAGTAAGGGACCATAGGTATAGCCCGCGACTTCCATGATGAGGTATACAATCGATTTATTGTTGATCGCTTTAAAGATCATGATCAGGACAAAGAATAGTACGGTAAAAATCAGATGGATACGGATTCTTAGCTTCTTTTTCTGACTTTCTGTTTTAGTAGTATCTTCATTAAGTTTCAGCAAATCCACACAATATGAGCTGGTTACCGCCGTTAAGGCACCATCTGCAGAAGGAAAGAGTGCCGAGATCAGCCCGATGATGAAAATAACCGAAATGATCATAGGGAAGTGCCCTTGCAGGGACAAGGCCGGGAATAGGTCATCTCCCATTACACTGGCTCCGCCGGAACCCAAGACAAACCCTTTGTCGATATAATGTCCACCTTGTTGCTGTGCATATAAATAAAGTAAACCACCCAGGAAGAGAAAAGCAAGATTCACGATCAGCAAAATGCCGGCAAAGCTCAGCATATTCTTCTTGGCGTTGCGCAGGTTATTTACCGAAATATTTTTTTGCATCATCTCCTGGTCCAGTCCGGTCATCGTAATGGTAATGAACATACCCCCCAGGATCGTTTTCAGGAAATAGGTTTTGGCATTCATATCCAGGTTCAGTACGCGGGTATAAGCCTTTTCCTGCAATTGACCGAAGGCCTCACCGGCAGACAGGTCCAGCGAGTACAGGATATAAATAATACAGGCAATAAGACTGATGATCATGAAAGAAGTCTGTAGGGTATCGGTAATAACAATCGTCTTCACCCCGCCTTCAAAGGTGTATAAAAGCACCATCAGCAGCAGCACCAGCGAGGTAACCCAGAATGGCACGCCCAAGGGCTCCAGCAGGAAGATCTGTAGTACATTGACCACAAGATACAGTCGCGCTGTTGCACCAATGCTACGGGATATAATGAAGAAAATAGAACCGATCTTATGCGCTTCCACATTAAACCGCTTACCGAGATAAGTATAGATCGATGTCAGGTTCATCCGGTAATAAAGCGGGAGCAGTACTGCTGCTACGATAAAATACCCGATGAAGAAACCGAGCACCATCATATAGTACTCAAAGCCGCCATAGGGATACATGCCCGTAGTCATTTTGCCCACCGTACCGGGCACAGAAATAAAGGTAACACCACTCAGGCTGGTACCGATCATACCGAAGGCAACCAGCATCCAGTTACTGTTACGGTTACCGATAAAAAAGGATTCGTTGTTAGAATTGCGTGACGTATAAAACGAAACACCCAACAGTAGCGCAAAGTAGGCCAGAATGATCAGCAGAAGTAAAGTTGCGTTCATTTGTGTATAAACAAAAAGGTAAATGAAAAGCGTACCATATGTCTGGTACGCTTTTATATTGGTAAAATAAATTAGAAGCCGATACCAAACCCGATAACCGGTTGTATAGATCCGTAGTACGGACTGGCTACAGTACCCTGGTACCATCCGTTGGAAGAGGTTACCGTTTTAGTCGTCTGGTTTTGCAGCACATCGTAGTACAATCCTATGTACATACTGATGCGCTCAGAAACAGGCAATCTGTACCCGGCACCCACTAACAGAGAAGGGAGATCATACCTGATGCTGACCTTTTCCTTGCCCGATCCGCCGGCTACCCGTGCAGCATCTGTCCAGCGGGTACTGGAGAAGTGATGCTCATATTGCACCTGCACAAAAAACTGATTAAATACATTGTACCTGACCCAGGCTCCGGGAGATATCATCGAGGACTGCAGCGCCGATGTTTCGTAACGGTTGGTTGTGGTGTTGTAATACTGCTTGTACTGTCCGTCTCTGTAGTAGAGATAGCCCAGGCTTACCCCTGCCAGCAGGTTATTGGTCAGCTTATACCCTACCATAGGGGAAATGCCCGCCATAAAGGTGCTGTTGGCAAAACCCAGAGACAAGCCACCACCGATGACAATACGCTGCGGATCGAAACCAGAAGCATTATTTTTAGGTTTACTGGTATGGCCACCACTGCTGTAGCGCTCCTGCGCCTGGCTGGCCGAAAGTCCGAGCAATAATCCTGCAAGGACACATAGTATTTTCTTCATGATACTTAATTTATAACAGATCTTCTATACTTATCTAACGCCTTTTTCCTTCATTACCTGATTCAGCCACTTTAATAAAACAAATCCTATTGCTGCAGAGACCAGTAATAGTCCGCAGTTAACAATAAAGAAATTAGCCTTATTATCGTACTGGTACCAGGTATTAGCCAGGATGCCGCTTAATTTATTGCCGATTGAAGTGGAGAGGAAAAATCCTCCCATCATCAGGGCAGTAAGGCGCGACGGGCTCAATTTAGATACCAAAGATAAGCCCATTGGACTTAAAAACAGCTCTCCGACCGTAATAACTCCATAACAGCCAATCAGCCATAGTGCAGATACTTTCTCCATACCATTATTGCTGTAGTACACAGCGGCTACCATGACCAGTGCAGACAATGCAGAGATAAACATACCCCAGGCAATTTTGGCCGGAGTCGTCGGTTCCCGCTTCCTGCGGCGCAGCATTGCAAAGAAGGCCACTACAAGTGGCGTCAGTGACACAACCCAGAACGGATTTATGGACTGGAACAGCTCCGTATTCATCACCGAGATCGGTTGGCCATCGGTTGGAATACTTTCCGGACGCGCATTTTTGAAGTATACGTCATGATCAACTACCTTAATCACTTTGCCCAGCTCATCTTTCTGTGCACGGAACTGGTAATCGTACAGAGTTACCGTATCTTTTACAGAAGGTACTTTTTCTGCCAGGTATAATTTATTGGCTGCATCTTCCACACCGCCGGTTACCTGGCGATCGGTATAGTATTTGGCCCAACGGGTCAGTACTGTACCATTTTGTTTAAATACCGCCCAGAACATGATGCTTACCGCAAATATAGCCAGCAAGGCCGCAATAGGTCTCTTATCGCTACCCGTAGCACGTGCATAAAGGCTGATGAAGAAAATAATGACAGGAATACAGGCAAAAATGAAGGCATCTGAACTGTCGCTACCAAAGATATTATTCGGAATCATCCAGCCTAAAGCACCAACCACTATGGCCGGAAGGAATACGTACAGCAATACCTGGCTGATACCAACATCACCTTTTTCTGTAGGCTTCAGGATATTGGCATGACGATAATGCTTCAGTCCGATGGTGAAGACCAGCAGGCCCACAAACATACCTACACCGGCAGTCAGGAAGGCAGCACTCCATCCGTATTTATTACGCATAAATGCCGCAATGATATTACATACAAAAGCACCGATGTTGATACCCATGTAGAAAATGTTGAAACCCGCATCCTTCTTGTCTTTATACTGTTCCTCAGAATAAAGATTGCCCAATAGCGTAGAGACACTGGGTTTGAAAAACCCGTTGCCGATTACAATGAGGGCAATAGAGGTAAAGAAGGCCCCCTCCTGGTGAATGCTCAGGCCCATATAACCCAGGCCCATGAGTACACCACCTATATACACAGAATTAATATAGCCCAGTTTGCGATCGGCCAGGAAGCCGCCGAGGAATGGGGTCAGGTAAGTAAATGCAATAAAAGTACCGAAGATATCTTCTGCTTTTACATCCGGGAACTGCCAGCCGCCGCTTTTGGTATCGATCATGTATAACAGGAATATACCCAGCATCAGGTAATATCCGAATCGTTCCCACATCTCTGTCAGGAACAGGAAAGGTAAACCCTTTGGGTGATTTTTGCCCTGGGTAGCCGGTCGGCCACCGGACGCATCATTTGTAGTCGCCATAGATAAAGTAAATGATTAGCTTGCTAAAATAATAAAATAACGCTAAAAAGCCCGAAATATAAGGTCGGTTCAGGTACGATGATCTTTTTGCCAGCTTTTTTACCTAACTTTGTCGCTTGCTTTTTTTTGACCAATTTATATCATGTCCTTACCCGAAATACTGAAACATATTTATCACAATGCAACCGATGAAGTAATCCGAAGAGGAAAGAAAATATTTCATACTTCCGGGGTGCAAATGCTGGAAAACGATCCGTTGACCGAACAGGTGGCGTTTCGTGTGCGGAATGATGTGTATAACAATTTCTACAAGGTAACGATCAGTAACTACCTGCAACCGGGTAAATTATCTATGCGTTGTCAGTGTCCCTATAACATGGGACCTGTATGCCGCCACCAGGCCGCAGCCTTATTCCAGTTGAACGATCTGCTGCAAAGCGGATTTTTCGAACATGCCCATATTGACTATAACCAGGAGCATACAACAGTACGTATGCGCCAGATCACGGCCAATTTTTTAAAACTGTTCTCTTCAGAATCCATTACTGCCATTGCGGAAGACTGGTATGCAGAGAATCGCATTAACATCATCGAAGCACAGGACGAAGCCGTAAGAGCGGAGGTGATTGATGATGAGTCCCGTAAATTTACGGTAATCATCAAGCAGAACGAAGAGCGCTATTTTGATACCTCCTGTAGCTGTGCCGAAAAGAACTACCCTTTATGTATCCATAAAGTGTCTGTCTTCCTGGAGATCCTGTATAAGCATGGTGCCAATTACTTCAGTTCCCTGCGCAACTGGGATACGCAGAAAAATAAACTGCTGGCACTCTACGGATATACGGTAGATGATGACCTGACAGGCAAGTTTGAATTCTCCTATCATGAAGGCAAACCTTTCCTGCGTGTTCTGGATAAAACAATCAAGAAACTGGACTTTAATGCCGCAGGCAAGCCTGTAGCACCGGAGCCGGTTAAGGAAGCTACTTCTTCTATAAGAGAAGAGCGTAAGAAGCTGGGTGTGCTTATCCGCAACATCAGTGATTACTATCCATACACCTCTTTCGACCTGGTGGCCGGTGTGCCTACTGCCGAGGGAGATGCTTATGAGCGCAATATAGAACCGGTACTCTATAATCAGTACATTGATCCTATCTTCCTCGATGACCGTGAGAAGATCCTTATTACGGCATTGCGTAAGCAAAGCCCCGATGAGCTGGTAAAATGGCTGAAGAAAAACTCGCCTTTCGGAGACTTCCTGGATGGTGTAGACAAAGACCTGCGCAATAACCCGAACAATGATCTGAAGCAACAGGTATGGGACTTTACCATTCCGCGCTACCAGCGACTGTTCGCACAGTATAAAGATTATCCGTTTATCTATTACGCCCGCAAAAAGGACAGCCTGAAACCGGCAGACCTGCTTAAATGTGCTTTCAGTGAGCAGGTATTTACGGCCCATATTGATGCAAAGCCATTTAAAACGGGTGTAAATGTCTCCCTGCAGATTTGCATCGGCGACCAGATATTAAATATTGATGAAGTAGAGTTACTGAACGCAGGGCTGGTATTGTATAAAAATACATTCCATACGATCGGTAATATAGATACTATTGATATCATCGCGAAGTTTGATAAATCCGGCGTGATGTATATTGGTAAAGCAGAATGGGTCAAGTTTCTGGAAGAAACACTGATGCCGCTTTCTGCCAAAACAACCATACACTTCCACGAGAAATTGCAGGAACGTGTAGTAGCCGAAGAGCCTAAGTACAAACTGTACCTTAAAGAGTCTGACAAGATGATGGCCTTTAAGCCGGCCTTCTCCTATGCCGGTATTGAAAAACACTGGCTGGATACTTCTTCAGCAGTAAGTGCCCGTAATGGTAAAGTAGTGGTGTATGAGCGTAACGAAGCTTCAGAGCAGACCTTCCTCAACTTACTGCGTTACCTGCACCCTTCTATGCAGGAGAGCCGCAAATCCCAGTCCTTCCTTTTGCTGGCTACAGAGGCACTGAAAGGCAGCTGGTATTTCCATTTTATGGATACCCTCAAGGAGCAGAATGTAGAGATCATCGGTTACGAAAACCTGAAACAGATGCGCATCAACCCGCATAAGCCGATCACCAATCTGAATATGAAGAGTGGTATCGACTGGTTTGATGTAGAGCTGACGGTATCCTTCGGTGACCAGCAGGTGACCGTTAATGAAGTGAAGAAGGCCCTGGGCAAAAAACAAACATATGTGCAGCTGAAAGATGGCAGTATGGGTTTATTCACCGATGAGTGGATGGACAAATATGCCCTGATGCTGAAGCTGGGACAGGTGAAGGACGGAAGTGTGCGCCTGAAAAAATTCCACTTCTCTGCGCTGGAAGGCCTGCAGGAAGAACTGGGACCAAACGAAGAATTACAGGATCTGTACGAGAAAAAAGAGCGACTGATCAATTATGAATTTGATGAGACGACACCGGCAGAAATCCCCGATAATGTACATGCTACACTGAGGCCATATCAGCAGGCGGCATTCAAATGGATGACCTTCCTGAATGAGACCGGCTGGGGTGGTATCCTGGCAGATGACATGGGTCTGGGTAAAACCCTGCAAACACTGACCTTCATGCAATCATACCAGAACAAACAACCGGATTCCAAATTCCTGGTTATTTGTCCTACCTCCCTGATGCATAACTGGTCCAGTGAGATAAAAAAATTCACCCCTGACCTGAAAAGCATGATGCATCATGGTTCGAAGAGAAACAGCAAGGTGTCTGATTTCGATCCGTTCCATGTAATCATAACCACATACGGTACATTACGTAGCGATATTAAAATGTTGCAGCAGATCAACTTTGATTATGTAGTCATGGATGAATCGCAGGCGATTAAAAATCCGATATCACTGGTTGCCAAAGCGGCATTGCAACTGCAATCCAAAAACCGCCTGGCATTGAGTGGTACCCCGGTACAGAATAATACATTTGACCTGTATGCACAGATGAACTTCCTTAACCCGGGTATGTTCGGTTCAATCGACTTCTTCCGTAATGAATTTGCGACGCCGATTGACAAGAACCAGGAAGAAGAGGTGAAAGTGCAGCTGCGTAAAATGATCCATCCGTTCCTGTTGCGCCGTACCAAAGAGCAGGTAGCACCTGATCTTCCGGAAAAAGTTGAAACAGTACTCTTCTGTGAAATGGGTACTAAGCAAAGGAAAATATACGATGCATACCGTTCTGAATATCGCTCCAAGATCCTGGGTGAGATTGAGGCAAAAGGTATAGAGCGTGCACAGATGAGTATCCTGCATGGCCTGATGAAACTGCGCCAGATCTGTGACTCACCGGCTATCCTGAATGAAGCAGAGAAATTTGAAAACCACTCTGTGAAAATCGATGAACTGGTGCGTGAGATCAGTGAGAATACGGGTAACCATAAAGCCCTGATCTTCTCTCAGTTCCTGGGTATGCTGGGGCTGATCCGTGATCAGCTGGAGAAACTGGGTATTCCTTATGTGTATTTCGATGGAGGTACTTCAATGACCGAAAGAGAGAAGGCCATTAATGAGTTCCAGAACAGTGACGATTGCCGTGTGTTCCTCATCTCCCTCAAAGCAGGTGGTGTGGGTCTGAACCTTACCGCAGCCGACTATGTATACATCGTAGATCCTTGGTGGAACCCTGCAGTAGAGCAGCAAGCCATTGACCGTACGCACCGTATCGGGCAGACAAAGAGCATCTTTGCCTATCGCCTGATCTGTAAAGATACTATCGAAGAAAAAATCATGATGTTACAGGAACGTAAGCTGAACCTGGTAAAAGACCTGATTGCCGATGATAGTGGCTTCCTGAAAAAACTGACCAAAGAAGATATCTCTTACTTACTGAGTTAATATATTTCTGATCTGAATCTGAAGGGAGTGCCGTCGGCACTCCCTTTTTTACAGGTACATTATCCCGAAAATGTTAAACATTGCCGGACAAGAATATAAATTTCATAAAAGCCATCTTCCAGCCTTCGGTTTTAAGCTTTTCACCCTAAATTTGTACTATGAGCCAAATGCCCACACTTTTTGACGATGAGGAGTATTTTATTCCGCAACCACAGAAAGAAGTAAAGAAAAATACACCCAAAAAAGGAAAGAAATCAACAGAGCCGGAAGCAACTGCTGAACCGGAAGAAGAAGTCGTATCCGAAACAGTATCGGTGCCGGAGCTGGAAGCAACAGATATCGTCGAGGTACAACCTGAACCAGCTGAAGAAACACCAGCTGTAGAAGAGGTGGTCGTTGATGCGGTAACGGAAACAGCAGCAGATCCTGCCCTTCCTGAAATAACAGAAGAGCCTGTTATTGCGATACAAGAAGAAGAGATTGCAGCTGAAGAGATCATTGCAATAGAGGAAGAGATACGTGCAGCAGAACCGGAAGCAGTAATGATCAATGAGGAAGAACATGTAGCAATCGAGGCAGAAGAAGAGGAGACCATAATCGCTATTAAAGCAGCTGATGATATGCCTGCAGAGGAAGTAACTGTATCGGAAACTGAGGAAGGAATTGTACCGGAACCTGCAGCACCTGTAACGGAAGCAGCAGCTGATGAAATAGAGGAAGAAGCGCAGTCTGCGGAAGCAGAAATAATTGTACCTGATACTTTCGAAATAGAAGAGGACATTACAGAAACTGCAACAGACCAGGATACCGAAGCGGAAGCCAATGACTTTGTTGAACGCCCTGAAGTAACAGAAGCGATAAACGAACAAATCACTTTCGAAGTTCCGGAAATTGAAGAAGAGGCTACTGAGCAGGAGATCTCTATTGCACCTATAAAAGAAGAACCGGTCGACAACCTGGATAAATTAATGTTTACCGAGATGATCGCACTGGACTATACCGCTTATGCCGGGCTGAGTTTTGATCCGGGGGCCGGTGCCAGACCTGGCGAAGAATCCAAAGACACAAAACAAGCAAGTGAACCGGAGCAGGACCAAATGGAAGAACCGATCGATGCTGAAGAGGAGGAGCAGCCATGGGAAGAAAGCCTGGTAGCCACTGAACCGGAAGCAGAGGAGAAGTCCACAGCCTTACCGGAATTCGATCTTGAGAATAAATATTACACCATTGGTGAAGTCGCACAGATGTTTGGGGTGAATGTATCTCATATCCGCTTCTGGACTACAGAGTTCAGCCTGAAGGTGCGTACTACGCGCAAAGGCGATCGCCTGTACAATCCGGAGAATATCGGGAAATTACGCCTGATACACCACCTGGTAAAAGAAAATAAGCATACCATTAAAGGAGCCAAAGAGCAATTAAAAGCCCGTAAACAGGCCATTAATGCACAGGTAGACCTTAAAGATAAATTATCATCACTGAAAGCACAGCTGGAAAGGATCAAGCGAAATTTATAGTATGAAATATTATAGTGCAGCGCACATTCATGATGGGAGAGACTGGGTCGCAGATCCTGAGCTGGTACTGGCATTTGATGAGGACAACATATTTACCGGTTATGTATCCCGCTCGGGGCTGGAACCCGATCAGGTACAAGAGCTGGAAGGTATGTTATGTCCGGGTTTTGTCAATGCACATTGTCACTTGGAGTTGTCCCATACCAAAGGCATGATTCCCGAACATACCGGACTGGTTACCTTCCTGGGCAAAGTAGTCTTTAACCGCGGGGCCGATGAGCAAAGCAAACTTCAGGCCATTGAAATTGCGATGGCGGCGCTGGAAGCATCCGGTTGTATTGCGGTTGGAGACATCGCCAATACAGAAGACCTGCTGCATTTACGCCTGCAGGGCAATATGCACGTGCATACGTTTGTAGAGACGATGGGTTTTATCCCGCAGACTGCAACACAGCGTATGGCATTCCCAGAGCAGGTACACCGTAGTTATGTGGCACAGACAAGTCATCCTAAAGGGTATGTGCTGCGGCAATCTATTGTACCACATGCACCATACTCTGTTTCGGATAAGTTGTTTGAGCTCATCGATAATTTTGAACCGGGTAGCCTGCTGTCAATCCATAATGAAGAGACACCTGCGGAGAACCAGTATTTCATAGAGAAAACCGGCGAGATGAAAGAACTGTATAAAACCCTGAATATTGACGACACTTACTTTCAGCCTTCAGGAAAAACATCATTACAAACATATCTCCCATACATTAGGCAGCCACATAACCTGTTGCTGGTGCATAATACCTGTATAACAACCGAAGACCTGGCCTACCTGGATCAATATAATGGGAATGTATCACTCTGTCTGTGTCCAAATGCCAACTGGTATATAGAGCGTGCCCTGCCGGATATCCCTGCGATAATGGCTTCAGGGCATAATATCTGCCTCGGCACCGATAGTCTGGCCTCTAATCATGACCTGAATATTTACGGAGAAATACAAAAGATAAGAGCGCATTATCCGCAGATTTCCTTATCAGATCTGTTGTCCTGGGCCACGATGGGTGGTGCCAAAGCCTTACAGCTGGATAATATTATCGGATCGTTCGAACCGGGTAAAAGACCCGGGCTGGTACAGATCCACGAAGAAGTATCTAAAAGAATTATGTAGCAGAAGACGAGTCTTCTGCTTTTTTGTTTTTAAGGGCATCCATCAGTGCATCATGTCGCTCTTTGAGTCGCTCATGTCGTGCCGCTTTTCTTGCCGCACTCTTCTGACTCATGTAAGAGAAGACCCCGTATGCAAAAAGAATAGACAGTAATATCGGCAGGTTCCAACCCATAAAGCAGTATTAATGTTGTAATACATCTACCGGAAGACGTTTCGCAATCGCCTTGCCCAGCGTAATTTCATCTGTATACTCCAGTTCACCGCCAAAG
>RCUQ01000860.1_pt1 | contig 12583 bp, 15 predicted proteins | sample 2166351 | NCBI WGS metagenome assembly RCUQ01 (sample SAMN09932597, study PRJNA488358) | compost metagenome | feature: garden; material: soil; isolation source: compost soil in acetonitrile-enriched culture | place: Germany: Experimental Botanical Garden Goettingen | collected 2016-01-27
ACGCGCTTGGTCAGGGGTGTTCTCCGATCCGATGTTGGGAGAACAGACTCTCATGGATCGACCGGACGTCAACGAGATGAGGGGCGAGTTCTAATATAACGACATTACTGGGGAATAAGCTTACACCCGCAATGCTTACAAACTTTGGCTTCGTTCAGAACCAACTCTCGACAATCAGGACATTTGACATGGGTCTTCGGTGAAGGGGGAGCATTTTCTGGGGTTAGCTTCGGCTTGAAGCAAATAATACCGAAAGCAATAACCCCAAAAAAGAACCCGAGAGCAGCCCAATTCAGCATCTTATAGTTCTTGGCACTGGCGACCATTGCCGTCAGGAAACCAAATACCATGCCGTGAATGACAAAATATTCCAAAGCCTCACTCCCCCCACAATGGAACTTAAGTCGCGTTATTTACCGCAGATGGCAGCGGGCGCAATCCGTCGCCGGAAACAGATGATGTCGGACACGAAATATCGACTACGCCATGACTGGGTTTGCGGGCCGTGAAACACAGCCATTCCCACCCCAGTTTCCGAGAACGGTCGCGGCGGCCTTTTCGGGCGATCTTCCAGCCAATGACATCGTGATCAGGCTGGAGCCTGTTTCCATCGACCATCAAGGCGAGCGCACTGCGCTCACCTGCGTCTGGCACTTTCGCCTTCGTCATGTCCTCGCCGATGGCTCGGACCTGCCGGTCGAAAGAGCGCAGCCGAGTTTTAAGATCAGGTGAGAACCAAATCCCCTCGTTTAGTGACCTTGCTAGGATACCTTATAAGGAAGGCCACTAAAGGAGGGCTTTTGAAGAGAGCCGATTGGTCGCTTCGCTCCTCTATCAAAAGCAACACAACACGCGTAGATATAAATGCCGCCGCGACACTTCATCGACTATAAATAGAACGTGGCGGACAACGCTGGAGGTCATGTTCCAACGAGATCAGCAGGTCGATCAGTCCTTCTCAATACCCCTTCAAGATCGCGCACTAATTCCATGTTCCAAAGCAGACCTGTTACAGTTCGGAGTCCTCTAGCGTTGAGAGCGTTAGCCTTTTCCTTGAGCGACCAATCACGCCAGTCTTCGATGTCGATAATCCGCAACCGCATGTAACGATGGAACTGGTCCAATCTCTGGCGCGACACTTGGACCTTGCTGACCTTGCGTTCAGGTTCACGCCGTTGCCGTCGCTGACGTGCGCGCTGCTGATCCCAGTGACGATTCAGCGAGAAGTGTTCGATGACATCGGCATAAGGTGAAATACGAACCTGCCAGCACGCTCCCGCATTGAGGCGATGATCGAGTGTGGGATTAGGCCGCCACCGGCCTCCGTCCTGAAACTCGACTGACATGACTGCGGTCATCGCGTCCGCCAACGCAATGGTCTCGTAGAACGTGTCCCGCATTTTCGCATCCAAACCAAACTGCGGTTGAAACTGGAGCGCGCACTCGGCCAAGCATTTTAGCCCGAGTTGATCGGCGACTTCCAAGATGGCTTCACGTTGTCTTTTGATGGTGTAACTGGCCAGAACCGCGTTCCCGATACCTTCAGCCAATTCCTCCCGCCCGACAGCGGGAAAGGTCCAGTAAACTCCGATGAAGCTGTCCGCGAGGAGTTCTTGCGCCACGTCGTCGATGTCGGAAGCGGTTCTAATATATAGGGTTTTCGTAGATTTCACATCGCCGATCCCGTGGCCATGGGGAGGGTATTTTGAGGCTCTGTTTTTGAAGGAGCTTCCGATTGACCTACTTCGCCGCCCTCGATGAACAAATGGTGCAACCCGCGAACGCTTTCGCCCTTCGTGAAGATGTTACGGCCACTACGGCGGCACCGTCCGCCCGCCTGTTGAAGGGGGAGTGCGTCGCCGCCATGGATGCCATGGCTGCCGCATCTGTCGATCTGGTCGTGACGTCGCCGCCCTACATGAACATCGGCATGCCCTATGGCGATGACTTCCAGTCGATTGAGGATTACGTCGAGTTCTCTAGCCAATGGATCACCGCAGCCGCGCGCGTTCTGAAGCCGGGCGGCGCGATGTGGATCAACGTCGGCATGCACAAGGCAGGGCCGAACAGCCGCGTGCCGCTGACCTATTATCTCTTCCCGCTGATCGCGGGGACGGGCCTGACCTTCGTGCAGGAGGTCGTCTGGGATCGTCGCGCACACCAGCGCACCACGCAGCGCTTCTCCACCCGCTCCGAACGCTGGCTCTATCTGGTGAAGCCGGGCGTGCTGAAGGGCGGGCGCGGTCGCCCCAAGATCATCCAGCCGACGTTCAATCTGGAGGACGTGCGCGTTCCCTGCCAGTCGGCTGACAAGCGCAACAACCCGGCTGGAGCCAACCCCGCTGACATCTGGGCCTTCACGCAGGTCCATGGCACGGCCAAGGAACGCACCGCTCATCCGTGCCCGTTCCCACAGGTCATGATCGAGCGCATCGTGTTGGCCTGTTCCAATCCCGGCGATGTCGTCATGGACCCGTTCGGCGGCTCTGGAACGACGGGCGCGGCGGCGATGGCGCACGGTCGTTCCGCCGTGATGATCGAGCGTGAGCCGACCTACTGGCCGATCATTGAAAAGCGTCTGGGACTTGTGGATCGCGTCGTCGTCGGTTCGACCGAGGCTGAAGCCGAATTGTTCGCGGACTTCCATCACGGCGACGCCATCGAGAAGATGAAGCTGATCCCGTCGAAGTCGGTGAACCTGATCCTGTGCGACCCTCCCTTTGCGACGACTAATTGCTCTTGGGACCAGTTGCTTCCGGCGGCTGACATGTGGCGCGAATATGAGCGCATCCTCGCGCCGAACGGCATGGTCGTGCTTCACGCCGCACAGCCGTTCACGACGGACCTGATCATGTCGAACCGGTCGTGGTTCAGCCAGCATCTGATCTGGGAGAAAACGCGCGCTGTTGGATTCCTTCATGCCAAGCGTCGCCACATGGCGGCGCACGAAGATGTCCTCGTCTTCAAACGTCCGGGCGGAAAAGCCACTTACAACCCGCAGGGCGTGGTGAAGAAGGCCGCCAAGACGACGCGACGTGGATCGGTCGGCGAAGTCTATCGCGACAGCTACACGAAGAACGAGTGGGTCAACGATAGCGGCAACTACCCCCGCTCGGTGCTGAAATTCAAAAGCGAGCGCAACCACGGCCACCCCACCCAGAAGCCGCAAGCGTTGACGGAATATCTGATCCGCACCTTCTCCAATCCCGGCGATGTGGTGCTGGACCACTGCTATGGCAGCGGGACGACCGGCGCCGCTGCCATGGGCACGGGCCGCAGCTTCATCGGCGTCGAACGCGACAATGAGTGGTTCGCGAAAGGTCGTGCCCGCATTCTCGCGGCGGCTGGAACGGGTGAACTGCCGTCGCTGACGACGCCGGTTGCCGCAAACGATGTCGTCCCGGTCGAAAACGTCCAGCCCGAGATTGAACCGGCTTCCGCGTGCTCGATGCCGACGACGAACGCCACGATCATCAACGCCGATAACTTGACCGAAATGGCGAAGATGGCGGAGGGATCGGTGGACATCATCGTGACCAGCCCGCCCTACAATCTCGGCCAGTCGAGCGGTGGCGGCTTCGGCGGCAGCGGCAAAAGCGGAAAGTGGAAAGCGGCCAAGTTGCGCGACGGCTACGAGGGTCACGACGACGCCATGCCCTACGAGGATTACGTCGCATGGCAGAAGGCGTTTCTGCGAGAGTGCTGGCGCCTGATCCCTGAAGACGGCGCCATCTTCTACCAGCATAAAAACCGCGTTCAGAATGGCGTGCTGCGGACGCCCCACGATCTGAATCCCGACCTGCCGCTGCGCCAGATTATCATCTGGGATCGTGGGTCGGGCATGAACTTCAACGAGGTGTTCGCCACGCCGTCGCATGAGGTGATCTACGTATTCGCCAAGCCCAAGTTCCGCTTCCGCAAGGGGCATGGGCTGAAGGATGTGCTGAAGGTGCTGCCTGATCGCGGCAACTCGCATCCGGCGCCGTTTCCGGTCGAGCTGCCGCGCATGATCATCGCGGCTACGAATGCCAAAACGGTGCTCGACCCCTTTTCCGGTTCAGGTTCGACGGGCGTGGCCGCTTTGATGGAGGGCCGCCGCTTCATCGGCATCGAACAGTCGGCAGCCTACTGCCAGATGGCTGGTGAGCGTCTGGCCGCCGGGCAGTATGGCACTGGATTGAACGATAATGTTGCGGGACACTCGGGCCAGCAAGAGTTGATCGAGGATGCCGCTTAAACCGTTCGCACGTTTGGGCGAAAGACGTCGGGCCAAAGGTTCAGCGGCAGGGAGTTAGGCTCATGCCCTACAATGTCGCTGAAAACCTCGACTGTCCGCTTAAAAGCGGCAACGTTCATGAACTCCAGATGCTCAAGTGCCGCCCAGTCGCAGCGCGTAATCAGATCAGTCTGCATCAGCCACCCGGCGACCGTCGTTAGATCATCCACCGGGACGAGCAGACCGGTCTTGGTGGCCGGTCGTAGACCCAGACCGCAGCGAACAAACACTGCTTCAACTTCGGTCGAGCAGATCAGGAGCATGTCGTTCATCGGACTGGAGATGATCCCCCCGGTCTGGCCGAGCACCGCTTCCAGCGTCGCCTCATCGTCGTTTGGGAACTGGAAGACGTGATGGATGCTCATCGTCGAGCCTCCGGCTTGAGCCACAGCACGGCCCACGCCACTCTTGCCGCCAGCATCAGGTGACCTTCGCGGACGAGGGTCTGGAAAAGGCTGATGAGAACGTCAGCCGATGGCCCTCGGCCAGCGCGGAGGCACAGGTAATTCTCCGCACGACCGAGCCATGCGCTGCTGAAATGACGTTGTGAGTCGGTGAGGCCGCGACGTTGAAAGAGATGGTAGATATCCATACCGGAGACTTTCGTTTCAGGTATTTAGCTTCACTTTCTAAGGGTAAACGGCGTGATCTCTATACAATGATGTGTCGGGGAGGGAAACTATAGGGTTTTCGCTGGTCCAATCAACCTTAAGACCAACGGCATCGGCGACCTTTCTGAATGCCGTTTCAAAACGCCCGCAATCACTATGTTGTGGTTGTGGCTCATGAATCTGGAAAACGACCTGCGAGATCGGAGCCAGCAGAGTCAACTCAGGTGCACCTTCATATCCGCCTGAGCGCACGTATCCTTCATCGCCCAGATGAGCGGCGGTCGTGAGATATGCCTTGGTGTCAGTAAGAGCGATAGGCACATCATACTTGGACTCCCACCCCCCAGCAGCCAACATGTCGGCGTCTATCTGGCTAAAATCGATACATTCCCATAGCCGGTGGAAAGCACTGTCCATGTAACCCGCCTTAATATCTTGCGCAGCTACACCTTCTGAATTCAGCCCTGCGATAAATTGGTCGATTAGTGCTAAAAAGCGGGTCGTGCGACCTATATGCGGCCCGACCCATAAGGGTTCACCTTCACACTCAAATCCACCCCAACGCGTAGATACCTTCAGGGGCGGCGCAGAGGGAAAAAGCGGTTCTTCCGGGGGCAGTGGAAGTCCTTCTTCTTCCAAATATTCCCATTTGGATTCAGAAAAGCCCGCTTCCTCCAGCATTGCGCAGACCTCATCGAGACTCAGAGCGCCATCCTCTATGGAGCTACCCACTTTCTCGATAATTCTGTCCAACCCTTCGAGAAGTGAGAGCAAGCGCCACGCCTCAGCGGGCGCGCGCACTTCCACCCGCGTCTCATACTCATCAGGGGTCCAGTTTAACGAGAAAGCGGGGCTACGAGGATATCCCAAAAATTCTTCGAATAGCCCTATCTCTATTCGTTCTTCAACTGGCCGAACCATCCAAGGTGTCCAATACTTGGATCGCGAGACCACCATGAACCCCTTGGAGAGAGAGCCGTCCGCTACATCTGCCGCGAATGTTGCAAGGCGATCGTCGTTCATATCTAAGCCCCAAGACTGCTAGAGTGTCTGCCCACAGTATGCATTACGCGGTTCTTTATCGCGCCTCTCCTGTCATGTAGCCTTGATTGTTCGGTTCTCACTAGGGGGGCCGTTGGTCCAGTTGGAGCGCGCTCGTGGGATTTAATTTGAAGGGCGGTCGGCCCAAGAGCATGAAACAGGGCGTCTATTGGGTCCAAAGGCATCGGGATAATACCCGCCGCAGAAATCCCCGCCCTCAGTCGGACCTGCCGTCCGAGGGGACGTTCCGGCCTGATGGTCTCGGGTGGGCGGTAATCGTCATAGTGTCACTAATTATTGTTGTGGCGGTATCGCTATGACCGACTAGGGCCCCGTGCGCCGAAAGCGGGCAAAGCGTTGGTTTGGCCCACCCATTTCAAGTTGATTCAAAATCTTCCAGCGCCGAACATCGTCGTCAACAACTTCGCCGGGGGGCGGGCGCGATTCTTGAGACTGGTAGGCACCGGTATCTGCGCGAGATCGAGATCGGGCGCGAAATCGACCACCGCAGCCTTGAAGCACAGCGCGAAGCAAAGCTGGACCTCAAGGAACGGGCGCTTGAACGCGGCGACACCAAGACCGCCCACGAGCTGGAGATTGAGGCCGTGGAGCTGGACCGCGATCCCCTGCCGGACATTGGCTGGAAGGCGTGGGGCATGGAGCGGCGCGGCATCCAGACCACCGCAGGCGATCTGTGGCGCGATGCTTACGGGCGGCTGGAACAGGTCCGCGAGGTTGTGTCCGGACTGCGCGAGCGTTTTGCCGAGACCTATGCCCGTGTGCGGGAGGTGGCCGAGCATTCCCTGAACGGGCTGGCCGAGGCATTGCGTGGCGCGGACTTCTCGACGCTTGAAGCCGCGCATGAGCAGGTCAGGGAGCGCGACAGGGAGGCAGAACGCAGCATCGAGCAGGAACGCGATATCAGCCGTGAAAGGGATGATGGGTTCAGCTTGTGACCATCATGCATGCTTGCGCGGCCTGCCGCCCTTGCGGCCATTTTCGCGGGCGGCGGCGGCTTTCGCCGGAGATTTGGCCTGCCCTGCCCGCCGGGCCATATAGGCTTTGGTTCCGAACAGTCCCGCCAGCAAGCCGGGGATGGACAGGTCCACATCGAGGGCTTCCCAATGCAGGCCGTAACCAGCACCGAGGATTTCAACCGCGGCGAGGTCTTCGTCCGTTGCAGCCTCCAACCCCTGCGCCACACGGGGTGGAAAGGCGAAGGTGCAACCGTTCGTCAGATCGACGATGATACGGCTGTTCCGCTTGTCATAGCGCACTGCATCGGCGCGCAGCTCTGTCTGCTGCGCGATGTGGCCACGCTCAATGGCGGCATTGATTTCAGAATCTGTCAGTTCAGCCATGGATTTCCCTCCATCTGGCAAGAAACGCCTCTTGCTGGTCCTGGACGATCTGCACGGCGCGGCGCACATCGTTCCCCTTCATGCGGCGGCTCGATCCCCGGCTCTTGCCAGCCTTGTGAGAGCGCAGCGCCCTGGGGATCGGAAGGCCGCGCTGCGCACAAAAATTACAGATGCGTTTCCTGATCTGAGATATGATGGTGACGAGTATGCGTAGGATCTGTAGCCACCACGGCGGCCGCATGCGGGGCAGTTTGTTCGGCCGCTTGCTATACGGTGGCCGTTCTTTGGTGCAGTGCATTGCGCCATATGGATCGCGGTGCCCCGGGCAGAAATCTGCTGGTGGCCACGGGCTCGAAACATGCAGAACACGAGTTTGTTACAACTCTGCCATGCCGGCAAACCATTCTGGCGGCATCTGGGATCGGTTCAGCTTAGACAGGACCGTATCCGTAATTGTTTCCGCGATCCTTGGGCATGACCTCAGGTAACGGGCATTAGTCTGGATAAGGACAATATCGGGCTTGCAAAGCTGGACCACCTCCATGATCGGCATGGTTGCGGGGCAGTTGATACGGATCGTTTCCCGGAATATGTCCGCCATTATTTTAGTCAGGTGAGCGGAAGAGCTACCGCCAAAAACGAGGACTTTGCGGTCGATAACCGGGGTCGGGTTCTTGTACACCCAGATACTACCAGATTCCGAGATGCGGTTGTCGAACACCAATTCAGCGTGCGAGACCTCAGGTGCCCATTGCTTACGGATGCTGCGCCTAATAGGGTTGGTTTTAGCGCCGAGATCACCGGCGGCTTCGACATCACTAAAAGCGGGCTGGAAGCTTTCAGGCAGGGTCATCCCTAGAGTGGCCAGAATGTCTCGAACGCATATCCAGGCGCCCAGATCGCTCCAATGCGTATCTGTCGGGTAATAGCTGGCGGGGGCCTGCCGCAGGCGCCGTACGGGTGAACTGATCGGGACGCCCGCAGAAAAGATGGCAGAAACAACAACATCCAGAATTGATATGTGCGCAGGGGTCCTCGGGTGTAGTTCAGGAAACACGTCCTCTTTCGAGGGAGCGATCACGACACAATTTGCAATTCCAATTTGATCAAGCCGTGCTTTTACCCTGCTTGTGAATTTTCCCCAATTCGTGGCATCTTTTGGACTGGCTGGGAGACGGCCGGTAAAGATATCAACAGATTTGTTGGTGTCGTTATCGAGAAACAGCCAGCCGTCGCGTCCTTCAACAACCTGCATGACGCGGCTTTTAGTCACCTCAACGATTGGCGTTGTTGTGCTGGGTGAGCGCAGCGAGATACGCAGCCGGTCCGAGAAATCCGCGTTAAAAGAAAAACCGCAACGTAGGACCCTATCCGACGCCCCTCTGGCCGCCAGGTGGGTAATCACGTCAGGCCGATTACGGGTCAATTGTTCAATCCGGATCGGCCTGTCGTTTTCCTGCACTAACAGCTCCGACCTTTGTTCGGAAACCTCGACCCAGCCTCGGATCTCGGCATTTTTTAGTTGTGCCTCGCGCATTACCATACCGGATTTGAGCGAATCGAGATGGAAACGCAGATGCGACAAAGGGGTCTGTTTCGACTGGAATAAGGACGAACGATCTCCACGAATAAGATCATAAAGGTCCTGCGCATCACCAAAGGCGGTGAATTTTTTCATTGCGGCTTCAAGGGTCTGTTCGGCCTCATTATGCCGCGACCTAGCCCAGAGGGCACGGGCCAGCACAAGATAGCTCGGCCCATCCAGAGCATGGCCATGAATGATATCCGGCTGTGCATCATAGGCATCAAGAATATTATCAGTCGCCGCTGCGGTATCCGTCATGAGTTTTTCACTTTCGCGTTTATGTGTCACAGCGGCTTTGTTGCACAAATCGGGGCGTGAGCGCACTTCCCCTTCCCCGGTCGAGATTTGTGCAACATGTATAACCGCCCCTTGCGCAAGAGGGTATCGATCTCGTCGATCATGGCGGTCATGTCATTGATGATCGCTTGCCGCGATGTCCCCGAAAGGGAATCGTTCAGGGAGACGGCGTGTTGCTGAAGTTCGATCAGAAGCTCGCCGATCCGTTCGGCGCCCATCAGGGCAACGTCCGTGATGGTTTGGACCCTGTTCAAACCCGTCGCCACCACGCCCCAGCCGCCGACATCGGCTCGCATGGCGGAAGCGATAGCGAAAACGGCTCCGTTGTCCTTCGCACCAGAAACCTTGAGGCCCGTAGAGACTCGGTTCTGCGCGGTGGCGAGATCGCGTCCGGAAGCGTTCACAGCTTGGAGGGCCTGAAGGGCCGAGCGGTTAGTATGAATCGACGACGACATGATCGCGAGCATCATGCCCGCCGAACCTAGTAAAGTGAACCTTGTTCACTGTTGGCCTATCAACCCCACTCCAATGCCCGCGTGAATCGGCTGTAGCTGCGCCATTCCACGTTCACCGACCGGTCTTGGACGCTCGGCACGCCATGCCTCTCACAGGCGCCCGCAGCCGCATCCTTGAGGTCGAGGGCGACGCGACCGTTACGGGGGCCGTGGGCAGACCACAGCAGCCATCCGGCGCCCATCGTAAGAGGCCTGAACTCCAGCAAGGCCTCGCCCCTGAATTCTGCGATAGCCATCCGCCCGGCAGCGATGTCACCGAGCCTATGAGCGAGGCAGTTCTTATATTTTCTCGCAGCTGCCAGATGCTCACGCATCGTGGATAGAGGACGGAGTTCATTGTCGCCGTCACCGAGCGGGTGAGGCGGCAACTGATCCGCCCGGCGCAGGAAACGTTCGAGCAGCCGAGGCAGCGTCGATGTGGGCCGCATTACTGCGATAGCTTCTGCTACCACCTCGTCGGTGGCCTTGGTGTTCACCGACTGGACGAACTCGACCGCCGAATTGAAGGTCATGGCCTCGACGCCAGTGTCGATCCTGTTCAGCGTGCTGGCGTGCCGCCAGCGCGGATCGAGCGCGGCCAAAACCTCCAACTTCCGACAGGTGATCCGACCAGAACCGCGCAGGGCGTTGGCGCCGCGAGCATCATCGCTGATCAACAGATCATAGATAGCGATGTAAGACTTCGCGAGCGGCAGCGGCTTTTCACCAATTCGCTCCAGAAGACCCAGAAAGCCAGCAGGGATGTCGCCATACGCGTGCCGAAGGATATCCATGGCGCGACCGTGGCGGACGACTTCGGCGAAGGTCGGCGAGAACAGTTCGGACCCGACATCGGAAACACCCGCTTTAATCTCCTGCGCTGCCAGTGCCGCGAAGATCGCCTGACGACGTGCCGGAGCCGCCGTGAGAACGCGCGACAGGATGCCGCCGCCCACCTCGTCGTCGAGCGCCACCAAAGCGTTGGTGGAAAAACCCAGCAGTCCTCCCTCACGCATTAAAGCGCTCCCAAGGGAAATCACCTTGGCCCTGTGCGTTCGGTGCGATCTGGAAGGCAACCCAAGCCATTTCCGTCCTTCAGAGGGCTTAACCTGATAGTCGAGCTGTGAAGCTTCGAGGGTCTCATGCAAGCGGGAGGCGTCAACCAAAACGGACAGACTTTCCGACGCTATGCGCGCCGATCCTTGCTGACATTCGCCACGAACCGATAGCCTTTCCAGATAGCCACTTCGCGGGTGGTAGGACATTCGCGCAGCGCAGCCGTGGCTCGGGCGATTGCGACCTCATCCGAAGGGAGCATAGCGGGGCTAAACTGGCGTCCGCTCCCAGAACTTGGCAGCGGGTAGAACGTGTATCCGTCCATCAAAAACCCCCAAGCTTGACCTCACAAAAAAGGACAGCCCGGCTGGGTTCAAGCGATGGCGGGGGGGCGCAGACTTGATCCACTTGCCGGGCTGCGTGTTGGCCAGTGAGGGGTGACCAAACGTCAACATTGGGACACAAAGCGATTGATCGCGCGAGTCTCAAAAATCGACGTTCCTACACTTCGTCGAATAGGACGAGGATGAAATCGGTGTCGGCTGGCGCCTATTCCGTAGTAGCGCCGTCGAAGTGCTCTTCGGTTGCCTCGGCTTCAGCCTTGGTGGCGCGCACAATCCCGTCCTTGTGATCCGGCGGGCCATAGACCGTGTAGAGCTTGAGCTTTTTGTCGCCGGTGTTGATGACGTTGTGGCGGGCACCCGCTGGCACGATGATCGCGTCATCGGCTTTGATCTTCGTGCGCTGGCCGTCGATCCAGACTTCGCCCTCGCCCTTCTCGATGCGGAAGAACTGGTCGTGGTCGTCGTGGACTTCCTCGCCGATTTCCTCGCCCGGTCGCAGAGCCATCAGCACCAGCTGGAGGTGCTTGCCCGTGTAGAGCACCCGGCGGAAATCCTTGTTCTCGACCGTCAGCCGGTCGATGTCATCGACGAAACCCTTCATCGCGCTCTCCATTAATGCGTCACGGCAACGCTACCATGCCAGACGGTCGGAAACCATTGATCCACATCAGAAGCCCCGCGCTTCGCCACGGCAGACACTCTCTGCGACATCGTGAGCGTCACCATCTGTGAACCGTTGTGCGCGGTCAGCCGTATAGCCGCCCATGTGTGTAGCGTTGCTTTTCTACCCCTCCAATCAACGCCCTGACATCGTTTGGGGCCGCCAATGAGCTACTATCGGTTTCGCGCCGAGCGAGCACGGAAGGACGCTCTGGAAATGAAATCCGCTGCGTCACGGCTACGCCTTCTGCGAATAGCCTGCCTCTATGACAAGAACGCTGCTCTGGAAGATCGCGCTCGTCGTCAGGTTCTGGTTCGGCGGGGGCCGTAACCGACAAGTCTGGGTCACCGCCGCACCCATTGAGCCAAGCTGCTCCCCCTAAAGATCACATCGTCTCGGGCGAACAAATGACCGTGGCGGGTTCAGCGGGCGATGCGTGCGCGGGCTTGTCGATTAGCTTTCGCACGTCGTAGGCCCAGCACCATGAGATAGCCGACCAGCGGTCCCATCGTCAGACCGACCGTTCCGAACATCGCCGCGAACACGACGACGACCATGGCGACCAAGGCCCACTCCTTCCACGAGAAGGAACGGAGATTTTCAACCAACCCATTAAACGACATGGCCTTCTCCCAGATGAGAAATCGGTGATACCTAAACTGCCCTGCGGCGTAAAGCGGGCTTTAGCGGAGCGTAGTGAGACCAACCGCCAGTCGCTGCCGTCGTTGGTCCGCTTTCAACATCTTCGCGAGTTGAGCCAATTTCGGAGAGCGCCGCCGCGCAGCCTTCTTGCTTTCGGCCTTGCGGGACTTCCTACGTTGGAGTTTCTGCGACACTTCCACGCAATCATCCATCAT
>RCUQ01000863.1_pt1 | contig 12564 bp, 8 predicted proteins | sample 2166351 | NCBI WGS metagenome assembly RCUQ01 (sample SAMN09932597, study PRJNA488358) | compost metagenome | feature: garden; material: soil; isolation source: compost soil in acetonitrile-enriched culture | place: Germany: Experimental Botanical Garden Goettingen | collected 2016-01-27
GCTCTATAGCCAAACAGTTCACTTTCCAACAGCTCCTTACTAAATGCACCGCAATTAATGGCTACAAAAGCTTTGTTTTTTCGATTGCCAGCCTCATGTATTGCTTGCGCAAACACCTCTTTTCCCGTACCAGTTTCGCCTAAAAGTAAAACGGTGGCATCTGTTCCTGCTACTTTTTGTGCAAGTGAAATGGCTTCTTTTATTTGCTTCGAATTCCCAATAACTTGGTCGAAGCTATATTTTTCGCCTGATTTCTTTGATAAGCGAGTGATCTCCTGGCGATCTAGCGAGCGTTTCATCGCCATTGCCACTAAAGGAATGATTTTGTCATTATCATCTCCCTTGGTAATATAATCGAAAGCACCGTTTTTTATTGCCTTAACCCCATCGGCAATCGTTCCGTAAGCAGTTAAAACAATAATTTCAACAGAAGGAAATTGGGTATGAATTGTTTGTGTTAATTCAACACCGTTTGCGTCTGGTAGTTTTACATCACTCAAAACAAGGTCAACGTGTTCTCGCTCCAGTTTTTTAAGGCCATCCTTACCTGTTGCTGCCTCCAAAACAGTATAGCCTTCCAGTGAAAGAATACGGGCTAACAGTTTTCGAAGCTTCTCTTCGTCATCAATTATCAATAAAGTTCCGCTTGACATAAGTGATATACAGCTAAACGGTTTCTATTTCAATTTCACCTTCAAAAACATAATCTGCCGGGCCCTCTAAGAATACACTAGTGAAAGCGTTTCCATCAGATGTGGTTGCCGTAACAGAAAGATCTCCACCCATTGCTTTAATATGTGTTGTGTGGGTTCCGGTTAATCCTTTTTTCTTCATCATGGCCAAAGCGACAGCGGTAACTCCGGTACCGCAAGCAAGCGTTTCGTCTTCAACCCCGCGTTCGTAGGTACGGACAATAAGATGATCGCCTTTATCTTCAACAAAGTTTACATTAATACCTTCCGCTTTAAAACGATCATTGTATCGTATGGATCTGCCCGACTCAAAAACATTAAGATCTTTAACGTCGCTTACTTCTTTTACGTAATGAGGAGAACCTGTGTTTAATACAAAGAAATCACTGTTGGACTCAATTTCACTCACATCAATCATTTCCAGACTTACCCCTTTTTCGGTCAATTTGGCATAATGTGGTCCATCTACGGCAATGAAATTAGTTTCGGCATTAAAAATGCCTAAGTGATTAGCAAATGCAGTAATGCAGCGGCCACCGTTTCCGCACATAGTGCTTGGTCTACCATCGGAATTGGCGTAGATCATTTCAAAATCAAACCCGGGGTGATTTTGAAGTAGCATAATGCCATCGCCTCCGATACCAAAACGACGGTCGCAAAGGTGAGCGAATAGTTTTACATCAACAGTTAATGTTTTATTTCTGTTGTCGATCAACACGAAATCATTACCGGCACCTTGATATTTATAAAACTTGAGCTTCATTAAAAATTCATTTTGTTATAATAATTTTGAATACGAACCGTTTCGTAGTTTGTAAGTTCAATTTTACAAAACTAATAGAAAGCCAACTGGTTTTTGAAGCAAATGAGTATTATTTTTGGAATAAAAGAGTAAAAAAGTAGAAATTTAGGAATAAATAATAGTAACATGAAAAAAACAGCTTTAACCTTATTGACCGCATGTGTGGGCGGAATGATAGCCGTTGGGGCATATAAAGTTTTTGAAAGCAAACAAGAGCAAACGATTGAAGACAAGCAGAATGTAAAGTTTGTTGGTTTCAATGAGAAGAGTTCGATGGTGGGATCAGCAGGTGATGTAGATTTTACAGGTGCTGCTGCCATGGTTACTCCGGCTGTTGTGCACATAAAAACTACATATACTTCAACTAACAGAGGTCAGCAATATAATCCTTTTGGGGATATGTTTGATGATTTCTTTGGAGGCGGTGGCGGAAGAGGACGCAGTCGTCAGCCTCAGCGCGCTTCGGGCTCAGGGGTAATTGTAACGCAGGATGGTTACATTGTTACCAACAATCACGTAGTAGAAAATGCCGATGAAATTCAAGTGGTGTTGAACGATAAACGTTCTTTTAAAGGAAAGTTGATCGGTGCAGACCCCAACACAGACCTGGCATTAGTAAAAATTGATGGAAAAGACCTTCCATTTGTAAAATATGGAAATTCTGATGCAGTTAAAGTAGGAGAGTGGGTTTTGGCTGTAGGTAATCCTTTTAACTTAACATCAACCGTTACCGCAGGGATTATCAGCGCAAAAGCACGTAATATCGGTATTTTAGGCGACCGTAATGATCCTGACTCTCGCCCGATTGAAGCGTTTATCCAAACGGATGCCGCAATTAACCCAGGTAACTCTGGAGGGGCTTTAGTGAATACTAATGGTGAATTAATAGGCGTTAATGCCGCAATTGCCTCACAAACAGGAGCTTATGAAGGGTATGGCTTTGCTATTCCGGTAAACCTTGTTAAAAAAGTTATCAATGATATCTTAAACTTTGGTGCTGTACAGCGCGGTTATTTAGGTGTTAGCTTTACTGAAAACAACGCTGATTTTGCTAAAGAAAAAGGCCTCAAAACTATTGACGGTGTATATGTTCAAGAGGTTTTAGAAGGTGGTGCTGCTGCAGCGGCGGGTGTAAAACAAGGTGATTTGATCACTAAAATTGAAGGTGCAAATATTAGGTCTGGCTCAGATCTTCAAGAGCAAATCGGATTACACCGTCCTGGCGATGCGGTTAATTTAACCGTTTTGCGTGGTGGAGCAGAAAAGAGCATTAAAGTAGTGCTTAAAAACTCTGAAAACACAGCATCATTGGTTAAATCAACTTCAAATGCAACATTTGATGCATTGGGCGGAAGATTCAGTCCTCTAAATGATGCTGAGAAGAAAAAGTATAAGGTTCAGGGTGGAGTTAAGATTACAGGATTAAAAGAAAACGGCATCCTTGCACAAAGTGATATTCAGCAAGGATTTGTAATCACTCGTGTTAATGGCAAAGTAGTTTCGTCTGAAGAAGAGGTTAAATCAGCACTAAATGGTAGCCGTAATGGCATGGTAAATATTGAAGGTATTTATCCGGATGAGCCATCATCTCGTTACAGCTTCTCATTCCCTGCTGCGAAATAGTTTTAAATTTAATTAGTTATTACAAAGGGGGTTAACAGAAATGTTAATCCCCTTTGTTTTTAATCATTGTTTAATGACTATCGTCTTTCTACTTTTAATTTAATTGTGTAACTTGAATGGAATAAAGCGTCATCTTTTCTGAAATTTAAGTTAGTTTTTCATTCTGTCTGCATTATGTGTTGCTTAATAATTAATCATTCAACATGAATATTCTATAAATTAATAAGCCATGAAAAAATTAATTTACGCACTCTATTTAATGTTCATCCCGTTTATCTCATTTGCCCAGAAGCAAATAGATTCAACAATTGCCAAGTCAATTATTCCAATCGAAAAGCAAGAGCTACTTAAAAACGTAAACCTAATAGCTAATATCAGAGCAGCAGGTAATGCTTATTTCGATCAGGATGGGTTTAATAATTTCAGGTTTCAAATGGAGCAATTCAGGCTCGAATTCAAGGGAAACATTAGTAAAAGGACATTTTTTCGATTTAGGGATCGATATACTCGTCCGGCAACTTCTGAGTCGGTAGATAATATCAGTCGCTCAACTGACCTTGCTTTTGTAGAGTTTCAAATGAAAAAGGATTCTGAATTTTGGTACATGTCAATAGGTAAAATGTGCGCCGATTGGGGTGGATATGAGTTTGACGCCAACCCAATTGACATTTATCAATACACTGATTTTATTGATGCTGCTGATAACTTCTTAACCGGTATTGGCACCCGATTTACCTTAAGTAAAAATCACTCACTTTCTTTCCAGGTATTAAATACCAGAACAAAAACGTTTGAAGAGTTATATCCAAATGATACAGCTTTCATTCAACAAAGCAAGGCTCCTTTAGCTTATATAGCCAATTGGCGTGGAAGTATGTTTGATGGCAAACTTCAAACGATCTGGTCTTACAGTTTGTTCAATGAAGCAAAAAACTACTATATTAATTATGCATCGATTGGTGTGCAGGTAACACCTTCAAATAAATTCAGGGTACAGTTTGATTATAAATGGTGTAGCGAGCAAATAGATCGTGAAGGGATTGTTTCCAATTACATTACGGATGGTGCAAACTACGATGATCGTGTTGCTCAAGGCACCGTATATAATAGTTATTGGACCCGTCTTGACTTTCGTGTTGTTCCTAAAGTAAACTTGTTCTTTGTGGGCTTCATCGATCAGGGAAATTGGAATAAAGCAGATGTTTATTATGACAATGCGGAGTCAAAACAGAAGATCTATACAGGATATTGTTATATACCAGGTGTTGAGTTTCTTCCTTCCAAAGACCTTAACTTAAAGATTTTTGTGAGTTATGTAGGGCACGACTACAGATTTACAGATTTTGCAAAGAGCACTTTAAATAAAACCAATTACAGCAATAATAGATTTACTTTCGGAATAATCACTCCGTTAGTATTCTTGTAATAAATCCATTTCACAGAACCAACCATTTTTAAAATTTGTAGTTATGTCATCATCAAGAATTGAACACGACTTCCTTGGGGAAAAAGAAATTTCTAATTCAGTTTACTATGGAGTACAAACATTAAGAGCATTAGAAAACTTCAGTATTACCGGAATACCAATTTCTAAAGAACCACTATTTATACAAGCATTTGGGTATGTTAAGAAAGCTGCAGCATTGGCCAATCGTGATTGCGATGTTTTAGACCCAAAAGTTGCAGAAGCAATTGTATATGCAAGCGATAAACTTATCGCAGGAGAATACAATGATCAGTTTGTTTCAGATCTTATTCAAGGAGGAGCAGGAACATCCTGTAACATGAATGCCAATGAAGTAATTGCGAATATTGGTTTGGAATACATGGGAAAACAGAAAGGAGAATATGACTTCCTGCATCCTAATAATCACGTGAACTGTTCTCAATCTACCAATGATGCCTATCCGACAGCATTCCGTATTGCACTTTATAAGAAGATCGACATTTATGTGAAAGCCTTAGAGGCGCTTCAAGTTTCTTTTTCAAGGAAAGCTGAGGAGTTTAAAGAGGTTTTAAAGATGGGTAGAACTCAGTTGCAAGATGCGGTTCCAATGACATTGGGTTCGGAGTTTCACGGATGGGCAACTACAATTGGTGAAGATATACAACGCATGCGCGAATCACAAAAACTGGTTTGCGAATGTAATATGGGAGCAACCGCTATTGGCACACGGATCAATGCGCCGGAAGGTTATCCAGAATTATGTACAAAATACTTAGCTGAAATATCGGGTATTCCAATTACGCTGTCTGAAGATTTAATTGAGGCAACCTCAGATACTGGCGCTTATGTTCAAATTTCAGGAACATTAAAAAGAAGTGTAATCAAAATCTCAAAAATTTGTAATGATCTGAGATTGCTTTCGTCTGGACCGCGTACAGGATTAAATGAGATCAACCTTCCTAAAATGCAACCAGGATCATCAATTATGCCGGGTAAAGTAAATCCGGTTATTCCTGAGGTGGTAAATCAAACCGCCTATTATGTAATTGGTGCTGATGTTACTATCACGCTTGCTGCAGAAGCAGGGCAATTACAACTAAATGTAATGGAGCCGGTAATTGGCTTTAGCCTGTTTACTTCACTTGAGTACATGACTAATGCAATTCATACGTTGGTTTCTAAATGTATCAGCGGAATTACGGCAAATGTTGATGTCTGCAAAAACCTGGTAATGAATAGCATCGGTATTGTTACAGCCTTGAATCCAATATTAGGTTATGAGGAATCTGCTTCTATTGCCAAAGAGGCATTAAATACCGGAAAATCAGTGCATGATATTGTGGTAAAAGACAGAAAGCTGATTACCCAGGAAAAATGGGATGAGATTTATAGTATTGAGAATATGATACATCCTAAATTTATTAAGGAATAGTAATGTCTTTCAAATAAAAAAAATGTTAATATGAAACGCTCTTTAACAAATTTCTTTTTGCTTTTGGTTACGGTAACGTTTACGACCGTAGCGTATGCTCAAAACACGAGGGTAAAGATTTTAGCAACCGGAGGAACAATAGCGGGTGCAGGTGCGGCAGCAGACCGTGCTGCATATACTGCTGGAAAGCTGCCAATTGATGAGTTATTGAATGCAGTTCCGCAGATTCACAAAATTGCTAAAATTACTGGTGAACAAGTAGCTTCAATCGGTAGTCAGGATATGTCTATTGAGGTTTGGTTGAAATTGGCCAAACGTATCAATGAAATATTTGCAAAAAATGAAGCGGATGCCATCGTTATTACCCACGGTACCGATACTCAAGAGGAGACAGCTTATTTTCTGGATTTGGCAGTGAAATATGATAAGCCAGTAATTTTAGTTGGAGCAATGCGTCCAGCAACAGCAATTAGTGCTGATGGTCCCAAAAACTTACTGGATGCAGTAGTTGTTGCTGCCGATCCTAAAAGTCAGGGTAGAGGCGTAATGCTTGCTATGAATGAGCGAGTGTTTGATGCACGTTCGGTTACCAAAACCAACTCTACAGCACTAGAGACTTTCTTGTCGACCAACTTTGGTCCGGTAGGTTTGATCTATGATCAGAAAGTAGAATACTACTATAATCCTGTACGCAAAGGAAATAAGGACACTCCTTTCGATGTAAATTCTACCACCTCTCTACCAAGAGTTGATGTAGCTTATATGTATGCAGATGCTGATCCTACAGCGCTTAATGCATTTGTTGCGGCGGGAGCAAAGGGAATTATTTTTACAGGTGTGGGTAATGGTAATATGAACAAGAAAAATTACGATGCAATTAAGGCTGCTACAGATAAAGGTGTTATTGTGGTTAGAGCTACTCGTACACCAGGTGGTCGTGTTACACTTCATGATGAGGTAGATGATGCCGCACTCGGAACAATTGTATCGGATGACTTGAATGCACAAAAAGCCAGGATCTTGTTGATGCTAGCATTGACAAAAACCAGCGACAAGGCTAAGCTTCAAGATATCTTCTTTCAATATTAACACTCATAATAGGAATGTTTGCAGAACCGAGCTGCAAACATTCTTTGTTTATAACACTTAATTTTTATGAAAGGCTTATTAAAGCATCGCTATGTTTTATATTGAATTATTAGTTGTTCTTGCCGCTATTTTTATGGGGGCCAGAATAGGAGGGATAGGCCTTGGAGTAATGGGCGGAGTAGGATTGTGTATATTAACATTTGTTTTTCATGAACGTCCAACTGCTCCTCCGATTGATGTAATGCTTATTATTATTGCAGTAATCTCGGCATCGGCCTCACTGCAAGCTTCAGGAGGGCTAACCTATATGGTAGCAATTGCTGAAAAAATTCTTCGTAAAAACCCCAAACGAATAACCATCTTAGCCCCATTAGTTTGTTATGTGTTTACTTTTTTGGCAGGCACAGGGCATATTGCGTACTCCATTCTTCCTATTATTGCTGAATTAGCTACGAAAACAGGTATTCGACCCGAAAGACCATTGGGGGTTTCAGTGATTGCTTCTCAACAGGCAATTACGGCCAGTCCGATTACCGCCGCAACAGTAGCAATGGCAGTATTGTTAGCTCCTCAACACATTGAACTAAGTTCTATTTTGATGATTTGTATTCCTTCAACATTAGCAGGAGTACTGGCTGCGGCTTTAGTATCAACAAAAGTAGGTGTTGAACTGATAGATGATCCAATCTATAATGAACGATTAGAGGATCCTGATTTTGTCGAATCAATTAATAAGACAACAGAACCGATCGACATGAGTAAAATCCCTCAGAGTGCGAAATTATCGGTCTTAGTTTTTTTATTTGCGGTTTTAGTCATTGTAATATTCGGAGCAAATGCTTCTCTTCGCCCGGAATGGATAAACAAAGGAGGTAATAGAGTTTCGATGTCAATGACAAGTTTAATAGAAATGGTAATGCTTAGCGCTGCAGCGTTAATATTAATAGTAGGAAAAGTGCGTAAAGTAGTTGAGGTTTCGACCGGAAATATTTTTAGAGCGGGTTCCGAAGCGGTAATTGCCATTTTTGGGGTAGCTTGGATGGGGGATACCTTTATAGAGGGTAATTATGCATTTATAGAAGGCGGACTTAAAGGTATGGCAACGCAATACCCATGGACATTTGCCATAGCATTGTTTGTTATGTCAATATTGTTATTTAGTCAGGCTGCCACTGTACGTGCGTTGATGCCATTAGGGTTGTCGTTAGGAATTCCAGGAGGTGCACTAATCGCGATGTACCCTTCCGTTAATGGTTATTTTTTCATTCCTAACTATCCAACATTGATAGCAGCCATTGGTTTTGATGAAACCGGAACAACAAGAATAGGAAAATATGTATTAAACCATAGCTTTATGCTACCCGGATTGGTCGCCTGGATTGTTTCAGTGGCCGTAGGCTTTTTGTTGGTAAGCCTTTTCGGGATCTAAACAGTTCAAAAAACGTTATTTGGTAAATAAACGGGTTATATCATGAATCGATAGCCTTACAAATACACGAAAACTGATATAACAAACTGATAGAGTGTAATTAATGAAATGTGTCTGGAATGCGGAGAAAAGTTTCAAAGTAAAAATGCCTATCCCATTAGTAAAAAAATGATAAGAACGAATCTAAATAATGGGTTTTTTGAGCTTCTTTTCAATTTTTAGATACATTTGTGTTCCAAAAATAAAATCTCGTAAAAATGAGTAGTTCTTCATCTTTTTTTACATCATCCATAGGGCGAAAGTTTGTGATGGGCTTCACAGGCATTTTCCTGATCGCTTTTTTAATAGTGCACGTAGGGGTCAACTCTATGGTTTTTCTAGATAGTTCGGGTGAGCTATTTAATGCAGCGGCTCATTTTATGGGTACAAATTGGGTAATCCGTTCAATGGAATTTGTTCTGTTCGCGGGCATTATCCTGCACATTGTTCAATCTATTATTCTAACACGTCGTAATAAGGCTGCTCGTCCAGACGATTACGCTGTGTCAGGATCGAACGTTAACAGTAAATGGTATTCAAGATCAATGGGTTTATTAGGAACTTTAATTCTGATCTTCCTTATCATTCACCTGGATAACTTTTGGATTAAAGCACGATTAGGAATCGGCGGTGAAATTCCGGAAGGAGCAACACCTGGTTCTCATGATATGTTTGCTCAAATGAAACATGTGTTCAGCAATGTTATCCTAGTTGTGGTTTACGTGTTATCAATGATTTCATTATCATACCACTTAATGCACGGTTTTCAAAGTGCATTCCAGTCTTTAGGACTAAATCATTATAAATACACTCCGGCAATTAAATCAATCGGAAAATGGTTCTCAATCATTGTTCCTGTATTGTTTGCTTTAATGCCACTTTACGTTTATTTCGTTATTAACAAGTAAAATCTGATCATCATATGGCTTTAGATTCAAAAATACCTGAAGGACCATTGGCGGAAAAATGGAAAAAATACCGTTCAACCGTACCATTGGTAAACCCTGCAAATAAGCGTAACCTTGAAATCATAGTTGTTGGAACAGGTTTGGCTGGTGCCTCAGCTGCTGCTTCATTGGCAGAGATGGGTTACAAAGTAAAAGTATTCTGTTACCAGGATTCTACCCGCCGTGCTCACTCAATTGCAGCACAAGGCGGTATCAACGCAGCAAAGAATTATCAAAACGATGGCGACAGCGTTTATCGTTTGTTTTATGATACTATTAAAGGTGGTGACTACCGTGCACGCGAAGCAAACGTTCATCGTTTGTCGGAAGTGAGTGGTAACATCATTGATCAGTGCGTGGCTGCTGGTGTTCCATTTGCCCGCGAATACGGAGGATTATTGAGTAACCGTTCTTTTGGTGGTACTCAGGTTCAACGTACTTTTTACGCGGCAGGACAAACCGGCCAACAGCTACTGTTAGGTGCTTACTCTGGTTTACAACGCCAGGTAGGTATGGGTTCTGTAAAATCGTATACCCGCCACGAGATGTTAGATGTGGTAATTATCGATGGTAAAGCCCGTGGTATTATTGCACGTGACATGGTAACCGGTAAGATCGAGCGTCACTTCGGTCATGCAGTTTTATTATGTACCGGTGGTTACGGTAACGTTTTCTTCCTTTCAACCAATGCGATGGGTTGTAACGTTACAGCAGCATGGAAAGCCCACAAAAAAGGAGCTTACTTTGGTAATCCATGCTACACTCAGATCCACCCAACTTGTATACCGGTTTCGGGTGATCACCAATCAAAATTAACCCTTATGTCGGAGTCGTTACGTAACGACGGACGTATTTGGGTGCCTAAGAAAAAAGAGGATGCCGAAGCTTTGCGTACCCGCAAAAAAGGCCCTAATGATATAGCTGAAGACGATCGCGATTATTATTTGGAAAGAAGATACCCTGCATTTGGTAACCTTGTTCCTCGTGACGTTGCTTCACGCGCTGCTAAAGAGCGTTGTGATGCCGGTTACGGCGTAAATGCTACAGGTCAGGCTGTATATTTGGATTTCGCAGCAGCAATTGAGCGTTATGGCAAAATTGAAGCTACCAAACATAATATCGACGCATCAGCTGCTAAGATCGTTGAGTTAGGTAAGGCTGTTGTAAAGGAGAAATATGGAAACTTGTTCGATATGTACGAGCAAATTACCGGAGTAAATCCTTACAATGAGGCAATGCAAATTTATCCGGCGGTACACTACACCATGGGCGGTATCTGGGTTGATTACAACCTGATGACAACAGTTCCTGGTATGTATGCTTTAGGTGAAGCTAACTTCTCTGATCACGGCGCGAACCGTTTAGGAGCATCTGCATTGATGCAAGGTTTAGCTGATGGATATTTCGTGATTCCTTACACTATTGGTGCTTATTTATCAAACGAAATTCGTACTAAAGCAATTCCAACTGATCACCCGGCTTTTGTTGAAGCAGAAAAAGCAGTTACCGACAGAATCAATACTTTACTAACGATTAACGGTTCTAAAACGGTTGACCATTTCCACAAAAAACTAGGTAAAATTATGTGGGATAAATGTGGTATGGCTCGAAACGCTAAAGAATTGGAAGAAGCAATTCAGGAAATCCGTGAGCTTCGTGCAGAGTTTTGGAAAGATGTTCGTGTACCTGGTTCGGCCGATGAGCTTAACCCTGAGCTTGAAAAGGCTGGTCGCGTGGCAGACTTCCTTGAACTAGGAGAGTTGATGTGTATGGACGCGTTGAAACGTAATGAATCTTGTGGCGGTCACTTCCGTGAAGAATACCAAACTGAAGAAGGAGAAGCAATGCGTGATGATGAAAATTATGCATACGTTGCTGCCTGGGAGTTCAAAAGCGAAAGCAATTGGGAACTTCACAAAGAAGAGCTAAAATACGAGAACATTAAAATTGCTCAACGTAGCTATAAATAGAGTTAATAGTTATTAGTTATCAGTTATTTGTGACGAGTAGTCTGAATTCATTTGAGGAGCTTAAATGCTGGCAAGCCGGAGCTAAATTGAGGAAAGGAGTCAGAGTATTGACAAACACATTTCCTTCAGAAGAAAGATTCCGCTTAACAGATCAAATGGTCAGATGTTCAAGATCGATAACTAATAACATTGCTGAAGGTTTTGGCAGATTTCATTATCAGGAAAATGCACAATTTTGCAGGCAAAGCAGAGGCTCATTAAATGAATTAATTGATCATGTATTGCAGAAGAGTTGCAAAAGTTTAAAACAGAGATAACTGAATGTCTGACTTTATTGAATGGATATATTAACTATTTGATGAAGAAGAAAATAACTTCATCCGGTAAATAAAATAACTGTTAACAAATAACAAATAACTCAACCATGAGTGACGGAAATATGAACCTGACGCTGAAAGTTTGGCGTCAGAAAAATGGAAATCAAAAAGGAGAACTGGTTACTTACCCTGTTAAAGATGTATCGCCTGATATGTCATTCCTTGAAATGTTCGACGTGTTAAACGAAGACTTAGTAGAGAAGGGTCAGGAGCCTATCGCATTTGATCACGATTGTCGTGAAGGTATTTGCGGTGCCTGTTCAATGTATATTAATGGCCGCCCACATGGTCCTAAAGAAGGTATTACAACTTGCCAGTTGCATATGCGTTCATTTAAGGATGGCGAAACGGTTGTAGTAGAGCCATGGAGAGCTACTGCTTTTCCGGTAATTAAGGATTTAATAGTGGATCGCTCTGCATTTGACCGTATTATTGCAGCAGGTGGTTTCGTGTCTGTAAATACAGGTAATGCGCAAGATGCAAATGCTCTTCCGATCTCAAAAGAAGACGCAGATAAATCATTTGAAGCAGCTGCTTGTATTGGCTGTGGAGCTTGTGTGGCTACGTGTAAAAATGCTTCTGCAATGTTATTCGTTTCTGCAAAAGTTTCTCAATTAGCATTATTGCCACAAGGCCAACCTGAGCGTTATCGTCGTGTACAAGACATGGTAGCTCAAATGGATAAAGAAGGTTTTGGTAACTGTACCAATACTGGTG
>RCUQ01000869.1_pt1 | contig 12516 bp, 11 predicted proteins | sample 2166351 | NCBI WGS metagenome assembly RCUQ01 (sample SAMN09932597, study PRJNA488358) | compost metagenome | feature: garden; material: soil; isolation source: compost soil in acetonitrile-enriched culture | place: Germany: Experimental Botanical Garden Goettingen | collected 2016-01-27
GCTGGGCCAGGGTGCCGGTCAGGGCGCCGTCGCCGCTCATGGCGCCGTCGATGGCCACGGGGCCGACGCCGAACGGGCCGCGCGCGTCCCAGTCGAGCGCCAGGCGCAGCTTGCCGCCCTCGATCAGGCCCTTGGCGCCCATGCGCCCGGCGGCGCCGGTCAACTCGCTGCTGTTGATGGACAGAACGCCGTGGTTCCATGAACTGGCGGCCTTGAGGCGCGGGGTCTGGCCCAGCAGGCGGTCCAGTTCGTCCATGCCGATGGTCATGCCGGAACCGCGCCCGTCGAAGCTGAGGGTCCAGGGAGAGTCGCCGCGCGCCTTGCCGGCCTGGATCGGCCCCCTGAAGGCGCCCTTGGCGCCGGGGCGGATACGGGAGATGTCGGTGATCGCGGCGTCGCCTCGGAAGCTGAGGCCGCCGGTGATGCTGCGGCCGCCCGATCCGGTCAGGGTCAGGGCCTGGCCGCGACCGTCGATCTTCTTCAGCACATAGGCGCCGTCAGCCGTGCGCGAGCCCTGCAACTGAACGTGCGGCGTCGCCCCGAGCAGGGCGCCGATGATGCCGGCGGTCGAGCCGCCGACCGCGCGGGCGTCAGTGGTGATGTCGAACTGCCCCTTGTTCACGGCGATGTCGAGCGGCCCTGAGATGCGAGCGGCGCGGTAGCTGGCCAGGTCGGCGTTCTGAAGACTGGCCGAGCCCTGCAGCGTCCAGGCCTTGGCGTCGCCCTTGAAGACGCCGGTGTAGGTGGTGGCTTCGGCCAGGGGGAAACCGGCCAGCCGCGTCAGCGAGGGCGTGGTGATCGTCAGGTTGATCCCGTCGGGCGCGTTGCGGTCCTTGAGCTGGAGCAGGCCGCGGGCGTTGGACTGGATGTTTTCGGCGTTCAGGGTCCAGGCCACGCCCTGGTAGCCTTCGCGGGTCTTGTCGGGCACGGCGGCGAAGCCGAAGCGGGCGGTGCGGCCGATGCGCTCGACGAAGGGCGCCAGCAGGTCCGAGCCCGAGAAGTCGGCGTTGCCGCCGATGCGGGCGCCGTCCTTGCCGTAGCGCCCCTTGACCGACAGGGGGGTGAAGTCGCCCGTCTTGACCTCGACGTCGACGATCTCGCCGTTGACCACGGCGATGGCTGAGAAGGGCTTGTCCGGCGAATAGCCGAGCGCCCCGGCGATAGGTCCGCCCTGGGCTTCGCCGGCGCGCAAATTGACGCGCAGGTCTTCGGGCTTCTGGCCGATGACGGCCTTCAGCAGCAGGTGGTCGCCCTTGCGGTTCAGGCTGAAGGCGTTGACGTTGACCACCTTGTCGCCCTTGCGGGGGATTTCGGCGTCGCCGCTCAGGGTCCAGCGACCATATTCCTTGGAGAAGTCCTCCATCAGCTCGACGTTGGCGCTGAACTTGTCGATGTCGACCGTGATGGCCTGGGGGCCGCCGGGCTCGGTGCGGGGCTCCAGAAGAGGGCGGCGGATGACGCGGATCTGGTCAGCGCTGATCTCGCTGGCGTGGAAACGACGCATCACCAAGGGCCAGTAGGACCAGTCCACGCGGACGTTGGTCGCCTCCAGCCAGACGCCCTTTTCGTCCGTCACCGTGACGCGGCCCAAGGTGAAGTCGTCGAACAGATCGCCCTTGAGCCCCTCGACGTTGATGCGGCCGTAGCGGCTGATCTTCTTGCCCGCGACGAAGCTGGTGATCAGCTCGCGGCCGGAATCCGACACCAGATACATCCGCCCGCCCACGGCCAGCACAATGGCCAGGGCCAGCAGGGTCGCGACCACGATGCCGGAGACGAAGGCGATCAGTTGCAGGCGCGTGCGCTTGCGCTTTTCCGCCTTGGCGGGCGTGTCGGCGGCGACGTCCGCTTCGGGTTCGTGAGGCGGAGGAGTGTCGGTCAAAACGCCTGGCCGATGCTGATGTAGAGCTGGAAGTTCGAGTCGCCCTCACGCTTGTCCAGCGGAACGGCGATGTCGGCGCGGATGGGGCCGAACGGCAGCTTGTAGCGCACGCCGACGCCCGCGCCGTAGCGCAGGTTGTTGAAGTTCGGCGTCTCCTGGAAGCCGATGGCGCCCGCGTCGATGAAGCCGACGGCCTGGAATTTCGCGCCGATGTCGCGGCGGATCTCGATCGAGGTCTCGAACAGCGACAGGCCGCCGCGCGGGGTGTTGTCGGGCAGGCGCGGGTTGATGCTCTGATAGGAATAGCCGCGCACCGAGCCGCCGCCGCCGGAATAGAAGAGGCGATCCGACGGCACCGTCAGCTCCTGACCGCCGATGATCGAGCCGATGCGCGCGCGTCCGGCCAGCACGGTCTTGGCGCCGTCCTGCAGAGGCAGGTAGGCCGTGGCCTGGCCCTCGGTCTTCAGGAACAGGACCGTGTCCTCGCCGGCCACGGCGGTCGGCTGGGCCGAGACGTAGAGGCGGAAGCCCCGCGTCGGGTCCAGAGGATCGTTGGACCGGTCCATGAAGGCGGCGGCGCGGCCGGTGAAGATGGCCAGGTCGCGATCGAAGGTGATGGGCGCTTCAGTGACCGGGTCGAAGCGGTTTTCCGTATATTGGCCCGCGTCGATCCCCAGGCCGTAGGTGAAGAAGGAGGTCTTGCCGATACGCTGCGACAGGTCGGCGTTCAGGCTGACGGCGCTGCGGTCATAGGCGTCGGTCTGTTCGTTGACGAGATAGGACGACAGACGCAGCGTCCGTCCCGGCTTGCGCCAGTGGGGCAGACTGATCTCGCCGCCCAGGCGGCTGTCGATGCTGGCGTATCGGGCGCCGTATTTCACCGTGGCGGCGCGGCCGAGGCGGTTGAACCGGGTCTGGAAGACATCGACGCCGACGCCCTCGGCGGTCGAATAGGTGGCGCCGGCCTCCAGCAGGCTGCGGGCGCGATCGGACAGGCCCACGACCACGGGGCGCAGGCCCTCGGGCGTCATCTGATCCGGTCCGGCCAGCGAGACGTTGACGCCGTCGTAGACGCCGGTGTCCAGCAGGCGCCGCTCCAGTTCGGCCACGTCCTCGGGATCATAACGGTCGCCCGCCTTCCAGGGGGCCAGGCCGGCGACCCAGTCGGGATTGGTCGAGCCGCGCGTGCGGACCTGAAGCCCGTCCAGGCGCACCAGGGCCCCCGAGGCGATGTTGAAATTGGGCTGGACGGTGAAGGCGGCGTGATCGACCACGACGCGGCGCGGTTCGGCCTTGGCGTCGGCGTAACCCTCGCGCGTCAGACCGGCCACGATACGGCCCTCGGCGGCCAGGACGTCGGCGGCGCGGCCCGGATCGCCCGAGGTCAGGCCCATGTCCTTGGTCACGATCTCTGCGGTCCCGGCGTCGGGAACGGGGGCGATCCAGTTGACCTTGGTTTCGTCCAGGACAAAGCGCCGGCCCGGCGTGACGGTGACGACCGCGACCGGCTTGTCTTCGCCCTCGACGTCGTCCTGCAGCGTCGGCTGATAATAGCCTTCGGAGCGCAGCAGGGCCTCGGCGGCCTCCATGGCGCTGCGGGCGCGGCGACGCGCCTCGAACCGGTTGGCCGGGGCCGCATCGACGACGCCGACGGCCTGTTCCAGCTGACGACGCAGTTCGCCGTCGACCTCGCCGCGAATCTGGGCTTTCGGCTCGGCCGCCAGGGCGGCGTGGCCGCACATGACCGAGAGCGCCACGCTGGCGAGAAGAAGATAGGGCCGCGACGTCAAACTGGAGCCTTGGTTCAGAGCACGACGGCGGAGAGCAAAGGCTCGCCGAGCGGAATCAGTAGAACAGCGTATCGCTTTCTGGCTGCACCGTCTGTTCCGAGGTGCGCTGTTCGGGGGGCAGTCGATCAACCGGCGGCGGGGCGTCGGTCGGGATCGGGGCTTCGGCCACGGCGGGGGCGGCCGATTCTTCGGCGGCCGGAGCGGTCGGTTCCTCGGTCTGGATTTCGACGGCTTCGTAGTCCTGGCCCTGATGCGGTTCGTCGCAGGAGGCGAGGAAGGCGGCGGCGCCGAGGCTGGCCGCCAGCAGCAAACGTTTTACAATCAACTGGTTCATCTGAGCTTCTTCCCCCTGTTGGGGTGGCAAACGCCGTCTGAGGCGCTGGGTTCCTGTCCCCCTTGTTGACTGAAGGAGAATGAACCGCAACTGAACCTTTTACGTCACGCGCGGCGATGTGCGCCCGGTCCAGTCGGCCAGGGCCTGATCCAGGGGGCGGATGGGGCGTTCGGCGCTGACCGAAGCGGCCGAGGCGGCAAAACGGGGGGCTGGCGCGGGTTGGGTGATTCCAGCCTCGACAAAGGTCCCACGGGCTTGATTGTGCGGGTGATCCGCCGCTTCGGCCAGGGTCAGGACCGGGGTGACGCAGGCCTCGGTTCCGGCGAAATGAGCGGCCCAGTCGTCGCGATCGCGCGCGGCGAACAGAGTGGCGAAGCGCGCCTGAAGCGCGGGCCAGTTCTCGCGATCAAACTGCGGCGCCTCATCCGGCGCCAGGCCCAGACCGTTGATGAGGGCCGCGTAGAAGCGGGGCTCCAGCGCCCCTACGGCGACGAAACCGCCGTCCCTGCAGGCGTAGCAGCGATAGAAGGGCGTGCCGCCGTCCAGCAGATTGGCCTCGCGCCGGTCGCTCCACAGGCCGCGCGCGCGCAGGGCGTGGAACAGGCTGGTCAGCAGGGCCGAGCCGTCGGTCATGGCGGCGTCGACGACGCGCCCGCGTCCGGTGGTCTTCGCCTCCAGCATCGCCGCCAGCACGCCGCTGACCAGCATCATGGCCCCGCCGCCGTAGTCGCCGACCAGATTCAGCGGGGGAGGGGGCGGCTGATCGCCCGCGCCGATGGGATAGAGGGCGCCGGACAGGGCGATGTAGTTGATGTCGTGGCCGACCTGATCCGCCATCGGCCCCGTTTGGCCCCAACCGGTGACGCGGCCATAGACCAGGCGCGGGTTGTGCGCGGCGCAGGTCTCGGGACCGAGGCCCAGACGCTCCATGACGCCGGGACGGAAGCCCTCGATCAGGGCGTCGGCGCTTTCGATCAGGCTCAGGACCCGGTCGCGATCCTCGGGCGATTTCAGATCGACCGGCACGGCCGTTCGGCCGCGATGCAGGACCTCGCCGCCGACCTCGTCGAACACGGCGGCGGGGGCGCCGCCGCCGCGCGTCAGCCGCAGGACCTCGGCCCCCATGTCGGCCAGGACCATGCCCGCGAAGGTGACCGGCCCCAGGCCGTCGATCTCGATGATGCGTAGTCCGGAGAGAGGTCCCATGAGGCAAGGCTAGACCGGAACCGCCAGAAGGCGACACGAGATTTTCAGTCGGGGGGAACGGAGACGCCGACGGGGACTTTCGTCGGGGGGAACGGATGAGCGCCGGCCCCTTGGCTCAACGGACGACGGACCCATCGTGACTGAAGCGGAACGCATCAACGCCCTGCTCGACCTTGTCGACGGGAACCGAACCCAGGATGTGCAGAACAGCGCCCAGCTTGTGGTGCTTGGGCTGGCGGAACGCTTCGGCAAGGCCGGGCGGCTGCGTCCCACCAATGCCGGCTGGAACGTGATGGGGCAGAGGGGGCGACCGTTCCGTGCTGAATACGGATAACTTCGGCGTCTGAGTTTGCGGGACCTCGGCGGAGGTTTTCCTCACAAAATACGCGTCTTCGGGCGTTGCAGCCCTTGACCTGTCGTCGTGAATGAACCAGAAACCGCCTCCGCAAACAGGCGCTGCGCTTGTTGGCGGGAAACAGCCCAAGTGGTTGATTTCAAAGAGTGTGCGCCCCTAGCTCAGTTGGTTAGAGCATCTGACTTTTAATCAGAGGGTCCTCGGTTCGAGCCCGAGGGGGCGTACCATCTCCTTTCCCCTTTAAAATCAGAATGGCTTCCGGCCACGACGCCCGTTCTGCTTGTTCACGGGACGGCGGACCGAGTGATTCCGAGCACTGAAAAGCCAGCCTGAAGAGGTCGCACACTGAAAGAGGTGTGGCGGGGTTGGTCGTCGCCGAGACGTCAGGCGTGATTTTCCTCTTCCAGAAGGCCGGAAAGGGGCCAGCCCCACTCGGCGTACATCCGGCCCACCACGCCCAGGAGGGTGTGCAGGATTTCGGACGGATCGTCACGCCGGTGACTGAGAATGATGGGCGAGGTCGCGTGCTCCGCCATCTCTCGATAGACGACGTCGCCGCGTTCCAGCCGCCGTACGGAGGCAGGGACGATGCACAGACCGGCGTCCGCCGCCACCAGGCCGATGGCGGTCTGCAGTTCTCGCACCTCCTGCACAGACCCTGGCTCCAGGCCTTGATCGCGAAACAGGGACAATACCTGATCAGCATAGCTGGGGCGCGGTTCGCGCGGATAGATGATGAGCGGATAGCGGGCTAGGTCGTGCAGGGCGATCGGCCGTTCGCCTGATAGGAGCGGATGTCCGAGGGGGAGGGCGGCGATCAGGCGCTCTTCTCTCAGAACCTCACGGCGGAGCGCCGGGTCGTCGAAGCGCACCCGACCAAAGCCGACGTCTATGCGCCCCTCCTTGAGGGCCGACATCTGTTCAAGGCTCATCATCTCCACGAGGTGGATGTCGATCTCGGGCGCCGCCTCGCGAAAGGCGCGAATGATGCGTGGCAGCCTTGCGTAGATGATCGAGGGGACAAAACCGATGACGAAGCGCGGGCGTTCGGCCGCGGCGAAGCGCTTCATCATGCCCCGCATCTCGTCCATGCGTTGAACCACCTGAAGGGCCTGTTCCCGAAACAGGGCACCGCCAGGCGTGAGGGTCAAAGGCCGACTGTCGCGGTCGAACAGGGCGACGCCGAGTTCGGCCTCGAGCTGCTGAATCTGTCGGCTGAGCGGCGGCTGCGCCATGTTCAGGCTTTCGGCGGCTCGGGTGAAATTCAGTTCCCGGGCGACCGCCAGAAAGTAGCGAAGATGACGGATTTCGATCATTTCATACCTCGCAGGTATCGATATGGACCGAGATAGTCTTTCTGCAGCCTTGTGGAAAGTCATAGCGTTTGGAGATCGAGGACAGTTCGAGGATTGGCGGCATGTTGAAGATCGAGGCTGTGGAGACCTGTTTGGTGGACCTGCCGACGATCCGCCCGCACGTCCTGGCCATGACCACCATGATGCGGCAGACCCTGTGTCTGGTGACGATCCGCTGTTCGGACGGCGTGGTCGGGATCGGCGAGGCGACGACCATCGGCGGCCTCAGCTACGGCCCGGAGAGCCCCGAGACGATCAAGCTGGCCATCGACACCTATTTCACGCCCCTGCTGCTGGCGGCCGACCCGTCGCGCCCGGCTACGGTCATGGCGGCGTTGAACAAGTCGATCTCGGGCAATAATTTCGCCAAATGCGCCGTGGAGACGGCGCTGCTGGACGCCATGGGGCAGCGCGCCGGCCTGCCGGTCTCGGAACTGCTGGGCGGCCGCCGCCGCGAGATGCTGGAGGTCGCCTGGACCCTGGCCAGCGGCGATACGGGCAAGGACATCGAAGAAGCCGAACAGATGCTGGCGGCGCGTCGTCACCGCATCTTCAAGCTGAAGATCGGCAAGCGGGCGGTCGAGGCCGACGTGGCCCACGTCGCCGCCATCAAGGCCGCCCTGGGCGACCGCGCCGGCGTCCGCGTCGACGTCAACATGGCCTGGGACGAGGCGACGGCGGCTAAGGGCGTCCAGATGCTGGAGGCCGTCGGTTGCGACCTGGTGGAGCAGCCTGTCGCGGCGCATCTGCGCGGGGCCATGGCCCGCCTGAGCCGCCAATTCGTCATTCCAATCATGGCCGACGAAGCCCTGACCGGCCCCGCCAGCGCCTTCCCCTTCGCGGCCGAAGCCGCCGCCGACGTGTTCGCGGTCAAGATCCAGCAATCGGGCGGCCTGTATGGCGCGGCCAGGGTCGTCGCCATCGCCGAGGCGGCGGGGGTCGCGCTCTATGGCGGCACCATGCTGGAGGCGGGCGTGGCCACGGCCGCTGCGGCCCATGTGTTCTCCACCTTCGCCGACCTGTCGTTCCAGACCGAGCTGTTCGGCCCTCTGCTGCTGACGGAGGAAATCCTGGAGGCGCCGCTGGCCTATGCCGACTTTGGTCTGAAGGTGCCGGACGGTCCTGGTCTGGGCGTGCGTCTGGACGCCGACAAGGTCGCCTTCTTCCGTCGCGATTCCGCGCGCAAATCCCATCACACAGGAGCCTGATCATGCTGTTTCACGTTCGCATGGATGTGCGCATTCCGGTCGATTACGACCGTGACCGCGCCGACGAACTGAAGCGGGTCGAGCGCGAACGCGCCCAGGATCTGCAGAAGCAGGGCAAGTGGCGCCACCTTTGGCGCATCGCCGGCCAGTATTCGAACTTCAGCGTGTTCGACGTCGCCGACGTGCAGGAACTGCACGACATCATCAGCACCCTGCCGCTGTTCCCCTTCATGAAGATCGAGGTCACGCCGCTGTGCCGGCACCCCTCCTCGATCCATGACGACGACTGCTGAACGCGGCCCGATCCCAACGACAATTCAGAATAATAATCGAGGAAATGAAATGACCGAACGTCTCGTCGAGTCCACCGAAGTTCAGGCCCTGCTGGACAAGCTGAGCGGGGCCGACACCGTCAGCGGCGACCCGCGCCTGAAGGCCATCGTCCGGCGCGTCGTCGGCGACCTGTTCGCCACGATCGAAGAGTTCGACATCTCGGACGACGAGTTCTGGCAGGCGCTGAACTACGCCGCCGCCGGCGCGCCGGAGTTCGGTCTGTGGGCCGCCGGTCTGGGCGTCGAACGCTTCCTCGACATCCGCGCCGATGCGCGCGACGCCGCCGAGGGCGTGGTTGGCGGCACCCCGCGCACCATCGAAGGTCCGCTCTATGTCGCCGGCGCCCCGGTCGAGCAGGGCTTCGCGCGTCTGGACGACGGCGCGGACAAGGGCGAGCTCCTGTTCATGCACGGCCAGGTCCGCGACGTGAACGGCAAGGCCCTGGCCGGCGCCAAGGTCGAGGTCTGGCACGCCAATACGCTGGGCAACTACTCCTACTTCGACAAGAGCCAGAGCGACTTCAACCTGCGCCGCACCATCGTGACCGACGCCGACGGCCGCTATGCCTTCCGTTCGATCATGCCGTCCGGTTACGCCTGCCCTCCGGGCGGTTCGACCGAGGGCATCCTGAAGCAGTTGGGCCGTCACGGACAGCGTCCCGCGCACATCCACTTCTTCGCCTCGGCCGATGATCACCGTCACCTGACGACCCAGATCAACATCGACGGCGACCCCTACCTGCGCGACGACTTCGCCTACGCCACGCGCGAGGATCTGATCCCCGCCGTGAGCCACCGTGAAGGCGGCGAACCGGCCGAGAAATACGGCCTGGAGGGGCGTTACGCCGACATCGCGTTCGATTTCGTGATGCAGCCGACCGAGGTCGAGGCGGAAGAAGAAGCCTCGCACCGCGCCCGCGCTGCGGCCTGAGGTCTTACGTCCCGGCGAGCGCCTGTTGCGGCGGGGGGTCGCCATCCTGTCCCGATGAGCCCGGAGGTCCGAATGGCCAGCAAGATCTATCCGTCGCCGAAGGCCGCGCTGGAAGGCGTGCTGTTCGACGGCATGACCATCATGTCGGGTGGCTTCGGCCTGTCGGGCAATCCCGAGAGCCTGATCCCCGAGATCCGCGCGGCGGGGACGAAGGATCTGACGGTGATTTCGAACAACGCCGGGGCCGACGGCTTTGGCCTGTGGATGCTGCTGGAAAGCCGCCAGATCAAGAAGATGATCTCGTCCTACGTCGGCGAGAATAAGCTGTTCGAAAGCCAGTACATGTCCGGCGAACTGGAGTTGGAGCTGAACCCGCAAGGGACGCTGGCCGAGCGCATCCGCGCGGGCGGGGCGGGCATCCCGGCCTTCTACACCCGCACGGGCGTCGGCACGGTGGTGGCTGAAGGCAAGCCGACCGAGGAGTTCGACGGCGAGGTTTACGTGCGCGAACGCTGGCTGCGCGCGGACCTGTCGATCATCAAGGCCTGGCGCGCGGACCCCGAGGGGAACCTGCAGTTCCGCAAGACGGCCCGCAACTTCAACCCCAACATGGCCACGGCGGGCAAGATCACCGTGGTCGAGGTCGAGGAGATCGTCGAGGCCGGAACCTTCGATCCCGATCAGGTGCACACGCCGGGCATCTTCATCGACCGGATCGTGCTGTCCACCATCAATGAGAAGCGCATCGAGAAGTTGACCACGCGCGAAAGGGAGGCGTCGTGATGACCGAGCAAGGCATCGGCTGGACCCGCGATGAAATGGCCGCCCGCGCGGCGCGCGAGCTGCAGGACGGCTTCTACGTCAACCTGGGCATCGGCATTCCGACCCTGGTGGCCAACCACATTCCCGAAGGCGTCCACGTCACCCTGCAGTCCGAGAACGGCATGCTGGGCATGGGGCCGTTTCCCTATGCCGACGAGGTCGATCCCGACCTGATCAACGCCGGCAAGCAGACGATCACGCAACTGCCGACGTCCAGCTTCTTCAGCTCGGCCGACAGCTTCGCCATGATCCGCGGCGGCCACATCGACCTGACCGTCCTGGGGGCCATCGAGGTGGCGGCCAACGGCGACATCGCCAACTGGACCATTCCCGGCAAGATGGTGAAGGGCATGGGCGGCGCCATGGACCTTGTTGCGGGCGTCAAGCGCGTGGTCGTCGTCATGGATCACGCCAACCGACAGGGAAGGTCCAAGGTGTTGCGGCGCTGCGCCCTGCCGCTGACAGGGACCGGCGTCGTTGATCGCATCATCACCGATCTCTGCGTGATGGATGTGGCGTCGGGCCGGGACGGCCTGCAACTGGTCGACCTGGCGGAGGGCGTTTCGGTGGACGAGGTCGTGGCCCGCACCGAAGCATTGCTGGATCTGGGGGCCTTCGCATGAGGGGGGCTTTTGTCTGCGATGCGGCCCGCACCGCCATCGGCCGGTGGAACGGGAGCCTGGCTCATGTGCGCGCCGATGATCTGGCGGCTGCGCCGATCCGGGCCTTGATGGCCCGCAACGATATCGATCCGAGCGGCGTGGACGAGGTCTATCTCGGGTGCGCCAATCAGGCTGGGGAAGACAACCGAAACCTGGCGCGAATGGCGGCCCTGCTGGCCGGACTGCCCGTAAGCGTTCCGGGCGTGACCTTCAATCGTCTGTGCGCTTCCGGCGCAGAGGCGGTGGGCGCGGCGGCCAGGGCGATCCGCTCGGGCGAGGCCGACTTGATTATCGCGGGCGGCGCGGAATCCATGACGCGCTCGCCTCTGGTCATGGCCAAGGCGGAAGCAGCCTTCCAGAGAACCATGAGGCTGGAGGACACCACCATCGGCTGGCGATTCGTCAATCCTCGCATGCAGGCCATGCACGGGACCGCGCCCATGCCGGAGACCGCCGAGAACGTGGCGGAACGTTGGACCGTCAGCCGGGAGGATCAGGACGCCTTCGCTCTGTCCAGCCAGACCAAGGCCGCAAAGGCTCAACAGTCCGGCCGGTTCGCTGAGGAGATCATTCCGCTTGAGGCGAGGGACGCGAAGGGCCGGGAGTTCGTTTTCGAACGTGACGAGCATCTGCGTGAAACCACGCTGGAGAAGCTGGCGGCGCTCCCTCCTGTTGTGCGCCCCGGGGGATCGGTCACGGCGGGCAATGCCTCCGGCGTCAACGACGGCGCCGCCGCCCTTTTCGTCGCCTCGGAAGAGGCGGCGCGGCGCCATGGCCTGAGCCCGCGCGCTCGTCTTCTCGGCATGGCCTCGGCAGGCGTTGAGCCGGACGTGATGGGCGTGGGGCCGGTTCTCGCCATAGGCAAGCTGCTGAACCGCTTGGACCTGACGCTCGATGATCTGGATCTGATCGAGCTGAACGAAGCCTTCGCCAGTCAGGCGTTGGCCTGTCTGCGGGAACTCCGGCTGGACGATGACGACCCACGGGTCAATCCAAATGGCGGCGCCATCGCCCTGGGCCATCCGCTGGGCATGTCAGGCGCGCGTCTGGTTCAGACCGCGGTTCAATCGCTGCAGGCCAGCGGGGCGAAACGCGCTCTGGTCTCCCTCTGCGTCGGCGTGGGCCAGGGCGTGGCCATCATTGTTGAAAAGGTCTGAGGCCATGACAGAACGCACGGTCTATTCGCCTGAAGACGAAGGGCAGCCCGGCACGCTGCACGCGCCCTACGCCTCGACCATCAAACGCTCGCCGACCGAGCCGCTGATCCGTATTCCTCAGACCCTTACTGAGATGACGGGGCCTTCCGATTGGCTGCGTCTGACGGGGCCCGCGCTGGTGGATCTGACGCGCCAGCACAAGGGCGAGGCCCTGGGGCAGAGGATCATCGTCTCCGGCCGGGTTCTGGATGACCGGGGTCGGCCCGTGCCCCACACCCTGGTTGAGTTGTGGCAGGCCAATGCGGCGGGCCGTTATATTCACGCCAAGGATAGCTGGAACGCGCCGCTCGATCCCAACTTCACCGGAGCTGGCCGCGCGATCACCGACGCCGAGGGGCGCTATCGGTTCGTGACCATCAAGCCGGGGGCCTATCCGTGGGGCAATCACGCCAACGCCTGGCGGCCCGAGCACATCCACTTCT
>RCUQ01000875.1_pt1 | contig 12452 bp, 12 predicted proteins | sample 2166351 | NCBI WGS metagenome assembly RCUQ01 (sample SAMN09932597, study PRJNA488358) | compost metagenome | feature: garden; material: soil; isolation source: compost soil in acetonitrile-enriched culture | place: Germany: Experimental Botanical Garden Goettingen | collected 2016-01-27
GGCTCATTGACTTGCCAGCACATTTTCGGGAATCTAGGGACAAGCCGGTGTAGCTCAGTTGGTAGAGCAGCGCATTCGTAATGCGAAGGTCGCAGGTTCGACTCCTGTTTCCGGCACCATATAAAACAATGGCTTGGCACCATCACAGTGCCAAGCCATCTTGCAATCTAATCCAAAGGGCCACCATACGGGCCACCGGGTCAACAACACTAGGCCATCTAATATACCCACGCGAATAAACACTAATTGTTAGGCATCGCGAACCATGCACATTCTCATAACAGGCGCTTCGGGCAGTGGGACGACAACTCTCGGCGAGGCTCTGGCAATTTCGCTCGGACTGCCTCACCTTGATGCGGACAACTTCTATTGGCTTCCCACCTCTCCCCCCTTCAAGCAAAAACGCGATCCCAAATACCGATTTAACCTTCTACACCAGGAACTCCACGCAGTTCCGGGCGTCATTTTGTCTGGCTCAATCGTAGACTGGGGTTCTGAAATCGAAAACTCGTTCACGCTAATCGTGTTCTTGTATCTGTCTGCTGAACTCCGCGTAGAGCGTCTCCGCAGGCGGGAACTTGAGCGCTATGGCAAGGTAAACGAAGATTTTATTAAGTGGGCTTCCGAGTATGACAGTGGTCCCTCTGAAGGTCGCAGCCTTGCAAAACACGAGTCATGGCTCGCTCAGCGGCCGTGTCCGGTACTCCGCCTTGAGGGTGATCTATCTATCGAGGAGCGAGTCGCGCGTGTTTTGCGAGTTATTCTCGAACCCGGCTAATCTGCACAGATCAGCATCAGCAGCCCTAAGACACCAGCCCCCCGGCGCACACATGTAGAAGGAGGCCACTCACACACTCAACCAGATCGGTAACCATGCTCCGTCTGCTCTCGCCTGTAGCCCGCCGAGCCTTATTCGCTTTTATCAGGCGGCTCGCCTTGCCAGATGTTGGGGACGGAAGGCGCCCCCTCAAGTAACCCAAGAAGGATATTTCCAGCAGGGCCCCTAACGCTGTCAGACAACTTTGAGCGCTGGTGACAAGGCAGTGCCTTAGGCAAGGTCGGGAACAGGATACAAGCTGAAAAGGTTATCATCAGGTTAACATGACTCATTTGGATTCTTGCAAGCTACTGCAGGCCAACGGGCTTTAGTTCGTTCGATGAAAGCTTCGATGTTGGGCTGGCGCTGGTGAGCTACAACGGAGCGGGTCCAGGCATCAAATTCTGTTGTCATGTCGCTTCCTGTATGAATGACTACAGGCAGAAATCATTCCAAATCGCTACAACAAACCGTAGATAATGCTGTTGGAAATGTTACATTTTTTTGATGATACATACGGCTAGGTGCTGCATATTTCGCAACAAAACCAGACGATTGAGGGCATCAGTGCGAATAGTACCATTCAAGAGGCCACCAGCATGCAACTCATTTGCAACCCCATCTTATGGCCTCATCCGTCCATTCATAAGCCCGGCCACATCCCGACTACAGCCTTGGTATCCAAGCTCGATTTGCGCCTCACTGACGGCGACAGAGGCTGCAAGCTGGCGGGGTTTAAGTACCCGACCACGACGGGGTGAGCTGGGGGCCTTCGGGTCTTCACCTTCCTTGAGCGGGTGACTGGGCCCATCCTGATACTGCTGTTCCAATTTGCAGTATGCTTTCACAAAGCGAACCTCTGGAGAATATCCATCCCCCCTTGAGGATACCCACCAGCCCGCCGCAGTCAGCCACGACTTGGACGGCTTGAGCATCATAGCGAGACTTGGCGTAGGAGCGCAGGCCGAGTATGAAAAGAGCCGCTCACTAGCGGCCCTGTTTCGTTCTGCGGAATCAGCAATCATGGATAGTGTGATATTTGAGCCAACCTATACTCTAGATGTTCGGCTCTAACTTGAGGTTAAATTCCTTCAACATCTCGAGGGCCGCCGGATCCTTTGGCACCGGTAGCTGATTGGCTTTTAGTATTGCTGCCTTGCCGGAACGACAAACAGCCAAATCTCCTTGCCCGCTGTCCACAGAGATAACCATACCGCTGCTGGCAAGTTTCACACCTAAAGTACAGGTTTTGCCCCGCATGGTGGGCTCCAAAATCATGTAGCGTTCGACCGTGGCCTTGATGAGGGCGGCATACTTATCAACCTCTCCTCTGGAGTCAACAGGCGTCGCTTGGCTGTGGGCGTTGGTCTCTTCAACTGCCTTGTGCTTGGTCTCAGCTTTGGCCTTTTTGTCAGCGTCCGCCTTCCGCTTCTTCTCTAAGTCAGGTTTTTCCTTTCTATCGGCCTCTGCCTTGATTTTTTTTCTCTGGGCATCAAAAAACGATCTATTTAAACATACCTCGCCAGCATCTCGCATCTCCCGAAAGGTCAGATACGCACCGCGGGACGCGGCAATAGCGAAATCATCGAGCCTAGAGGCGAGTGTTTGTAGGCTTGGCTCATTACCAAAGCTATAAACAAGCGCTGCCACTGCCGCATCACCACAAACGGGATCATTTTTAGCCTCTGTCGCAACAGTGAACCCACTTATCAGCGCCATCAAAATTACAAAAGTTTTCACCATGGTTCCTTGTATCAATGAATTATCGCCTTATGACACCTTATTGGGCTCCGCCTGTACGCAAGCTGACCTATGGCTCTGCTTGCAGCTGGCGACCCCTCCCCATTAACAACGCTCGTCACCAGTCGGGCATGCCACCAAACGGGATATCTTCGGCCAGAGCAGGGACGTCCGTATTGACAACGAAGAAGGTAGGCGGGTTATCGCGCCAAGCTCGTCCACCTCCATGCCTGCGTCGTTGAACAGGGGGCCGGTCGAATGCCTCCAGACCGGCACTATAGTGTCGGTTAGCTCACCCTGGCCGATCAGGCTCTTGATGATGAGAGCCTTCTGGGGGGTGAACCGCTTGGCCAGGGAGGCCATAGGGAGTGGGGCCATTACCGCCCCCTCTGGCGCCAACCCATATGTTTGGCCAGGATCAACTCTCGGTCCTGACAGCTCAGCTCTACAGGCTGGTGCTCGATCCCCCTCTGCCCCTTGATGGCTTGCCATTCCTCATCCAGATCGGCACCTGCAGCTGCACGGGCCACCAGCTCGTCATATTTGCACTTGAACTCCCTCTCCCATGCCTCCGCCTTGGAATTACCGGCAAGCCACCTACAGGCTCTACTGGCGAGCTTTACGGCGCTGGGTGCGAGAGGGTCGCGGCGACTCGCCATTCTGGCAGCCTCTTCGGCCCCGGGGAGATAGAGATCCTGGGCCGTCACTTTGCACCACGCGATAAAGGCCCCGACAGACGGTAGGAAGGCGGTATTCGCTGCCCTGGCCCTCACCAAGCCCCGCCTCAGTTGCTCACGGGTCTGGATGCCGTTCTCGCCAAATGCCTTGAGCCACTCCATTCGGGCGGCCTGCTGCTGCCCCTCGGTCGACCAAACTGTATGCCATGCTGGGAATATGATCTTAAGCTGGTCAAAGAGCTGGCCCATCACATCAAGGTCAAGGGCAGCCACACCGGGGCGGGGCTGGTGGCCGGGTACAACGATTGCCGTCATAGACTGTTCCTCATGTAATCATTGGCAAAATCGACATCGGCCTGGGTTGCCGGGGCGAATTGATAAACACGGTTTTGCATGGAAGGGGGCAACGCCCACTGGTTGTTCTTGAGTAGCCACTCGACCTTGAGCCCAAGCCAGCCCCTGGTGTCCCACTCGCCGATGATCTGCTCGTCAGAGAGCCCACCAGCTCGGGCCTGTGCAAACTCATTGGCAAGCGAGTTAATAACCCTCTGACTGACCTTTCCTTTGCGGCCATGCTTCCTCCTGATGGACTCCACGGCCTCCTGGTGTTCGGGGGTGAGCTTGAGAGGGGACCAGTCGAGCATCTGCACCACCTTTTTGGGCGCGGCAGCGACAAGATCTTTATCAGTATCTTCCTTCTTCTCTTTCCCTTGTTCTTTATTAATACTGTGGCCTGATGCTGGCCATTCATCCGTCGTCGATTGGCCCATTTCCAATTCGTCGTTCGGGCAAGCCATTGTAATTACAGTAACTTTCCCCACCTTTGACTGGCCCAAAAGCTGGACCTTTTCGAGCTGGCTTACAACCCGCCGAATCACCTTCTCGGACACCCCCGTTTTGAGCGCCCATTGGATGCGACCGAATACCAGCTGGTTGCGTTCCAGGTGTACGAGCTGACCTTGGCTGGTGACACTGTGGGGCTTGACGGCTGCCTCAAGCATCAATCTGTTCAACACCTTGAGGCCGTCCGGATCGTTGGCGAACAGCTCCATGCCTTCGCGCAACATCATGCAAAACGGGCGCGACATGCTGCCCCCTCGTTGAACTTGGGCAAGGCGTCACCCTGGGAGTGGATACCCTCTTTAATGGTCATATTTGGAACCTATTTAGTGTTTGGCGCTTCCCGACTGGTGGCCCTGGTGGTGGCCCTTTTGCCGGTCAGTCGTAGTTTGTGGAGTTAGGCTTAAACCAAGCCATTGCTCTTACTGGCAGGTGGCCGCGCCATTGTTGGCGGGCCATCGCATTATGGAGGTGCAGGACACTAGACCTGCGCGGCGGCAGCGATGAAGGCCTGAATATCTGCACGGCGGTAGCGAACCAGACGGGGCCCCATCTTCACTGGCTGGGGGAAGTTTGGAACGTCCTTGCGCCAGCGCCAGAGAGTCGGCCGGGAAATGCCGAACAGGGCCGCGGTTTCCTTGTCGGTCAGCAGGGGGGATTGGATTTCAGTCATGATGGAGCCCTTATTTGTTGCCCGTTGATTTCATGACGCTAGGTTAAGGGGTCGTTGGTGGTGGGGCATCTACTTCACTGTGGGGATAATTCCGAATTACTCCCTCACCAAGTGACCGTGAAGATAGACAACCCCTTTCAATCCCTCTTTTCTGACAAGCTCTTTCATCCTTACATCATATGGATTCTTGCGAAATCCAAACACCACCTCAGGACGTCCAACTTTCGTCAGAGGAGTTAAGGTCTTACGATCACCCTTTCCCAGCATCAGTGCCATCGCTTCCAGCGATACAGGCTTACGTCCATCAAACGCAGGCAGCAACAATCGGTAGAAGTGGACTGTAGCCACATCACGCCAATACCTCATCGGATGTGATGGGCTCTCTGGCCTCCCTCTCTTCCCACCCCCAAGATCCCAGGGGCTGGCCTTTGAATCCGCCAAATGGCGAGATATTCCGTCCGCCACAAACAGTAGCTCATCGCTACCCAGCTCCCTGCCATGCCGAATCTTCCACTCAATTCGCATCAGCTTGGCCCGGCTGGTATCTGGTTCAATTGGGCTCGGGATCCCCTCCTCCATCATTGCGTAAATGTCGTTCCAGAAATCATTTTCTTCCAACTCACCCAGCGCCTCGGCTTCCAGCCTATCGAGTGCTTCCAGTCGCACCTCATACTCCCCCTTAGTCATAACCCGCGCCCTCCAAAGCTCACCTTAACCACGTTGTCCGGCACCGCGGCGGCCTCGGGCTCCTGGGCCACGTTGGCGGCCATCCAATCCCCCCAATCGAGCCACAAGCGCCGCAGCTTCTCGGCCTGCTCGCCCGCCTGATAGGTGCGCACCAGGCGATCTTGCACCTGGTGGTTGAGCAACTTCTCGATCAGGCGCTCGGGCGCATCCAGGTACTCACCGCATCCGGTTGCCACACTACGGCGCAGATCATGGACATGGAACGGCTCAAGCTCGGCGAGGTGCTTTACTCGGATGCGCTCTAGGGCCTTGGTCACAGCGTCGGCGGTGACAGCCATCATGGGGTTGCTGGTGGACGCGAACACCCACGGACCAGCAGACAGACCGCGCTGACGCTCCAGGATCTCCAGGGCGAGCGGGTGCAGGGTCACAACATGGGCCCGGCCATTCTTCGTTACTGGGATAGTCCACCGGTCGCCATCTATCTGATCGAACCGCATCCTAGCAGCCTCAGAGCGGCGAACACCGGTCAACATGATAAGGCGCAGGCAGTCGGCCACGGCCAGGGATGTTGCGCTGGCCTCAGCATCCCCCAGGGTACGCCACAGCATGGCCAGCTCATCAACAAGCAAATGGCGCTCACGGGGCTGGCCCATGGTGCCACCAACTGCGGCAGGTTTGATGGTGCGGGCAGGGTTCAGCTCGATGTGCTCCAAGTCCACGGCGCGATCCAGGATCTGGTTCAGCAGGACAAGCGACTTGCGGGTCGCCTCCTGCGCACCTGTTTTTTCCAAGAAAGAGAAGATCACCGATCGGGACAGGTCACAGACCCGAACCTTGCCGAGCTTCTTACCCAAGTGGCCATCGAACACTCGCTGATAGTCGAGCAGAGTACGGGCCGAGATCGGGGCGCCGCGCTTGGTCTTGGTCTTTGCCTTCACCGCCAACCACTCGGCGAACAGCTCGGCCAGAGTGGGCATGGCGATGTTCTTCACCTTGGCGGCGCTCAAGGTGGCTTTGGGGTCGATGCCATCCTTCACCATGGCGACCGCTTCGCCGTGCTTCTTCCTCGCGGCGGCCAAGCTGGTGCTGGGGAAGTAGCCCAGATCCAGATCTGGACGTTTGGCCCCCAGCCGGTAGCGGTAGCGGAAACGCTTGGCGCCGTCCTTCTTGATCTCCAGCCAGAGCCCGGCGCCGTGCTTGGACTTCACCGGATACTTGTCGATGGTCTTGCCTTCACGAATGAGGGCAGACTCGATTTCTTTGTGGCTGTCGAGCATGGTGCTCACGCCTCATTCCCTGCTGCTTTCTCGATCTTGGTCATCAACGCCTTGGCGCGTTCGTCTCTAGTCTTGTTGAGATCGTCCCAGTCGCCACCCTTGGGCTTGATCGCAACGAATGAGCCTACCCATGCCCAGCCGGTCTTTGTTTCAACCAACTTCATGGTGCGGGGCCAGTCATGATCCCAAGTCAGCTCGCCAGCCTTGTCCTTCTCCCTGGCTTCATCAACCGTCCAGCCACTCTTTGCCAGCGCGGCCACAGCACTCTCGCGGGTCTTGAATGTCTGCTCATAGAACACCTGCCCACTGTAGCCGGTGGTGTCTATCAGGGCAGCAGTCTCTTTGTCGCCACCAGCGAACGCCGTTGCCACGCAGTTATCCCAAACGGCACGATTCTTGTTGTAGCAGGAAATGACGCGCTCGCTGTAGTTTTCCATTTCGGCAACCTTAATGCCGTGCTGATAGCCATTGGTGTCTACGGCGTTCAGGATCTCCCCCATGGCATCCACGGCACGATCACGCTTGGCAACCTTCGCCACCAAATCAGCCTCGCGCACCTCGGCGGCGGCCAGCTCCTGATTCAGGGTGTTGATGTGGTAAGCGCCAACGGCGGTGAGGGTGATAGCTGCCAGAGCGGCGGCGGTCGTGGTCAGTTTCTTCATGATGTCGTCTATCTCGTTTTCAGGGCCACCATAGGGGCCACCGGATGGGGTGAGATAGCGACAATAATTTATGAAACCTAGACAGTAGCTTGATGAAGGTGAAAGTCGCACCAGGACTGGGATGGAGTGGTAGTTATCAGGGCCACCATGAAATGCGGTGAAACGTGGCAGGAGGGAATTCGTAATGCGAAGGTCGGGGGTTCGACTCCTCTTATCGGCACCAGTTACAGCAAGGCTCGCAGCGATGCGAGCCTTTTTGCTTTTTGATATGGGCTAACACTGGGCTAACAGCAGACGGGAAAACCGTATTTTTCACACATCTGCTTTAGCCATTAATATCGCTTCAGCACGACCCGTTGCTGAACTGCCAGTCTGCATGCGGTTATAACCACGCACGGCATGTTCGAACTGCTGTCTGTAGTGGTCCGATCACACCGCTGTTTGTTTCGTCGCTGAGATCAGACACTGGCCAAGGCCAGACAAACAGCAGTTGCGGGGCAATAGGATTGCTATTCATAGTGGCCCCTGAGTCGCTTTCTTCGCCTTAAAAACCAGCGGATACGCTGTTACCTATCAATCGAAACAGTATGTTACGAGCATGTAGGTCATTTTGATTCAATAGACATACTCGATAGCAGTCCGTAAACTTTCAGCAATAACCGGCGCTTTTGATTGCTATCCTGTATCAATCAATCGATATCGAACGAGTCGCTTTAAAAGCTAGCCCAATCACAACCCGCGCGACTCAATTTTGTTGTAATACAGTGCTTCATAGGTAAGTGCTGTCAGATACGTCGAGCCAATACCCATCACAGAATCACTAACACTGACTGGATTCCCAATATGCCCTTAACCCTGCCACAACTAGAGCGCCATCTATTCAAAGCCGCCGACATCCTGCGCGGCAAGATGGATGCCTCCGAGTTCAAGGAGTACATCTTCGGGATGCTCTTTCTCAAGCGCTGCTCCGACGTCTTCGAACAGCGCCGTGCCGAAGTGATTAAACTCGAAATCGATGCTGGCAAAACTCCCGCCGAGGCTGAAATTTCGGCTGAGAATAAGCGTTGGTACAAAAAAGACGGCTATTTCTGGGTACCTAAAGAGTCTCGATATAGTTACCTACTCGATAACTCACGTAAGGCCAATGTCGGTAGCCTGTTAAGCAAGGCGCTCGCTGGGATTGAAGGTGAGAACATCAGCTTGTACGACGTATTGGAACATATCGACTTTACCCGCAAGATCGGCCAGAGCAAGATCCCCGACATCAAGCTGCAGCAGCTCATCACCCATTTCAGCCTACACCGCCTGTGCAACGAAGACTTTGAGTTCCCCGATCTACTCGGTGCCGCCTATGAATATCTGATTGGCGAGTTTGCAGATTCAGCGGGCAAGAAAGGTGGCGAGTTCTACACACCACGCTCGGTGGTGCGGATGATGGTGCGGCTGATCAAACCCGAGCTCAATCACGACATCTACGACCCCTGCTGTGGCTCTGGCGGCATGTTGATCGCCGCCAAGGAATACATCGACGAACACGGTGAAGATGGACGTAAAGCCAACCTGTTCGGGCAGGAGTTCAACGGCACTGTTTGGTCCATCGCCAAGATGAACATGCTGCTGCACGGCATCAGCACCGCCGACCTGCAAAACGACGACACCCTGGCTGAGCCGCAGCACGTTGAAGGCGGCGAACTGATGCATTTCGACCGGGTGCTCACCAATCCGCCGTTCTCAATCCCTTGGGGCAATACCGAGAAGGATGCCGACGGCAAGCCTGCCTGGAAACCCAAGTTCGAGGCCGAACGCTTCCCTTATGGCCAGGTGCCGCTGGGTGCCAAAAAAGCCGATTTGATGTTCCTGCAGCATATGCTGGCCGTCACCCGCGACGGCGGCATGGTGGCAACCGTTCTGCCCCATGGCGTGCTCTTCCGGGGAGGCGAGGAAAAAGCCATCCGCGCCGGCATCATTGAGGACGACCTGCTCGAAGCTGTCATCGGCGTCGCGCCCAACCTGTTCTACGGCACCGGCATTCCGGCCTGCATTTTGGTGTTGCGCCAGCGGGTGCAGAACGGCGCCAACCGCGTCAGCGGCAAGCCCGCCGAGCGCCAGGGCAAGGTGTTGTTCATCAACGCCGACCGTGAGTTTTTCGAAGGCCGCGCGCAGAACTACCTGCTGCCCGAGCACATTGAAAAAATCGTCACCACCTTCGACGAATTCCGCGCCATCGACGGCTTCTCGGCCATCGTCGACAATGCCACATTGAAAGCCAACGAATACAACCTCAACATCCGCCGCTACGCCGACAACGCCCCTACGCCCGAGCCGCACGACGTGCGCGCCCATCTCGTGGGCGGCATTCCCAAGGCCGAGGTAGCCGACAAAGCCAGCTTATTCAGCGCCCACGGCCTGAACCCGATGGACCTGCTGGTGGAGCGCCCCAATGACCCAACTGGCAAGTATTACGACTTCGCGCCAGCACTCGACAAACGGCAGGCCCTCAAGCCGACCATCGAAACCAATGCCGGTCTGGTCGCCAAGGAGGTGGCCATCCGCGCCGCCTTCGAGCAATGGTGGCAAGCCCACAGCGCCCGCATCACGGCACTGTCTGGGCAAATGGACAACGCCGCCAGCCTGGTGGCCCTGCGCAACGACCTGCTGGCCAGCTTCAGCCAGAGCCTGGAGGCCATCGGCCTGCTCGACCCCTTCCAGGTGCGCGGCATCGTGGCCGGGTTCTGGTACCAGACCAAGTACGACTTCCTCACCCTGATGGCACGCGGAGCCAAGGGCGTGGCCGATGCCTGGCGCACCAGTATCGTCACCGCACTGGAAGATAAAGCCAGCAAGGAAAGCCCGCTGGAGCACAAGCTGGTCAAGTTCCTGATGAGTGATTTCGTCAAGGCCATCACCGAGCTGGAAGCCAAAAAGGCCGATCTCGATAGCCAGCTCAAGGCTGCGGCGCCTAAAGATGCCGAAGAGGAAGAGGGCGACTCCACCGAAGCCGAAGAAGGTGATGACGAAAATGCCGTGAGTGAGGAGCAAATCAAGGCCTGGAAGAAGGAGCTTACCACCGTCAAGAAGCAGCTTAAGGCCAAGCACGACAGCTTTAAGCAGCACATTGACGCGGCGGTGGATGGGCTGACACCAGAGGCTTCCGCCGAATTGTTGCTGACCATTTTGCATAACGATATGCATGCGATTGTCGAGCGCTACATCGCCGCGCAGCGCAAGCAGATCGTGGCCTCGTTCGAGAACTGGTGGGACAAGTACCGGGTGACGCTGACCGAGATCGAGGGTAAACGGGATGAAGCCGCAAAAGCGCTACAAGGGTTCTTGAAGGGGTTGCGGTATGTCTGACAACGCAGCGACTACCTATCGAGCGCTGTCGGCTCTGGTCACACCGGTGGATGCCAAGATCACAGTTCGCAAAAATCCGACAAGGCCATACGTTGGACTGGAGAACATTCCTTCGCGCGGCGCGCAACTACTGGGCTGGGCGCTCGCAAGCTCTTCAATAAGCACCAACTCCATCTTCCAGGCCGGCGACATTCTCTTCGGCAAGCTGCGCCCTAACCTGCGCAAGTGCATCGTTGCGCCGTTCGAAGGTTATTGCTCTACCGACATTTTGGTCCTGCGATCGAATGAGGGGGTCGATCCGAGTTTTGCTGGAAACGTGCTTCGAACCGAACGTGTCGGCGCTGCGGCTGAAATGACCTCTGTCGGCACGAAGATGCCACGAACTTCGTGGAAGCATTTGAGTGAACTGGAGGTCTTTTGCCCTGGTTTCCGGGAGCAGTCGAAGATTGCGCAGATTCTCAACACCCTCGACACCGCCATCCACGAAACCGAGGCGATCATCGCCAAGCTCAAGGCCGTCAAGCAGGGGCTGCTGCACGACCTGCTGACGCGCGGCATAGCCGCCAACGGCGAACTGCGCCCGCCCCAGGCCGAGGCGCCGCATCTCTACAAGCCGTCACCGCTGGGGTGGATTCCGAAGGAGTGGGATGTCGTCACGCTGGAGTCGGTGTCCAAGACTGTGACCAGCGGTTCGCGCGATTGGGCGCGCTTCTATGCTGACAGCGGTGCGCTGTTCGTTCGCATTGGTAACTTGACGCGTGAGCACATCAACTTCCGCTACGAATCGACGATCTACGTGCGCCCCCCTCGGAATGCGGACGGACAGCGGACACGGCTAGAGTCTGGCGACATCCTGATTTCCATTACGGCCGATCTGGGTATCGTCGGCGTCGTTCCAGATGGTTTGGGCGAGGCGTACATCAACCAGCACATTGCACTGGTACGCCCAGACCTTGATGCTGTTAATTCGCGATTCGTTGGCCATTACCTGGCCGGGCCAGTTGCACAAACCTACATCAGCAAACTGAACGATGCGGGCGCAAAAGCGGGCCTGAACCTGCCAACGATCCGGGGTTTGGTGACGGCAAAGCCGCTTCGTGCCGAACAGGATCAGATTGCCACGCGCTTGGATGAAATCGATAACCGCATACAGAACGCGACGACCGAGTCCGCCAAGCTGCGAGAGCTCAAGGCTGGCTTGATGGACGACCTCCTCACCGGCCGCGTCCGCGTCACATCACTGCTGGCCGAAGCCGCACAACAACAAGGGAGCGCCTGATGGGCTGGGAACTTGATGACGTCGAAAAACCGTTCGTAGCCCAGTTACAGGCACTCGGTTGGGCCTATAACGCTGGCAGTCTCGACGACCCGGCAGTGACGGGTCGAACCCGTTTTGCCGAGGTGATTCAGGAGGGGTTGCTGCGCGAACAACTGCGCGCGCTGAACCCCGGTGCGGACGGCGCGCCCTGGCTGGACGAGGCGCGGCTGCTTGAGGCCACATCAGCCATCACCCGGCTGGGCACGCACAAGCTGATTGAGGCAAACGAGAAGGCGACATCGCTGTTGATCCGCGGCCTGACCGTGGAAGGGCTGCCTGGTTGGGACGGTGGGCGTGGTCAGACGATTCGCTACATCGACTGGGACATCCCAGCCAACAACCGCTTCACGGTGATCAACCAGTACCGCGTGGATTGCCCGCCCGGCTACAACTGTGGCAAGGCC
>RCUQ01000880.1_pt1 | contig 12409 bp, 6 predicted proteins | sample 2166351 | NCBI WGS metagenome assembly RCUQ01 (sample SAMN09932597, study PRJNA488358) | compost metagenome | feature: garden; material: soil; isolation source: compost soil in acetonitrile-enriched culture | place: Germany: Experimental Botanical Garden Goettingen | collected 2016-01-27
CATAGACCTGTCGCCTTCCATGGACGCCAGCGATGTACAACCGTCGCGACTGGAGGCGGTAAAACACAAGTTGCACGACTTGATCCAGCGTCGCGCCGGCGCCCGCAACGCGCTGATTGCGTACGCGGGCAGTGCCCATCTGGTGCTGCCACCGACCGATGACCCGGCCTTGCTCGACACGTTCATCCAGGCGCTAAGCACCGATCTGATCGGCAAACCGGGCAAAGACGTCGGCGCCGTTATCGATCAGGCCAAGCGCCTGCTGGCCGCTGAAAAATCACCCGGCACCCTGCTGCTGATCACCGACGGCGCAGACACTTCAGCGCTGGCCGATCTAGACAAGAAACTCGATGGCAGCGCCCTGCAAGTGCTGATCCTGGCCGTCGGTAGCGAGGACGGCGGCATCATCCGCGGTGCCAGTGGCCAGCCACGCACCGACAGCAATGGACGGCCTGAACTGGGCAGTTTCGATCAGGACGCACTCAAGCAATTAGCCTCTGCGGTAGATGCGCCGCTGGGCAGCCTGACCCTCAACAACGACGACCTCGACTGGGTCGAGTTGCACGCCCAGCAACACTTTCAGGCCGCCAGTGACGAACAGCGCGAACTGCACTGGAAAGACGCCGGCTACTGGTTGTGCTGGCCGCTGTTGCTGATTGCGTTCTTCAGTGTGCGCAAGGGCTGGAGCCTGAACTGGATGGCGGGCTTTGTGCTGGTTGTCGGGCTCGGATGGCAACCGACCCCAGCGCAGGCCAATGCACTCACCGATGCTTTTTTCACTCGGGATCAGCAAGGCCGCTGGGCCTTTGAGCACGAGCACCTCCCGCAGGCCGCCGCACTTTTTGTCGACCCCTACTGGAAAGGTATCGCCGCCTACAACGCCGCCGATTTCGATCTGGCGCTGGCCAGTTTCGCGCGCCTGCAAACGCCGCAGGCGTATTTCTACCTGGGCAACATCTACGTGCGCCGCTTCAAATTCGATCAGGCCATTGCGGCTTACACCCAGGCGCTGAAATTGCAGCCGCAATTTCCCGAGGCCACCGCCAACCTTGCCTTGGCCATCGCCTTGCAGAAAGACACCGAAAGCGCCGAGCAGAATGCGCCGGAGGTCAAACCCGACGAAATCAAAATGGACAAGGCACCGGGCAAGGGCCAGAGCAAAGCCGTAGAGACCGAACAGGCGGCATCGGATGAACAGTGGTTGCAGAACCTCAGCACATCGCCGGCGAAGTTCCTGAAACAGAAGTTCAGCTTGCAGGATCAGGCGGGGGGCAAGCCATGAGCAGCCTGTCAGACCGCGTCGCGGCCATCGCTAGCAGGCTAGCTCCCACACTGGTCCTGCATGCACCGCAAATCCCCTGTGGGAGCGAGCCTGCTCGCGATGGCGTCAGCTCATACAGCAAAAAAATCGGCGCCTTGCTCATCTGCCTGTTCAGCACAACCGTCATAGCCGCCGAACCCGAATTGCGCGTCCAAGCCACCCTGCAACCCAACAAACCAGCCATGGTCGGCAGCCTCATCGAACTGCAGCTCGAAGTCCTCACCGACACTTGGTTCACCAGCGCCCCCACCCTGCCCGACCTTAAGTTGAACGGCGCACTGGTCATGCCGCCCGACGGCCACGCCGAACACGTCAATCAGACCCTCGATGGCAAATCCTTCAGTGGCATGCGCTACAGCTACCTGATCACCCCGAATCTGGCACAGGGATTCGACATCCCGGCGCTGACGGTACGCGCCACTCCCGGTCAGGCCACCACCGAGCTTAGCGCCCAGAGCCAGCCCTTGCATTTCACCGCGACACAACCCCCAGGGTTCCGGGTCGGTGAGCCGGTGCTGGTGGCTCAAGGGCTGCGATTCACGCAAAAAACCATCCATTCGGCCACGCCGTTGAAGGTCGGCGACAGCATCACCCGTGAACTGACGCTCCAGGCAGATGGCGCCCTGGCCATGTCATTGCCGACGCCACCGCTGGGTGATGTCCGAGGCCTGAGTCGTTACGCGAAATCCCCGCAGATCAGCAATCTGGATGACGGCCGCGGCCACTTCAACGGCGGGCAGCGCATCGACACCGCGACTTACCGGGTCGACACCGAAGGTCATTACACACTCCCGCCGATCGAGGTGAAATGGTGGGATGCCAGCACCGGGCAAACCCGTACCGCGCAAGTGCCTGAGATCGATTTCGACGCAGCGGCCAACAGTGCCTACAAACCGGTGTTCTCGATCACCGAAGACCTGAAAAAACTCGGCCGGCAAAACAGCCTGCATCTTTCCGGTTATGGCTTGGGGCTGTTCGTGCTGCTGTTGGCCATCGCCGGGCTCTACTGGTTTGCCCGCCCGCTGTGGCAGCGCACCCGCTCTCGCTGGCAGGCCCGACGTCGTGCACGGCACGCGGCCTGGCTGGAGTCCAGCGACTTCGCCTGGCGCCAGATCCCGGCACAACTCGACGGCAATCCGCCGCAGTTGAGCGCCTTGTACCTGTGGACCCGCCGCAGCCGCAAAGGCCTGAAGCTCACCGGTCTGGGCCCTCGTCTACAGGCACTGTTACGGGCCTGTTACGGCCGCGAGCCGACCAAAGATCAGGCAATGCACCAACTCAAGGAATCCTTGACTACGCTGCATAGTCAGGCTGAACACAACAAAGAATCAGTCGCTCCCGCACTGCGACCACTCAACCCCGTTCACGAGAAGGAATTTCGATGATGAACCCGATATCGCTACGCCAACTTCACGGGTTTAAGTTTCTACTGACACTCGCCCTGAGCCTGCCCTTGCTGGTTCAGGCCGCCGAGCCACTGCCGTCCTGGAACGACGGCCCGTCAAAAAAGAACATCATCGAGTTCGTCCAGGCCGTGACCGATCAAAGCAGCAAGGACTTCGTCAAACCCGAAGACCGCATCGCCGTGTTCGACAATGACGGCACCCTGTGGAGCGAGCAACCGATGTACTTCGAGTTTCTGTTCGCCCTCGAAGAGGTCAAGCGCACCGCGCCGCAACACCCGGAATGGAAAACAACCCAACCGTTCAAGGCAGTACTGGAAAACGATCACCAGGCCCTCGCAGCCACCGGCATGGACGGCTTGATGAAGATCTTCGGCGCGACTCACACCGGCATGACCACCGAAGCCTTCGACGACTACGCCAAGACCTGGCTTTCCCAGGCCCGCCACCCGAAAACCGGCAAGCCTTACACCGAAATGATCTTCCAGCCGATGCTGGAAATGCTCGACTACCTGCGCAGCCAGGACTTCAAGACCTACATCGTTTCCGGTGGTGACACCGGGTTCATGCGCGCCTTCGCCGAAAAGGTCTACGGCATTCCGCCCGAGCAAGTCATAGGCACGACTTTCGTCACGACGTTTGAATACAAGGACGGCAAGGCATCGATCCTGCGCACACCGAAACTGGCGCACAACGACGACGGCCCAGGCAAACCGGTCAGCATCGATGCGGTCATCGGGCGTCGGCCAATCCTCGCCTTCGGCAACTCCGACGGCGACCTGCAAATGCTGCAATGGACCGCCGCCGGACCGGGCAAGCGCTTCATGGGCCTGGTGCATCACACCGACGCCAAGCGCGAATGGGCCTATGACCGGGAGTCAAAAATCGGCCGTCTGGACAAGGCCCTGGACGAAGCGAAATCCCGCGGCTGGACCGTCGTCGACATGGCTGCCGAATGGCGGCGGATCTACCCGTTCGACGCCCCCGCAACCGAGCAAGTGCAATAAAAAAGCGTAATGCAGGACCGCAATAAACGTTTGTCGCATCAGGCGACGCAAGTGAGCATAAGGAGCCAGTCAGATGACTCGCATACGCAAGTGGCTACCGAAACTCGCCCTCGTGGCGACATCGGTCATGGCGATTTCGGCGACAGCCGGGGCCGCCGAAAAACCCAACATTCTGGTGATCTTCGGCGATGACATCGGCCAGACCAATATCAGCGCCTATTCCATGGGTGTGGTCGGCTACAAGACGCCGAACATCGACCGCATCGCCAAGGAAGGCATGATGTTCACCGACTATTACGCGGAGAACAGTTGCACCGCTGGGAGGTCTTCGTTCATCACCGGGCAGACACCATTGCGTACCGGCTTGTCGAAAGTGGGTATTCCGGGCGCGCCAGTGGGCTTGCAAAAGCGTGACATCACCATTGCCCAGGCGCTCAAGTCCCAGGGCTATGCCACCGGTCAATTCGGCAAGAACCACCTGGGTGACCGGGATGAATACCTGCCGACCAATCACGGCTTCGACGAGTTCTTCGGCAACCTTTACCACCTCAACGCCGAGGAAGAACCCGAGCGTCCGTACTGGCCCAAGGATGACCCGGAATTCGTCAAGGCGGCCTCACCACGCGGTGTGATCCACAGTTTTGCCGACGGCAAGATTGAGGACACTGGTGCCTTGAACACCAAGCGCATGGAAACCATCGACGACGAAACCACGGCGGCAGCGCAGGCGTTCATCGAGAAGCAGGCCAAGGCGGACAAGCCGTTTTTCGTCTGGATGAACACCACGCGCATGCACGTCTTCACCCACGTACGCGAGTCGATGAAGGGCCAGAGCGGCATGCCCGGCAACGACTATGCGGACGGCATGCTTGAGCACGACGGCGACGTCGGTAAACTGCTGAAGACGCTCGACGACCTGAAAATCGCCGACAACACCATCGTCGTCTACACCACCGACAATGGCCCGAACCAGTTCTCCTGGCCGGACGCTGCGACCACGCCGTTCCGTAACGAGAAGAACTCCAACTGGGAAGGTGCTTATCGCGTACCGGCGATGATCCGCTGGCCGGGCAAGATCAAACCGGGGGAGGTCTCCAACGAAATGTTCTCGGGGCTTGACTGGTTCCCGACCTTGCTCGCCGCTGCGGGCGACACTGGCGTGAAGGACAAACTGCTCAAGGGTTGGGCCCCGGTATCGGGAGGCAACAACTTCAAGGTGCATCTGGATGGTTACAACCAACTGCCTTACCTGACCGGCCAGGCGCCGAAAGGCGAACGCAAGGAGTTCTACTACTTCAACGACGACGGCATGCTGGTATCGATGCGTTACGGCAACTGGAAAGCGGTGTTCTGCGAACAGCGGGCTCCGGGTGGCTTCAAGGTCTGGAGCGAGCCTTTCGTGTGTCTGCGGGTGCCGAAAATCTTCAACCTGCGCATGGACCCGTATGAGCGTGCCGACGTGGTTTCCGATCAGTACTACGACTGGACCACCAAGAACGTTTACCTGACCGAGATCGCGGTAATGAAATCCGCCGCGTTCCTCGAAACATTCGTCGAGTACCCACCGAGCCAGAAACCGGCCAGCTTCAGTATTGACCAGGTGCGTGCCGCGGTAGATGCCAAAATCGCTGAAAAAATGAAGAATCAACCTGCACAGTAAGACCGCTTGAACGCTGCTCGCCTTAACCGGCGAGCGGCCCAATTCCAGGGAGTGCAAACACATTCCCCGGTAGGAGCTGCCGCAGGCTGCGATCTTTTGACCTTCAGCCATCAGGATCAAAAGATCGCAGCCTGCGGCAGCTCCTACGCTGATTGATGCTTACTTTGCTCATTGCACAAGGCAACAAATCCATGTCCTCACGTGTCGCCAGCAAGTCGTCGGCCATACCTGCCCCTCACGTCGCGTCCCCGGCGCTGTTGATCCCCGCCCTGTTGCTGTTCGTTTCCGGTGCTGCGGCGCTGGTGTATCAGGTGCTGTGGATCAAGCAGCTGTCATTGGTGGTCGGCGTGGAGGTGTACGCCATCACCACCGGGATCAGTGCGTTTTTTGCCGGGTTGGCGTTGGGTGGCTTGCTGTTCGGGCGCTGGGCGGACAAGTTGCAGCAACCCGTTCTGCTGTACGCCGGGCTGGAAGTGCTGGTGGCGATACTCGGTGTTGGCGCGACGTTCGCCATGAGTCTGGCGGCCAGCCCGTTTGCCTGGCTGGAACAACATATCGGCCTCATGGCGTGGGTGTTGCCGTTTTTGCTGGTGGGCGTCCCGGCGCTGCTGATGGGCGGCACCCTGCCCGTGCTGGTTCGTTCTCTTGCGACTGACCCGCAACAACTGGGCAAGGCCGGTGGGCACCTGTATGCCGCGAATACCGCCGGAGCCATTGCCGGCACCCTGCTCGCCGCGTTCGTGCTGATTGCCACACTCGGCGTGCGCGGTAGTGCCCTGGCCGCCGCGATGCTCAACCTGCTGGCCGCCGCTGGCGCGTTGTGGTTTCAACGTCAGCGCTCCGTACCTGACGAAACAACGGTGAAGCACCACGCCGACAAGGCACCGGATCGCCTGGCCCTGTGGCTGTATTCGATTGCCGGGGGCGTGGCGCTGGGCTACGAAGTGGTGTGGTCGCAATCGATCGTGCAGTTCATGAGCACGCGCACTTATGCGTTTGCCGTGGTCTTGGCGACCTATCTCGCCGGACTGTTCCTCGGCAGCGCGCTGCTAGCCCGCCGGGTCGATCGCCTGCGCGATCCCTGGGGCGTATTCGGTTTGCTGATTGCCGGTGCCGGGCTCATCGCGTTGCTGGAAATCGCTTTGCTCGGACGCTGGCTGATAGTTGCCCAAAGCGTGGCCGAAGCCTGGGTGCTGTCGTTCGGCGCCAGTGAATTGCTGGGCATGAGCGCACGCTTTGCGGTGGCGGCGTTGAGCATTGTTTTTGTACCGACCTTGCTGCTCGGCGCGGCCTTTCCCGTGGCCCTGCGCTTGAGCGTCGGCCGTGACCATGTGGGGCGCAATGTCGGTGAAGTTGTCGCATTCAATACCCTCGGCGGGATTGTCGGCGTGATGCTTTGCGGCTTCGTGCTGATCCCTTTAATGGGACTGGTTCGTACCCTGGGCCTTTTGGCGATCATCGCCGCCGGGATCGGCTGCTTTGCGGTGCGCAAGGGTCATGGGGTCAAGAAAGGTCGGCGTCAGGCAGTGATCGCCATCGGTTTGTTGGCCGTCGCATTGGCCGTCTTTACCCCGGTCAACAAACTGGCCAGCCTGCTGCCCGGCGCACGCAACGGCACGTTGACGTTCTATGAAGAAGGACGCGGCGGAACCGTCGCCGTGGTCACCCAGGGCAAGGGGCAAAAAACATTCGAGCGCCTGTATATCCAGGGCATATCCAACACCGGTGACGCCATGCCATCCCTGCGCTACATGCGCATTCAGGCGCTGTTGCCGCTGCTGATCCACAACGCTGAACCGCGCTCGGCGCTGGTGATCGGCTTCGGCACCGGTATCACCGCCGGCGCGCTGACGCAATACCCGGGCCTTGAACATCGCGTCGTCGCCGAACTGCTGCCCTCGGTGGTCAAGGCAGCGCCGCTGTTCAAGGGCAACTTCAATGCCGCCGCCAATCCCGGTGTCGACGTGCGACTGCGTGACGGTCGCCAGGAACTGCTGCGCAATCCACAACGCTATGACCTGATCACTCTCGAACCACCACCGCCCTCCGCTGCCGGTGTGGTGAATCTGTACAGCCGCGATTTCTATCAACTGGCCGCCAGCCGTTTGCAGAAGCAGGGCCTGGTGGCTCAGTGGCTACCGCTGCCGACGCAGAACATCGACGACTCGCGCGCGCTGGTGCGCAGTTTCCTCGACGTATTCCCGTACGCCAATCTGTGGACCAGCGAGTTCCACGAGATGCTGCTGGTGGGTTCGATGGAGCCGATTGAACTGGATGCGGCGAAGATCAACGCGCGCTTCCAGCAGGACAGCGTTCGCAGCACCTTGCAGGATGTCGGCGTCGGTTCGGCCGCAGCATTGCTCGCGACATGGGTGACTGATCGTGAGGGGCTTGAACGCTTCGCTGGCGATGCGCAACCGGTGACGGACGATCAACCGCGCATCGAGTACGCACCCTGGGTTCGCTCGAAAGAGATCAGCCGCGTGTTGCCCGCCCTGCTCGCCCTGCACCAGCCGCCAGCCGTGTTGAACGCCGACGCCGGGTTCATCGAGCGCATGAACACCCAGCAACAACGCCTGATGCAGTTCTATCGGGCGAGCCTGCATGCGTACGACGGAAACCGTGACGCTTGGGCCAGGGATATGCGCGAGGTGATGCGTGGGGATTCCGGGAATCCGTATTACCGGTGGTTTGTCGGGGAGTGACGTGGCGCCTGACAGATCGCCTTCGCGGGCAAGCCCGCTCCCACAGGTTCGGTGTCGATCACAACATTTGTGCACGACACAAGACCTGTGGGAGCGAGCTTGCTCGCGATGGGGGCATCAGCTTCACAACATCCGCCATTTGACACACGCCGGTCATCCGGCAAAGCTGCATCGAGCGTCATCGCGCGCCGCAAGGCAATCGCACCTGGACCATGGAAGTCGTAATGCCGAAACATAAAAATAAAGCTGCAACCCCAAACCCTGATTCGCAACCGACCCTGATCAACCGTTATCTGTTCCCTGTCACCATCGGCATCCTGCTGCTGGCTGTGGCGGGTATTGGCTGGTTTTTGCTGGGCAGTACACCGACGCCGCTCAAACCAGTCCCCGTCAGCGCGCCTGCCGTACAACCGGCCAAACCGCAACCGGTCGCTGTCAAGCCTGCGAAAATGGTCGATGAGCAACAATGCCAGGGCTGCCACGGCGAGCAGGTCAAGGACTGGCAAGGCTCCCATCACCAACTGGCGATGCAGCAAGCCAACGCGGACACCCTGCTCGGCGACTTCAACAACGTCACCTTCAAGGCCGAAAAAGAGACCACGGTGTTCTCGCGCAAAGGCGACGAATTCTGGGTCAACACGCCGGGTATCGATGGCAAGAATGCCGATTTCAAAGTCGCCTACACCTTTGGCATCGCCCCCTTGCAGCAATACCTGATCGAGGTCGGCGAAGGCCGGCTCCAGGCCCTCGGCGTGGCCTGGGATACCGAGAAGCAGCGCTGGTTTCACCTCTATCCGGGTCAGGGCGTGACCTTCAAGAACCCGTTGCACTGGAGCAAGCCGAGCCAGAACGCCAACTTCATGTGCGTCGAGTGCCACACCACCGGTTACAAGCGCAATTTCGATGCGGCGAAAAACACCTTCGACAGTCACTGGAACAGCCTCGGTGTCGGCTGCCAGGCCTGCCATGGCCCGGCGTCCAATCACCTGGAATGGACCGCGAAGAAAACCGACCTGATCCACGTAGGCTTTGCCGTCGACCTCAAGGACAAGAACGCCACCGTCGAAATCGAAACCTGCGCCCGCTGCCACTCTCGCCGCGCGCCCCTGGACGATGGCTACACGGTCGGCAAACGGCTGATGGATGACTACCTGCCGAGCGTCCTGACCCGCGAGCTGTACGCGCTGGACGGCAAGATCAAGGACGAAGTGTTCGAACACGGCTCCTTTGCCCAGAGCAAAATGTTCGACAAGGGCGTGCGTTGCAGCAACTGCCACAACCCGCACAGCACGCAATTGAAAGCGCCAGGCAACGGTGTCTGCCTGCAATGCCACAACACCGCCGGCAAAACCACCGTGGAAGGCGTCGACGGCAAAGGCCTGCAAGCGAAAAACTACGATTCCATCGAACACACTCGCCACACCATGGGCCAGCCGGGTTCGCAGTGCGTGGATTGCCACATGCCCGGCAAGTTCTACATGGGCAACGACTTGCGGCATGACCACAGCTTCAGCATTCCCAATCCTGAGCGAGCAAAGAAACTCGGTACGCCTGACGCCTGCCTGACCTGCCACAAAGGCAAGGCCGGCGACAAGGTCACCGAGCAGTTCAAGCTGTGGAACACCGCCAACGCCAGCGCGGTACAAGCCCCTCGCTACGACGAAAGCCTGTGGCTGATTCGCAACGGCCAGCCCGGCGCCGCGCAGGCGTTGTTCGAGCAACTGCAACGCAGCAACCTGCCGGCGATTCAGCGCGCGACGCTGCTGGCCGAACTGCCGGCGTACCCGAGCGAACAGGCGTTGAAACTGGCTACCAGGGACCTGGGCAACCCGGCGCCGCAAGTCCGCGAGAGCGCGGTGCGGGCGGTCAGTGCCTTCCTGCCGCCTGCGGAGCGCGCGCCATTGCTGACGCCGTTGCTGAGCGACCCGGTGCGGGCTGTACGCATCGCCGTCGCCCGGGACCTGCTCAGCGTGGCACGCAATGGCTTGGGCAGCGCCCAGGACGCCTGGAATGCCGCCATTGCCGAGTACGAAGCGGTGCAAAAGAGTCTGGCCGAGCGTGCCGAGGCCAACCTGAACCTGGCCATGCTCTATCAGGCCGATGGCCGCAGCGCAGAAGTCGAAGCTTTGCTGCGTACCGCCCTGCAGCGCGATCCGGACTTCTACCCGGCGCTGGTCACCCTGGTGCAATGGCTGGAGGCCAACGGTCGCAGCCAGGAAGGTCATGCCCTGCTGGCGCAAAGCCTCAAGGACCACCCTGACTCGGGCCTGCTGCAATACACCCAGGGCCTGGCGCTGATTCGTGCCGGCCAGGCCGCTCAAGCCATGCCGTACCTGCGCCAGGCCGCGAAACTGGAACCCCAGAGTGGGCAATTCGGCTACGTACTGGCAGTGGCCCTGCATGACAGCGGCAAGATTGACGAAGCCTGCGCCGAACTGGAACGGCTGTTGAAAGAGCAACCGGCCAACCGTAATGCCCGCTTGTCGCTGATCCAGTATTACCTGGCCAACGGCCAGGAGCCCAAGGCCCAGGTGCTGTTGCAGGGCTGGAAGAAAATGAACATGGGGGATCCGGCGTTGAAATGATCGAGAAAACATCAAAAGATCGCAGCCTGCGGCAGCTCCTACAGAGAAACGTGTATTCCGGTAGGAGCTGCCGCAGGCTGCGATCTTTTGATCTTGTTGCTATGAGCGCCGCCGAAACAACGGCCGCGGTTCAATCACCGAACGCCCGTACAACACGCTCATCCCCGCCAGTCCCTTCAACGCATCTTCCGCGGATTTGTCTTCGCGCACCGCGAAACTGTCGAAGCCGCACTGGCGCATGTGGCTGAGCTGATCGCGCAGCACATCGCCGATGGCGCGCAATTCGCCGGTCCAGCCCAATCGCGTGCGCAGCAGATACGCCTGGCTATAGCCGCGACCATCGCGAAAACTCGGAAAGTCCAGGGCGATCAAGGGTAGTTGGCCAAACCACGGTTTGAGGCTTTCCACCTCATCATCCGGCCCCAGCCATACGGCCTGCCGCTGCGGGTTCTCCAGCCAAAGGGTCAGCGGCAGTATCACTGCACCTTCGGGCAACGGTGCTTGCGGGTCGCGCACGAGCTTCCACGGATCATCCGCGACAATCCCCGCCACGCCCTCTTCCAGCCGCAACAGGCTGTTCATGCGGACACCTCAAGCACTTTCGGGTAGACCGCTTCCTTGAACGGCTCCAGCCCGATTCGCTGGAAGGCATCGACGAACAGTTCTTCACTCTCGCGATAGCGCACGAACGTGTCGACGATCTGCTCGATCACATCCGGTACTTCGGCGGCGCTGAAGGACGGGCCGATAACCTTGCCCAATGCGCTGTTCTTGCCCTGGGCGCCACCGAGGGTGATCTGGTACCACTCGCTACCGTTCTTATCGACCCCCAGAATGCCGATGTTGCCGATGTGATGGTGTCCGCAGGCGTTCATGCAGCCGGAGATGTTCAGGCTGATGTCACCCAGGTCATGCAGGTAGTCGAGGTCTTCGAAGCGTGCGGCAATGGCTTGGGCGATGGGGATTGACTTGGCGTTGGCCAGCGCGCAGAAATCACCACCGGGGCAGGCGATGATGTCGGTGAGCAAGCCGACGTTGGCGCTGCCCAGGTTGTGTTCGCAGGCCAGGCGCCACAGCGCGAACAGGTCGGCCTTCGGTACGTCCGGCAGGACGATATTCTGTTCATGGGCGATGCGGATTTCACCGAAACCGAAGCGCTCGGACCACTGCGCCACCGCGTCCATTTGCGTGTCGGTGACATCGCCCGGCGGCGCAGACTCGCCCGGTTTGGTCGATAACACCACGCTGGCGTAGCCCGATACCTTGTGCGGCTGTACGTTACGCAGCACCCAGCGGGCGAATGCCGGGTGTTCGGACAGTTGCGTGCCGAAATCCAGGCTGGTGTCGGCCAGCTCGCGGTATGGCGGTGCGACGAAGGCACTGGCCACGCGCTGGTATTCGTCTTCAGTCAGTTGCGCCGGGCCGTCCCTGAGGTACTGCCACTCCTCCTCCACTTCACGGGCGAAGGCCTCGATACCCAGCGCCTTGACCAGAATCTTGATCCGCGCCTTGTATTTGTTGTCCCGCCGACCATGGCGGTTGTACACCCGCAGCACCGCCTCGACGTAGGACAGCAGATGCTGCCACGGCAAACCTTCGCGGATTTGCAGGCCGAGGATCGGCGTGCGCCCCAGACCACCGCCGACGATCACCCGCAGCAGCATTTGCCCGTCATCGCTCGGGTAAAGATAGAGGCCGATGTCATGCATCATAATCGCCGCGCGATCC
>RCUQ01000884.1_pt1 | contig 12362 bp, 9 predicted proteins | sample 2166351 | NCBI WGS metagenome assembly RCUQ01 (sample SAMN09932597, study PRJNA488358) | compost metagenome | feature: garden; material: soil; isolation source: compost soil in acetonitrile-enriched culture | place: Germany: Experimental Botanical Garden Goettingen | collected 2016-01-27
CGCCGATGATACCGGACGGGCCATAACCCCAACTTCTGGAGTGCGGGAAGACCGGCAGACCACCGATCAGTAACAGGATCAAAATGATCAGAAGAATTGTGCCCATGTCTGTTTCCTTGCTGTAAGAGTTCAGGAATGACTTAGCCGTTAACAGTCAGCGGGAATGTCATTAATTCGAGCTGCTTAAAATTTCCGACCGTCACGAGTGAAAGAAAATTCCAAGTTTTTTTGATGTTTTTCGATCCCGCGCCCATTCGATTACTTATTTCATTAGTTGATTCAGCCGTTCCGGCGGTTTGCTCGGGCCATTCAGCAATCTGATGGAGCGTGGGTCGGGCAATATCCTTCGCTACACTCGACGCATCTTCCCCGGAACAACAAGGCTGTTTGCTATGCAAAATCGCATGATGATCACTGGCGCAGGCTCGGGCCTGGGTCGCGAAATCGCGCTGCGCTGGGCGCGTGAAGGCTGGCAACTGGCCTTGTCGGACGTCAGTGAGCCCGGTCTGCAGGAAACCCTGAAACTGGTGCGCGAAGCGGGCGGCGACGGTTTCATCCAGCGTTGCGACGTGCGCGATTACAGTCAGTTGACTGCGTTTGCCCAGGCTTGCGAAGTGAAGCTCGGCGGCATCGATGTCATCGTCAACAACGCGGGCGTGGCCTCGGGCGGGTTCTTCAGTGAACTGTCCCTGGAGGACTGGGACTGGCAGATCGCGATCAATTTGATGGGCGTGGTCAAGGGCTGCAAGGCGTTCCTGCCACTCCTGGAAAAGAGCAAAGGCAAGATCATCAACATCGCGTCGATGGCTGCATTGATGCAAGGTCCGGCGATGAGCAACTACAACGTGGCCAAGGCCGGCGTGGTGGCATTGTCCGAAAGTCTGCTGATCGAACTGGCGCACCAGGAAGTTGGGGTGCACGTGGTGTGTCCGTCGTTCTTCCAGACCAATCTGCTGGATTCATTCCGTGGCCCGACGCCGGCCATGAAGGCCCAGGTCGGCAAGTTGCTGGAAAGTTCGCCGATCACCGCGGCCGACATTGCCGATTACATCTACCAGCAGGTCGCCGCCGGCGAGTTCATGATCCTGCCCCACGAACAGGGCCGCATGGCCTGGGCGATCAAGCAGAAGAACCCGCAATTGCTCTACAACGAAATGACCGCCATGGCCGACAAAATGCGCGCCAAGGCCAGGCAATCCGCAAGCTGATCTTGCCCGCAGGCAACGCTGTGGTTAGGGTGGCCGCCATCGGCCATCCTCGCGAGACGCTTGCATGCTCAATTACCTGTGGTTTTTTCTCGCCGCGCTGTTCGAAATTGCCGGTTGCTTTGCCTTCTGGATGTGGCTGCGCCAGGGGAAAAGCATGTGGTGGGTGGTGCCGGCGCTCCTGAGCCTGACCCTGTTCGCCCTGCTGCTGACCCGGATCGAAGCCACCTACGCCGGCCGCGCCTACGCCGCTTACGGCGGCATCTACATCATTGCCTCAATCGGCTGGCTGGCCGTGGTCGAGCGGATTCGTCCGCTGGGTTCGGACTGGCTCGGCGTGGCGCTGTGTGTGATCGGCGCGAGCATCATTCTGTTCGGGCCGCGATTCTCCGCGTCCTGACAGATCGGTCCTACAATCAACCGGTCTGTCAGACCTTTCCGTAAGTGGTGTGCGTCAAGGGCTGTCAGTCCGGTCTGGTTTGCTGTCGGAGCATTGTAGGCGTACCGCGGGCCGGGCATCTTCAAGGGCCAGAAACCCCTGAAGGACACTCCTCATGCTCGTACTCACTCGCGTTGTGGGCGAAACCATTTCCATCGGTGAAAACATTTCCGTGCGCGTTCTCGCGATCAACGGAAGCAACATCCGCTTTGGCGTTGAAGCGCCTCAGGACGTCAATGTGCACCGCTGTGAAATCTACGAACGCATCCAGAACAAACTGGCGAAAACCAAGGGACGCTGAAGACCTCAGTCAAACAGGTGCTTGGGCACATCGTGCTTGAGCATCAGTTGGCACTGCTCGCTTTCCGGGTCGAAGACAATCAGTGCCTGACCCTTGGTCAAGGCCTGGCGCACGCGCAGTACGCGGGTTTCCAGGGGGGTGTCGTCACCATTGTCCGTGCCGTCGCGGGTCACGAAATCCTCGATCAGGCGGGTGAGGGTGTCGACTTGAAGTTGGTCGTGGGGGATCAGCATAGGCACCTCGGTTGGATCAATGGCGCGATGCTACGGCGAATGACCGGTATCGGCTAGCCTGGGGTTTGATGTCGTTTGCTCTGACGCCATCGCGAGCAAGCTCGTTCCCACAGGCGACCGGGTTCTTTCATGGGAATGCGGTCGAGTGTGGGAACGAGCTTGCTCGCGATAGCGGTTTACCAGGCAATGAAGATCCTGGATCAGTTCTCCGACCGCTGCCCCACCAGGCTGTCCACCGACGGCACCCGTGTATCGCTTTCCATCTGTGTGTCATGTTCAAGCTGATGGCTGAAGCGGTCCAGTGAGCCCTTGGCCGGTTGTGCATCGCTGGCAAACACGGGCGGGCTGAGGATGTAGGCACCGAGCAGGCGGCTGAGGGCGGCGAGGCTGTCGATGTGGGTGCGCTCGTAGCCGTGGGTGGCGTCGCAGCCGAAGGCGAGCAGGGCGGTGCGGATATCGTGACCGGCGGTCACCGCCGAGTGCGCATCGCTGAAGTAGTAACGGAACAGATCGCGGCGTACCGGCAGTTCATTGTCACTGGCCAGGCGCAGCAGATGCCGTGACAAGTGGTAGTCATAAGGCCCGCCGGAATCCTGCATCGCGATGCTCACGGCATGCTCGCTGGAGTGTTGGCCGGGCGCGACCGGTGCGATGTCGATGCCGACGAATTCGCTGACGTCCCACGGCAATGCCGCCGCCGCGCCGCTGCCGGTTTCCTCGGTGATGGTGAACAGCGGATGACAATCGATCAGCAGTTCCTCGCCGCTGTCGACGATGGCTTTCAACGCCGCCAGCAGCGCTGCGACACCGGCCTTGTCATCGAGATGACGGGCGCTGATGTGACCGCTTTCGGTGAACTCGGGCAACGGATCGAAGGCGACGAAATCACCGACGCTGACGCCCAGCGAGTCGCAATCGGCGCGGGTCGCGCAATAGGCGTCCAGGCGTAATTCGATGTGGTCCCAACTGATCGGCATTTCATCGACGGCAGTGTTGAACGCATGCCCGGAAGCCATGAGCGGCAACACGCTGCCACGGATCACGCCGTTGTCGGTGAACAGACTCACCCGGCTGCCCTCGGCAAAACGGCTGGACCAGCAACCCACCGGGGCCAGTGTCAGGCGACCGTTGTCTTTCACGGCGCGCACGGCCGCACCAATGGTGTCCAGGTGTGCAGACACGGCGCGGTCGGGGCTGTTCTTCTTGCCCTTGAGCGTGGCGCGAATCGTGCCGCGACGGGTCATTTCAAAGGGAATGCCGAGTTCTTCAAGGCGCTCGGCGACGTAGCGCACGATGGTATCGGTGAACCCGGTGGGGCTGGGAATGGCGAGCATTTCCAGCAGGACTTTTTGCAGGTAACCGAGGTCCGGTTCGGGGATTTTGCTGGTCATGGAAACTCCTGATGAGTTGAGCGCATCGATGGTTTCGATGAGGGATTTGTGTTGTTTGTCAGTCCGTCTTCGCGAGCAAGCCCGCTCCCACATTTAATTGCATTCCCCTGTGGGAGCGGGCTTGCTCGCGAAGGGGCCGGTCCAGACAACACATCACTAAGAAACCACCGGCTGGCTGTGCGGAAACAACAAATCGACAAACCGCTCCGCCGTCGGCTGCGGTTCGTGGTTGGCCAGCCCGGCCCGTTCGTTGGCTTCGATAAACACATAGTCCGGCTGGTCAGCGGCGGACACCATCAAGTCGAGGCCGACCATGGGAATGTCCAGCGCCCGAGCCGCGCGGACGGCGGCGTCCACCAGCGTCGGGTGCAGGATCGCCGTGACATCCTCAAGCACGCCGCCGGTATGAAGATTCGCCGTGCGCCGTACGAACAGGTGCTCACCGGCCGGCAGAATGCTGTTGTAGTCGTATCCGGCGGCACGCAAGGTGCGCAGGGTTTCCTGGTCCTGCGGGATCTTGCTTTCGCCGCCCGTGGCCGCCTGTCGCCGTCGGCTCTGGGCTTCGATCAATGCACCGATGGAGTGTTGGCCGTCGCCGACCACTTCGGCTGGCCGGCGAATGGCGGCGGCGACCACTTCAAAACCGATCACCACAATGCGCAGGTCCAGGCCCTCGTGGAAACTTTCCAGCAGCACGCGGCTGTCGAAGTGGCGAGCGGCTTCTATGGCTTGCTGCACTTCCTCTATGGTGCGCAAATCCACCGCCACCCCTTGGCCCTGTTCACCATCCAGTGGCTTGACCACCACGCGCTGGTGTTCATCGAGGAAGGCCAGATTGTCATCGGCGTTACCCGCCAGTTGCTGCGCTGGCAGATTCAACCCTGCTGCCTTGAGCACTTTGTGGGTCAGGCTTTTGTCCTGGCACAGGGTCATGCTGACGGCGCTGGTCAGGTCGCTCAGGGATTCACGGCAGCGTACCCGGCGCCCGCCATGGCTGAGGGTGAACATCCCGGCGTCGGCGTCATCGACGTGCACATCGATGCCACGACGGTGTGCTTCTTCGACAATGATCCGCGCGTAGGGGTTGAACGCGGCTTCCGGGCCGGGCCCGAGAAACAGCGGCTGATTGATGCCGTTCTTGCGCTTGATGGCGAAGGTCGTCAGGTTGCGAAAACCGAGCTTGGCGTAAAGGTTTTTCGCCTGGCGGTTGTCGTGCAGCACCGACAGGTCGAGGCAGGCGAGCCCGCGACTCATGAAGTGTTCGATCAAATGCCGCACCAGCACTTCACCGACACCCGGCCGCGCACAATGCGGGTCGACCGCCAGGCACCACAGGCTGCTGCCGTTTTCCGGGTCGTTGAAGGCCTTGTGGTGGTTGAGGCCCATGACGCTGCCGATGACCGCGCCGCTGTCCTCGTCTTCGGCCAGCCAGTACACCGGGCCGCCCAGATGGCGCGGCGTCAGCAGGGTGGCATCGATCGGCAACATGCCGCGGGCCTGATACAGCTGATTGATCGCCTGCCAGTCGGCATCGCTTTGCGCGCGTCGAATGCGGAAACCGCGAAACACCCGGGTCGCCTGACGGTAGTCGCTGAACCACAGGCGCAAGGTATCGGACGGGTCGAGGAACAACTGCGTCGGCTCCAGCCCCAGCACTTGCTGGGGCGCGGCGACGTACAACGCAATGTCGCGTTCGCCGGGCTGCTCGTTGAGCAACTCGCGGGCAAGGCTGGCCGGGTCAGCAAAGGTGTGGCCGATCAGCAATCGGCCCCATCCGCAATGCAGCGCAATCGGCTCGCCGCCCAGTGCGCTGCCGTCTTCGGCCAGGCGCGCCTGCAAACGTTCGTAGGAGGGCGCCTGACCGCGCAACAAGCGTTGGCTGAAAGCCGTGGCGTGAGGTTTCATCGATCAGATTCCTTGTTCACTGAGCCACAGGTTCAGAGCCGCCAATTGCCACAGCTTGGAGCCGCGCAACGGCGTCAGTTGACCTTGCGGGTCAGTCAATAAACGGTCGAGCATGGCGGGATTGAACAGGCCGCGATCCTGGCTTGGGTCGAGCAACAACTCGCGCACCCAGTCCAGCGTGTCGCCCTGCAAATGCTTCAGACCCGGCACCGGGAAGTAGCCTTTCTTGCGGTCGATTACTTCACTCGGGATCACCAGCCGCGCAGCTTCCTTGAGCACTTGTTTGCCGCCATCGGGCAGTTTGAACTTGCCCGGCACCCGAGCCGACAATTCCACCAGGCGATAGTCGAGAAACGGCGTGCGCGCCTCCAGGCCCCAGGCCATGGTCATGTTGTCGACGCGTTTGACCGGGTCATCCACCAGCATCACCGTGCTGTCCAGGCGCAGGGCTTTGTCCACGGCGGCGTCGGCGCCAGGCTGTGCGAAATGTTCCTTCACGAAGTCACCGGCGGCGTCATTCGCCGTCAGCCATTTCGGCTGCACGGTGGCGGCGTAGTCGTCGTAGCTACGGTCGAAAAACGCTTCGCGATAAGCCGCGTAGGGATCGCTGGCACCGTCGACCTGCGGATACCAGTGATAACCGGCAAACAACTCGTCGGCGCCCTGACCGCTCTGCACCACTTTGCAATGCTTGGCCACTTCCCGGGATAGCAGATAGAAAGCGATGCAGTCGTGGCTGACCATCGGCTCGCTCATGGCGCGAAACGCGGCAGGCAGTTGTTCGATGATCTCTTTTTCGTCGATGCGCAATTGGTGATGTTGGGTGCCGTAGTGTTTGGCGATCAGATCCGAATACTGAAACTCGTCACCGCGCTCGCCACCGGCATCCTGGAAACCGATAGAGAAAGTCGACAGGTTTTCCACGCCGACTTCACGCAACAGCCCCACCAGCATGCTCGAATCGACACCGCCCGAAAGGAGTACGCCGACATCGACCGCTGCACGTTGACGGATCGCGACGGCATCGCGGGTGCTGTCGAGCACGCGGTCGCGCCAGTCTTCGAGTGTCAGATTCTGCTCATCGGCGTGTGGGCCGTAGGGCAGGGTCCACCAGGTTTTTTGCTCGGTGGTGCCATCCGCGTCGATGCGCATCCAGGTGGCCGGCGGCAGTTTTTCAATGCCCGCCAGCAGAGTGCGCGGCGCCGGGACCACGGCATGGAAATTCAGATAGTGATTGAGCGCTACCGGATCGAGGATCGGGTTGATGTCGCCGCCCTTGAGCAACGCCGGCAGGGAAGAGGCGAAGCGCAAGCGTTGGCCGGTGCGCGACAGGTACAACGGCTTTACGCCGAGACGGTCGCGGGCAATGAACAGGTTTTGCGTGTCGCGCTGCCAAATGGCAAAGGCGAACATGCCGTTGAGTTTCGGCAACAGTGCTTCGCCCCAGGCATGAAAACCCTTGAGCAGGACCTCGGTGTCGCCACCGGAATAGAAGGCGTAACCGAGACTTTCGAGCTCTTTGCGCAACTCCGGGTAGTTGTAGATGGCGCCGTTGAAGGCCAGGGACAGCCCCAACTGATGATCAATCATCGGCTGCGCCGAGCCGTTCGACAGGTCCATGATTTTCAGGCGTCGATGGCCCAGGGCAATCGGTCCCTGGCTATGAAAACCCCAGGCGTCGGGGCCGCGAGGGGCCAGGTGATGGGTGATTCGTTCAACGGCTGCAAGGTCTGCAGGTTGATGATCAAAACGTAACTCGCCAGCTAATCCGCACATAAATTCCTTACCGGTTTTTCCGTTGGGGAGGGTCAATCGATACCGCGCCAAAATGGCGGGTACTCAGAAACTGACCCGCCTCGGCAAGGGGAGTTTTATATCGATGAGTTATAAGAGGGCGAAACCCGGGCCGAGAGCCGCTGTGCGGGCGCTCTCGACGGCGGTATCGACTATTTGCCCCGGATCAGGCGCCGTAACGCAAACCGGTTGGGATGACAGGCTTCGGCCACGCTCCTGGGCAAGGGCAGGGGCTCGTTGTCCAGCCAGGCGGCCAGCAGTTCTCCGGACAGCGGCGCGGTGATCAGGCCGCGCGAGCCGTGACCGCTGTTGACGTACAAACCGTCAAGCCATGGGCATTCGACGTCCGGCACCTGCCGGGCATCCTTGCCCAGCGCCGCATACGCCTGAGTGAACGCCTGGGTGTCGGCCAAGGGGCCGACGATTGGCAAGTAGTCGGGGCTGGTGCAGCGAAAAGCGGCGCGCCCCTGGAGACTTTCAGGCGCAAGTTTATCGGCCTGTAAACGCTCGACCAGATCGTGGGAAATCTCTTCGAGCATGGCCAGGTTGCCCAGGTGTTCTGCCGTGGTCGGTGTCAGGTCATCGCTCTTGAAATCGAAACTGGCCCCCAGGGTGTGTTCGCCCAAACGGGCGGGGGCGACATAGCCTTCGGCACACACCACGGTGCTCAGGGCCTGGCTTTGCGGAGTTTGCGCCAAGCGGGTGATTTGCCCGCGAATGCGCTTGAGCGGCAGCTCGGCGCTCTCGGGGAAACGCTGGATTTCAGCCGCACCGGCGAGCACCACCACGGGAGCATCGGCAAGCAACCGCTCGCCGTCCCAGGCTTGCCAACGGCCTTCAACCTTGCGCAGTTCCAGCGCATCGTGATGGGTGAGCAATTGAATCTGTGGATGCGCAGCCTGCCACTGGCACAGCGCCGGTGGGTGGACCCAGCCGCCTTCGGGATAGAACAGGCCGCCGTGTGCCAGTCCGATACCGGCCACGGCCTGTGCTTCGGGTTGATCCAGCAGGTGCAGCAAGTCCGCTGGAAACGCCGCGGCCAATTGCGCCTGGCGTTCGGCTTCCTTGGCATTGAAGGCCAGTTGCAGCACGCCGCAATCGTCCCAGTCGCGGCCCCGTTGCAAGTGTTCGAGCAGACGTCGGGTGTAGCCGAATCCACTGACGATCATTTGCGACAGCGCCGTGCCATGGGCGGATAACTTCAGGTAGAGCACACCCTGCGGGTTGCCCGAGGCTTCCCGGGCGATGGCGTCGTGGCGCTCCAGCAATGTCACTTGCCAGCCCCGCGCGGCGAGGCTGGCGGCGCTGGCACAACCGGCCAGGCCGGCACCGATCACCAGTGCCTGGCGCTCGCCGGTCAGCGGGGCCGGGCGGGCGAACCAGGGTTTATCCAGGGCCGGGGCCGGCGTTTCCAGGGGCCAGCCGAGGAACTCACCGCGCAGGATCTCCCATTTGTGGCCGATGCCGGGGGTGCGTTTCATCTTGAAGCCGGCGGCGTTGAGCAGGCGCCGCACCCAGCCGGTGCTGGTGAAGGTGCTGATGGATGCACCGGGAGCGGCCAGGCGAGCCAGCTCGGCAAACAGTTCGGCGGTCCACATGTCGGGGTTTTTCGCCGGGGCGAAACCGTCGAGGAACCAGGCGTCGATTCGGGCATCGAGTTGCGGCAGTTGCTCCAGTGCATCGCCGATCAGCAGCGTCAGGGTGACGCGGCCGTGGTCCAGCGTCAGGCGCTGAAAACCCTGATGGATGGCCACGTATTGCTCAAGCAGTTGATCGGCAAATACCTTGAGTTCCGGCCACAGCGCCAGGGCCCGTTGCAGGTCGGCCGGGCTCAACGGGTATTTCTCTACGCTGACAAAATGCAGCCGCGCTCCGGCCGCTGCGTGTTGCTCGAACACCTGCCAGGCGCACAAAAAATTCAGCCCGGTGCCGAACCCCGTCTCACCGATGACCAGCCGCCCACCCTCGGGCAAGGCGGCAAAGCGTTCGGCCAGTCGATTCTGCTCGATGAATACATAGCGGGTTTCATCCAGCCCTGACTTGTCGGAGAAGTACACATCGTCGAACACTCGCGAATACGGGCGACCTTGGTCGTCCCAGTCGAGCTGGGCGTGGGGCAATACAGGTTTCATGGCAGGCTCGGCAACGGCAAGGTCGCCATTCTAGCCGATCGCTAAAGGATCGCAGCCTTCGGCAGCTCCTACAGGATTACGCCGATCTATGTAGGAGCTGCCGAAGGCCGCGATCTTTTGATCCAGGCGGCATCGCTCGACATCAACTTCCGCTAGTCTTGCTCACATCTGGAAGGGAGCCATCCATGTTCGAATCCGCCGAAATCGATCACGCCATCGACAAAGAAACCTACGACGCCGAAGTGCCTGCGCTGCGCGAAGCCTTGCTCGAAGCGCAATTCGAGCTTCAGCAGCAACGCCGGTTTCCGGTGATCATTTTGATCAACGGCATCGAAGGCGCCGGCAAAGGCGAGACGGTCAAGTTGCTCAACGAGTGGATGGACCCGCGCCTGATCGAGGTCCGCACGTTCGATCAGCAAACCGACGAAGAACTGGCGCGGCCACCGGCCTGGCGGTACTGGCGGATGCTCCCGGCCAAGGGGCGCATGGGGATTTTCTTCGGCAACTGGTACAGCCAGATGCTGCAGGGGCGGGTCCATGGCGAGTTCAAGGATCCGCGCCTGGATCAGGCGATCAATGCCGCCGAGCGCCTGGAAAAGATGCTCTGCGATGAAGGTGCGCTGATCTTCAAGTTCTGGTTTCACCTCTCCAAGAAACAAATGAAGGCACGCCTCAAGGCATTGGCCGACGACCCGCTGCACAGCTGGCGCATCAGCCCGCTGGACTGGCAGCAGTCGCAAACCTACGACAGGTTCGTGAAGTTTGGTGAACGGGCGCTGCGCCGCACCAGCCGCGACTATGCACCCTGGCATGTGATCGCCGGGGCGGATGCCCATTATCGCAGCCTGGCCGTGGGGCGGATTCTGCTGGCGGGCCTGCAGGGCGCATTGAAGCGACCGAAGATCCATCCGGAAAAGGTTAGCGCCGCGCCAGTGTTCCCCAGTGTCGATCAAGTGAACCTGATCGACAGCCTGGACCTGACCCTGCAGTTGGACAAAGAAGATTACGAAGAACAACTGATCACCGAGCAGGCGCGGTTTTCCGGGTTGATGCGTGACAAACGCATGCGCCGCCACGCGCTGGTGGCGGTGTTCGAAGGCAACGACGCGGCCGGCAAGGGCGGGGCGATCCGCCGGGTAGCGGCAGCGCTTGATCCGCGCCAGTACAGCATCGTGCCGATTGCCGCGCCCACCGAGGAAGAACGGGCGCAACCGTATCTGTGGCGCTTCTGGCGGCACCTGCCGGCCCGGGGCAAGTTCACCGTGTTCGACCGCTCCTGGTATGGCCGGGTGTTGGTGGAGCGCATCGAAGGTTTTTGCAGCCCGGCAGACTGGCTGCGTGCCTACGGTGAAATCAACGATTTCGAAGAACAGCTCACCGACGCCGGTGTGATCGTGGTCAAGTTCTGGCTGTCCATCGACAAACAGACGCAACTGGAGCGTTTTGAGGAACGCGAAAAGATTTCCTTCAAGCGCTTCAAGATCACTGAAGATGACTGGCGCAACCGTGAAAAATGGGATGACTATCGCGCAGCGGTCGGCGACATGGTTGACCGTACCAGCACCGAGATTGCGCCATGGACCCTGGTGGAAGCCAACGACAAGCGCTGGGCGCGAGTCAAAGTTTTGCGCACCATCAATCGGGCGCTGGAGGAGGCTTTCGAAAAAGCCGACCGGCATGAGCGCAAGAAGCAGAAGGACAAGGATTGAGGCGATGGTTACGCATACGCGGGGTGAATGATTGTCGCGGTCGGTGAAGGGCTGGACTTATGCTCGGTCCACTCTCAACCGACAACAACAATGAGGTATGCCATGCGTGAAGTGGTGATCGTCGACAGCGTGCGGACCGGCCTGGCCAAATCCTTTCGCGGCAAGTTCAACCAGACCCGTCCGGACGACATGGCCGCGCATTGCGTCAACGCCTTGCTGGCGCGTACCGGCATCGACCCGGCCAGTGTCGAGGATTGCATCGTCGGCGCCGGCTCCAATGAAGGCGCCCAGGGCTACAACATCGGTCGCAACGTCGCGGTGCTTTCGCGGTTGGGCATCGGCACCGCCGGCATGACCCTCAACCGTTTCTGCTCGTCGGGTTTGCAGGCCATCGCCATTGCCGCCAACCAGATCGCTTCGGGTTGCAGCGACATCATCGTCGCCGGTGGCGTCGAGTCCATCAGCCTGACCATGAAGAGCGTCAACACCGACAACCTGATCAACCCGCTGCTCAAGGAACAGGTGCCGGGCATCTATTTCCCGATGGGTCAGACCGCCGAAATCGTCGCTCGCCGTTACAACGTCAGCCGCGAAGAACAGGATCTGTACGCTCTGCAAAGTCAGCAGCGCACCGCTCAGGCACAGGCCGCCGGTTTGTTCGATGATGAAATCGTGCCGATGGCGGTGAAGTACCGCGTTGAGGACAAAGCCACCGGTCAGGTGCAGATTCTCGACGGCGTCGTCGATCGCGATGACTGTAACCGTCCCGATACCACACTGCAAAGCCTGGCCGGGTTGAATCCGGTGTTCGCCGAAGATGGTTCGGTGACGGCGGGCAACTCGTCGCAACTGTCTGACGGCGCTTCCATGACATTGGTGATGAGTCTGGAAAAAGCCCTGGAACTGGGTCTGAAGCCGAAAGCGTTCTTCCGCGGTTTCACCGTGGCGGGCTGCGAGCCGGATGAAATGGGCATCGGTCCGGTGTTCTCGGTGCCGAAACTGCTCAAGGCCAAAGGCTTGCAGATTGCCGATATCGATTTGTGGGAACTCAACGAAGCGTTCGCCTCGCAGTGCCTGTACGCGCGCAATCGACTGGAAATCGACAACGACAAGTACAACGTCAATGGCGGCTCGATCTCCATCGGCCACCCGTTCGGCATGACCGGTTCGCGTCAGGTCGGGCATCTGGTGCGCGAGTTGCAGCGACGCAACCTGCGTTACGGCATCGTCACCATGTGCGTGGGGGGCGGGAT
>RCUQ01000886.1_pt1 | contig 12327 bp, 11 predicted proteins | sample 2166351 | NCBI WGS metagenome assembly RCUQ01 (sample SAMN09932597, study PRJNA488358) | compost metagenome | feature: garden; material: soil; isolation source: compost soil in acetonitrile-enriched culture | place: Germany: Experimental Botanical Garden Goettingen | collected 2016-01-27
GATAATCTATTTTATGATTTTTTCTTTTACTGTTGTATGACTTTTAAAGCTGTAATGTATTAAAGGAAAGAGAGTTATGTGTTATTTGTTCCAAACCTTCCAGGCCTTTTCCGCTTGAAAAATGAGCATATCTAGACCATTTTTAATCTGAGCACCTTGTTTTTTGGCTTTGCTCAAAAATTGGGTTTCGGCTGGGTTATAAATTAGGTCGTAGGCGATATGATTCTCTGTGAAGAATTCATAAGGGATTAAAGGAAAAGCTTCTGTATTCGGACTAGTTCCAACCGGAGTAGAATTGATTATAATTTGGTAATTATCAAAAGTTGTGGCATTGATTCTTCCATAATCGATTGCATTTTCTTTAGTTTCTCGGGATACAAAAGTGTACAGAATACCTAACTCATCCAGCGCAAATGCAACCCCTTTAGAAGCACCTCCAGTACCTAGAATTAAGGCCTTTTTATGGTGTGGTTTTAGTAGTGGCTTCAGTGATTTTTTAAAGCCGTAATAGTCCGTATTGTATCCTTTTAATTTCCCTTTTTTTGTAAATTTTATGGTATTGACAGCGCCGATTTCGGCTGCTTTTTTGGATAATTTATCTAAAAAAGGAATGACAGCTTCTTTGTACGGAATTGTTACATTCAATCCTTTTAAATCAGGATTGTTTTTTACTAATTCTGTAAAAAAGTTTATTTCAGGAATATCAAAATTTTCGTAACTGCAACCTTCAAAGTTTTCATTATTGAATTTATCTGTGAAATATCCTTTTGAAAAAGAATAATTAATATTGCGTCCTAATAATCCAAAGCGTTTTCTTACTATTTCAGTCATTACAATTTTTTATGTTTTGTAATATAATTTTGTACCATTTTTTTTGCCCATACTACTGGGAATAAATCTTCTATAAGAATATAATTATCGAAATTCAATCGCATGGCATTACTTAGATGAAATTTAGCTTTCGTGTTTTCCTGTAACATAAAATACAATCCGGCCAAACGATATTCGACTTCATTTTCTTCAGGAAAATATTCAGCTGCCTGTAGTAAAGTTTGAATGGCACTTTCAAATTCCCCTAAAAACTGAAGGATGTCTACCCAGAATAACCAGGTGTCTAATTGGTAATCTCCAAACTCTACTGCTTTTCTGTATCCGAATTCTGCTTCTTCAAAAAAGTTCATCTGTTTGTTGATGGTAGCGTAGCGTTTCCAATACAAGCGATTTTGATTGTCAATAGCTAATGCTTTATTGACAAAAAATAAGGCTTTTTGAAAGTTTTTTTGACGTACGTAGAAATCAGTGATAGCAATCCATCCTTTGTCTAAAAGTGGATCTTCATGAACCGTTTTGTTGAAATATTTTAAAGCCAAAGCTTTGTTGCCTAATTTCTCATAACATTTACCTATTCGAAGTAAAGCATAAGAAGTAGCATCATCCAGCTCGATTGTTCTGTTGTAACTTTCGATGGCTTCTTCGTATTTTTTTAATCGTTCAAAAGCTTTGGCTCTTTCCATAAAAGCGCCCAAAAATTCATCATCGATTAGGGTAGCATAATCAAAGGCACGAATCGCATTTTCATAGTCTTTAACACCATAATACAATCGTCCCATTTGATGCCAGGCAATTTCGCTGTATGGATTTTTATCAATGTATTTGTTTAGATACGCGATTGCCTCTAGATTTTGATCCAAAAATTCGAAACAATAGACTACATTGTACAAAGCCGATTGATCTTCAAGATCTTCTTCTAAACATTTGATAAAGCTTTCTTTTGCCAATTCCAGATTATCCATAAAAAGATATTCCATGCCTATTAAATTATAGACATCAGCATAATCATCGGTATATTGTAAAGCTATTTTTAGCAATTCAACCGCTTTTTCGTGCTGGTCTCTTTTAGAATAAATATTAGCTTTTTGAATGTAAATTTCTTCGTTTGTAGGTTCGATGGCATACAATTCGTTTAATAACTTTTCAGCTATTTCCAGTTTGTCATCGTAAACAAGCATTTCTACTTGAACTAATTTTAAGCCAGTAGATTTTGGATGTTGTTCCAATGCCAGTTTTAGAGCTTTTTTTGCCAAAGCGGCCTTACCCATGTCGAGATAATGAAGAATAATTTCTTCAAATTCTTCGGAATCAAAAAAGAGCACTTTGTTAGTTTTTAACATCGACTCAAATTTTGAAAGAGATAAGTTATAATCTTCTTCTTCGTTGCTTAATTGCATACTTTGTTTTTTTTGAATTTGGCCTAAATAAAGTTAGGCAACCTTAGTGTTGTTGAGAGGAGAAGTTTAGAATTGTTGTGAACAATTTAATTAACAAAAATTAGTTTGGTTTAGTACAGATACTTTGCCTCTGAGTAGTGAAAATCCTTTTCTTTAAAAGGGAAAAATTACTTCGTATTACTCTTCTTTTATTTGGAGTTTAGTGAATTTCATTTGCAGCGAATAGCTGGAAATTGCTCCAAAAATTTTATTTGTTCAAATAAATTGAATGTGTGATTTGATGTTTCTGCAATCAAAAACCGTTTTTCATCATTTAGAAATCATTATTTCATCCATCACTTCAAGGATTATGGAACAGCCTTCACGGATTTCCTCTTCGGAAATGGTTAGTGGGGGTGTAATTCGGATGGCGCAACCTTCAAATAGTAACCAGAATAAAATCAATCCTTTGTCTTGACATTTGAGTATCACTTCATTTGTGATATCGGCACTTTTGGTCATTGCGGCAAGCATTAATCCTTTTCCTCTAATTTCTTCTATCAAAGGATGTACCAAAAGACTTCTAAACAGCTTTTCTTTTTCAATTGCTTCAGACATTAAATTGGTCTCAGTAATTTCTCTCAAAGTCGCTAAGCAGGCTGACGCAATGACAGGATGACCACCAAAAGTGGTAATATGCCCGAGTTTAGGATTGTGACTTAACAAGTCCATCATAGCAGATGAAGCCGTGAAAGCACCAACAGGCATACCGCCTCCCATTCCTTTTCCCATAACCACAATATCAGGAACGACATCATAGTTCTGAAAGCCAAAGAGTTTTCCTGTTCTTCCAAAACCGGGCTGGATTTCATCGAGAATCATTATCGCGCCTACTTCAGTACAGCGTTGGCGTACTTTTTTAAGGAAATCGTTATGAGGTTGTATGAATCCGGCACCACCCTGAATAGTTTCTAAGATGATTCCTGCGGTTTTAGTGGTTATTTTTTGTAAATCTTCTTCGTTATTGAAAGTGATAAAATCAACATCTGGAATAAGCGGGCGAAATATTTGTTTGCGTTCTTCAAATCCCATCACACTCATGGAGCCCATAGTATTGCCGTGATAGGCATTGTGACACGAAATCAACTGACTTCTTCCGGTGGTTCTTCTGGCCAGTTTCAAGGCTCCTTCAATAGCTTCTGTTCCTGAATTAACCAAATAGGTTTTGTCTAAAGGAGCGGGCAGGAGTGAAGCCATTAGTTTGCAATATTGTACAGCCGGGCTTTGAGAATATTCGCCATAGACCATGACGTGTGAATATTTATCTAACTGATCTTTGATGGCTTGATTGACTCTTGGGTGTTGGTGTCCAAGGGCACAAGCGGAAACTCCGGCTACAAAATCTAAATATTTTTTATTATTGGCATCGTAGATATAGGAACCAATAGCATGTGAAACTTCCATGCCCAGCGGGTAAGGAGAGGTTTGTGCCTGGTATTTTATGAAATCGGGATTCATGTTGTTGTAATTTAATCGCTAAGTCCACAATCTCGGAACTACGGGATTTGCGAATTTCGCGGGTATTTAAATTGACTTATTTACAGCATAGTTTTAGACTGAGTACAGACACTGAATACTAAAAATCTATTTTTTAGTTTTCGGTTTAGCTTTTTTCTTGTCATAATTCAAGGTTTCTTTTCGAACCTTCATCGGAACATCTTTTTTAGCGTCTTCAGCTTTGCTTTGTTTGGCTATTTTTTCGTTATCTATATTTTCTTCAGCAGGGAAAATATCATCTTTAGATTTTATCCTTTCGTTTCCTCGCCAGACCAGTCCGCGAAGTTTCCTGGCATTTTCAGGTAAATCTTTTTCAGGATAAATATCGCCATCGACCTGCTGAAAAAAAGTGATGGTTTCTACTTCATTGTTCTCTATAATAAGATTGATTTTACTGCTCACATTTTTGTTGATACCAATGAGTTCTTTCGCATCGTTTCGCATGTAATAAATGACTTCTGTGTTTTTTATAATATCGACATCATGAAGCTTACCGTCTAAAAATTTACCATAGAGATTTAGACCTTTCACCTGATTATACCCGGTTCCCAAAGTATCTTTCGAGACCAGAAAAGTATTGTTGAGGACTTTGAGAGAATCTAATTTTTGGGTTTTGTTATCTCCAATAAGATGCATAACATCGCCTGTGATTTGGTTTTCACCATTCCAAAGAATAGGATTGCCAATCAGTTTTGTTAAAGATGTTTTAGAGCTGGAATGTATGGAATCACATTTACCGCTCATATCTGTTTTAAAAAACCGAACATTATTAAAAGCACGAATAATTCGGTTTCCTTCTTTTCCGGTTACCATTAATTTTTTACCATGAATGTAAACGGAGTCGTTTTCTACGAAATTCACTGCCACCGCTCTTTTAGTTACGAATACAGAATCTTTTTTCTTGTACAGTTCAGCATAATGTCCTTTAATAATTCCTCTGTTGATAGAATCTGTTATTTTTACATTTCGGCTGGCGGATGCAAATTCACGATTCCGATCATAGTACAAACTATCTCCCTTTATGATTCTATCGTCATATTTTATATAGGATTTGTTGAGAAAATGGGCCAGATTTTTTTTGGTGTCATAAAATCCTTTTTCAGTATAAATATAGTTGGCTTTACTGGTTATTGTGGAAGGTCCCAGAAGATAGGAATGCCCTGAATTACTGTAATAATCCAAATGATTTGATTTTATCACGTAAGTAGGATTGGTAATCGTAACGGCTGTCAGAAATTGAAATTTCTTTTGCGCAACATAATATCTTCCGGATTTGCTGCGTAAGGTATTTTCTTTATTGATAATGGTTCCTTGCGTATTATAAAACACTTCTTGCGTGTTTCTGTCAAAATTAATAGTGTCGGTAGACAAAGTGGCGTCCGGCGAGCTCATCACTGCATCTCCTGTGGCAAAGGCTTTTTTTACATTACCACTGTATTCGGCATATTTACTGTTTAGATATAAAGTGTCTCCTTGTACCAATTGCACATTTCCAAACGCCTTAATGTAATTTTCTTTTTGAAAATAGTAAGCCTTATTGCACGTCATAATTACTCCATCGTGGTTAACACGAACATTTCCAATAAGCAACAAAGCATCAGGAATCTCTACTTGATTGACATCTGCGAAATCAGAATTTTCGACAATGATTTTTTTTGGAGCTTGCGCCAAAACTAAATTTAGGCTTAGTAATAGGAAACAACAATGAATGAAAAATGAGGACTTCTTCAATGGATTTAATTTTTTGTCAAATTTATGAAAAAGGATACAATCCTAATCCATATTAGGATTTATTTATAATTGTAAAAAAAGGATGTAAAAATCATTTTGTTTAGGAATTAAGTTGTCAACAAAAACGAGAACTGTTTCGTTGTAGTTGCGGTTTTGAAAGGTCTTTATGGGTTAATTCCAGATAAGTACTAAAAAAAATATTAAATTTATAGATTGATGTTCAAAAAAGGGGATATCGATAAAAGAATTCAAATTACCCTAAATAATTTTTTGTATGATAAAAAAAATAACTATTGTTGTAGGAATAAGTATGGTGCTTTTGGCGACAGCCTGTAAAACAAAAGATTTAAAAATGAATGCAGATAAGAAAGAAATAACCTCTGAAAAGAAAGTTGTAGTATACCAAGTTTTCACCCGGTTATTCGGAAATACAAACACTACTAATAAACCTTGGGGAACCATTGAAGAAAATGGAGTTGGGAAGTTTAATGATTTTACGGATAAAGCATTACATGAAATAAAAGATTTAGGAGTTTCCCATATTTGGTATACAGGTGTTCCTCATCACGCTTTGATTAGAGATTATACTGCAATAGGAATTTCAAATGATGATCCGGAAGTAGTAAAAGGAAGGGCAGGTTCTCCTTATGCAGTTAAAGATTATTACAACGTAAATCCAGATTTGGCAGTAAATCCTGCAAACCGTTTGCAGGAATTTGAAGCTTTAATTGCCAGAACTCATAAAGCAGGATTAAAATTGATTATTGATATTGTTCCTAATCATGTGGCACGTAAATATGAGGGAAAAAATAATCCTGAAGGGGTTAGAGATTTTGGAGCCGATGATGATGTGACCGTAGATTATAAAAGGGATAATAATTTTTACTATATCCCAAACACGCATTTTGAAGTTCCGGATACAGACAAACCATTAAACGGAGAAAGTAATCCTCTTATTGATGGTAAATTTGATGAATATCCCGCAAAATGGACAGGGAATGGTTCTCGCATGGCAAAACCAGACCGTAATGATTGGTACGAAACCGTAAAAGTAAATTACGGAATTCGTCCTGATGGGTCGAAAGATTTTCCTGAACTTCCATCTGGTTTTGATACAAAATCATACCAAGAGCATTTTGATTTTTGGAAAGATAAAGATGTACCGAGTTCTTGGGTGAAATTTAGGGATATTGCTTTGTATTGGACAGCCAAAGGAGTAGACGGTTTCCGTTATGATATGGCCGAAATGGTTCCATATGAATTTTGGAGTTATATGAATTCAGCAATTAAAGTTAAAAATCCTGATGCTTTTTTATTAGCGGAAGTATATAATCCTAATGAATATAGGAATTATATCCGATTAGGAAAAATGGATTATCTGTATGATAAAGTGGAGACCTATGATAAGTTGAAAGACGTCATTCAAGGAAGAGCATTGCCTGATGATTTGTCTGATATCAAGAAAAGGATGAGTGATATTGAACATCACATGTTACACTTTCTAGACAATCATGATGAACAGCGTTTAGCTAGTCCGGAATTTGCAGGAACTCCGCAAAAAGGGAAACCATTAATGGTTGTTTCAGCTACAATAAGTACTTCACCAACTATGATTTATTTTGGACAGGAAGTAGGTGAAGCCGGTAATGAAAATGGAGGTTTCGGAACGCATTCCAGAACTTCAATTTTTGATTATGTGGGGGTCCCTAATCATCAGCGTTGGATGAATGGAGGAAAATTTGACGGAGGTCAATTGACACAGGAAGAAAAAGACTTACGTGATTTTTATAAGAGACTGTTGAATTTTTCTTTGAACAGTTCCGCATTAATGGGGAAATTTCAAGAAATACAGACATTAAACCGTCAGACAACTCAAGGCTATGATTCTGGAATCTATGCTTATGTACGTTGGTCAGACACTCAAAGATTGATTGTTGTCACTAATTTTTCATGGATAGCCACAAGTAATTTCGAATTGAAAATACCTTCTGAAATCATTCAAAAATGGAATTTGAAAGATGGTAATTATACAATTAAGGACCAATTGTATCAAAAAAGCAGTATACAATTGCAGGTGATAAACGGGGAAGGAAAAGCTCAAATAACCATTGCTCCATCAGAATCGTTTATTTATGAGTTGTAAATTAGATAAATAATTAAAAAAACGGGGAGAATGAATTAACATTTTCCCCGTTTTTTTATTACTGTACTTTGCAATTTTTATTTCTTAAAAGTAGCTTGGTAATTTTCTCCGACTTTTTTCCAATTGATGACATTAAAGAAGGCGTCAATATATTTTTTTCTCTTGTATTGATAATCGAGATAATAGGCGTGTTCCCAAACATCTAAAGCTAAGATTGGAGTCCCATAGGATCCCACGATTGGTGCATTAGGCATTAAAGGATTGTCTTGATTTTGAGTGCTCGAAATTTGTAATTTCCCTGACTTATCTACGACTAACCAAATCCAGCCAGAACCGAATTGTTTTGTGGCCTCATTCTTAAATTGAGAACTGAAGTTTTCATAAGATCCGAAATCTTTGATGATTGCTCCTGCTAAAGTGTCTGTTGGCTGCTCTACGGATTTAGCTCCCATACATTTCCAATATAAACCATGATTATAATAACCTCCGGCATTGTTTCTTATTGCAGCATCATTTAGGTTTAATTTAGATAAAACCTCTTCAATGGTAAGGTTTTCTAATGGAGTTCCTGCAATGGCCTTGTTTAGATTATTAGTGTAGGTTAAATAATGTTTTGAATAATGCATTTCTAGGGTCAAGCTAGAAATATGTGGTGCTAATGCATCATATGTATAAGGTAATTTTTCCATTTGGAAAGCACCATCATCAGCCTTAACATCATCAGGATTTCCAATGGTTACTTTTTCTTGTGCTGTAGGTAGAGGAACTTCTACAACTTCAGTTAATTTTTTTTCGTTACAAGAAATTAGTATACTAAACAAAAGACAATTTGATAGCAAAAAATTGATTTTCTTCATGATTTCTATTTTTTCAATAGTGAATTTATGATTTCAATATATTGTTCTTTGGCTTCATCGATTGTGAAATGGCTTATTTGGAGCCATGCATTGCTTTTGAATGCATTTCTTAAGTCAAAATTTTCTGATTGGCTATATTTAGCAGTGCCAAAAGTTGCCTGTTTGTAAAAGGCATAAAGTCGTAACTGGACATCTTGAGGCAGAGATGCCTGTGTCATCTTTGAAGCTTCTTCAACAGCTTCTGTAAATCTTGTATCTAAATCTTTTTCAATCATTATGCTTTTGTAGCAATAATCGTTTTTCCACCAATGGCTTTTTGATTTAATATTACGTTCACTGGTGTGCCTAATGGCAAAAATATATCTACTCTTGATCCAAATTTTATAAAACCAGCATCTGCTCCTTGTATCACTTGCATACCTTCCTCAGCGTAGTTAACGATACGTCTTGCCAAAGCTCCGGCTATTTGTCTGTACAAGATAGCTCCGAATGTTTCATTTTCTACAACTATGGTTGTTCTCTCGTTTTCCTCACTTGCTTTTGGATGCCAGGCAACCAAAAATTTACCAGGATGGTATTTGCTAAACTTTATTAAACCACTAATAGGATAACGAGTTACATGCACATTTATTGGAGACATGAAGATAGAAATCTGTAGACGGTTGTCTTTAAAATATTCTCCTTCATACACTTCTTCAATTACTACCACTTTACCATCTACTGGCGCAAGGACATGATTTTTATTGAGTTCGACAGTTCGTTTAGGATTTCTGAAAAATTGTAAAATGATAATCAAAAATAATAAAGTTATTATTTGGATTGTCATTTTGATCCAATTTGTATCAATAAAATTGTCAGTTAATAATAATACTATGGCAGTAAACATTGTGCCTAAGAAAATACTCTGGGATCCTTCTTTATGAAACATATGGTAAAAGTTGATAAAATAAATATACAATTGGTGCTACAAATATAACACTATCTAGTCGATCTAGAATGCCTCCGTGACCAGGCATGATTTTTCCGCTGTCTTTTATACCGGCAATGCGTTTAAATTTAGATTCAACTAAATCGCCTATCGTGCCAAATATTCCAACAATTAAAGCTATTGAGGTCCAGATTAGTATCGATTTTTCACTAAAATTGGGACTTGCCTTAATGTATAATTTTGAAATTAAATAGCCTGTAAAAATAGCAAAAACTACTCCACCAATAAAGCCTTCGATGGTTTTTTTTGGAGAGATTCGCTCTAATAACTTATGTTTCCCAATTGATTTTCCAACCAAATATGCAAAGGTGTCATTAGTCCAAATTAAAATGAATAATCCGATAATGATTTTAGGGTTATAGTCTTTAATTCCAAATGAGATTTTAACAATAAAAATGAAGGGTAACAAAATGTAGCCTAATAAATAGATGTATTTTGACGAAGTACTTATCGATTGAACTGCATTATCAAACAAAAAGATAATACATTTTATAGATACTATTAATGTAACTATAAGCAAAGTTATATTAAGCTGCTCTATGTCTATAGTCAACGTAATATTCTTGTTCTGGAAAGAATTAATATAATTTTCGGTTTCAACTTTATAAAAACTGATTAAGGAAATAGTTGTATAAAGGAGAGAAGCAAAAAAAATGGGAAAAATTTTATTCAGCTGAACTAAATTACAAAACTCGTAAGTTGCTATAAGTAGAAAAATTCCGAATAGAATGATAAAACTTTCAGTAGAAAATAGGATAGCAGATAATAATAATGCGATGTAAATGGCACCAGAAATCCCTCTTTTAAGCGTTTCATTCATCTTAAAGATCTTCTAAAAGCAATAAATAAAGATTTTTTGCTGAGCTGCCATACTGAGTAAAATCTTCTTCTTTTGCTTTTTCGAAATATTTTATAGTAGTAATGTTGGTTGGATAGTCCCTTTCGTATTTCTTTTTGATAGCGCTAAGGCCATCACTTTTTGCGGCAAGAATTTGACTTGTACTGGCTAGAACAATAATGTTTGTAGGTAATTCGTTGGGTTTGTTTTGTTTAATTTGTTTTGAAGAAAATAATATGGATCCTTCTTCAGCGATTAAATTTTCGCAGCTTGCCAGAAAAAATTTTGGATTCACCGGTTTATCATATGTTAGTTTATTCTCTTCCAGCAATGGGAAAAGTTTTGTGTCATAACATAGGACTTCGCTTTCAAACCAGTCATTTTCTTCTAAGATGTTTTCAAATTGTTCTTTTACTTCAGCTAAATTTTCACAGTATAAAAATTTCCCCCCGTTTTTCTTGAAATTATAGATAAATTGCTCATCTATAGACATGTTTGTGTCAGGAAAGGATTTGTTGTATTCATTTTCTTTTTCCTCCTCTGACCCGGGATTATTTGAACCGAAAAATTTTCTGAAAAGACTCATATTTTGATAAACTACTTTATATGTTATTTGAAAACGTTCAAAGATAAAAAAATCTTAATTCAAAAGACTCTTTTGAATTAAGATTTTAAAATATTTAAATAATTATGTTTTTAAGAGACTACTTCTTCCAAATTTTTATCAAAAGATCTTTTTCCAAAAATAGCTTCTAAATCATCTTTGAAAATAACTTCTTTTTCAATTAATATATCGGCAAGTTGATTTAATTTATCTTTATTTTCTTCTAATATTTCAATTGCTCTTTGGTATTGGCTTTCAATCAATGTTGAAATTTCCTCATCAATAACTTTTGCAGTTTCTTCAGAATAGGGTTTTGAAAAGCTGTATTCACCTTGACCGCTTGAATCATAATAGGTAACGTTACCAATCTTTTCATTTAATCCATAAATCGTAACCATAGCTCGTGCCTGTTTAGTCACTTTTTCTAAATCACTTAAAGCACCTGTTGAGATTCGGTTAAAAGTTACTTTCTCAGCTGCTCTTCCTCCCATAGTGGCACACATTTCATCAAGCATTTGATCAGGACGAACGATTAAACGTTCTTCCGGTAAATACCAGGCTGCTCCTAAACTTTGACCTCTAGGTACAATGGTTACTTTTATTAAAGGGGCTGCATGCTCTAACATCCAACTTACAGTAGCGTGACCAGCTTCATGAATGGCTATCGCTTTCTTTTCTTCTGGAGTAACAATTTTGTTTTTCTTTTCAAGACCACCAACAATTCTGTCAACAGCATCTAGAAAATCTTGCTTGTCCACAGCAGTTTTGTTGTTTCTGGCTGCAATCAAAGCGGCTTCATTACAGACATTGGCAATATCTGCTCCAGAAAAGCCTGGAGTTTGTTTGGCTAAGAAGTCAGTGTCTAAGCCTTCGATTTTTTTCAGAGGAGCAAGGTGTACTTTGAAAATTTCGGCACGTTCACGAATATCCGGTAAGTCAACAAATATTTGTCTGTCAAAACGTCCTGCACGCATTAAAGCTTTATCAAGAACATCAGCTCTGTTTGTAGCTGCCAAAACGATTACATTAGAATTAGTACCAAAACCGTCCATTTCTGTCAGTAATTGGTTTAATGTGTTTTCGCGCTCATCGTTTCCTCCAGACATGTTGCTTTTTCCTCTGGCTCTACCTACAGCATCAATCTCATCAATAAAGATGATAGATGGAGATTTTTCTTTTGCTTGTTTGAACAGGTCACGTACACGAGAAGCTCCTACACCTACAAACATTTCTACAAAGTCAGAACCTGATAAAGAGAAGAACGGTACTTGTGCTTCGCCAGCTACCGCTTTTGCTAATAAGGTCTTTCCTGTCCCCGGAGGCCCTACTAATAAGGCGCCTTTAGGTATTTTTCCTCCAAGATTAGTGTATTTTTCAGGGTTTTTAAGGAATTCAACAATTT
>RCUQ01000891.1_pt1 | contig 12301 bp, 10 predicted proteins | sample 2166351 | NCBI WGS metagenome assembly RCUQ01 (sample SAMN09932597, study PRJNA488358) | compost metagenome | feature: garden; material: soil; isolation source: compost soil in acetonitrile-enriched culture | place: Germany: Experimental Botanical Garden Goettingen | collected 2016-01-27
GCGATCTGGGTGGTCATGTCGGTGATGTTGGCCACCGCTTCGCTGATCCCCACCAGGGCCTGGTCCGCTTCCAGTACCCGCGCCACGCCTTCTTCCGCCTGACGATGCCCGGCTTCCATGGTTTGCACGGCGGTGCCGGCGGTTTGCTGGAGCTTGGCGATCAGCGCATGAATCTGCCCGGTGGACTCGCTGGTGCGTTGCGCCAGCTGACGGACTTCGTCGGCCACCACCGCAAAACCACGACCCATCTCGCCGGCACGGGCCGCTTCGATGGCGGCGTTCAGGGCCAGCAGGTTGGTCTGGTCGGCGATGCCTTTGATCACGTCGACCACGCCGCCGATTTCGTTGCTGTCCTTGGCCAGTTGGGTCACGGTCACGCCGGTTTCACCGACGACTACCGACAGGCGCTGGATGGCTTCGCGGGTTTCCCCGGCGATGTCACGACCACGACCGGTCAGGCGGTTGGCTTCCTGGGTGGCGTCGGCGGTGCGTTGCACGTGGCTGGCGACTTCCTGGGTGGTCGCGGCCATCTGGTTGACCGCGGTGGCCACTTGCTCGGTCTCGACCCGTTGACGTTCCAGGCCGCTGGAGCTGTTGTGCGCCAGGGCGTCGGACTGTCGGGCCTGATCGGTCAGGTGTTCGGCCGTGTCCTGCAGACGCGTCAGGCAGGTTTTCAGGCGTGCTTCCTGACTGAGGATGGACATTTCCAGACGCGCCTGGGCGCCGCGACTGTCGGTGTACATCTGTGCGATCAACGGATCGGAGGTGGTCTGCTCGGCCAGGCGCAGCAAACGCTTGAGGCCACGCTGTTGCCACTGGAGACCCATCAGGCCCAGCGGCACCGAAAGACCGGCCGCCAGGGCAAACCCCCAATGGGAGTTCAGCGATGCACCGATCATGAAGCTCAATTGGCTGACCAGGATGAACGGCAGCCAGTCCTGCAGGATCGGCAACCATTTATCCGAAGAGGGAATGGCTGACTTGCCCTGGTTGATGCGTTGGTAGAGCGCTTCGGCACGGCGGATCTGTTCGGCGGTGGGCTTGACCCGCACCGACTCGAAACCGGTCACCTGATTGCCTTCGAAGATCGGTGTCACATAGGCGTTAACCCAGTAGTGATCACCGCTCTTGCAGCGATTCTTCACAATGCCCATCCATGGCAAGCCTTGTTTCAGCGTGCCCCACATGTGGGCGAACACCGCGGCCGGGACGTCGGGGTGACGGACCAGGTTGTGCGGTGCACGGATCAGCTCCTCCCGGGAGAACCCGCTGATTTCGACAAAGGCGTCGTTGCAGTAGGTGATCATGCCCTTGGCATCGGTGGTGGAAATCAACCGTTGCTGAGCGGGAAAGGTCCGTTCGCGTTGTGTAATAGGCTGGTTGTTACGCATGGCGTTTTCAATCCGTGAGGCTTTGACAGGGTATCGGCGGGGGAGGGGATTTGTTGAGTTTATTTTTCAACAGCCGATGTCGCGCCAAGGGATGTACACAAAACCCCTGTGGGAGCGGGCTTGCTCGCGAAGGCGTAGTGTCAGACTACATCGAGTCAACTGAACGAACACCGTCGTAGCACCGCCCGGAGCAAGCTCGCGCCTACAGTAGGTCGGGTCGGCTGGCGCTTACGACGCCAGCGCGGACGCCTTTTTGAGCTTCGTATACCGATACCCGCGCCACGCCAGAATCACCAGCATGCCGCACGTCACGCCGGTGGCATTGGCCACCATATCGCCCCATGACGCACTGCGCAGCGGCATTAAGCTCTGCTCCAGCTCAATCACCATCGAACCCACCAACGGCCAGAACAACAACCAGATCAATCGCGTGCCGGGGAACGCCAGCCAGGCACTCACCGTCAGGCAGGCAAAACCTGCCCAGTGATGCAGCTTGTCCTGGTTCTCGAACACCTGAGGCACCGGCTCACCGCGCATTCCGGCGAAAACCAGCACCAGCAAGATCACGAAAAACGCCAGCTTGGGCAGGGCACGCAGGATTCGCTGCGTCATTCGGTGATCTTGTAGAAGTTGTTGTGGAACAGGTCGATGTTGCGACGCTCCGTCAGGGAATACAGCGAGTAGCTGCGCGCCAGTGCGGCACCACCGTCACGGGTCAGCGGCGTCCACGCCAGGCTGGCACGGCGGGTTGTGGAGCTGGCCATCAATTCGTCGAACGGAATCGAGAAGTAGATACCTTTGCCGAAGCTACCTTCGCCGTACTCTTCCTTGGTCGCGTTGGTCACCGTCACCCAGCCACCGAAACGCACGCCATTGTTGAATTCACGGGACAGGTCCAGGGTAACCCCGTAGTCCTTGGCCAGATAACGCCCAACGCTGACCGCACCAAGAATGTCCTGGAAGGCACTGCGGTAGTAAAGCGTGGCATTACCGGTGATGGTGTCGTAGTCACGCAGACCAAAGCCCTGATCGAAATCACGCTGCTTGACCCAGTTCATGTCCACACCCACGGCCCAGCGTTCGCCCATCGGACGATACAGCGCTTCGCCACCGACACCGGCGAACATCGACTCCAGATAACCGCCATACAGCATGCCGTAAAGGTCCTCATCCAGCTGTTTGACCTTGTTCATCTGGAAGGTCGGCATGGTGACTTCCGACGTCGTCATGTACTGGCGCAGGTCGGTACGTACACGCGGCAAACCGCTAGGTGCGTCGTACTTGAACTTGTCGAAGTTGTTCGCCAGGTTCGCGCTCAGGGTACCGCTCCACCACAGGTCAGGCTTGAAGCGATACTCGCCGTTCAAGTCCGCACTGAACTGGTACAACAGGAACCCGTCGGGGCCGCCGACGTTTTGCTTGTAGCCCAGGCCCAAGCCATAGCTGAGCGGGTCAGGCTTTTGCTCGAACAGGGTCTTTTCGTGATGCGGTACCGGGACGGTCATCTCGGTGACCCGACGCAGGTCTTCCAGCGGACGATCTTCTTGCACCACTTCGCGGAAGGTATCCCGCGGCAGGCTGACTTCCTCGACCGGCAAGCTGTAGCGCGTGTCGACCATGGTGAACCAGTCGATTTCGTCGTTGACGCTGTTGTCCAGAATGCGCGAAGCGCGGCCGACCGCTTTCGGCGTATAGAAATAACGGCCTTGCTCGCCATAAACAATGACTTCGGAATCCCGCTGGGTGATGCGCGAAACCGTGTAGCCCGCGTTCTTTTGCAGGCGCTTGGCGACACCGGCCCACTGCACATCCTGCGGCGCAACCATGGGTTTGGTGTCGGACACAGGTTCAGGCTTGGGGTCGAAGCTCTTGGTCGGCGCCTTGCGGGTGGCAAAGTTGGTGTGCATGGTGATGCCGAACATCGCGGTGTTGCCGCGTTCCCAGGCAGCGTGCAGGTCGATCCAGTCGTTGGCTTTGAAGACTAAGCCGAGGTTGATTGGAGAGTCCTGGACCTGGTTGTTGTTCTGCGGCTCGTGCTGGTAGTCGTTGCCTTCGTATTCGAGCTTCAGAGACAGAGGGTCCCAAGGCGTTTGGTAAGTTACACCGCCGAAGAAGGAGGGGGAGCCGCGGAAGTAGGAGTTGCCATTGAATTCACCAGAGTTTGCAACATCGTTGTCCGGGGCCGGTCGGTTATCGAATTTATCATCTACCAGACCCAAGGGGTTGCTGATATCGCCACGGTTGCCGATGTAGCCCCAAGCCAGGCCGAGGCTCAGGTCGACATTACCCAATCGCTTGTTGCCAACAAAATATTCACTGGAAAAGAGACCGGTACCACCAATGTCTCGCGCCCCCAACGCAATCTGAGGCATCCAATGACTTTCTTCGATCAGGCGCACTTTGGCGTCGATAGCCTTGTCCTTATAGCTTTGGTCGCCACTCAATTCTTCTGAACCGTAATTGCGGTTAGAGATAGCGGTGTACCGAAACGCCCCCTCTAACCAATCAAATGGCTGAAACGACACGCTGTAACGACTGTAAGGATCGGTACGGTTAGCGTTCAAAGACAACTCACCCGCAGGCGCCATACGCGCAGTAGGCGTTTGCAGCAGCCCTACGCCACCGAAGTCATTCTGGGTATAACGCGGCTCTGCCACCGCCCACGTGCTGCAACCCAGCAGCAAGCAAGGGATCAAGTGATACTTCATGGCTTCACCTCCAGCAATGGCTGGGTGGCAATGAAGGCAGCCAGTTCGGTATTCAGATCAGGCGTGGGATCGCCTTGTTTGCTGTTGTGCACCGGCACATAAATGCGTGCGCCCGGGGCAGGTGGTACGGATATGGTTTCGTTCCACAGCGCCACACCGTCTTTGAATACCCGGCCGTCAGGTTGAATCACGAAGAGCCAATCGGCGTCAGCGACTGGATCGAGCGGGCAAGCCTTGAGATAGTCGATCGCAGCTTGCAACGGCTGGAACGGCAATTCGCACTCACCCAGCACCGCGCCTTCGACCCGCACCGTGGTTGGGCGAGGCGGGTAAAGCAGCACATCGCCGTCACTCAGAACGCGGTTATTGATGCGGTCCAATTCAACCTGCACCGGGTCAAGTTGGGCGACCTTGCGCCCGGTCACCGGCATGGCCTGCACCTTGTCGCGCAGGCGCGCGGCAAGTGTTGCCAACCCTGCCTGATCGCCCGCCAGTGCATTACTGTGCAAGGTCGACAGATCGAAAAGAACACCCACCTTCAGACGCTCTTGCGCATCACGCAGAGGGGTATGCAGCCAGGCTGCGCCGAGCAGATAAGCCTTGGGGCTTACCTGAGCTTCCAGCAGCACGTCATGCAGGCGCGTGCCGTCCACAATCGAGTAACGCCCGGGCTTGGCGGCATCGCCCTGCAGCGTGACCAGCGAGTCGGCATTTACGGCAAAAGTCATGAACAGGCTGCAGCAAAGCAGCCAGGAAGAGCGAAAAATCATTGCACTACCGGCTTATTCGGGCGCACTTGAACAATGCGTAGGGGCAATTCGGGGGTGAGGTGTTGCTCGCTGGCCATGATGAAACCGTCGGCCGGGTCAACCCAATATCGGTTCTGCGCGGTGAAGCCCAGGCCGTCCATTGAGATCTCTTCGTCCACGCGCAATAACTCGACGTCGCGGTCGAGGATGTGCACGGTCTCCAGGCCCTTCCTGTTGAAAACGCTGGTCACGCTGACACCCATTCGATAACCGTCGGTAAAGTCCACCTGACGTCGGGTTTGCAAGCCATCGGGGATGCGGTGCAGTCCGGTCTTGAACGGGGACATGCCTTCAAAACGGGTGCCATCCAGATTGTCGTTGAAGCCGACACTGCGAATGGCCAGGCCGTCTTCAAGCATCAGGATCTGGCGGGTCGAAGCCATCCAGAAGCCGACGCCATCCTGCAGACGCACCAGTGCCATCACGGCTTCACCCGTAGGGGCCGCGATGGTGATCTGGTAGTAAGGCGTTGCATCAACTTGCTGGCGGGTCAGCTCCAAGGGCTCAGGCCCTTCGAACGCGGCCTTCAGCGTGTCCATGGAAGCGGTCATCAACGGATTGCAGGCGCTCACCAGCAAGGAGGCCACCCCCAGGGTGGCCAGTCGCAGAAATTTCACAAGAATTCCAGTTCTTAGTTGGTGTTGCCCAGGTCATCCTGGATGCTGACGCCAGTGCGCAGCAGGTTAGCCGACGGGAAAACCTGGCTAATGAAACGGTTCCATCGAGTTACGTCGGCCGGACCAACATAGACCACATCTTGTGGCTGCAATTTAAAATGCTGGGCAAGGGCGAACATAGACGGTGATTTGAGGTCAATTTGGAAAACCTTGACGGGTTCATCCGCCAAATTCTCTACCCCGCGAATCACGTACACCTCTTTGCCGCTAGCGGTTTCTTGACGTAAGCCGCCAACACTACCAAGGGCATCGGTGAGGTTCATGTTGCTGCCCTTGAAATTTAAAAAGCGTGTCGCAGTGACTTCACCTAATACGTAGACCTTCTTCTGGTCATTGTAGGGAAGATGCAATTGGTCGCCATTTTTAAGGTAAATATCGTGTAGATGTGAATCCTTGCGATTGAGCGCGTCGAGGTCTATGAGATATTCATGACCGTCACGCTTGAGCACTAGGCCGGAAATATCAGCGGTCTCAGGAAGTACGGAACCTTGACCAATAGCGTCAAGTAGTCTCAGAGGAGTATTAGTTATCGGAAACTGGCCGGTTTTCAGGAATGCACCGGAGAGAATTACCTTCTGGCTGACGAATCGCAAAATACTCACGTCTACCTGTGGTTCCGCAACGACTTTCGCCAAACGAGAAGCGATGGTCGAGCGCAGTTCTTCGATAGTTTTACCCGCTGCTTCAATCGTCCCGACGTAAGGGTAGAAGAGGCTACCATCAGGCCGAACAAGGCGGCCATTAGCTTCAATCTGTTGCTGCGAGCCGGAGGGCGCTGTTAGCTCCGGGTGGTCCCATACTGTGATAAAGATAAGATCGCCGGCACCGATCCGGTATTCAACAGGCTTGTAGCTTAAGAGTTCAGGAGCAACGACATTGGAATGATCGGCAGCTAACTCTATCGCCACTAACTTAGGCGTTATGGGAATCAACTCCATTCTGCTACTTTCCGGTGATCCTTCTCGTACCAGATTGCCCGTGTCCATGTGCTGACCAGGGGAGAAAATGCAGCCTTGCAGGGTCAGGCCAACCAGCATGGCCAAGGGAAGCGCGCGATTCATTGTAGAAATTGCTCGAAGGGAATAGGCAAAACAAAACCTCCCAGCAGGGCTGGGAGGTTAGCGTATCGAACTTTAAGCGGGGGACTGTTACTGGGTACCAGTAGTGCCAGTAGTGCCAGTAGTACCACCGGTGCCTGGGTTGTTGTCGTTACCACCACCTCCGCTGTTTGAGGCAGCGACACCAGCAGCAATAACGCCGGCGCCAATGGCCAGACCAGTGCCAACCGTTACGCCACCGGCGATTGGGGTCGACAAGGTCAGGGGTTGGGTTGGGTTAGGCGCTTTGGGGGTGGTCGCAGGGGCGGTTTCAGCCGCCATCAGAGGCAGGCTGATGGAAGTAACGAGGGCCAAGGCCAGTAGTTTTTTCATGTTCATGCTCCTTGAAAGGGTAATCCCTGAGGGGGTATTAGGGATAAGCGTATTGTAGGAAGGGTCTATATTGCAAGCTAGAGCTGCTGGGATGATGGCTTTTTGAGATGTTTTTAGATTCTTCACCTCGGTATGCGGGGCTGGATTTGGGGGAGCACATTAATCATGATGGCTCGAATTTAAGAATCAGGACGAAGATTGGGGTGGGGTGATCGCTATAAAAGAGGCGTTTATCCTCAGCAGGGCTTAGTTCGGTACCCCTGAGGATTGAGCGACTGCCAGCGCCAGGTGTCGGTCATCATGTCTTGCAACCCCCGTTCGGCCTTCCATCCGAGCTCTAGTTCGGCCTTGGCTGGATCAGCCCAACATTCGGCAATGTCTCCCAAGCGACGGTCCACAATCTGGTAGGGCACTGGTTGCTCACTAGCCTGTTCGAAAGCGCGGATCATTTCCAGGACGCTGTAGCCAGTTCCGGTGCCTAGGTTCCAGATATTCACCCCTGTTTGCTGGCTGATTGCTTGCAGCGCTTTCAGGTGCCCATCGGCCAAGTCGAGCACATGGATGTAATCGCGTACACCCGTGCCGTCCTGCGTCGGGTAATCGCCACCGAACACCGATAGCTGCTTGAGCTTGCCGATGGCCACTTGGCTGATATAAGGCAGCAGGTTGTTGGGGATGCCGTTGGGATCTTCGCCGATCATCCCGCTGGCATGGGCCCCCACTGGATTGAAGTAGCGTAGCAGGGCAATGTTCCAGCGCGGGTCGGAATAAGCCAAGTCTTTCAGTTGCTCCTCGACCATCAGCTTAGAGCGGCCATAGGGGCTGGTCGGTACTCCAGTGGGAAAGGCTTCACTAATCGGCATCTGCGGTGGCTCGCCATACACAGTGGCGGACGAACTAAACACTAGGCGGAATATCTCGGCATGGGCCATGGCCTGGCACAGAGTCAAGCTGCCCGCGACGTTGTTCTCGTAGTAGTCAAGGGGCTTCTGCACACTCTCCCCTACTGCCTTCAAACCGGCAAAATGAAGCACCGCGCCAATCCGCTGTGTGGAGAACAGGTCATCAAGCAATTCGCGGTCTCGAATATCACCCTGAACAAACAACGGCGATTTACCGCAGATCTGCTCGATCCGCAGTAGCGATTCCGGCGAGCTATTACGGAGGTTATCCAGCACCACCACTTCGTAACCAACCTCAAGCAGTGCCAAGGTTGTGTGAGAGCCAATATAGCCGGCACCGCCGGTCACTAGAATTTTTTCAGTCAAAAGTCAGCGTCCACTTACGGAGAAAGACATAGTTTCTATTTTTTAACTTTGAACAAGAAAGCATCATAAGTGAACAAGAAGATAAACTTGATGAAATCCAAGGTATATCGTCTGAATAGTTTCGGCTCATCTGCAATTCTGAAAGCCCAGCGCAAGTTGAGTCTGTCAACCCAAGCAGGATAGTAACTAAGCCCTGCTTTGGCTGTTTGATGAAAGAAGCCGCCGCTCGTATAGCCGCAACCGTTCCATCCTGCTTTTTTAAGATCAATAAGAAATTGCTCTTGGTAAGGAGTGCCCATGCTGGCAATTACAATGTCCGGATTCTTCAGGGTTATTTCCTTAAGGATTTGCTCTCTCTCTAAAGAAGAAGAAAAAAAACCATGTCTTATTCCAGCCACCTGTAACTGTGGATAGCCTTCGACAAATTTACCCACGGACGCTTCTGCGATGCCAAGCTCGCCACCTACAAAATAAATATTTTTGGCCTCCACTATGGCGTGGCTAAATACTTGTGGTGCAAGGGACGTCATATCGAAACTTTTGCGTTTTTTGTGAATGCCTATTAAACGTAAGAAAAGACAGAGAACGATGCCGTCGCAGTAGATTTCATGAAACTCAAGAAGTAAGTTAGGGTTTTTTCTGGCCAAGAGATAGGAATAATGATTGAGGAAAGTAAAGAGTGTCGCGTCTTGAGTGCTTATTTTTTGACTATTTATTAAATTAAGTAACAAGGTGGCCACCTTATAGGTAGTTAAGAGGCGTCTGTAAAGCCATAGGTTGGCGTTTTATCAGTGTACGTTGCGGGTAAGAAAAAGCTATAGCTAGCGAAATAGCCGAATAAACACTATTCAAAGACGAGACCGACAGCCCTGATACCATAAATACGCCAATAATGCACAGCTTCTGTCTAGTCGAGTATTCTGCAGCCCCTAAACCATACCAAATGAAGGTGATGATAAAGGCCAGTCCAAGCACTCCTTGGTCGAAGATAATGCGGAGCAGGTAAGAGTGTAGTATCACTGAATAGCAACTGCCATCGCTAGCGTGACTAAACAGCGACTCGTAATAAGAAAGCATTGCACATGAATTAATTGAAAGAGGAGTGAGAGGTGCGCTGCCAAGCAAGTAATTTAGAATATTCCAATTTCTTGTTTCATCCAAGAAAATCATCAGGAACCGATACCGATCGATGTCTTCAATGCTACCACCAGCCAAGCGCTCCGAAAAAATGTAAAGGAATAAGCCAGCTAGACAAATAAGTGCACCCGCTGAGATGACTATCCTGTAATTGATTTTTCTTATAAAAACAGCCCCGTAAACCACTAGTAGAGCAAGAAGTGCAGAGCGAGACCCTGAGATAAAAACAACAAATGCCAGTAGTAGAAAACTAATGGTGCGGTACTTGTTTAGTGAAGGGCTTGCTAAGTAATAGATTAGTATTAGGAGTATTAGTTCGAAATTGTTTTCTGTGTATATGCCGGGGCGTTTCGAAAGCGAATCGTCAAGTTGTAATGAGCGAGAGTATCCGTATTTTGCAAAAAACATAAAAAGAAGTACAAAAAACACAAAATTTATTTGGTCTTTGTTAAATTTGTTTTTTCCCGCGAGAAGGCTCAGAGGGATAATATAAAAAAATGATTTGTATGCCTGAGCGAAGTCTAGAATATCGGCGGGCCTAAAAAGACGCATCAGAAGGAAGCTCGCCAGTATATAGATAAAGGCGGCTAGCATGAAGCCCATTGCCTTTTCGCTCGTGCCCTTGAATGAAAGTGCTGCGATCAGTAAAAAAGCAATCTCAAATATTTCATTTGAAGGTAAGATATTATAAGCATAGGGTGAGAAAAGCCCGAAAAACGCAACCGTGATAAGGGTTGACAGAGTCAGGAATGAAGCTTTGTTGTTGTATATATTTTTTTTAATTTTAATTTTCACTGCTAACTTCGCTCGACTCTGTAAGTAGAACTTCAGTGTAAGTCGAAACTTTGCTTTTGTAGTCTAGGTGTTGGGCAGCAAAATTCCTGATGATCGCAGCCGTGCATCCGATGGCTACATAAGTTTTATGCCATTCTATTAATCGTTCAATATCGACGGCAGTATCATCAGCCTTTGATCTATAAACAAAGTCATTCGTATCAGGAATATCTGGGTCGTCAGTAGAAACCAAAATCGGAAAGCCGCGTGCAAGGTACTCTCTGCTTTTTAGGACTGAAGCCTTGTACAGACCTATACGATGTAGTCCCAGCGAAGCAACGGCCACATCGGCCTGATTAAATGCCTCGGTCAGCGCTTGTCCATTCAGAGTTCCTTTAAAACTGACGTGTTGGGAGACCTCCAGATCCTGAGCCATTGCTTTGAGCCTTGGCTCCGCTCCACCACTGCCAACGATTATGAAGTTGATATCGTTTTCCTGTGTTGTAATGACTTTTTTGTTTTTATAGTAGTTGCTTATTCCTTGTATGACTCTGTCATAGCCGTGCCATTCCTCTAGAGCAGCTACACCGATAAGTGTAATTACATTGGTCTGCTTATTTTTTTTATCTTCTCTTAGATCAATTGAGGACACGTCAATGCCGTTGGCTCCAAAAAACATTCTCCTCTTGAGACCAAATGAAAATCGTGCCGACTCTTCGCTGTATTGAATCACCCTGTGTGCTGGGTAGAGTGCCAGTGGATAATTCAGTTTGACCAATGTACGTAAAAATATTTTTTCGAACTTTGTTTTTTTACTTCCCTTGATTTCCTCTAATACGGAAACTAGGGGGGTTGGCACATCAATGACAATTTTTGCCCCCATTAACCGTTGTATCAGTATAGGCAGGCTGCAAAGAAGCATAGAGTATGCCGTGGATCTGATTATCAATAGATCTGCCCGACAACCAAGAATCGCTAAAGGCAACAATAAATGCCCCATAACTCCACCTTTTTCTATTATTTTATGCTCGGCGTGGTATCCATTTTCTGATAATGCTGATGTTGTATTTTTGATTTTTTTTATGACGCCAATAGATGCGTTTTCACTCCAGCGGGCTAAGTACTTTATTTTAGCGTTTGTATGTAGTTCTGGAATTTTTTTTGTGTTCGATTTACAGTTCTGCATTTGGATTCTTCAGGGTTTCTGTGATTGATTTTGAAGTTTGTCCATCGCCATACAATAGGCTTGAGAAATCCAGCTTGAGATTTTTATTAATTGCACAGTTGATTTTACCTGCATCGGCTCCGGCAAGCGTATTAAACCCACCCTCAACCAACTCTACCCACTCCGTCTCATCCCTTAATGTTACGCACGGCTTCTGATGGAAGTAGGCCTCTTTCTGCACGCCACCCGAGTCAGTCGCCACCAGATTGCAATTGGCTTCAAGCCAGACCATTTCCAGATAACCAACAGGCTCGACGACATGGATATTGGAGGGTAGCAGCAGGTTAATCTGTTGCAATTTGTTACGTGTACGAGGGTGTAAGGGGAGGATCACTGGCTGGCCAGCCCCTTCAAGTCCCTCGAAAATACCGCGCATCCGTACGGGGTCGTCGGTGTTTTCTGCTCGGTGGATGGTGCATAGCACGAATTCGTTTAGGGCAATGTTTAGCGCGTCGAACCATTCTGGCTTACGGGCACGCCCCTTGTAATAGAGCGCGGCATCGTACATCACATCGCCCACCACTTGGACCTTGGCGTCGGCAATGCCTTCGGTGCGTAGGTTCTGGCGGGCAGTCTCGGTGGGGGCGAACAGCAGGGTAGAGACGTGGTCGGCCAGTACTCGGTTGATTTCTTCCGGCATACGGCGGTTGTGCGAACGCAGGCCCGCCTCAACATGCGCCACCGGGATATGCAGCTTGGCGGCTGCCAGGGCGCCGGCCAAGGTGCTGTCGGTGTCGCCGTATACCAATACCCAGTCAGGCTTTTCGCTCAACATCAACTCCTCAAGCTTTTCGATCATACGGCCGGTGTTTTGGCCGTGAGTACCGCCGCCGATGCCCAGATTGTAATCCGGGTGGGGAATGTTCAGTTCGTCAAAGAACA
>RCUQ01000893.1_pt1 | contig 12294 bp, 10 predicted proteins | sample 2166351 | NCBI WGS metagenome assembly RCUQ01 (sample SAMN09932597, study PRJNA488358) | compost metagenome | feature: garden; material: soil; isolation source: compost soil in acetonitrile-enriched culture | place: Germany: Experimental Botanical Garden Goettingen | collected 2016-01-27
GTGGCGATTCTCTCGGTCTTCGGCCTGGCCGTGATGACCATGGCCGTCGGCGCCCTCGAGCGCCACGACTTTCTCGCCATCGCCTTCGAGGTCACCTCGGCCTTTTCCACGACGGGTCTCAGCACCGGCATCACGGCCGAGCTCTCCGACACGAGCAAGGTGCTGCTCGTCGTCACCATGCTGGCCGGGCGGGTGGGGATGCTCTCGATCATGCTGGCGCTCTTTCCGCACCGGCGCCACACCAACATCCGCTACGCCGAGGAGCCGTTGCTGGTCGGCTGAGGCCGCACTCCGAGCCGAACCATCGTCCGTTGTTCGTCGGCGGGGACCCGTGGTAGGTTCGTCGTGAGGCGGTGTCGGCCGCTCGGGCCGCATCCCCGCTCGCCAACAGGCGAAAGGAGGCCGTTATGCGCAACGCCCGACTGACCGAGCTTCCCGACTACCACGTCGCCCCCGGAGACACCGACATTCGGGGCTGGCGACTTCACGACCGCACCGGACAGCCCGCCGGCGTCATCGAGGACCTGATCGTGGACACCGATGCCCGCCGCGTCTCGGAGGTGCTCGTGGACCTCGACGGACACGACCGGCTGATTCCGATCGGCGCGATCGCCCTCGACGAGGACCGCCAGACCGCGACCGTCCAGATGACCCTCGACGAGCTGACCCGCATGCCGGAAGCCCCGCACTGGCACTCGCACGAGCGCGAGGTCATCCGCGCCACCTTCTTCCCGGAGCTCGCCGACGCGCCGATCATCGGCGAGCTGCGCCGCGAAGACATGGAAGCGCGGGCCTACCGCAGCCAAGAGCCGCGGATTCAACGGGTGGAGGAACGCCTCGGCGCCCGACGCGAGCCGTGAATCCTGAAACACCCTGAGCAAGCGGCCGTTAAGTCTTTATGACAGATGTCGACAATAAAGACAGACAGCCCCATGATGCCTCAGGGAGGATCTCGCGTATGATCCAATACCAATACGACCGTGAAGGCGGCGCGACCTGCCGCAACGACAGCGGCCTGACGTTCTACCTCCAGGGCCAGCCGCCCGCCCGCGCCGCCGAGGCCGCCCCGTCGAGCGCGCGCCCCGCCGCCCTGCCCGTCACCAAGCGGCCTTCGTGGCTGCCGGCGATCGCCCGCGGCGCCAGCCGCCCCGTCGCCCGCTAAAAGCCCCTTTCACGACCAAGCGCCCCGCTTTCGCGGGGCGCTTGTTGTTGGCGATTTTTAGAAGTCGTCGTCGTTGAAGAAGGGGTTGGCCGGCAAGGTGGCCGCGCCGCCGGTGGGCTCGAGGGGCGGCATCTTGAGGACCATGCCGGGCACGAGCTTGTTCGGGTTGGGCAGCTTGTGGGGGTTCATCGCGTAGATTTCCTGCCAACGGCTGCCGTCCTGGAGCTCGGTCTTGGCGATGCGGTAGAGCGAGTCGCCGGCCTTGACGGTGTAGGTGCCCTTGGGGGCCGCAGGCGCCTGGGTGGCGGGCGCCGGAACCGGAGTCGCGGGCGCGGGGGTGACGGCGCCTCCCTGGGGGGCGTCGAAGACGCGGCGGGCGTTGTCGAAGTAACGAACGTTGGTCAGGCCGGCGGGCTTGCCGGGCTTGAAGGCGGCGATCACCTGGTTGTTGCCGGCGTAGATGCCGACGTGGGTGGCCGGGGTGCCCTTGAAGACGAGGTCGCCGGGCTTGAGCTCGGTCATCGCGACCGCCTTGCCCTGGGTCTGCTGCATCGCGGCGGTGCCGTCGAGCTTGATGCCGGCGCGGCGCGCGGCCTGCTGCACGAGGCCCGAGGCGTCCACCGGACCGGGCTTGGTCATGGGGCTGCCGTGACCGCCGCCCCAGGCATAGGGCTGGCCGATGAAGGCGCGGGCCGCCTCGATGAAGCGGGCGGCCGAGGGGGCTGCGGGCTTCGCCGGCGCGGTGGGCGCGGGCGTCGGAGCCGGCGCGGGCTTGGGCGCCGCCGGGGTGGGGGCGGGGCGGAACAAAGAACCGACGGGGCGCAAAATATACGTCATGGCGATCTCACCTGCTGGATCTCTGGGATAGTGGTTATATCCCGTCCGCTCGTTCGCCTCTTGCGAGGCTGGAACGAAGCTTAATGCCTCCATAACCTCAATTTAGCTTTGGGCCACCCGATCTACATCGTGTGGTAGATCGTGTCGATCTTGCGACCGGGCACGAAGGCGGCCATGGCCTTGGCGTCGCGCACGCCGTACTGATCGGCGAACTGGCCCTGGCCGATGTAGACCATCCAGTGGGGGCCGTAGGCCAGGTTGCGCGAGGAGGGGTCGGCGCCGGGGCGGCGGTTGACGTAGATGATGTCGCCCACGCGGACCTTGCCGGTGGCGACCAACGTCTCGAGGTGAGCGGTGTCGTTGCCGCGGCCCTCGCGGCTCTGGGCGGCCGCCCCGATGCCCTTGCCGCCCGCGCGGGCGACGGTGGTCCAGGCGTAGCGGAAGCACTGGTGGCGGGCGCCCTTGTAGCGGTTGGTCAGGCCGGCGAGCAAGCGACCGCGGGCGTCGCCCGAGACGTTGCCGGGGGTGGGGGCGGCGGTGCCGGTCTCGCCGAGGGCCTGCCAGGTCTTGGCCCCGGCCACGCCGTCGGCCTCAAGGCCCTTGGCGCGCTGGAAGGCGCGCAGGGCGGTGTCGGTCTTGGGGCCGAAGTCGCCGTCGGCCGAGCCGGGGTCGAAGCCGTTGGCCTTGAGCTTCTCCTGGAGGGTGCGCACAGCCGGGCTGTTGTCGCCGCGGCGGATGGTGGGCTGGGTGGCCGAGCCGCCGATCGGGTCGTCGGTGGGCAGAGGCAGGTTGCGGTCCGCCTCGTAGTCGTCGAAGGTCAGGCCTCCGCCGGTGGCGGGCAGGGCCAGCCGGTTGACGGAGCTGAGCGTCAGGTGATCGGTGGGGGCGGCGATGGGCGCCGGGACGGCCGCGGCCACGGGCACGAACGAACGCGCGGGAACGCTGGGGGCGATGCGGGGCATCAGGTTGCGCGACAGTTCGATGGCCATGGTCTCAGTCCTCATCACAGGGGCGATGGGGTAGATGTGATTCCGTTAAAAAGCGCATTCGATAAAGACCACATGGAGATTCGAATAAACTTGCGTTAAGGGTCCAAGGTGCTATGTCCTCCCTGGGGAGGACCGGCCCGCAGGGCCGAGGAGGGGCTACAACGGACCGGCAGCTGATCGTCTGTCAGCGGCTGGCTGGCACCCCCTCGGCGCTAAAGCGCCGGTCCCCCTCCAGGGGGACATGAATGGTGAAAGGCCCGTCCCTCTGAGGGGACGGGCCTTCTCGCTTGATGCGGTGCGCTAGTACGCCGTGCCGCCGGCGATGGAGTCGCCGTACGGAATCCAGATGTTCTTGACCTGGGTGGCCTCGCGGAGGAACTCGCGGCCTTCGCCCTGGGCGGGGTCCTGCCAGTCGCGGCCCTTCCACTCGCACCAGGTGCGCTTCATGTTGCTGGCCGAGGCCAACTCCACCATGCGCGCGCCTTCCTGGGTGCCGAAGTACCAGACGGCGTCCACGTCGTCGTGCTCGGCCAGGGTCTTGCCCAGGGCCATCGGGTCGCCGGTGACGATGTTGATCACGCCGGCGGGCAGATCCGAGGTCTCCAGCACGCTGTAGAAGTCCGTCGCGGCCAGGGGGTGCGCCTGCGAAGGCACCAGGACCACGGTGTTGCCCATGGCGATCGCCGGGGCCACCAGCGAGGTGAAGCCCAACAGCGGGTTCACCTCGGGGGCGACCAGGCCCATCACGCCGATGGACTCGTTCATGGCGAGCGCCACGCCGCGGATCGGCACGTTGTGCACCTGGCCGTCGTACTTGTCGGCCCAGGCGGCGTAGGTGAACCAACGGGCGATCGAGACCTCGACCTCCTGGCGCGCCGCCTGCATGCCGCAGCCGGTCATCGCGTGGATGCGCGAGGCGAACTCGGCCTGGCGGGCGCCCAGGTTCTCGGCGATGTAGTAGAGGATCTGGGCCTTGTTGTGGCCGGTGGCCCCTGCCCAGCCGGCGGCCTTGTGCGCGGCCTCGACGGCGTTGCGGATGTCCTTGCGGTTGCCTTCGGGCACCTCGCCGAGCACCTGGCCCGACGCGCCCTTCACGGCCACCGAGTAGCCCGAGTCGGGCCGGGCCTGCTTGCCGCCCACGAAGAGCTTGGGCGTGCGGTTGATCGCGGGCAAGTTCCACTCGTCGTCGAGGGCGGCCTCGTTCGCCGAGCCATTCTTGGAGGAGGGCTTGGCCGTGGCCTTGACCGCCTGGGACTTCCAGGTGGGCTTGAGGTACTCGAACATGCCCTCGCGACCGCCCTCGCGGCCGTAGCCGGACTCGCGGTAGCCGCCGAAGCCGGCCGCCGCGTCGAAGAGGTTGGTCGAGTTGATCCAGACCACGCCGCTCTTGATCTTGGGGGCGATGTCCAGAGCCAAATTGATGTTCTCGCTCCAGACGCTCGCGCCAAGGCCGTAGATGGTGTTGTTGGCGAGCGCCACGGCCTCGGCCGGGGTGCGGAAGGTGAGGCTCACGAGCACGGGCCCGAAGATCTCCACCTGGGCCAGGCCCGAGGCCGGCTGGACGTTGGTGAACAAGCTGGGCGGGTAGAAGCAGCCGCCTTTCGGCACGGACCAGCTGGGCTGCCAGAGGGTCGAGCCCTCCGCCACGCCCTGCTTGACCAGGTCGCTGATGCGCTGGAGCTGAACGGGGTCCACGACGGCGCCCATGTCGATCGCCTTGTCGAGCGGGTTGCCGACACGCAGCTTCTCCATGCGGGCTTTCAGCTTGGTGTGAAGCTTCTCGGCGATGCCTTCTTGCACGAGCAGGCGGCTGCCGGCGCAGCAGACCTGGCCCTGGTTGAACCAGATCGCGTCCACGACGCCCTCGACCACCGAGTCCAGGTCGGCGTCTTCGAAAACGATGAAGGGGCTCTTGCCGCCGAGCTCCAGGCTGAGCTTCTTGCCCGAGCCGGCGGTGGCCTTGCGGATAGCGCGGCCGACCTCGGTGGAGCCGGTGAAGGCCAGCTTCTCGATGCCCTCGTGGGCCACCATCAGCTTGCCGGTCTCGCCGTCGCCGGTCAGGATGTTGACGACGCCCGCGGGCAGGCCGGCTTCCTGGCAGATCTCGGCGAAGAGCAGCGCCGTCAAAGGCGTGAACTCGGCGGGCTTGAGCACGACGGTGTTGCCGGCGGCGAGCGCGGGGGCGATCTTCCAGGCCAGCATCAGCAAGGGGAAGTTCCAGGGGATGATCTGGCCGACCACACCCACGGGGCCGTAGCCCGCGAACTCGGTGTCGGCCAATTGGGCCCAGCCGGCGTGGTGGTAGAAGTGCCGCGCGACCAAGGGGATGTCGATGTCGCGGGTCTCGCGGATCGGCTTGCCGTTGTCGAGGCTTTCCAGCACGGCGAAGAGGCGGGCGTGCTTCTGGATCTCACGGGCCAGCGCGTAGAGGTAGCGGGCGCGGGCGTGGCCGGAGAGCTTGCTCCAGCCCTTGAAGGCCTTGTTGGCGGCGTCCACCGCGGCGTTGACGTCGTCCGCGCCGGCCTGGGCCACGCGGGCCAAGAGCTCGCCGTTGGCGGGGTTCTTCACCTCGAAGGACTCGCCGGACTTGGGGGCGACCCACTTGCCGCCCACGAAGAGCTTGAAGGCGCCCTGGTGGCGCTTGAGCCACTCGACGGCCTTGTCGTCGGCCTCGGGGGCGGGGCCGTAGGCCATCGTCTGGAGGATTTCTTCCACGGTCATGTCCTGTCTACTCCTTCGGGCCTAGGCCATCGGCTGGCGGTACGCCGCTGCGTAACGGCCGGTCACGTAATGCTCGAGCTGACGCTCGATGTCGGTCAAGAGGCCGCTGGCGCCGAAGCGGAAGAGGTCCGGCTGCAAGTAGCGATCGCCCAATTCCTCCTTGATCATGGAGAGCCACTCCAAAGCCTGCTTGGCGGTGCGGATGCCGCCGGCGGGCTTGAGGCCGACGTGGTAGCCGGTGGCCTCGTGGTGGTCGCGAATCGCGCGGGCCATGACGATGCCGAAGGCCAAAGTCGCGTTGACGGCCTCTTTGCCAGTGGAGGTCTTGATGAAGTCCGCGCCGGCCATCATGGCGATGCGGCTCGCGCGGTAGACGTTGGTCAAGTTCGCCAGTTCGCCGGTGGCGAAGATGGTCTTCATGCGGGCCTCGCCGCACGCCAGGCGGAAGGCCTTCATCTCGTCGTAAAGGGCCTGCCAATCGCCGCGCAGCACGTGGGCGCGGGTGATCACGATGTCGATTTCTTTCGCGCCGTCGGCCACCGAGGCCTTGATCTCTTCCAGGCGCTGCTCGAAAGGCGTCAGGCCCGAGGGGAAGCCGGTCGAGACGGCCGCGACGGGGACGCCGGAGCCCTCGAGGGCCGCAACCGCGTCTTTCACGTAGGCGTGGTACACGCAGACCGCGCCGGTGGTGATGCCCAGGTGGGCCACGCCGAGGGCCTCGAGGATCTCCTCGCGCACGGGGTTACGGGCCTTGGCGCAGAGCCTGGCCACGTTGCCGGGGGTGTCGTCGCCGGCGAGGGTGGTCAGGTCGATCAGCTGGATCGCCTTGAGCAGCCAGGCGGCCTGCCACTGCTTCTTGACGGTGCGGCGCGTGCCGATGGTCGCAGCACGACGCTCGACGGCGCTCATGTTCACGCGCACCGAGAGGACGTTGTCCAGATCGAGGGGCATGATCGGGTTGCGGGGCAGCGCGTGGGGGGCGGTGGCGGGGACCCGGGCGGTCACCTCGCCCTTCGGAGGCGCCTTCACGACGGGTTTGGCAGCCGGCTTGGCAGCGGCTTTCGGGGCCGCCTTCGCCGGGGCTGCCTTGGGAGGAGCCGCCTTCACGGTGTCTTCTTTGCGCTTCGCTTTCGTCGCCATGGTGTTATTTGCCTCCTGGTGCGCGGGCTTCGGCGCCCGAAGCCCTACCCGCACGCTCGTACAATGCTTACCCGTTCGAGGTGCGCCCATCACATGCTTGGCCGTTAGCGCCGGCGGCGCTTAGGGCATGACCATCGGGGCCGTCCCGGGTACGGGCTGCCCCATCGTCGGCGGCCGGAGCCGCACGTAGACCTTGAACGACAGCGGGTTGGCCCCGTAGGCGCCCTGGAGCGACGAGTCGATCGAGTACGCCGTCACGTCCGCGCCCAGGCCCAAAGACAGCCTTTGGAAGCTGCCGATGTCGCGAATGGCGCCCAGGGTCAGCGCGTTCACCCGGCGCAGGTTGTGGCTCAGCACGGGGAAGGGCGGCAGGCCGCCTTTGTCCACCAGCTCGTAGCGGCCGTACACGTGGTTCTCGCCCCAATCGAGCTGGCTTTCCAGCCCGTAGCTCTGCAAGACGAAGTCCAGCTCGGATCGCCCGAGCACGTCGAACTCCTTGTTCTGGCCCCAGATCAGGCTCGTGGACCACCAGCCGCCGGCAAGTGGCGTCACGTGGGTCATGCTGGCCGTGATGCGCTCGACGTCGCCGGGGTGCGATCGCTCGGGCTCGCGCAGCCGACCGTAAGACGCCTGAAGCGCCCAGTTGCGGCCGGGGAACCAGGAGAGCCGCGTGGACCAGCTGTCGAGCGCGCCCCAGTCGATGCCGACGCGGTTCTCGTCGGGCTCGCGGCCGTTGAAGAGCGAGCCTTCGAGCTGCCAGTCGTCACGGCGGGCGCCGAGGGTCGTGACGCCGTAGGCGATGTGGGTGGCGTCTTGAAGGTGGTGGCCCAACGGCGCCCAGTGGTTGTCGGTGGAGCTGGGCCGGTGCATGAAGGCCGAGGGGCCGAGCGCCGGCTCGCCGGCCAGGCCGCCGTAGGCGAAGACGCCCGTGCGATCGTCGAGCACCCAGGTGTAGCGGGCGGAGGCCTCCATGAGCAGATCGTGGGGGTGCTGCTTGTCGATGAGCGGGCGGCCCAGGTAGGTCTCGCCGGTCTGGAAGAGCTGCGGCGTGCCGCCGGGCGGCAGCGTCCAGGGCTCGAGGCTCGTCATCAGGCGCAGATCGAGAATGCCGGGGCCCAGGTAGCGGGAGCCCATGGCCATCTGCCAGTTCTCGGCGGCCCACGTCAGGTCGCCGCGCGGGCCGCCCTGGACGTTGTAGCCGCCCACCAGGTCGCCGTGGAGCATCCAGAGCCAGTCGCCGGTGCGCAGGCTCCACATGCGCATGGGGGTCTCGGCGGGCAGCACGCTGGTGCCCGATCCCATGGTGGCCGATCGCCGCATCAGCGGGTGGTGCTCGATCGCCGCCGGGTCGTCGGAACCGGGCCCGATGCCGCACCAGGCCGCGCCGGTGGCCGGTCCCGCGCTCGGCATCGGCACGGGCGCTGCCGCCACGGGCGCGGCGGTGGCCGCTCGGGGGTCGAGCGCGTTGAAGTCGCCCGAGAGCGCGCCGGCCGGGGCCTGCGAGCCGGGGTCGTAGACCGCCGCCAGCCGGCCCGAGGGGTCCAGCACGTAGACGGTGTTGGGGTGGCCGACCGAGTACTCGTCGGTTTCTTTGACGTTCGGTGGCAGGTGATACGTCGCGCCCACCGAGCGGGTCAAGGCGTCGAGGGCCGGCTTGTCGCCGGTGGCGCCCCAGAAGCTGGGGTGGAAATAGGCCGCGTAGGGCCCGACCTTGTCGGGCGTGTCGCGGATGGGGTCGACCGAGACGAAGACCACCTGGACGTCTTCGGGCTTCTTCAGCCGGCGGTACTCCTCGGCGATCCAGTCCATCGCGAAGGGGCAGACGCCCGGGCAGTTGGCGAAGCCGAAGTACAGCCAGACCCACTTGCCGCGGGCGGCCGCCAGGGTGGTCGTGCCGCTGCCGGTCAAGAGCGGCACGCTCAAAGCGGCCGGAGGCCGGGCGGCGTCGACGGCGCGGGCCTGCGGGAAATAGGCCGGTTCGGCCGCGAAGGCCGGCGCCCCGGTAAAAAAGGGCGCGGCGAGGCCGAGGGTGACAGCAAGCGTTATGCCAAGCAAGGGTTTCATAGGTGTCACTTACCCCAAATGAAAAGGGGGACACCCGGAAGGGCGTCCCCCGCCGCCATCACTTGATCTGCGTCCGGTCGATCACCGAGACGGTGCCGTCCGTGATGTTGGAGATGTAGGCCTTGGTGCCCCAGAAGGCCATCTTGTGGTGGCCCTTGCCGACCGCCACCGTGGCGACGGCCGAGACCGTGTTGCCGTCGATCACGGTCACGGTGTCGCCGCTGTCGTTGCCGACGAAGAAGTGGTGGCTGCCCGCGCCGTGCATGACGCCGTACTGAGCCGGCGGCATGTCCGGTGCGGCGTAGATGTGCACCGGGCGGTTGCCCACGGGGATCTTCTTGGCGACGCGCTTGCCGGCGAAGTCGACCACGGCCACCTCGTTCGAGCCGGCCATCGTGACGTAGGCCAGCCGGCTCTCCTCGTCGTAGGCGATGTCGGTGGGGCTGAGGCCGGCGTCGGTGAGCGTCGTCTTGCCGCCCTCGATCATGTCGTAGATGGTGAGGGTGTTGGAGGCCGCGTTGCCGACGAGGGCGAACTTGGCCGCGCCCAGCACGGTGCCGATCGCCACCGGCCCGGGGTTGTTGCCGTCGGACACCGTGTCGATCTTGCCGGTGGCGACGTCGATCAGGCTCACGTTGTTCTCGCCCGAGTTGGGCGCGACCAACCGGCCGTGGTCGTAGGCGATCGCCCGGTGCTTGTTGCCCTCACCCGCCACCGAGCCCACCGCGAAGTCCCGGCGCGCCGGCGGCTTGGACCGATCGGCGTCGAAGGTCAGCTGGATGATCGTGGACTCGCCGGTGAGCGAAACGAAGACGGTCTTGTTGTCGTCGTGGTCGACCACGATCTTGTCGGGGCCGGCGCCGAGGGCGATCGTCTGGAGGACCTTGTGGTCCTGGGCCGGATCGATCACCAGGAGCGTGTTCTTGGCGGTGTCGGTCACCATGACCTGCTTGCCGTCCTGGAAGGCCTTCACGTAGCCGGGCTTGCCGTCCGCGAAGGGGATCTCCTTGACCACCGTGTCGGTCTTGGTGTCGATCACGACCATCTTGCCGGCGCCGGTGCTGGAGTTGTAGATGAAGCCCTCGGCCGCCCACATGCCGTGAGGCGCGGCGCCGACGGGGATGGCCTTGATGGCCTGGAGGCTCGGGGCCGCCGACCCGCTGGGCTGGGTGGGGCTGGTCTGGCCCTGGCAGGCCGCGAGCAGGGAGGCGGCGAGCGCGGCGCTCAGCGCGACCGGGATGATTTTATGCATGATGGAAACGTTCCTCTCTTATTGCATGAACTGGTAGAAAATCGCGTACAACGTCAGGTCGGTCATGCTGTTCTTGCCGAGGCTGGCGGGGTCGTAGCCGAGGGCCAGGCGGACGCCTTCGGCGGCGCCGAACTGGTACTGGACGCTCGGCACGACCTTGATCTTGCTCATGGGCACGGCGAGGTCGGTGGGGCCGAAGCGGCCCTGGCCGAGAAACCCGTTGAGCCCCAGGCCGACGCGCACGGCGTCGGTGACGGCGACGTTGCTTTGAAGCTGGTAGAGCCAGGCCTCCCCCACGTAGAACGTGGAGGCCGTCAACGGCGGCTGGCCGAAGGGGCGCTGGTAGCCCAAATTGCCGGAAAACTCCCAGCCGTTGAGCTGCGTCACGCCGATCATGCCGGCCATGCCGCTCCACACGCCCGCCCCGGACAGGAGCGCCGGGTCGCCGGTGGCCTGCCCGGTGGGCGCGCTGGCGCCGCCCCAGGCCGCGAGGGCCCAAGACGGTCCCTCGGCCACCTTGTAGGAGGCCTGGAAGGCCAGATCCCCGATGGCCGCACCCACGGCGCGGGGGGTGTCGGTGGGGTTGATGCTGCCCATCGGGCCCCAGGTGGCGCCGTCCAGGGCGTTGGCGACCAGCGGCACCTGCAGCCCGATGCTCGCGCCCATCATGGGGAAGTACGTCAGCCCGAGCGTGCTCTGCACCGAGGTGAGCGAGCCGCCGACAGGCGTGGGGTTCCAGGTGCCCAGCTCGTTGAACGCGCCGGTGATCGAGCGCGTGCTGACGCCCTCTTGAATCAACCAGCGGCTGCCCATCGAGAAGATGCTGGCGGCGCCGCCGACGGCGCCGAGGTCCGAGCTGGTGCCCGAGCCGCCGCAGCCGCAGCTGAGGCAGGCGAGAGCGGGCGCACACGCAAGGTGCGCCCACGCCATGAGCCCTGCGGCCATGGCGAGCGATGTAGGCTTCATAAGCCGTTCTCCTCTAGAATTCGCTTGACCGGAAAATGGGGTCAGGCGGCTCGAGGCGGCTTCTCAGGCGGGGCGGTGGGGCGGTGAGCCGAACGGGCCATCAGGCCGGGCGCGTCGAAGTCCGGGTGGCCGAACAGGCCCATATCGGGCCAGACGGCGAGCACCGCGTACCAGTGGCGGTCCTGCGGCGCGAAGTGGGGCCAGGTGCCGGGGCCGTGGCAGGCGCCGGCTTCGGGGCCGTGGCTGGTGCCGATGCTCGCGGCATCCACCACGCAGCAGTCGGAGACGGCGTCGGCGAGCTTGGCGCGCAGGTGGGCTTCCTGGCAGGAGCAGGCCGCGACACACGCGCAGGCCGCCGGCTGGCAGGCTCCCCCTTGCCCGTCCCCGACGCACACGCGGGGGGCCTGGGCCAGGCCGAGCGTCAGCAGGACCATCAGACTCACGACGAGCGACAGCAACCTGGACATGGTCCCCATGGTACCTGCCTACCGTCACCCGTCAACCGGGAAAATCGCGGAGATGCTCGAAATGGGCCGCTCGCATGTGTTCTAATGACATGAGCCCCCCGGACGGGGCCGCCCATGCCGGTCGAGGACCTTTCGATGCCTTACGAGATGCTTGCCAAAGGCGCGCTGCTCGGCTTTTCCATCGCCGCCCCCGTCGGCCCGATCGGGGTGCTCTGCATCCGGCGCACCCTCTCGGACGGCCGGCTGATCGGTTTCGCCTCCGGCCTGGGCGCCGCGGTGGCCGACACGCTCTACGGCTGCGTGGCCGCTTTTGGCCTGACGGTGGTGTCGGGTTTCCTGGTCACCCACAAGACCTGGCTGCAACTCATCGGCGGGCTGTTCCTCATGTACCTGGGCCTGAAGACCTTCCAGGCCCGCCCGGCCGAACGGGCCGCCGGCGCCGGCGCGGCCCTCGGCGCCTGGGGCGCCTTCGGCTCCACCTTCGCCCTCACCGTGACCAACCCGATGACCATTCTGTCCTTCGCCGCCGTCTTCGCCGGGCTGGGTCTCGCCCGCACGGGCGCCGGGATGGCCGACGGCGTGTGGCTGATGGCGGGCATCTTCACCGGCTCGGCCGCCTGGTGGGGCCTCCTGGCGGCGGGCACGGGGGCGATCGGCAACCGCGTGGACGCCGGCATGATGCGAACCGTGAACCGC